>Ga0070741_10002627_pt1 | contig 47403 bp, 47 predicted proteins | sample Coa_R1_4_FD_66440 | JGI IMG/M metagenome (GOLD analysis project Ga0070741, IMG submission 66440) | Surface soil microbial communities from Centralia Pennsylvania, which are recovering from an underground coalmine fire - Coalmine... | ecosystem: Environmental > Terrestrial > Soil > Unclassified ... | reverse complement strand
AACTGGCCGCCGCCCGGAATCGTCATGCGCCCGGCGCCGTCGACTTCGACGGCGTAATCCAGCGTCTTTGCGGCGACGGGCACAGCCGAACGCTATCCGTCCGGACCGGGTCCTAGGGTTCGGACCCATGAGGCTCAGGACGCTTTCCGAAGCAGAGTGCTACGCGCGTTGTTACGGCGCCAAGACCGCCGAACGCGTCAGTGTCGTGAAGCGGCTCACGCCCGGTGCCGCGCGACGGACCCGCGGCGAAGAGCTGCGCGAGCTGTTCGAGGAGCGCCTCGACCAGCGCGGCCCGGAGGCGGAGGCGGCATGACTCGCACCTGCCGCACCTGGACGAATCGCCGCCGGCCGACCGTGACGGCGGGCCGCCGGCCCGCGCCGCCGCTCCCGAGCTCCTGGGTGTGCACCGCGACGTGGACGCAGCGTGTGCCACGCTGCAAGCCGCGTGGCAGACGCACCTAGCTCGGTTCCCGATGTCCTCGCTCCCGGCCTCGCCTGCGTCTTCTGCGGGATCAACCCCGGACGCGTCTCGGCTGCCGCTGCCGCACACTTCGCGAACCCGCGCAACGACTTCTGGCGGCTCCTGCACGATGCGGGCTTCACACCGCGGCTCTACGACCCGCAGGAGCAGTTCGAGCTGCCGTCGCTCGGCCTCGGGCTCACGAACGCCGCGTACCGCACCACTCCGGGGTCCGGCGATCTCCGTCGCGGCGACTTCGACCGCGACGAGTTCGAGGCACGCATCGCGGCGATGAAGCCGCGGGCGGTCGCCTTCGTCGGTAAGGAGGCGTACCGCGGCCTCTATGCGGAACGCGCCGAGCTCGGCCCGCAGCTCCGCTCGATCGGGCCGACCGGCCTCTTCGTGCTCCCGTCGACGTCGCCCGCGAACGCCGCCGTCCCGTACGACGAGCGGCTGCGCCGGTTCCGCGAGCTCCACGAGTGGCTCGAGCCCAGGCCGCGCGAAGCCGCCCGCGCGCTGGTGATCGATCGCGACGACCGCGTGCTGCTCGTGCAGTACCGACGCCTGGTCGGCGACGACACCTGGTGGGGAACGCCGGGCGGCGGCATCGATCCGGGTGAGTCGCACCCTGTCGCGCTCGCCCGGGAGCTGCGCGAGGAGATCGGCCTGCACGAGGTGGAGCTCGGGCCGCACCTCTGGGATCACGTCGGCGAGTTCCCCTGGATGGGCGTGCTCTACCGGCAGACGAACAGCACGTACCTCGTCCGCGTCGACACGCACGAGCCCGAGGCGACGATCGACCTCACCGCCGAAGGCGTGGCCGACGTGCGCTGGTGGACGCTCGCCGAGCTCGACGCCGAGCCTGGGCCGTTTGCTCCGCCCGACCTCGTCGAGCGCGTGCGTACGATCCTCGCGGCGTGATCTCGGTCCTCGTCACGATCCACTTGCTCGCCGCCGGCGTCTGGTTCGGCGGCTCGACGGCGCTCGTGTTCGTCGGCGTGCCGGCGATCCGCACCGTCGAGGGTGAGCAGCGAGGCCGCGCGATGCGCGACCTCGGGCTGCGCTGGCGGCCGATCGGCTACGGCGCCCTCGTGATCGCGGCCGTCACCGGTGTGCTGCTGGCCGTCCACGACTGGCGGCACACGGACTCGTTCCAGATCGTGCTCGGCGTGAAGGCGCTCGCGTTCGTGTGCCTGCTCGTCGTCTCCTACTTCCACAACTTCGTGCTCGGCCCGCGGCTCCAGGCCGAGATCCGCGAGGGCCGCGAGCAGACGACGCGCCCGCGGCTCGTCGCAGTCGGCTGGACGAGCTACTCGCTCACGATGCTGCTGCCGGTCCTCGGCGTCGTCCTGCAGCGACTCACCGCTTAGGAATCCGATCCGTGATCGACCTTCCGCCGGCGCCGTACATCGTGAACGACCGCGCCGTTCCGGCGACCCCGATCGCCCAGTAGCGGAACGGCGTCTTCGTGCCCCTCGGCGCGGCGACGGTCGGGCTCGAGTACGTGTCACCCGCCGCATTCGTGATTGCGATCTTGCGGGCGAAGCCGACCGTGACCCCGAACCAGATGTGGCCGCCGGGGACCGCGAGCGGCAAACCGGCGTACTGATCGGAGGACGGCGCCAGCCGGTCGACGCACGCGGAGCGCGTGCCGGTCGGTGCGGTCAGGCGGAAGCAGATCCGGCGTCCGCCGATCGTGGTGAGCGAGACGTCGTAGGTGTGTCCTGCCAGCGTGAGGTGCGTCGTCGCCGTGACGTGCCGGTCGTGTGTGCTGAACACCCAGCCTCCCGTGGCCGCGAACGCGGCCGCGGCGGCGAACGCGGCGGCAGCGGCAGCGACCGGCACGGCGACGCGCAGGCTCGCGCGCCGCGCGCGGCGGCGCACGTCGAGCCAGTCGCCGGTCGCGGTCTCGTTGAGCGCTGCGAAGCGCTCGGCCAGCACGTCGGTCATCCCGCTACCTCCTGCAGCTCGTGGTGAAGCGCGGCGTGTGCCTGGGCGAGCGTCGCCGCGACCGTTCCTTCTCCGATCTCGAGCGCCGCCGCGATCTCCGGGTACGTGAAGCCCGCGAAGTAGCGCAGGAAGACGATGAGCCGCCGGCGCGGCGACAGCGAGCGAATCGCCGCCGCCAGTCCGGGGTCGCGCTCCGGATCGAGGATCGACAGGTCCTCCGGCAGCTCCTCGAGTCGCGCGCGCTTGCGCTCGCGGAGCGCGAGCCGGAACGCGATCTGCCAGACCCAGGGTGCAAGCGATGCGTGGGCGCGCAGCTCGTTGCGCTTGCGCAGCGCGATCGCGAACGCCTCCTGCACGACGTCGTGCGCCGCCTCGTTGCTGCCGACGACCGGCGCCAGCGCGTTGCGAAAGCCGGAATACCGTTCGCGGTAGAGCTGCTCGAGCGGGCCCATGGTCAGAGAGAGCATCGGCGGCGGACATTCCTTTAGTGAGACCGCCGTCTCGCCGATACCACCTTTCCATGCGGCTCCTCGCTGTCGTTACTGCCCTTCTCGCGGTGTTCGTCGGCACGACGACGCCTGCTGCGCGAACGGTCACTGCGAGCGGCGCGGTCGACCCGAGCGCGATCCCGCTCGGCGGCGAGCCCTACGTCGGGACGTCGCCGAGGGTCGGCTACATCGACTCCTGCCAGACGTCGTTCACCGGCGGTGGCGCCTACGTCGCCGGGCCGTGGATCGACACCGCGAACCGCACGTGGGACGAGGCGACGAAGATCGCCGTGAGCGGCGCCGTCAGCTGGTCGGGGAAGGCGTCGTACTCGGTCAAGACGAGCGGCAGCTCGCGTGTGATCGCGTTCAACGACCTGCCGACGAACCACACGACCGGCACGTTCCCGATCGCCTCCACCGATCCCGCCTACGGCTACGACCGGAACCCGAACCACATCGCCGCTCAGAGCTCGACGTGGAAGCTGCCGCTCGACCCGAAGGCCGGTGCAAAGCCGACGTGCCTCGGCATGGGTGCGATCGGCGTCCTGAGCGACGGGGTGTACCTCTACAACGGCCTTGACGCGGGCGGCCGCGACGCAGCCGCCTACGAAGTGCTCGACGCCTGCGGCGGCCATCCGGACCAGTCGTCGCGCTACCACCATCACGACATCCCGCCCTGCCTGCTCAACCGCGCGCCGGACGGAGCCGCAACGCTCGTCGGCTACGCGCTCGACGGCTACGGCATCTACGTCGTCAAGGACGCGAAGGGAAACCTGCCGGCGAACACCGCGCTCGACGCGTGTCACGGCACGACGAGCACGGTGCCGTGGAACGGCAAGCTGACGTCGATCTACCACTACGTCGCGACGCTCGAGTACCCGTACACGCTCGGCTGCTACCACGGCACGCCGATCTCGGTCGCGAAGGCCGGGCCGGGCGGCGGCTCGGGCGGCGGCGGCGGCGGCGGCGGCGGCGGCAATCCTCCGCCTCCGCCGGGCGGCGCCGCCGCCGCCGAGGCCCGGGCACTGACTCGGGCGGTCAGCCGGTCCAGCGGTTCGTGATGGGCGTGCGCCGGTCGCGGCCGAACGCCTTCGGGCGGAGCTTCACGCCCGGCGGCGCCTGACGGCGCTTGTACTCGGCGCGGTCGATCATCCCGAGCGCCCGGTCGACCACCTCCGGCTCGAAGCCGTCCTGTGAGAGCTCCTCCCGCGAGCGGTCGAGCTCGACGTACGCCTCGAGCACCTTGTCGAGCTTCGGATAGGGCGGGAGCGAGTCCTCGTCGCGCTGGTCTGCGCGCAGCTCCGCGCTCGGCGCGCGCTCGATGATCGAGACCGGGATCAGCTCGCGCCCGGCCCGCTCGTTCAGCCAGCGTGACAGGCGGAAGACGTCCGTCTTGTAGACGTCCTTGATCAGCGCGAAGCCGCCGGCGAGATCGCCGTAGAGCGTCGAGTAGCCGACCGAGAGCTCCGACTTGTTGCCGGTCGCGATCACAAGCCAGCCGAACTTGTTCGAGAGCGCCATCACGATCGTGCCGCGGATGCGTGCCTGCAGGTTCTCCTCCGCGAGATCGGGCGCACGGCCCGCGAACGACGACGCGAGCGCCGCCGTGAACGCCTCGACGACCGGTTCGATCGCGATCTCGCGGAAGTCGATGCCGAGCGACTCCGCGAGCCGCTGCGCGTCTCCGCGCGTCCCCTGCGAGGAGTAGCGCGACGGCATCGAGACGCCGTGCACGCGCTCCGGTCCCAGCGCCTCGACGCAGAGCGCCGCGACGAGCGCCGAGTCGATGCCGCCCGAGACCGCGATGACGACGTCGCCGAAGCCGTTCTTCGTGACGTAGTCGCGCAGCCCGAGCTCCAGGCCGAGCCGCATCTGCTCGAGGTCGTCGAGCCGTGGCGCGATCGGCCCGCCGCCGCCGCCGTCGAGGTCGACGACGAGCAGCTCCTCCTCGAAGCCTGCCGCGCGCGCGATCACCTCGCCGTTTGCCGCGACGACGACCGAGTTGCCGTCGAAGACGAGCTCGTCCTGCGCGCCGACGGTGTTGCAAAGGGCGACCATGCACCCGTTCTCGGCGGCGGAGCGGCGGACGATGTCTTCGCGTTCGCGGTCCTTGCCGACGTGGAACGGCGACGCAGAGATGTTGGCGACGAGCTTCGCGCCCGCCGCCCCCAGCTCGGAGGCCGGCGGTCCGGGCACCCAGATGTCCTCGCAGACGGTGAGCCCGACGGTCGTCCCCGCGATGTCGACCAGCACCTGGTCGTTCCCGGGCTCGAAGTACCGCTCCTCGTCGAACACGCCGTAGTTCGGCAGGTGGTGCTTGCGGTAGACGTCGCGGATCTCGCCGTCGCTGAGCACGAAGCACGCGTTGTAGAGGACCCCGTCGTACAGCGGCGCGCCGACGAGCGCGGTGATGCCGTGCGTCGCCTTCGCGACCTCGTCGACGGCGCGCTTCGCCGCGCGCACGAAGCCGGGCCGGAGCAGCAGGTCCTCCGGCGGGTAGCCGGTGATGCACAGCTCCGGGAAGAGGACGAGATCGGCGTTCGCTTCGCGCGCACGGCCGAGCCAGTCGACGACGCGGGCCGCGTTGCCGTCGATGTCCCCTACGACGCTATTGATCTGGGCGAGCGCGAGTCTCATCGGTTTTCGCCTCTGGGTCGAAAACTCTACCACGACGCTCTGCGAGGGCGGCGCGCCGCCAGCGGAGATAGAGCGCGATCGCGCAGAGGAACACGGCGAAGCCGGCCCAGCCGATGAACGCGTTGTGCAGCTGCGTTCCGATCGCGCTCACGACCGCGGCGACGACGAGGACGCCGATCAGCTGCCAGCGGAGCGTGTCGGGCCGCATACTGCGGCCAGTATGGCGATGGTGATCGCGCACCGCTTTCGCGGGCCGGCGGCGAGCGGGAACGGCGGCTACAGCTGCGGGCTGTTCGCGGGCGCCGTCGAGGCAGCGGTGACGCTGCGTCTTCCGCCGCCGCTCGACACGCCGTTCGAACGCGACGGCGAGGGACGCGTCTGGGCGGCCGGCGAGCTGGTCGCGGAGGTGCGCCCGGACGAGGTCGGCCTCGACGCGCCGGCGCCGGTCGGCTGGGACGACGCGGTCGCCGCGCAGAAGCCGGATCTGGACTCGCCGTTCCCGCAGTGCTTCGTCTGCGGCCACGCCCGCGGCGGGGACGCGCTCCACATCCACGCGGGACCGGTCGGCGGGCGGGACGTGGTCGCTGCGCCGTGGCTCGTCGCCGCCGACACGGTCGGGCCGGAGTTCGTCTGGGCGGCGCTCGACTGCCCCGGCGCGTATGCGACGGGAGTGATCGGCCGCGGCACCGTCGTGCTCGGCAGGCTCACCGCCCGCGTCGACCGCGTGCCGCAGGCAGGCGAGCGGTGCGTCGTCGTCGGCTGGTCGCTCGGCAGCGACGGTCGCAAGCACGGGGCGGGAACCGCGCTCTTCGGCGACTCAGGCGAGCTGCTCGGCCTCGGGCGCGCCCTCTGGATCGAGCCGCGCAGCTGACCGCACCTCGCCGTCGACGACGAGCCAGGCTGCGTCGCCGTCGTGCGCGATCTCCACGCGTTCGCCCAGGTCGATCGGCTTGCGGTACTCGAGCACCGCGCGCAGGCGGCCGCCGAGCCGTCCGGCCCACACCTCCTCGAGCGGCGCCCAGTACGCCGCGTTGTTGACGTGCCCGAGCCGGTCGATGTCGACGACGCGGATCGGCCAGTCGCGGTCGGGCGGGACGGTCGGCGGCGGCAGGGTCAGCTTCGTCGAGGCGCGCCGTCCCTCCGTCGACGGCCCGTAGATCTCGAGGAAGCCGTCGTCGAGGCGCAGCGGGCGCAGGTCGCGATCGAGGTGGATCCACACGCTCTCGGCCTCGATGTGGCCGCCGCCCGACCCGTGCAGGCTGTAGCGGCGCGACGCCGCCGTCGGCGCCGTCCCGCTCGCCCACGTCTCGAGCTCGACGCGCAGGTCGTCCGCGAACGGCTCGACCACCTCGAGCTCCGTGCGGCGCACGACCCAGAAGTGCCTGCTCGGTGGACGGCCGACGTCGATGACGTCTTCGCTCGCCGCGTCCTGCAGGTAGCGCGCGACGACGTCGAGGCGCAGGCGGCCGGTCGCGTCCACGTCGGAGAGGCCGATCGTGCGCTCGATGCGGAAGCGCCTCACTGCATGTACTGCGCGACCGCCGCGGCGAGCGCGGCCTGGCCGGCGGCGTCGAGGTGCTCGACGTCGCCGTTGATCACCGGGTACGGCGGCGCGACGATCACCTCGCAGTCGAGCTCGGCACGGTAGGACGCCTCGAGGTCGTGGCCGTCGAACGGCGGGGGGCAGACGACGAGCACGTCGCCGACTTCGCAGCGGCGCGCCACGTCGACGAGCCGGCCGACGCAGCGGGCGACCCGGTCGTCGTCCATGAAGTTCACGTCGTTCGTGCCCAGGTAGATGACGACGAGGTCGACCGGCGCGTGCGAGTGCAGGCACGGCAAGAGGTACGGCAGCCCGTTCCGTCCTTCCGAATCCGGCCGGTCGACGGTCGCCGTGCGGCCGCCGAGACCTTCGGCGATCACGTCCCAGCCGTCGCCGAGCAGCCCCTGCAGGATCACCGGCCAGCGCTGCTCGCGCGGGAAGCGCTCGCCGCCCGAGCCGGCGATGTGGCCCCACGTGTTCGAGTCGCCATAACCCACGACCGTCTTCATCGCTGCAACCTAATCGCCTGGAGGTCGCGTTCGCGCACTTCGTCGATGCGCCCGAGCAGGTCGTCGACGTCGCTCGCCTCCGCGTGGAGGTAGCGGCCCGCGAGCGCGTCGTAGCGGCCCGTCGCGAGCTTGCGGATGAGGGCGGGCGCGCACTCGGGCGGCGTCCACGGCGAGTCGTCCGGCCAGTCCGCCGTCATCTCCGTGCGCACGAGGCCGGGGCTGAACAGGAACACCGGCACGTCCGGGAGCGTGTTGTTGAGCGTCTCGGCGTAGCGGCCGACGGCGGCCTTCGAGGAGGCGTACGCGACCGCCTCGGACCCGGGGAGGTACGACGCGCCGCTGCCGGTGATCGCGATGCGCGAGCAGCCGCGCGCGAGCGCCGCCCGGCAGCACAGGTGCACGCCGAGAACGTTCACCTCGAACGTGCGCCAGAAGTCACGCGCGTTGCCGACGCCCGCGTTCGCGACGAGGAAGTCGACCGCGCCGATCGCGCCGAAGCCCTGCTCCACCGACGCGGCGTCCGCGACGTCCATCTCCACCGCCCGCCCGTCGATCTCTGCCGCGACCGCCTCGATCTGCTCGCGTGTCCGCGCGGTGACCACGACGTCCCAGCCGTCCTCGGCGAGCCCGCGCGCGATGTTCGCGCCGACGCCGCGTCCGCCGCCGGTGACGACGGCGACGCTCACTGCACCGCCGCGGCGATCGCGTCCAGCGCCTCCGGGTTCTCGAGCGACGAGAGGTCGCCCGGATCCGTGCCGAGCGCCTTCGCGCGCACGGCGCGGCGCACGATCTTCGCGGAGCGCGTCTTCGGCAGCGCGGCGACGAAGAAGACCCGGTCGGGCGCGAAGGCCTTGCCGAGCTCGCCGGCGACATGCGCCGCCACGTCCTCCGGCGTCGCCTCGGCGCCCGGCAGCAGGCAGGCGAAGATCCACGCCGTCTCGCCCTTCACCGCGTGCGGTACGCCGATCGCCGCCGCCTCCTGCACCGCGGGGTGCCCGACGGCGGCCGACTCGAGCTCTGCGGGACCGATCCGCTTGCCGGCGATGTTGAGCGTGTCGTCGGAGCGGCCGTGCAGGAACCAGAAGCCGTCTGCGTCCGCCGAGGCCCAGTCGCCGTGCACCCAGACGCCGGGAATGCGCGACCAGTACGTCTCGACGAACTTCTCCGGGTCGCGCCAGAAGCCGCGGGTCATGCCCGGGAACGGACGGCGGCAGACGAGCTCGCCCACCTCGCCGGTGCCGACGAGCGACGTCCCGTCGTCATCGACGATGTCCATCGCCATGCCGAGCGCGGGGCCGCCGACGGAGCACGCGGCGATCGGCTCGATCGGCGTCGGCGACAGGAAGCACGCGCCGACCTCGGTGCCGCCCGAGCAGTTGATGATCGGCACGCGCGCGCCGCCGACCTCCTCGAAGAGCCAGCGGTACGGCTCGGGGTTCCACGGCTCGCCGGTCGTGATGAACGTCCGCAGCGACGAGAGATCGGCGTCCGGCGCGCCGTGCGGGAGCAGCGCGCGCGCGAGCGTGGGCGAGAGGCCGAGCGAGGTGACGCGCTCCTGCTCCACCGTGCGCCACAGCCGGTCGGGCGTGGGCCAGTCGGGCGCGCCCTCCGCGAAGACGATCGTCGCACCGGCTGCGCCGGCCGCGACGAGCGTCCACGGCCCCATGATCCAGCCCATGTCGGTGGCGAAGTGCATGACGTCGCCCGCGTGCAGGTCGGCCTGGTAGCAGCCCTCGCGCACGATCGAGACGAGGAAACCGCCCTGGACGTGGACGACGCCCTTCGGCTTGCCGGTCGTGCCGGAGGTGTAGGTCAGGAGGTACGGGTGCTCGCTGTCGACTTCCAACGGCGGCAGGTCGCCGGGAAACTCGTCGAGCTCGAACGGAGCGAGGACCACCTCGACATCGTGGCCGGCCTGCTCGAGGATCTCTAGCATCGGCACCGTCTTGCCGCGCCGCGACGACTCGCGCGTCGTGATCACGACCTTGGCCTCGCTCGCCTCGAGCCGCTGCGCGACCGCCGGCGTCGCGAAGCCGGAGAAGATCGGCACCTGGATCGCGCCGATGTGCGCGATCGCGTGCGAGGCGATCGCCACCTCCGGCGACATCGGCAGGAAGATCCCGACGCGGTCGCCCGGCTCGACGCCGAGCGCGACGAGGCGCTCGGCGAGGCGGGTCACGTCGCGCGAGAGCTCGGCGAACGTGCGGGTCGTGCGCGTCCCGTCCTCGGCGAGGCCGACGCAGGCGAGCGCATCCGGCGTTCGCTCGGCCCAGCGGTGGACGCAGTTGCGCGGGATCGAGACCTTGCCGCCGACGAACCAGGTCGTCCACTCGGGGCCGCGCGCGTCGTCGAGCACCCGCTCCCACGGCGTCGAGAACTCGACCCCGCTGTCGTCGATGCAGAGCGGCCAGAACCAGTCCGGCTCCTGCCAGGAGCGCCGCTGGAGCTCCCGCCAGTCCGCTGCGCCGGAGCGGCGGAGGAGCCGCGTGGCGTTCGCGCGCTCGCGGGTCTCCGCGTCGGGCGTCCAGACGGGCTCGGTCACGCGCGAAGCCTAATCGCGCCGCGGTTGTTAGCGTCTGCTAAGTTAGGGCGCACTAACTATTCGAGGGAGAAGCGAGATGAAGCAGCGGCTGGTGACGGAGGAGAACAAGAAGTGGTGGACGCTCGCGGCCGTGTCGGTCGGGCTGTTCATGATCATGCTCGACAACACGATCGTGAACGTCGCGCTGCCGTCGATCAGGCGGTCGCTCGGCATGTCGCTCGGCCAGCTCGAGTGGATCGTCGCGGGCTACGCGCTCACCTTCGCCGCCTTCATGCTGACCGGAGGCAAGCTCGCCGACTTCGTCGGCCGCCGGCGCATCTTCATGATCGGCCTCGTCGTCTTCACCGGGGCGAGCCTCGCCTGCGGCCTGGCGCCGAGCGGGGGCTTCCTGATCGGGTCGCGCGTCGTTCAGGGTCTCGGCGGCGCGCTGATGAACCCCGCGACGCTGTCGATCATCACGGCGACGTTCGCCCCGCGCGAGCGCGGGCGCGCGATCGGCATCTGGGCCGGCGTCTCCGCGATGGCGCTCGCGATCGGCCCGCTCGTCGGCGGCCTGCTCGTCGAGCACGCGAACTGGAACTGGATCTTCTTCATCAACGTGCCGGTCGGCGTGATCGGCTTCCTGACCGCACCGATCTTCATCGAGGAGACGCGCGACCAGTCCGCCGAGCAGCGGCTCGACATCCCCGGTCTCGTGGCCTCGGCGATCGCGCTCTTCTCGCTGACCTACGCGTTCATCGAGGCGAACACCTACGGCTGGACCGACGCGCGCATCCTCGCGGCGTTCGCCGTCGCGGCAGTCGCGGCAGCCGCGTTCGTGCTGCTCGAGCGGCAGCAGCGTGCGCCGATGCTCGACCTCTCGCTCTTCCGTAACCGTACGTTCGCCGGCGCCAACGGCTCGATGCTCTTCGTCGGGCTCGCGATGTTCGGGACGTTCTTCTTCGTCTCGCTCTACATGCAGAACGTGCTGCGCTACTCGCCGGTGCAGGCGGGCGCGAGCTTCCTGCCGATGACGCTTCTGATCATCCTGATCGCGCCGCGCGCCGGTGCGCTGACGGACCGGGTCGGCTCGCGCTGGCTCGTCGGCTTCGGCATGACGATGCTCGCCGTGATGCTCTTCTACTACACGCAGCTCGGCGCGCACGAGAGCTTCTGGAAGATCCTGCCCGGGCTCCTGATCGGCGGCATCGGCATGGGCTCGACGATGACGCCGCTGACGGCGGCCGCGATGAGCGCCGTGTCGGCGGACAAGGCCGGCGTCGGCTCGGCGGTGTTGAACTCGGCACGCCAGGTCGGCGGCTCGGTCGGGATCGCGGTGATGGGCGCGATCGTCGGCTCCTCGACGACCTACCTCGGCGGCTTCCACGACGCGCTGCGCGTCGGGTCGCTCCTCTGCCTCGTCGGCGCGGGTGTCGCGGTGCTCGCGGTGCGCAAGATCGAGCATCCGCATCCGGCGCCGCAGCACCAGGTGGCGGTCGAGGCGTGACGCAGGCTCCGGCAAAGCGCCTGACGGCCGATGAGCGGCGGCAGGCGGTGCTCGACACCGCCTGCCGCGTCTTCTCGCGGTCGAGCTACCGCGGCGCGACGACGGCCGAGATCGCCCGCGAGGCGGGCATCTCCGAGCCGATTCTCTACCGGCACTTCGGCTCGAAGCGCGATCTCTTTCTCGCGTGCCTCGCGGAGGCATGGCGCACGTTCCGCGAGGACGCGCAGTGCACGGTCGAGCGCGATCCCGCCGGGTGTCTCGGCGCGGTCGCGGACGCGTACATGGCGAAGGGCAAGAAGATCCGTGTCATCGACCTGTGGCTGCAGGCGCTGACCGTCGCCCCCGAGGACAAGGTGATCGCTTCCGCGCTTCGCGGGCAGATTCGCGAGGTGCGCGACTTCTTCGCCGAGATCATCCAGGCCGGCCAGGAGCGCGGCGTCGTCAACGCGGAGCGCGACCCCCAGGCCGAAGCGTGGATCTTCGTCGCCGCGGGCCTGCTGGTGACGATGGACGCCCGTCTCGGCGGCCTGCTCGGCGACGACCTGCAGCGCGTGCGCGCAGCTCGCCGCGCGTGGATGCTCGCGCAGCCGTAGCCCGAAAGGCTCGAACCTGGTTCTTGCGAACCAGGTTCGAGCCTCATGTTCGGGCATTGAGCCCGAACATGAGAAAGCCCCGGCTGCGGCACCCGGGGCTCTCCCTGGTCAGGCGGGGCGCCGGTTGGGCTGCTCCCGGATCGTTCGGCTCTGCGGCCCAGCCAATCGATCCGGTCGAGCTTGCCTCTGACGCTCCCCCCACACTCGGCCTGGCGTCAAGCCGTGTGCAAGGTTCGCTCACTGTACGGGCCATGTCTCAAACTGTCAAGTAACCCGGTCAAGTGATCTTTGGGACGCGTGCTTGACCCGGATTTCCTGCAACCATGCCTCTTTTGAGGGACTGTACGAAAGGGGGGATTGCGCTTCCGTCAAGTATCCGGCATGCTGCGCGCACCCGATGACTCCTCGCGCCGCACGAGCGAGCACCACCGGCACGGTTGCCGCACCCCGCGTTCCGCGGCTCGGCGAGCGCCTGCGCCAGCTTCGGGTGGCGGCCGGCCTCACGCAGACGGATCTCGCGGGCGACCGGTTCAGCAAGGAGTACATCTCGCAGATCGAGCGCGGCAAGACGCGCCCGACGGCCGAGACGATCGACTGGCTCGCGCTGCGCCTCGGCGTCGACGCGGGCTTCCTCGCGAGCGGCGTCTCCGCCGACGACCGCGCGAAGGCCGAGGCGATCCTCGCCCAGGCGGACGCGCTTTCGCAGGAGCACCGTTTCGACGAGGCGATCGCGGAGTACACGCGGGCGCTGCCCGCCGTGCTCGGCACCGGCGCGGCCGAGCTTCGCGTCCGCGTCCTGAACGGCGAGGCGATGGCCCGCGCGCAGAGCGGCGACATCCAGTCGGCGCTCGCGCTGCTCGCCGAGTCCCGTGCGCTCGTCGAGCACGAGACGTTCTCGGACGTCGACCGCGCCGAGGTGCTCTACCGGCTCGGCGTCTGCCGCTACAAGCTTTCGAGCATCGCCACCGCGGTCGCGCTCTTCAACGAGGCGCTCACGCTGGCGGAGCGCTCGGGTCTCCCTTGCGACGAGCTCCGGCTCAACGTCTTCGCGTGGCGCTCGCGGTGCTACCGCCGGCAGCGCGACTACGAAGCGGCACGCGAAGACGTCGAGCGGGCGCTCGAGCTCGCCGAGGCGCTCCGCGACGCGCGTGCGCTCGGCCCGGTGTACTTCCAGGCCTCGAAGCTCGCCGAGCGCGACGGCCGCTGGGTCCTCGCGCGCACGTACGCCGAGAAGGCCAAGGCCCAGTACGAAGAGATCGAGGACCGCGCCAACATCGGCCGGCTCCTCAACAACGTCGGCGCGATGGACTTCCTGCTCGGCAGCCACGACGACGCGATCCAGCGCTTCAAGGAGGCGTACGCGATCGCGCTCGAGGTCGACCGGCAGGAGGACGCGGCGACGGCAGTCTCCTCGCTCGCCCAGGTTCACCTCCGCACAGGCGACTCGGTTCGCGCGGAGGAGCAGGCACGGCACGCGCTCGAGATCATCGGCGAGCGCGACGACATGCTGGACGAGATCGGCAACGCCCGGCTCGTGCTCGGGCGTGCGCTGCTCGAGCAGGACCGCCTCGACGAGGCCGAAACGGTGTTCGGCGAGGCCGAGGATGCATTCGCAAAGCTGTCGTCGGCGTCGCACCGCGCGGCCGCGTGGATCGCCCAGGGCGATCTCGCGACGCGGCGCGGCGACGAACGGCGGGCGGCCGTCCTCTTCCGGCGGGCCGCCGAAGCGCTCCAGGACTTCCGGTTCTAAGGGAAGGAGGTGTTCTCTGTGGCTATCAAGTTCGCTCTCTTCCTCAAGCGTCACCCGGTGTTGGTGGCGGTCGTGCTCACGGCCTTCGCGCTCGTCGCGGCCAGCTTCGGGCATATGAAGGGAACGTGGGACGGCCCGATCTGATGCGGGCAAGCGGACTGTCTGGTGGGGAGCCGGCAGTTCGCCCGACGTCGTACGGGACCGCAGGCTAGGCGCGGTCCGTTTCCATCGCTGGCGACGGGGGCAGACCGCTTCCGATGGCCAGCCGGGGCAAGCTTGGACGCGCCTTTGAGGTGACGCGTGCCGCGCGTCATGCCCACCTCGTGCGGGTGCTGCGCGAGGTCGGTGTTGTGCGCGCAACGGAGGCGACGCCCGAGGGCGCCGTCCGCTTCAGGGAGGCGCTCGAAGAGCTCGGCACGACGTTCGTGAAGCTCGGCCAGCTGCTCTCGTCGCGGCCGGACCTCCTGCCGGACGAGTACATCCGCGAGCTCGAGAAGCTCGTCGACGACGTTCCGCCCGTCCCGTTCGGGCCGCTGCGCGACGTGATCGCCGAGGACATCGGTCTCGACCACTTCTCGTCGATCGACGAGACGCCGCTCGCGACCGCGTCGATCGCGCAGATCCATCCGGCGCTGACGAAGACCGGCCGCGACGTCGTGATCAAGGTCCGCCGGCCCGGGATCGTCGAGCAGGTGAACCTCGATCTCGAGCTGTTGCGGCGCACGGCCCGCATCGCGGAGCGGCGCTCGACGACGGCGCAGCTCCTGCAGCTGGAGGCGCTCACCGAGGAGCTCGAGCTGCACCTCCGCGCCGAGCTCGACTTCCGCGAGGAGGCGAACAACGCCGAGGTGATCGCAGCCGTCCTCGAGGACTTCCGCGACGACCTCTTCATTCCCCCGGTGATCCATCCGTTCGTCAGCGAGCGCGTGATCGTGCTCGAGCGGGTGGAGGGAGAGAAGGTCGTCGACCGGCCGGGGATCGCCGAGGAGCGTGCGCAGGAACTCGCCCGGTCGCTGTTCCGCGCCTACGTCCGGCAGGTGACGCTCGCCGGCGTCTACCACGCGGATCCTCACCGCGGGAACGTCCTGCTGACGCCGGACGGGCGTCTCGCGCTGCTCGACTTCGGCCTGATCGGCCGGCTGGACGACGACACGCGCACGTCGCTCGCGCTCCTGCTGCTCGCGGTTGCGCAGAACCGTGCCGACGACGTCGCCGACCTCATCCTCGAGCTGTCGCTGACGACCGCGGAGTCGGACGAGGCGGGCTTCGTCCACGACCTCCGGCGCAAGCTGCCGCGCTACCACTGGCGGCCGCTCGAGGGCATCCGCACGGGCGAGGGCCTCGCCGACCTGCAGCGGCTCTGCCTGCAGCACGGCATCGCGCTGCCGACCTCGTTCGCCCTCGTCGGCAAGACGCTGTCGCAGGCAGAGAGCATCGCGCGCTCGCTCGATCCGAACCTCGACCCCGTCGAGATGCTGCGCGACGAGGGGCGGCACGTGATGGCCGAGGAGGCGGAGCACCGCCTGCACCCGAACCAGCTGATGGCGCTCGCGTTCACCCAGGGCCAGCCGCTGCTGCGGCTGCCGCGCCAGCTGACGCAGCTCGTGCACAAGGTGGAAACCGGCTCGCTGAAGGTGGGGATCGCGCCGGTCGAGCTCGAGGACTTCGAGCACCTGCTGCGCTCGACCGCGAACCGCGTCGGCGCTGCGCTGATCGTCTCCGCGCTGCTGCTCGCCTCCGCGCTGATGGCGCGGGTGAATCACACGATCTCCGTCGTCGGCTTCTTCTGCGCCGTCGCGCTCGGCCTGATGATGCTCTGGCGGATCTTCCGGACGCCCGGAAGCTTCTGACGGCTACGCGAAGTCGCGCGAGCCGACGCGCTCGATCACGACCTGCGGGACGCGCGCGTTCGGCGACAGGCGCAGGCACATGCGCACGACCTCGGCGCAGTCCTCGGGCCGGATCATCTCGGCCGGCGGGATGCCGGACCACTCCGCCATCGGCGTGTCGACGAACCCGGGGCAGATCGCGATCGCGCGGATGCCGTCTCCGTCCAGCTCCTCGTTCTGTGAGCGCGTGAGCGCGATCACCGCGGCCTTCGTCGCGCCGTAGACGGTCAGCCCCGGAGTGGGGCCGGTGCCGGCGATCGACGCGAGGTTGATGATCCAGCCCTTGCTCTGCTTGAGGTGCGGGATCGCTTCGCGCGAGACGAGCAGCAGCCCGCGCAGGTTCACGCCGAGCTGCAGGTCGATGTGCTTCGCCTGCAGCGACTCGACCGTCCCGGCGATGCCGATGCCCGCCGAGTTGACGAGCACGTCGATGCCGCCGCAGCGATCGACGTGCTCGGCGACGACGCGCACGCAGTCCTCTTCCTTGCTCATGTCGGCCGCGATCGCGTGCGCGCCGAGCTCGCCCGCGGCCGCCTCGATCTTCTCCCGCGTCCGCGATGCGAGGGTGAGCTCGTAGCCCTCGTCGCGCAGCATGCGCGCCATCGCGAGCCCGATGCCCGAGGAGCCGCCGGTGACGAGTGCGCTCGGCACAGTGCGAGCCTAAAGGAGTCCGGGCAGGCAACGCGAATGCGAGCCGCGTACGACGTTCCTCTCCCCTGACGGCGGCGGCTCCCTCGGGCCGCCGCTGTCGTATTCAATGGGAGACGTGACGAAGCTCACCGACCTGGCGACCGCCGGGGGCTGCGCGGCGAAGTACTCGGCGGCGCGGCTCGAGGAGCTGCTGCGCGGGTTCGTCCCGGTGGAGGCCGAGAACCTGCTGGTCGGGCTCGACCCGGCCGACGACGCCGCCGTCTACAAGCTCGACGACGAGCGCGCGCTCGTGTTCACGATCGACTTCTTCCCGCCGATCGTCGACGACCCCGACGACTTCGGGACGATCGCCGCGACGAATGCGCTCAACGACGTGTTCGCGATGGGCGGGAGGCCGCTGCTCGCGCTCTCGGTTGCTGCGCTCCCGGAGGAGCTCGAGGACGCAACCGTCGCCGCGATCTTCGCCGGTGCCGACCGCCAGGTGCGCGAGGCGGGCGCGATCCTTGCGGGCGGGCACACGATCCGCGACGCCGAGCCGAAGTACGGGCTCGCGGTCGTGGGCACGGTCGCGCTCGACGGCATCTGGCCCAAGTCGGGCGCGCGGGCCGGCGACGCGCTGTACCTGACGAAGCCGCTCGGGACGGCGCTCGTGCTCGGCGGCGCGAAGCGCGGGCTCGCCGAGGCCGCGGACGCGGTGCACTGGATGCGCACGCTGAACCGCGACGCCGCCGACGTGCTGCGCCGGTTCCGTCCGAACGCGGTCACGGACGTGACCGGCTTCGGTCTTGCCGGCCATGCGCACGAGATGGCGTCGCGCAGCGGCGTGCGGATCGTTCTCGAGGCCGCGCGCCTGCCCGCGTTGCCGGGCGCGCTCGAGGCCGCGCGCGCCGGCGTCTCGACGGCGGGCACACGCAACAACCGCGCGTACGCGTCGCTCGAGGCCGACGGCGTCGCGCCGGAGCTCGTCGAGCTCGCCTACGACCCGCAGACATCGGGCGGGCTGCTCGTCTCGCTGCCGCGCGAGCAGGGGATGGCGCTCGAGGCGGAGTTCGCAGCCGCCGGGCTGTTCCTCGCGCGCATCGGCGCGGTCGAGGACGGCGCCGGCCTGGCGCTTCGCTAGGAGAGCTCGCGGCGACGGCGGAGGATCTTCTTGCGCCGCTCGACGAGATCGCCTTCGAGCTCCTGCAGCTCGCCGAGGCGACGGCGCACGAGCGCGATTTGCGTCTCGATGTGCGGGAGCGCCTCGTCGAGCAGCTCGCGCTGCTCGTCGGGTGACTCCGTCTCCTGAATGCGGCGGCGGACCTCGGCGCGCACGTCTTCTGCAACGACCATCGTGCGAAGCTCGTCGAGAGAGAGGCCGAGCAGGTCGCGGAGGCGCTTCAGCTCGAGGACACGCTCGACGTCTGCAGCGGTGTACACACGGTGCTTGCCGAGCTCGCGCTCGCTACGCGGCAGGAGCCCGAGCTCCTCGTAGTACCGGATCGTCCGTGGCGTCACTCCGCTGCGCTCGGCAACCTCGCCGATCCGGAGCGTCGCGGCCGACGACGTCATGCCGCCTGCGCCTCGTCGAGCTCGGCCGTCGCGAGGTTCTCGTGCGGCACGTGTGCGGGGCGCATCATCGAGATGACCGCACCGAGCAGCGAGATGGCGGTGAGGACCCACAGCGCGAGATGCATGTTCGAGATGAACGGGTCGAGCTGCTTGGTCGAGAGGCCGGCGGTGATGCCGGAGAAGATCTTGAAGAGCGTCGTCTTCGGCACGGCCGAGGTGATGATCGCCATCAGGAATGCGATCGAGATGACGGCGCCGGTGTTCTGCACCATGACCCGCGCGCCGGCGGCGATGCCGCGGCGGTGCACGGGGACGACACCCATCATCGCCGCCGTGTTCGGGCTGTTGAACATGCCCGAGCCGATGCCGACGAGCAGCAGCCATAGGGCGCTCCACACGTACGCGGTGTGCGCCTGCAGCATCGTCATGCCGCCGAGGCCGACGGCCGAGACGAGCATGCCGAGCGCCGCGAGCTCACGCGAGCCGCGCCGGTCGGCGTACATCCCGGCAAGCGGGGAGGCGACGAGCATGCCGACCGCCATCGGCGCGAGCTCTAGCCCGGCCATGATCGGCGACTGCCCCTGCGGCCCCTGGAAGTAGAAGACGAACAGGAACATCAGCGCGAAACGCGAGAGGCCGTTCAGAAACGCTGCGACGGATGCCGCCGTGAAGAGACGGTCTTCGAACAGCTTCAGGTCGAGCATCGGCGAGCGGCCGTGGCGCTCGATCAGCACGAAGACCGGCAGGAAGACGACCGCGGCCGCGAACCCGCCGATCACGAGCGAGTTGTCCCAGCCGGACAGCCCACCCTTCGAGAGCGCGAGCACGAGTCCGGTCAGCCCGATCACGTACGTCGTCACGCCGAACAGGTCGAGGCCGCGCTCCTCGCTGCGGCCGGCGCGCTCCTCGAGCACGAGGAACCCCCAGATGCAGCCGATCAGGCCGAACGGCACGTTGAACCAGAAGACCCACTGCCACGAGATGTCGACGAGCGCGCCGCCGAGCACCGGCCCAATGACGAGCCCGATCGCGGCGACCATCGTGTTCGTTCCCATCGCGAGGCCGAGCTGGCGCTTCGGGAACGCGTCGGTGACGAGTGCTGCGGCGTTCGCGAACAGGAACGCGCCGCCGAGGCCTTGCGCGACACGCCACAGGATCAGCACGGTGCCGCTGTGCGAGAAGCCCGCGCCGAGCGACGCGAGCGAGAACGCGAGGAAGCCGAGGACGTAGGCGTACTTGCGGCCGAAGAGATCCGACAGGCGCCCGGCGGTGAGCACGAGCACCGTCGAGACGATCATGTAGACGAGGATCACCCAGACGAGCTGCAGCAGCGTCGTGTTGAGGCTGCGCTCGAGATCGGGCAGCGCGATGATCAGGGTGCCCGAGTTGATCGTGGCGAGCAGCATGCCGAGGCTCGTGCACGAGAGCACCCACCACTTGTAGTGGGGCGAATGGCGGCGGGTCTGAAGGAATCGCATCTTTACGTCAACGTCAGGTTAGCAGATCCGGCGGTACAGTGCGGCTGTGGATATCGGCGCCCAGCCGCTCTCGCGCCTTCGGGGGCTCTCGCTGTCTGCGGCGGGGATCCGGCGGCTCGCGCTCCTGAATGCGTTCATGCTCCTGGCGATCGTCGCGACCGGCGCGACGGTCCGCCTCACCGGCTCGGGCCTCGGCTGCGAGCACTGGCCGGGCTGCCAGGTGCACCACTTCGAGCCGCGCAGCTACCACAGCTACGTCGAGTTCGGGAACCGCGTCGTCGCGGCACTGACGATCTTCGTCACGCTCGCGACGTGGATCTTCGCGCGCGGCCATCGCCGGCTCGCGGCCGTGATCTTCGCCGGCACGCTCGCCCAGGCGCCGCTGGGTGCGATCACGATCCACTACGACCTCAACCCGTACCTCGTGCTCACGCACCTGCTGCTCTCGCTCGTCGTCCTCGGGCTCGCGGTCGTGCTCGTTGCGCAAACGCGTCCGCGCATGCGTCCCACGCTCCCGTGGTGGGTGCTGCAGGCCGGGCTCGTCGTCGGGCTCGCCGCGTGCGTGCTCCTCGTCTCGGGCACGCTCGCGACCGCGTCGGGGAAGTACCCGGGGAGCAGTGGCAGCACCGTCGTGCGACGCGTGTGGTCGTTCGAGTCCGCCGTCTACTGGCACGTGCGGGCGACGGCGGTCTTCGGGATCTTCTTCGCGCTCGTCCTGCTCTGGCTCTGGCGTGCACATGCTCCGCAGGTGCGCGGCGCGCTCGTCCTCCTCGGGCTCCTGGCCGTACAGATGACGATCGGAGAGGTGCAGTACCGCACGGAGCTGCCCTGGTGGCTCGTGCTCGCGCACGTCACCATGGCCGCCTGCGTGTGGGCGGCGGTCGTCTCGTTCGTGTTCAGCCTCTGGCGCCCGCGTAGGATGAGTGGATGACGGACGAGCTTCGCATCGATTCGCGCCCATCGCTCGAGCGCCCCGTGATGATCGCCGCGTTCCGCGGCTGGAACGACGGCGGCCAGGGCGCCTCGCTCGCCGGCGCCTACCTCGCGCGTGCGTGGGCCGCGGTCGAGTTCGCGTCGATCGACCCCGAGAACTTCTACGACTTCCAGGCGACGCGGCCGACGGTCTCGCTCGTCGACGGCTACGCGCGCCAGATCGAGTGGCCCGAGAACACGTTCCTGCACGCCCCGCTGCCGGGTGCGGGTCGTGACGCGATCATCATGCTCGGCGTCGAGCCGAACCTCCGCTGGCGCACGTTCAGCAGTCTCGTCACCGACGTTGCGCGGGAGTTCCAGGTCGAGCTCGTGATCACGCTCGGCTCGCTGCTCGCGGACGTGCCGCACACGCGGCCCTCGCCGGTCACGGGCAGCGCCACCGATCCGGACCTGATCTCGCAGCTCGGGCTGCAGGCGTCGCGGTACGAGGGGCCGACGGGGATGGTCGGCGTCCTGCACGACGCGTGCGCGCAGGCCGGGCTGAAGTCGGCGAGCCTCTGGGCGGCGGTGCCGCACTACGTGTCGCTGACCCCGTCGCCGCGCGCGGCGAAGGCGCTCGTCGACCGGCTTGCCGATCTGCTCGGCGCCGACGTCGACAGCGCGGAGCTCGAGGAAGCGGCCGACGCGTACGCGCAGCAGGTGAGCGAGGCGGTTGCGAGCGACGAGGAGACGGCGGCGTACGTGCAGGAGCTGGAGCGCCGCGTCGACGAGCTCGCCGACGACGACGACCTGCCGAGCGGCGATGCGATCGCCGCCGAGCTGACCCGCTACCTCCGCGAGCGCGAGCGCGAAAACGGCGACGACGACGTCGCGCGCGGGTAGAGCCAACCCTGGAACTTAGTTGGACGAAGTCGAACTAAGTTCCCAGAGTTTCTGGTTCAGCCGAACGTGAAGGAGTAGGCCTGCACGCCGGGCGTGAAGCGCAGCTCGATCAGGCCCGTCCGTGTGCGCTTCGATGAGAAGACGGTGTAGAGCCGCTCCGAGTCGACACGGATCGTCTTCAGCGGCTTGCCGTTCAGGAGCGCCGTCACGGTGCCGTGGCCGCCCATGACGATGTAGACGTCCTGTCCTTCGAAGTTCAGGCGCAGGCGCGCGTTCTTGCCGGCGGTGATCGGCTGGGCGGCGACCTTCCACTGCCCGGCGTAGGACACGGTGCTCGGTGGGATCGTCGATGCGAACGTGTAGGTCGCGAACGCGTCCGGCACCGGCTGGGTGCCGGCGTAGTTCTCGAGCCGCGCGTAGCCGAGGTACGTCTCCGGGGTCATCAGGCCGGTCGGCGTCAGGTTCGGCTCGGTCTTCGCCTTCGCGCCGTTGACGCCGAGGAGGCGGCGAATCAGCTGCTCGGTCTCGCCGTACTCGCCTTCGCCGAAGTTCTCGTGGACGATGTTGCCCTGCTTGTCGATCAGGTACTCGGCGGGCCAGTACTCGTTCGCGTAGTTGTCCCAGGTCTTGTAGTCGTTGTCCTGCATCACCGGATAGGTGATGCCGAGACGCTTGACCGCGGAGCGCACGTTCGACGTCACGTGCTCGAACGCGAACTCGGGCGTGTGGACGCCGATGATGTCGAAGCCGTCCTTGTGGTACGCCGCATACCACGACTTCAGGTGCGGCAGCGTGCGCAGGCAGTTGATGCACGAGTACGTCCAGAAATCGACGAGCACGACCTTGCCGCGCAGCTGTGAGAGCGTCAGCGGCTGTGAGTTGATCCACGCGCCGCCCGCGTGGAGCGGCGGCGCGATGCCGTAGCTCTTCAGGCCGCCGTCGACGGTCTTCACCGGCTGGGCCGCTTTGGCCGTGATGCCGCGAACCTTGTCGAGCTGCTTCCGCGCCGCGGAGGTGTTCTCGATCTTCCCTTGCAGGAAGTTCGTGTAGCTGGGCGAGATCGTCGTCAGGTGGTCGTCGAGGTGGAAGACGAGTGCGAGCGCCACGAGGCCGACGATCGCGCCGGACGTGAACCGGACGCGCGCAGCGTGGCGCCGCATCAGCCCCGCGGCTTCGCGGCCGCCGTAGGCGATCGCGAGCATCGGCACCGCAGCGCCGAGCGCGTAGAAGAGCGTGAGCAGGAACGCGCGCACGCCAACGTCGTTGTTCGCCGCCACGACGGTCACGGTCGCCAGCACCGGGCCGGCGCACGGAACGAACACGAGCCCGAGCGCTGCGCCGAACGCGAAGCCTCCGCCGGAGCGCTGCGGCCGGAACCGCGAGAAGAACGCCAGGGGCCGCTCGAGCAAAACCGCGAACTGCGGCACCAGCAGGGTCGCCGCCAGGACGAAGAGGAACGCGATCGCGAGGTTGCGGAGCGTGTCGAGCGGCAGGTGCAGCTCGTCGAGGAGCCAGGTCGCGAAGAGCGTGAACACGGTGAAGCTCGTGACGAGCCCGGCGATCACGCGCAGCGGCTTCCGCCCGGCCGCGCCGCCCGCGAGCAGGATCGGCAGCACCGGCAGCACGCACGGCGAGATCGCCGTGATCACGCCGGCGAGGAAGCCGATGCCGAGGAGGACAGCCATCCGTCAGACGTATACGACTGCGGTCGGCGATCGGACGTTACGCCGACGTTATGCCGCGTCTTCGGCCGGCGCGGGCAGCTCTTCCGCCGCCTCGGCTTCCGGAGCCGCGCCGTCGGTGCTCGCCGCGGCGGCCGGCTTGCGCCGGCGCCGGCGCCGCTTCTTGGGCGCCGCGGCCTCTTCGCTCTCGGCCGGCGGCGTTTCGCCCTCGGCCGTCTCGGTGCCCGTTGCCTCGGTCGTCGTGGCCGCGACCTCCGGGCCCTTCTTCTTGCGGCGGCGGCGCCGGCGCGTGCGCGACGGCCCCGTCTTCGGCTGCGGCAGGTTCTCGGCGATCCAGCCGGCGACCTCGTTGATCGAGCCGAGCCGCTCGCGGGCCGCCTCGAGCAGCTGTGTCGCGCGCGGCGTGTAGCCCTCGGCCGAGGCGAGCAGCGCGGCGCCGACTTCGTGCGGCATCTCGAGCGCTGCGTTCACGAGCTTGGCGGCGTTCTCCTCGTGCCGGTGGCCGCGCGAGTTCGCGAGCGCGCCGAGCAACCGCTTCGCGTCCGGATACTCCTGCGACGCCTTGCGGTCGAGCTGCTTGCGCACGGCGCGCGAGAGGCGCCACGTCCAGCGCGCGAGGATCTGATCCGGCGCATCGGGCTTCCCCTCGGCGATCGCGCGCAGCAGGATGCGCACACCGGCGGCTCGATCCTTCTCCCACGGCGGCGCCTGCGAGACGAGCGTGACGAGGTCGTCGAAGTCGGCGCGCTCGATGCGCATCGAGACGCGGTCGGCGAGCGCGATCAGCCGCAGCCGCCGGTTCGGGTTCTGCGCGGCGCAGGTCGACAGGAACGTCTCCATCGCGCGCTTCGACGCGCCGCGCGCGGTCAGCTTCTCGACGAACGCCGTGCGCTCGTCGAAGCGCAGCTGGCGGCCGGCGATCTCGCCCCAGAACTCCTGCTCGTCCTCGTCGAGGAACTTCGGATCTACGCGCTGCCACTCGCGCGCGATCACCATCTTGCGGCGCAGCACGTCCGGTGTGACTGGCACGAGCCAGGCGGCCGGCGTCAGCTTCCGCCGTGCTCGGCGCTGCATGCGCCGGCGCGGCGCCGGTGTGACGCGCGCACCCTCGCGATAGAAGTCCGCGTCGAGCAGCGAGTGCAGCGAGACGACGCGTTCGTTGTGCGTCGCAGCCTTGGGCGTGAAGTCGACGACGATGCCGGCTTCCTTGCGCGGATGGATGCGCATGATGCGGCCGATCCGCTGCTGGTAGACGCGCTTCGACGCCGTCGGCGCGAGGTGCATGATCACCGTCGCGCGAGGCGAGTTCCAGCCCTCCGCGAGCAGCATCGCGTTGATCAGCACGTCGATCTCACCGCGCTCGTAACCGGCGAGGATCTCCGCGAGCTTGACCGGCGGCGTGCGGCCGGAGACCGCCTCCGCCTTGATGCCGGCCGCGCGGAACGCGGTCGCGAGGTTGTATGCGTGCTCGACGCCCGCGGCGTAGACCACGCCGGGCGTGTCGCCGAAGCGCTCGCGGTAGAGCGTCGCCGCGGCCATGTTCAGGGCTTCGTGGTCGAGGGCCTGCGCGAGCGCGCGTTCCTCGAAGTCGCCGCCGACGATCGGCACCTGGTTGATCGCCGCAACCGGCGGGACGCGCAGGCAGCGCAGCGGCGCGATCAGCCCTCGGCGTGCCGCGTCCGCGAGCGGCAGGTCGTCGACCGACGCGGGGAACACGTCGGAGACCTGCTTCGCGATCAGCTCCTCCGTCGCGGTCATGCCGACGTAGATCGGCTCGGACAGCGAGCGGATTGCGGCGGACGTCTTCTCGCCGAGCGCGGTGTGCGCCTCGTCGCAGATCACGAGCTGGTACGCCTCGCGCGAGACCTCGCTGACGTGCCGCGCGAACCACGCGTACGTCTGGATCGTGATCGGCGCATCGGGGCGCGGCGCGGTGTGACCGGTGAGGATCGCCTCGGTGAGGCGCGTCCCGTAGCCGCCATCGGTGAGCTCGCGGCGGAACTGGTCGACGAGGAGACGGCGGTGCGTGAGGATGAGGACGCCTTCGGTGCGGGCTGCTTCGACGAAGCCGGCTGCGGCGATCGTCTTCCCCGACGCGGTCGGGTGGCGGAAGCGGTAGCGGCGCACCGAGCCCGGGTCTTCCTCGACCGGCAGCGGCAGCGCGTCCTCTTCGGTCTCGCCGTCGGGGCCGAGACCGAGCTCGTCCTCCGGCTCGTCGTCCTCGTCGGGCGCGTCCTCGGAATGGCCGTTGCCGTTCCCGTTCTCGCTCTTCTGCACGGCCGCGATCAGCTCGGTGAGCATGCCGGCGAGCGCGTCCACCTGATGGCGGCGCAGCTCGGTGCCGGACGCGAGACGGGGCGGGCGCTCCGAGAGCACGCGCTCGAGACCGAGCATGAGCGCGTACCGCACCTTCCACTCGGACGACGGCGCCGTGTTCCCTGCGTCGATCTCGGCGAGGGCGTCGTCGAGCGCGCGCCGGCGCGCGGTACCCGGGGCGAGCACGACCGCCGGATCTTCGTCGGAGCGAAGGAACGGCTCGCCTGCCCAGGCTTCTGCGCGGAGGGCATCGGCTCCCATCGCCGACGCTTCCTCCGACGAGATCGGAGAGTGCGTAGTGGTTTCTGACAATGCGCGCGGCACGTTGTTGGTGCCGACTTGTTGAAAGGGCGCGCCAGCGGGTGACTTCCCCGTCTCGCTTGGCGCAAGGCTCACAATAGCCGATCCCCCGGCCGGATGGGGGTCGATCTGAGAGCCTCTAAGCCGCTGCGGCGACGAGCGATTCGAGGCGGGAGCGGAGCCAGGGCAGCTCGCTGCGCTCCGCCTCGAGCACCCGGCCGTCGAACTGGATCAAAACGCCGCCCACGGGCGTGAGGTGATCGGCAGCGCCGGCGATCAGCCGGCGGTAGTGATCGAGCCCGTCGTCGCCGGAGAAGACCGCAGCCGTGGGCTCGTCGTCGTAGCCGCCCGTGCCAGCCGGCAGGTACGGCAGGTTGGCGACGATCAGGTCGAGGTCGTGCGGCAGCCCGTCCAGGAGATCGCCGTGCACGAGGTGCACCTGCGCACCGAGCCGGTCGGCGTTGAGCGACGCGAGCGCGAGCGCGCTCTTGCACATGTCGCTTGCCCACACCTCGATCGCCGGCGCGCGCAGCGCGAGCGTGATCGCCACGGCGCCCGAGCCCGTGCCGACGTCGGCGACACGTGCCGGCTCGTCGCCGAGCCGCGCGAGTGCGGCGTCGACGAGCTCTTCGGTCGCCGGGCGGGGCGTGAAGACCCGTCCAGGATCGGTGACGAAGCTGAGTCCGTGGAATCTCGTGGTCATGTCTCTAGTACAACGTAACGCGATGGCCTGGATTCCCTTCGCCGACGAACGGCGAACCCGCTACGAGGAGCAGCACGGCGAGCTCGACGAGCGGAGCCTCGTGCGCAAGGGGAACACTGCGTACGCGGCCGGGCTCGCGCTGCTGATGGCGGGCGACCCCGAGGCCGCCGAATGGCTGCGGCGGGCCGCCGCCCGCTGGCGTGAGAGCTGGCAGGGCAACGAGTCCTGGGGGCGCCCGATCGGCGCGTTGAAGGCATCGCTGCTCGCCGGCGACGACGACGCGGTCGACGAGCTCGCTCGCTGGACGCTCGAGCTCGGGACGGCGACGGCCGAGTCACCGATCGGCCGGTACGCGGCGGCGCTTGCGCTGCTCGCGCTCGAGCGCTGGCCCGAGGCGCGTCACGTCGCCGAGTCGCTGCGCGAGCGCGACGACTTTCCGCACGACGTGGCCGACGCGCTCGCGACGATCGCCGCGCACGACCTCCTCGGCTACATCGAGGCGATCGAGTCGGTCGTAGCGTCGTTCGAGACGCGCGAGGACTACCTCGAAGACGCCGCGGTCGCTGACACCGCGCTGGTGCTCGACCTGCTTGCGCGCCGCCGCGGTCTTCCGGGCGAGCTGCCTGCTAGTCCTCTTCTCCCAGCTCGATCGCCGGGTTGAACGCGATCGTGATCGTCTGCAGCGGGAGCGAGTCGTCCTCGAGCTCGTCGAGGTGCGCGAGCAGCTCGTTGAACAGGTCGCGCACCGACTCGACGCTCACGCGGGCATGCACCTGGGCGCTGCGGAACTCGCCGGCGGCGGCGTGCGTGTCGAAGCCGCGCTGAAGCTCTCGGAGCTGGGCGGCCTGCAGCTCGCTGGCGAGCCCCGCCGCGCGGATCTCCGGGCCGACCTTCAGGTGGCTCGCGACCTGGCGATACGGCTTCTCGCGCCCCGCGGCCTCGGCCAGCTCGATCAGCCCGGCGCGGTGCAGCATGCGCACGTGGAAGTGCAGGTGGCCTGGGTCGACCTGCAGCCGGGCCGCGAGCTCACGATTCGTGAGCGGCTTCTCCGACGCGCCGAGCGCCTGCAGGACCTTGAGCCGCAGTGGGTGCCCGAGCGCCTTCAGCTGCTCGGGGCTGTTCAGCTCGAGGGTCTCGTTCGCGCCGCTGGGCTCCGGCTCGGGATGGTTCACGAGGTTCGTATTCTTGCCGCTGCCGCCGGATCGAGGAAGACCTCGACCGCAACCGGAGCGAGCCGAGCCAGGCTCGAAGGCGTGTCGGGCGAGATCTCGCCGGTGAATGCACGTGCGGCCGCCTCCGCCTTCGACTCGCCGGCGATCAGGAAGACGATTCGCTTGGCCGACTGGATCGTCGGCACCGTGAACGTGATCCGGTCGACCCACGGCTCGAGCCCGGGCGGGCCGTGCGTCGCGCGCCGGTCCGTCACCTCGAGCTGCGGCGAGCCGGGGAAGAGCGAGGCCATGTGGCCGTCCGGGCCCATGCCGAGGAGCAGGAAGTCGAGCTGCGCGCCGGCGAGCGCCGAGTCCAGCTCCGCGGCCGCCTCGGCGGGCGACGCCTCGCCGCGGATGCGGTGGATCGTGTGCGGCTCCTCCTGCAGGCGGTCGAGCAGCGTCTCGCGCGCGAGGCGGTAGTTCGAGCGCTCGTCGTCGGGCGGCACGCAGCGCTCGTCGCCCCACCACAGCTCGACCTTGCTCCAGTCGGGCTGTTCCTTCGCCGCGCGCTCGTAGGCCTTGCCGGGAGTCGAGCCGCCGGTGAGCACGATCGAGCCGCCCCGGGCCGCCTGGCCCGCGAGCAGAAGCGCGACTTCCGCGGCCGGATCGTCGGAGACGTGGAGCTCAGGCGGCTGTGGCACGCGGCAAGGGTACGAAACCGCGCGCGAATCCGGCGAGGAGATACACACTCGCGAGCCCGCGCCACTCGCCGTACGGCGCGAGCAGCACGTCCGTCTCCTCGGGCTCGACCCAGCGGCCCCAGAGCTCTCGCGCCAGCTTGACCAGGCCGAGATCGCGGTACAGCCCGTGCTCGTAGCGGCCGAGACCCTCGAGGCAGACGACCCCGAGCGACCAGGGGCCGAGCCCGCGTTCGCGCACGAGCCGCGCGACCACCGCGTTCGTGGGCTGCCGCTTCAGGCCCTCGAGCTCGAGCGAGCGACAGAGCCGGACGAGCGCGCCGGCGCGGCGTGCGCCGAGCCCGAAGCGCATGTACTGCGCCGGCGAGAGGCGCGCGAGGTCGGCCGCGGTCGGCGCCGCATGGAGGTCGCCGAGCTTCGGTGTGAGCGCGCGGACGATCGTCCGCTCGATCTGGCGCGCACGGCTCGCCTGGATCAGCTGGCCGGCGACCGCGCGGAGCAGCGACTGCGCGACGGTTGCCGTACGCAGCGGCCGCAGCCCGCGCACGTGCTTCAGTGTCTCGCCGAGCATCGGGTCGCCGGCGAACGCGCGCAGGAACTCGGAGTGGTCGTCGTCCAGGCCGAGCACGAAACGGACGTGCTCGATGCCCGCCTCGCTGTCGGCCGCGACGACGATCGTCCCGTCCGGGCGCTGCACGGCGTGCACGCGCTCGAGGCTCTCCTCGACGCGGATGGTCGCCCGGTAGGTGCCGTCGGCGACGACGCGGGTTGCGTCGCTCCCGAGCCGGCCCGACAGGCGGAGGGAGTACGGCCCCTTCGGGCGGAGCTCGGCGCGGACCACCACCCGAGTCTAGAAGTACGCTCAGCCGATGCTGCGCCGGGTCGCGTCGCGGGTCTCGCTGCGGAGCCGGGAGCGGAAGCTCGAGCTGTTCCTCTCGCTCCTCGGGGCCGGCCCGGAGTCGACCGTCATCGACGTCGGGGTCACGAACGCGCCGTTCGGCGGCGGCTCGACCGACAACTTCTTCGAGGCGCTGTATCCCTGGCCGGAGCAGGTGACCGGCGTGGGGCACACCGAGCTCGACGTGTTCGCCGCCGCGTTCCCGCGCGTGCGCGCGGTGCGGGCCGACGGCCGCGATCTTCCGTTCGCCGACGGCGAGTTCGACCTCGGCTTCTCGAACGCCGTCGTCGAGCACGTCGCCGGCGGGCGCGACGGGCAGCGGCAGTTCGTGCACGAGCTGTGCCGGGTCGCGAAGCGCGTGTTCGTGACGACGCCGAATCGCTGGTTCCCGCTCGAGGTGCACACGCTGCTCCCGTTCGTGCACTGGCTCCCGCCGGGGCCGCGCGAGCGGCTGATCCCGTTCGACGACGTCCTCGATCCGCTCGGGCCGAAGGAGCTCGCGGCGCTCTTTCCTTACAGCGTGCGTGTACTCAATCGCGGCATGACGCTGATCGCGGTGGGGCCGGAGTGAGGATCGACTGGCGGCGCCCTGTCTGGGCACTGCATGTGCTGATCGTCGGGCTGGCGCTGCACAACCTGGTGATGTCGGAGCTCTGGCGTGCGGGCGTGCGCGGCGGCGCGCTCACGGTGATCTCGGCGTGGAAGGACGTGCTGTTGCTGATCGCGCTCGTCCTCGTGCTGCCGAGGCTGCGGCTCGAGACGCGCGCCGACTGGCTCGCGTTCGTCTTCGGGCTCTTCGTCGTCGTGTACGGCCTGCTGCCGCAGTCGTGGCTCGGCGGTGGCGCGACGCACAAGGGCGTGCTCTACGCGGCGCGTCACGACCTGCTGCCGGTCGGTGCGTACTTCCTCGGCCGCGGGCTCGCGCTCACCGGGCAGGAGCGCTCACGTCTCTGCCGGACGGTGCTGTGGACGGCTGCGGGCGTCGCCGCGTTCGGCTTGATCGACGTGTACGCGGTGCCGCTCTCGTACTGGCGCGGCTCGGCCGGCTGGTTCAAGGACCAGCTCGGCTTGGACTACGGCAGGGGCGTCTCGAACCTGCCGCAGAACTTCGTCTACAACGCGGGGAACGACGTCGTCTTCCGGCGGCTCACCTCGACGTTCCTGTCGCCGCTCGCGACCGCGTACCTGCTCGTCGTCGCGCTGTTCTTCATCCCGCTGCGCACGCGGTGGGGGCTCGCGCTCGGCGCGCTCCTCTTCGCGGCGATCCTCTGGTCGCACACGCGCGCCGCGCTGATCGCGCTCGTCGCGGCGCTGCTGCTGCTCGCGCTCGTCCGGCGCGCCTGGCGGCCCGCGGTGTTCGCGGTTGTCGTCCTCGCGATCTCGCTGGCGTTCGTCTCGGGCTACACGCACTTCGGCCCGCGCACGCACTTCACCGCCGCCGAGGCGAAGGCGCAGAAGCAGAACGCCGAGCAACATCCGCAGCAGTCGAACGACGCGACGTCGGCGAACGAGTCGTCGATCCACGAGCACCTCGTCAGCCTGTGGGACGGGACGAAGTCGGTCGTGAAGCACCCGTGGGGTTACGGGCTCGGCAACTCGGGCGTGACGGCGGAGCGGACGAACGTGACGGTCGTCGCCGGCGAGTCGACCTACACCGAGCTCGGCGTCGAGACGAGCATCGCCGGTGCGCTCGTGTTCATCGCTTGGTGCATCGTGCTGTTGCTCGACCGGCTGCGCGACCGGCGCTGGCTCGCCGCCGCGTTCTTCGCGGTGCTCGTGATCGGCCTGCAGACGGACGTGATCGGCGTGCCGTGGATCGCCGTCACGGTGTGGGCGCTGGTCGCGTAGCGATCCAGAGCCCGCGACCGATCAGCCCGTCCGGATCGTGCTCGACCTCGAGCCCGGCGCTCTCGAACGCCGCGCGCATCTCGTCGGCGGTGAAGAGGTACAGCTCGTGGTGCTCGACGAACTCGTGGAAGCCGTCGGGCGTCGCGACGACGTAGTGCATCTCCGTCGTCGAGATCCGCTCGTCGCGGAGCCCGCTCAGCGTGACGCGCGCGAGCGCGACGCCTGGAGCCTTCTCGGCGAGCACGTGCGGCGTGCTCGGCAGCCAGACGTCCGGCGTCAGCCAGGGCTCGACGAGCAGCACGCCGCCAGGCTCGAGATGAGCTGCGAGCGAACGCGCCGCCGCCTCGAGCTCGTCGACGCCGCCGAGAAACCCGATCGCGCTGAACAGGCAGGTGACGGCGTCGAAGCGGCGGCCGAGGTCGAGCGTGCGCATATCGCCTTGCTCGAGCGGGACGCCCGGCAGCCGTTCGCGCGCGACGGCCAGCAGGCCCTCGTCGAGATCGACGCCCATCACGTCGAACTCCTGGCGCAGATGGTCGAGGTGCTTGCCGGTGCCGCAGGCGACGTCGAGCAGCGTGCGTGCGTCCGGGTTGCGGGCGCGAATCAGCTGGACGAGCGCTGCGGACTCGGCGGCGTAGTCCTTCTGGGCGTACTCGAGGTCGTACAGGTCCGGGCGGGCGGTGTACGGCATCACGCTCCCGCGTTTCCGTCGCGAAGCGCGTCCGTCATCTGCTCCAGCAGCGCAAGGAGCGTGCGCCGCTCGGCGGCCGACAGCGACGCGGTCGCCGGCGCGAACGCCTCGGCGGCGCGCGCGTAGCGCTCGTCGAACAGCGCGCGGCCTTCGGGCGTGAGGGCGATGCTGAGCGCGCGGCGGTCGCCGGGCTCGGGCGCGCGCGAGACGAGGCCGAGGTGCTCCAGCGCATCCACGGCGCGACTCGCCGTCGGGGCGCTCGTGCCCATCCGGTGCGCGAGGTCGTTCACGCGCAGCGGTCCCTCCTCGCCGATCTCGATCAGCGCGATGCGCTGCGAGGCGGTCATCGCCCGCGTCTCCTCGCTCGCGCCGGTCAAGCGGGTCAGCTCGCGCAGCAGCCGGCCGAGCCGGCCGAGGATCGCCGCGGTATCGGGGGCGCCGGTCACGGACGAATGATTACACACTGAAATAGTTTCAGTGTGTCTGGTATCGTGCCGGATATGCCCGACGGACAGCCGCGCATCAAGGTCATCTTCCCGGCGCTCATGCTCGTGCTGCTGCTGGCGGCACTCGACCAGACGATCGTCTCGACGGCGCTCCCGACGATCGTCGGCGACCTCGGCGGCATCTCCCACCTCTCGTGGGTCGTCACCGCCTACCTGCTCGCCTCGACGATCACCGGCCCGCTGTACGGCAAGCTCGGCGACCTCTACGGCCGCAAGAAGGTGCTGCAGGCGGCGATCGTCATCTTCCTGATCGGCTCCGCCCTCTGCGGCCAGGCGCGATCGATGACGGAGCTGATCGGCTTCCGGGCGCTGCAGGGTCTGGGCGCCGGCGGCCTGATGGTCGTGACGCTCGCGGTCGTCGGCGACATCATCCCGCCGCGCGACCGCGGTCGCTACCAGGGCCTCTTCGGCGCCGTCTTCGGGCTCGCGACCGTGATCGGCCCGCTGCTCGGCGGCTTCTTCGTCGACGACCTCTCGTGGCGCTGGATCTTCTACGTCAACCTGCCGCTCGGCGCGATCGCGCTCGTCGTGATCGGCGCCGTGTTCCACTCGCGCGAGGTGAAGACGCGGCACGCGATGGACTATCTCGGCGCCGTGCTGCTCGCAGCGCCGCTCGCGTCGATCGTCCTCTTCACCAGCCTCGGCGGCACGACGTGGTCGTGGGTATCGCCGCAGATGATCGTTCTGATGGTGCTGAGCGTCGTGCTGCTGCCGATCTTCGTGTGGGTCGAGTTCCGCGCTGCGGAGCCGATCCTGCCGCCCTCGCTGTTCCGCAACCACACGTTCTCGCTCACGAGCATCATCGGCTTCATCGTCGGCTTCGCCCTCTTCGGCGGAGTCACCTATCTGCCGCTCTACCTGCAGATCACGAAGGGCTCGAGCCCGACCATCTCCGGTCTGCAGCTGACGCCGCTGATGGCAGGCCTGCTCGTCACGTCGATCGTGAGCGGGCAGCTCATCTCGCGGCTCGGCCGCTACCGGATGTTCCCGATCGTCGGCTCGGCGCTGATCGCCGTCTCGATGTTCCTGCTCTCCCGGCTCGAAGCCGGCACGCCGACGTGGGTCGCCGCGGTCTACGCGACGATCCTCGGGCTGGGGCTCGGCATGGTGATGCAGGTGCTCGTTCTCGCCGTGCAGAACGCGGTCGACCCGTCGGTGATGGGCGTCGCGACGAGCGGCTCGACGCTCTTCCGGCAGATCGGCGGCTCGATCGGCGTCGCGCTGTTCGGAACGATCTTCGCGAACCGCGTTCACGTCGAGCTCGCGAAGCGGCTGCCGGCCGGCACGAAGATCCCCAAGCAGATCAACCCGCTGCAGATCAAGCATCTCCCGCCGAAGGCGCACGCCGCGTTCGCCGATGCGTTTTCGACTGCGTTGCATCCCGTGTTCATCACTGCCGCAGGGATCACCTTGCTCGCGTTCTTCTTGACCTTCCTGCTTCGCGAGGTGCCGCTCAGGGTGCAACAGCCGCGGGTCGGCGAGGTGTTCGAGACGACGAGCGCGGCCGAAGCGAACCTCTAGGAGGACCGTCGCGGCGTCCCGCGAAGGGTTGAGGACAACCCTGGCGACGACCGAAGGAGGTCAGCAATGCCCCGTAAGGCCACCGAGGCCGCCGCGACCAAGAAGCCGGCAGCCAAGAGAACCGTCACGCGCCGCACGAAGAAGACGGAGGCGACAGAGCCGATCGTGCTCACCTGGGAGCACGTCGCGGAGCGTGCGTACTACATCCATCTCGACGAGGGCGGAGACCCGGTCGAGAACTGGCTGCGGGCCGAGCAGGAGCTCGTCGCGGTCTAAGAGAACGACCGCGTCCGTACCTGAACGACCTGCGCGGGGCGGCTCGAACGAGCCGCCCCGCAGCTTTCTTATGGATCTCTGAGGCGCTGCTGGTTTGCTCCTCGCACGATGTTCTACCTGCGCTATCTGAAGAACGAGCTCGTGCGCAGGCGCGCCCGCACGATCGTGACGATCATCGGCCTCGGTCTCGGCGTCGCGCTCGTGGTGGCGATCTCGAGCCTGTCGAAAGGACTCGACAAGGCGCAGAAGCAGACCCTCAATCCGCTCGCCGGCATCGGCACCGACCTCGCGGTGACCTACCAGCCGGCGACGAACCAGACCGCTTCGAACGGCGGCGGCGGGTTCTTCGGCGGAGGCGGCGGCTTCGGCGGCGGCGCGAATCGCGACCTGATCCAGGCGAACCAGTCGGTGATCACCGATCTCTCGAAGCTCGGCAAGCCCGGCACGCACTTCGTCCACGACTTCTTCCTGCCGGGCACGCAGCTCACCTTTCAGCAGACGGTCGCGGGCAACATCGCGAAGCTCCCCGGTGTCGCCAAGGTCTCGACCGGGCTGACGCTGCTCGCAGAGCACCAGTCGGGCGTCGTGCCGAAGATCGTCGCGACGCTGAAGACGCAGGCGAAGACCTACACGCAGACGTTCACGCGCCGCGTGCGTCCCTCCGCGGCCGACTTCGCGAAGATGCAGGCCTGCCTCCAGAAGCTCGGCATCCAGTTCGGTGGCGGTGGCGGTGGGGGCGGCTTCGGTGGGGGCGGCGGCGGCTTCGGCAGCGGCAGTAGCAGCAGCGGCAGCACCGGGACGAGCAGCTCGCGCCGGGCCGCGCTGCAGAAGTGCCTGCCGGCGTCGTTCCAGCACTTCCGTGCCCAGTTCACCTCGCCGAGCCAGACGCTCAGGCAGGTGCTGAACCCGCCGCAGACGAACATCCAGACGACCGCGTACACGATCGGCGGCGTCGCGCTCGGCAACCCGACGATGGGCGTCGTCACGAAGTCGCAGCTCACCAAGGGCACGTTCCTGACGAACTCGAAGCAGGCGCTGATCGCGACGAGCTACGCGACGAAGGAGAAGCTGAAGGTCGGCTCGACGCTCGACCTGAACGGGACGAAGTTCACGGTCGTCGGTCTCGTCAGCCCGCCGCTCGGCGGGCAGAGCGCCGACGTCTACCTCTCGCTGCCCGCGCTGCAGACGCTCGCGAACGAGAAAGGTCTCGCGAACGTCGTCCTCGTCACTGCCGACTCGTCGAGTGACGTCGGCAAGGTGAAGAACGAGATTCAGAGCGCGCTGCCGCAGGCGCAGGTCGCGAGCTCGAAGGACGTCGCCGACCAGATCAGCGGCTCGCTCGTCTCGGCGAAGAACCTCTCGCACGACCTCGGTCTCGCGCTCTCGATCGTCGCGGCCGTGGCGGCGTTCCTGCTCGCCGCGATCCTCGCCTTCTCGTCGGTCGGGAAGCGCGTGCGCGAGCTCGGCACGCTCAAGGCACTCGGGTGGACGCAGCGCATGGTCGTCCGCCAGGTCGCCGGGGAGTCCCTCGCGCAGGGAATCCTCGGCGGGATCTTCGGCATCGCGCTCGGTGTGATCGTCGCGCTCGCCGTCGATGCGTTCGGGCCCAATCTCACCGCGAGCTCGACCACCGGCGGCAATCTCCTCGGCCTGGGGGCTAGCACGGCGCGCACGGCCACGAAGACGGTGTCGTTGACGGCGCCCGTAGGGGTCACCGTCCTCGCGATCGGACTCGGCCTCGCAGTTCTGGGCGGGCTGATCGCGGGGACGGCGGGTGCCATGCGGGCTGCGCGTCTCCGTCCTGCCGATGCACTGAGGCAGATGGAGTAATGGCGCTCTACCAGCTCACCGGTGTGGCGAAGGTCTTCCAGCGCGGGCCGACGGTCGTGCGTGCGCTCGACGAGATCGACCTCGAGATCGACGCGGGCGAGTTCGTCGCGCTCGAGGGGCCGAGCGGCTCCGGCAAGACGACGCTGCTGCAGATTCTCGGCGCGCTCGACCGTCCGAGTGCCGGCAAGGCGAACTTCGAAGGCACGGATCTCGCCGCGCGCGGCGATAACGAGCTCGCGGCGCTGCGGCTGCGCGCGTTCGGGTTCGTGTTCCAGCAGTTCAATCTGATCCCGACGCTGACCGCGGTCGAGAACGTCGAGGCGAAGCTCGCGCCGATCGGCGGAACGCGTGAGAAGGCGCTCGAGATGCTGAACGAGGTCGGGCTCGCCAAGCGCGCCGACCATCTGCCGGCGCACATGTCGGGCGGCGAGCAGCAGCGCGTCGCGATCGCGCGAGCGCTGTCGGTCGAGCCGCGCGTCGTCCTCGCCGACGAGCCGACCGGGAACCTCGACTCGACGACGGGCGGCGAGATCATCGGCCTGCTCGCGAACCTGGCCGCGAACCACGGCGCGACGGTGATCGTCGCGACGCACGACGCGTCACTCGCCTCGCGCGCGCCACGGCGCATCGCGATGCGCGACGGCAAGCTCGCGACGGCCGTCGCCGCTTGACGATCACCTGACATCTGCGTCATAGTCGCCGCGTGCGTCTGATCGCGGTCGGGGTCAGTGTGGCGCTCGCAGGCATCCTCGTGGCGGCGGGTCTCGGCGCGCGCGCCGCGTCGCAGGCGGCCGCCTGCACGGGCAAGCAGGTGACCTTGCTGAACAACACGAACGGCGACTTCGTCGGCAACGGCGGCGGCGCGCCGACGTTCTCGACGAAGGGCAAGCCCTACTGCGTTACGTACATCCAGACCTACCACTGGAACGGCGGCAACGGGCAGGCGCCGGGCACGCTCGGGCTGCGGCGCGTCGTCGGCGTCGCCGGCTATGCGAAGAAGGTCGGCCCGTTTCAGGCGCAGGCGAGCGCCGGCCAGGGGAACGCTCCGAACGTGAACTGGTATGTGAACTCGCCGCCGATCCCGCCCGACACCGAGATCAACGGCACGTACAGCTGCGTCGACTCGTCACCGGGGACGTGGTCGTCCGACGCGGCATCGGGCGGGCTCGGGTTCTGCATCGTCCAGGGCGTGCTCGCGCCGTGCAAGTGCATCTCGCTCGCGGTGAAGCTCGCGCCCTCGCTCTTCACCAAGCCGCGGCTGCGGGCCGACCAGCAGGGCTTCGGCATCGGCTTCCAGTGGACGATGGGCTGCAACGGCGGCAAGGGCAAGTGCGACGGCACCGTCTACATCGAGCCGCCCGAGGTGCTCGCGGGCTCGGTGCCGGTTCCGCGGTCGACGATCCACCTGGACGTCCACGAGCTGTCGGTGAGCTGCACGGCGAAGTGCGGCGGCGTCTCGAGCGGGCGTGCGGCCGTTCAGATGACCTCGACCGGACAGCTCAACAAGCTCTTCGGCCGGACGCTCGCCTTCCGGATCATCACCGTCTGCTGGCGCAAGAAGACGTCGCAGACAGTCAAGGTCTTCATCGACCAGACCGGCAGGTTCCGGCCGGCGCCCTAGGCGGAGACGGTGCGGCGGCTCGTCCGCGCCAGGCGGACGGCGGTCAGGATCGGCAGCGCGACGAGCATGACGAAGAAGGCGATCCAGAGGATCTGCTCCCAGGTCGGCTCGCCGCCGGTCGTGACGCAGTGCATCGTCCCCGCCTGGGTGAGGCACGACGTCCCCGACCCCGAGTAGACGCCGACGCCGATCGCGAAGTAGAGCGGCAGGACGAGCCCGCCGGGCAGGACGAGCGTGCCGAGGACCTTGTCCCGCACAGACCAGACGTCCGAGAGCCAGAGCATCACGACGCCGGCGAGCCAGCCGACGCCGAGGATGAACCCGCCCACGAGGAGCAGGAGGATCGTCGCCGTCTCGTGCCCGCCGCGCCGCGTCTGCGGTATGTCCGCGGCAACCATGCAACCGATGCTACAAGGGCCGGGTGCTAGTGTCGATGCGGTAAATGGCCAAGCCGGTCGAGCAGCTCGAATCGGTCGTGATCCGCTTCGCCGGGGACTCCGGCGACGGCATGCAGCTGACGGGAGGCCGGCTCACCACGGAGTCCGCGCTGTCCGGCAACGACCTGGCGACGTTCCCGGACTTTCCCGCCGAGATCCGCGCGCCGGCGGGCTCGCTGCCCGGCGTCTCGGGCTTCCAGCTCCACTTCGCCGACCACGACATCCTCACGCCAGGCGACCGGCCGGACGTCCTCGTCGCGATGAACCCGGCGGCGCTGAAGACGAACGTGCGCGACCTGGCGAAGGGCGCGACGCTGATCATCGACACCGACGCGTTCACCGACCGCAACCTGCAGAAGGCGGGCTACGAGTCGAACCCGCTCGAGGACGGGTCGCTCGCCGACTACCAGCTGCACGCGGTGCCGCTCACGTCGATGACGGTCGGCGCGCTCAAGGACATCGAGGGCGTGACGCCGCGCGAAGCCGAGCGCGCGAAGAACATGTTCGCGCTCGGGCTGATGTCGTGGCTGTACGGCCGCGAGATCGAGTCGACGACGAGCTACATCGAGAAGAAGTTCGCGAAGCGGCCCGAGATCGCGGCCGCGAACCTGAAGGCGTTCTCGACCGGCTACGCGTTCGGCGAGACGTCGGAGTCGTTCGCGGTGCAGTACGAGGTGAAGCCCGCGCAGCTGCCGCCGGGGCAGTACCGGCAGATCACCGGCAACGTCGCGCTCTCGTGGGGGCTGATCGCCGCGTCGAAGCTCTCGGGTCTCGAGCTGTTCCTCGGCGCGTACCCGATCACGCCCGCGTCGTCGATCCTCGAGGAGCTCGCGAAGCACAAGGCGTTCGGCGTGCGCACGTTCCAGGCGGAGGACGAGATCGCCGCGGTCGGCGCTGCGCTCGGCGCGTCGTTCGGCGGCGGGCTCGGGGTGACGACGTCGGCCGGCCCTGGAGTCGTGCTCAAGTCGGAGACGGTCGGGCTCGCAATCATGGTCGAGCTGCCGCTCGTGATCATCGACGTGCAGCGCGCCGGCCCGTCGACGGGCATGCCGACGAAGCCGGAGCAGGGCGATCTCCTGATGGTGATGTTCGGGCGCAACTCGGAGTCGCCGGTGCCGGTGCTCGCCGCGTCGACGCCGGGCGACTGCTTCTACGCGGCGATCGAAGCGGCGCGCGTGGCGATCAAGTACCGCACGCCGGTGTTCCTCTTGAGTGACGCGTACCTCGCGAACGGCGCCGAGCCGTGGCTCGTCCCGGACACGACGGCGCTCGAGCCGATCCACGTCGGCTTCGCCGAGCCGGGCGGGGAGTTCCTGCCGTACAAGCGCGACCCGGAGACGCTTGCGCGACCGTGGGCGATCCCCGGCACGCCCGGTCTCGAGCATCGGATCGGCGGGATCGAGAAGGCCAACGAGACGGGCAACGTGTCGTACGACCCGGAGAACCACGACCTGATGACGCAGCTGCGCGCGGCCAAGGTCGCGGGCATCGACGTGCCGGCGCAGGAGGTCGATCACCAGGAGGGCGCCGACGTGCTCGTCCTGTCGTGGGGCGGGACGTACGGCCCGGTGCACGCGGGCGTGAAGCGCGTGCGCGCGAACGGCCACGCGGTTGCGCATGCGCATCTGCGCTGGCTGAACCCGTTCCCGGCGAACCTCGGCGACATTCTGAAGAGCTACGACAAGGTGCTCGTGCCGGAGATGAACAGCGGCCAGCTGCGCATGCTGTTGCGTGCGCGCTACCTCGTCGACGCAGTCGGTTACAACCGCGTCACCGGCAAGCCGTTCAAAGCCGGCGAGATCGCCGACGCAATCGAAACGTTGCTGCCTGGCACTTCCGTGCCAGGCAGCTCGCACGGAGCGGCGCTGTGAACCTGGTTGCTCGCAGCGCGGTCGAACCTGGTTCGCCTGCGGCGAACCAGGTTCGCGTCTTTGCTTTCGGAACTAAGTTCGCCGAAGGCGAACTTAGTTCCAGAGTTTCCGAGGAGCGCAATGGCCACTGAACTGAAACTGACCGCGAAAGACTTCAAGTCGGACCAGGAGGTCCGCTGGTGCCCGGGCTGCGGCGACTACGCGATCCTCGCCGCGGTGCAGAGCTTCATGCCGGAGCTCGGCCTCGAGCGCGAGAAGATCGTCTTCGTCTCCGGCATCGGCTGCGCCGCGCGCTTCCCGTACTACATGCAGACCTACGGGATGCACTCGATCCACGGCCGCGCGCCCGCGATCGCAACCGGTCTCGCCGTGTCCCGTCCGGATCTGTCCGTGTGGGTCGTGTCGGGCGACGGCGACGCGCTGTCGATCGGCGGCAACCACCTGATCCATGCGCTGCGCCGGAACGTGAACCTGAAGATCCTGATGTTCAACAACCGGATCTACGGGCTCACGAAGGGCCAGTACTCGCCGACGAGCGGGCAGGGAAAGGTCACGGGCTCGACGCCGATGGGCAGCGTCGACTATCCGTTCAACCCGTTGGCTCTCGCGCTCGGCGCCGGCGCGACGTTCGTCGCGCGCGCTCTCGATGTCGACAAGCCCGGCCTGACGGACGTCCTGCGCCGGGCCGCGAAGCACAAGGGCGCCGCGTTCGTCGAGGTCTTTCAGAACTGCAACATCTACAACGACGGCGAGTTCGCCTACATCCGCGAGGACAAGGAAGCGCGCACGTACCTGAAGCAAGGTGAGGAGTTCGCCGGCACCGGCATCGTCCACGACGAGACGGATTTCGCAACCGCGTTCGCCCTCGCGCAGCTGAACTGGGAGAAGAACGGCGCGATCCCGCTGGGCGTCTTCCGCGACGTGGAGCGCGACTCGTACGACGAGCTGGTGCAGGCGCAGCTCGCGAATGCCAGGGGCGACGGGGACCTTCAAGCTCTAGTGGGCTCGGGCGACACCTGGTCGATTTGACACATCACGCTAAGCGAGTCCTCGCCTAGCCTCTTCTACGAGTTCAGCCTCGAACTCCCCGAGCCCGTCGGTGTCGAGGTCGGCGAGGCGAGCCAAGACCGCGTCGAGATCGTCCCCGACGCGAAAGAGACGGGGCTGAAGCCGTCTGGCGAGTTCGATCGGAATGCCATACTCATCGAGCGCGGCAAGTGGTCCAGGCAGGAAGCCGCCTTCGGCAGCGGCAGCAAAGCGGGAGAAGTTCCCCGCGGGCAGTCCGTGACGCGTCAGAACGTCAGCCTGAATGCCTTCCAAAACCCGTAGGTACTTAGGAAGCCCGAACGTCAGCCCGCTCCGGTGAAACGTCAAGACGTCAAGGACAACATCGTCGATCGTACGCCCCTGACGTCGCCAGTACTCGAATTGTCCGGCGATCATCGCCTGCGCAGTAGCTCCGCGGTAAGCCTGCCAAATCAGTTGCGTGAACTGCGCCGCTGATCGCGCGCCCCATCCCCGCCTCGCATTTGCGAAGTGGCGCCAGAGAAGGTCAACCGCCTGTTTGAGCTGCGCGTACGTTGGAAATCCGTTCCAGCTGAGATGCTCGGAGAAGAACCCCGGCAGCTCGTCAATCTCAACCGCAAGACTGAGCTGTGCATCGGGGTCCACCCCATTTTTCCGAAGAACCGACGTCGAAAGGACAGACTGCTCAAGGTATGGAAGGATGCGCTCGCGCGATCGATCGGCGAGTTCGTCGTCCGGTAACCCAAGCAACAGCTCGACAGGAGCGCTCTCCGGTTGCGTCAGCGCGGGAACGTCGATTACCGGCAAGGTGTCCTGGGGTTCGTCGTTAAAGAGGTAGACGCGTCCGACGAAGTGACTGAACATCCGCCCAGCCCGACCTTGAATGTTGCGGAATGTAAAGAGGTCGAGCTTCTGTCTCAATATCCCCTCGTCGACGATGAGGATGTTCTTCGCGGTCGTGTTTACCCCCTCGATCAAGGTCTGCGTGCAGATCAGATATCGCAGTTTTCCGGCGTTGAAGGCACTTACGAGGTAATGGGCGAGGCCTCGCGGTATGCGACCGTGATGAATGCCTATCCCGTGCCTCAGACTCTCGACGAGGATCCAGTCGCGGTGGAAGTGCGCTCCCACCCACTGCGCTGCCCGAGGGTCGCCACCACCTCCAACGTCCATTTCGACCAGCCATCCCGCCACCTCATGGGCTCGCGCGGGCGTCCGCACATAGATGAGCGTCGGCTCATCGAGCTGGCGGGCCGTATTCACAAGATCCACGCGTTCGTCGCCGCTGCTGGCGACCCGGATGACGTCGACAGCGACCGTGCTGTCAAGAGATGGAATCAGGCGATATTCGAGGCCAGGTAACGGCTCAACTTCCCCAACGCTCGGCCCGAGGAGATAAAGCTGTCTGGCCGTACGCCGTAGCTTTGCGAGGGCGAGGTTCAGCAGCGTTGCTCGATCTTGGTCACGATCGAGGCTCAGCTTGTAGAACTCGTCAACGACCCCCAAGTCGACTGTCGGCAGAGCCTCTTCTTGCAGAAGCCGCTCCTGGGTAAAGACAAAGATGTTCCTGTCTCCTTGTCTTTGGCCCGGGTGCGTGATGACTCTGTAGCCGAGCTGGCGCGTGGCGTTTAGGTGAGCAAGGCGTCGCCGAACCTCGTCGATCAATGCGATGGTCGGTACGACGACCACGACATTCGCATAGGTGCCGCCGGCAATCAGCGCATCGACGATCAGCGTCTTCCCGAAGCTCGTCGGCGCGGTGAGAATTACGTTCTCGCCGTCCATGAGCCGTGCGTAGACCTGCGCCTGTGCCTCGTGAAACACAAACCCCTCACGTGGTGGAACAAGCGGACGGTGAGACTCGAGCGCCAGTCGCTCGACAAGTGGAAGACCGTCGGGGTCGACGTATGGGAAGAGGCCTACCTCTACGAGGAGCGAGTTCAACACGGGATCGAGGCCGCTTAGTTCGTCCGAGCGTTCGAGGCATCGGATCACAAGGTCACGAGCTGCCTGCCGTGCTACTTCGTCTCCGTCATCCTCCGCTTCCGCATATAGCCGCGCGATCTCTCCTAGCATCTCGAAGCCGTTCTGGCGAACAAGCTCAGGATCAGCGAGCGCGGCTTTGATCTCCTCGACGGTCATCTCGCCTGATAACGGATGAGCTGGTCGTGGAGGGCAGCTGCGAACACTCGCTTTTCCCTAAGCGGGATGAGAATCAGATGGATTGCGGCATCCTGAGGGAGGCGTTCGTCGCTTGCGAATCGCTCGAAGAGCGGTGCAACCTCGGCAGTTAGCTGGTCGAGGTACTCGTCGGTAACACCGGTGTTGCTAGCGACCGCCGCGCTGTCATACGTCACGAGGACGGGGATCCGAAGGATGGGGAATACGTCGTCGAGCGATCGACCTGCTGTAAGAGCTTGGAATGCGGGCGTCAGTGGCCAATCGGGGTCCGAGTGACCTCGGATGATCGTGAGCTCCCGCTTCAGCCTCTCTGTTTCAAGCAAGCCGCCTAGCGATTTGAGCGCGGCGGCAATGCCCTCGACGGCATCTGCGTAGAACTTTGCCTCACCAAGCCACAATGCGAGCTCACCGTCATCGCCCTCGCTTACGTGGACGCAGTCGAACCCCTTGACCGTGTCGTTGTCATTGCTCTTGTAGAAGATTTTGGCTACGGCCGGCTCGGTCCCGAAGTGGTTTCGGAGAGCTGCATGCAGCAGGAGTTCGCCGAATTCTCCCCGTCGGTCAAATCGTTCGCTGTCGTAGAGCCGGCGAGCAGCCTCCTCGATCATTCGACTAGCTGTTGCGGAGTTGAGCTGCCTCAGCGCGCTCCAGCGAAACGCGAACTCCAGCAAGAAGCCGAAGAGGTACTTGACGAAGTCGTCCTGCCGCCAGCTGCCTCTTTCGTACCCCGCGCAAAGCGTCACCATTTCTGCGTGCTCGTGGTCAGCCCGGACGCGGAGGGTCAGGAATTGAGCTGGAGTGGGAAGCGTCGGCAGGGTCATTGCCTGTAGGCGACACTAGCGACGTCTAGGGACGCCGTCCGACTCGGAGGCGAACATATGTTCGTATCTAAGGGAGCCTAGAATTTGGATCATCGCAACCTTGAACGCGAACTCAATCGCGCGCGTCGCGATCTTGCGCAAGCCCGCGCCGCCGCTCTTGCGTGGGAGCGCTACGCGGTCTGGAATGCCACCTCCGTAACAGCCTCGCTGGTCGACCAGGTCGCTCTCGCTAGGGCCCTGGCCCGCGTCGTAGAAGCGCGGTTGGAGTTCATAGACTCGGCCGCCCAGGGGGCGATTAGGGAGGCCCTCGGCGCATTTCGACTGGCCTCCCCTGACAAGGTCTTCTAGCGATGTGACTCGTGTACCGGGCTGAACGAAGCCGGGGCAGGGTTAGCCGGCTGGCAGCAGCATGCGACCGACCGACAGCGTCGCGCCCGTACAGCAGACACCCCTGGAATTACGATCGGCCGACCCGCGATTGCGCTCGCCGTTTCGTGTGGAGGCAGTCCGGTGCGACCACGGCGCGCAACCGTCGCGTCGAGTGCGGTGGCACTGCGCGCGGCCCGCGGAGCCTATCGAAGGAGTGTCATCGCGACTGCACGCCGCGACCGCACGCCGAGCTTCTCGTACGCGTGCTGAAGATGCTTCGACACGGTACGCGGGCTGAGGAACAGCTCGCTCGCGATCTCGATATCCGTCAAGCCGCGCGCCGCCAACGCAAGCACTTCGCCTTCGCGCGGGGTTAGGCCGAGCGACCGCACACGCTCGGGGTCGACCGCGTAGCGGCGCTCGTCCAGTAGCAACAACGCCGGGTCGCCGGGAACTAGCCGCACGACGAGGTCCGCGTCGCCGCGGCGGTACGTGCCGGGCTCCGGCGCTTCAAGCGACGTGCCGAACCAGCGCGCGAGCAGCGGCGACGCAGCAACAGGCCGGCCCGACGCGCTCAGCTCCACCACCTCGCGGCCCTCCAACGCCCGCTCGAACAACAAAGCGCGACGATCGGCTTCGTCGCGCAGCGCGAGGTTGCGGTACGCGGAGCCGAGATGCGGGCTCAGGGCGTTCAGCAGATCGCGATCGCGCTCGCGATACGTGCGCCGCGGGCGCGTCAGGGCCAGGCCGACCATCGTCGGGCCTGTCTGGACGACCATGGCGAGCATCTCCTCGATCCCGTTTGGCCGGAACGCGTCCACGTACAGCTCGAGCCGGTGCAGTTGCTTCACCGACACGAAGTCCGACAGCTGCGACGCCGTCAGATCGCCCGTCCGCGCCACGTAGCTGACGATCGGATGCTGCTCGATCAAGCGGCCGAGCGCGTCGAGCGTCCCGGGCTGGAAGTAGTCCGCCGGCGACGTGACCGCGCGCACCTCCCGACCGCCGACGTCGACCTCGTTCCAGCCGACCGCGTCGCAGCGGACCAGATCGTGCAGCGTCTCGACCGCGATCGAGGCGAGCTCCGGGAGGGACCGCGCCTCGTGCCACGCGCCCGCCACCGTGAACGCGCGCCGCAGATCCGCGCTCGTGAGAACTGCCACGAGCCAAGAATACGCAGCGCTACGTATTTCCCCAAGCCCGGGCCGGTGCGAGTCTCAACCCATGGGGAGTCGGGCTCTGCGGCTGCTGCCGGCGCTGCTCGCCGCCGGCCTTCTGCTTCTGCTTGCGGCCGGCGAGGCGACGGGCAACACCTTCACCGTCACGACCACCGCGGACAGCGGCATCGGGTCGCTGCGGCAGGCGATCTCCGACGCAAACGGAACGGCGGGCGCCGACACGATCACGATTCCGGCCGGCACGTACAACCTGCTCTCCGCGCTGCCCGAGATCGACGACCCGGTGACGATCGTCGGGGCCGGCTCGAGCGACACCGTCCTCAACTTCTCCGCCGCGGCCGGGAGCGAAGGGTTCACCATCGACGGGGTCGCGTTCGGCATCTCCAACCTCGAGATCCTCCACGCAGCCACCACCGGGATCGACGCCGCAGCCGGCGGGACGACTGCGCTCACGGGCGTGTCGATCCTCAACAGCGGCGATGCCGGCGTGACCGCGGCGGACCCGCTCGTCGTCACCGGGTCGGCGATCGAGAACAGCGTCAACGACGGCATCGTCGCGGAGGACACGCTCGAGGTCGACACCTCGTTCGTCGAAAGCAACGGCTCGAGCGGGATCGACGCGGCCGGGTCGGCGGCCTCGCTCACCAGCGACACGATCGAGTCGAACACCGCCGACGGCGTCATCTCGACCGCGCCGCTGACCATCACGTCGTCGATCATCTCGAACAACTCGTTCAAGGACGTCGACGCGCGCGGACAGACCGTGCTCGACAACGACACGATCACAAACAGCGGAACGACCGGCGTCGTGTTCTCGGACAACTCGGACGTCACCGGCTCGACCTTCTCGGGCAACGGTGGAGCCGGGATCCTCTCCTCCGGCGGCACGCTCTCCGTCAGCAACTCCACGGTCGCCGCCAACGCGCAAGGCGGCATCGTCGGCGACAGCGGGACGGTCACGCTGCTCAACGACACCATCGTCGGGAACGACGCCGTCGACGGCCTCTCCGGCCCCGCGCACTTCGACGTCGCGAACACGATCGTCTCCGGCAATGACCCGGTCGACTGCAGCGCGCACGAGACAACGCTCGCGAACGACCTCGAGAGCGGAACGTCGTGCGGATTCACCGCCGCCGGCGACCTTCAGAACACCGACCCACAGCTCGCCGGGCTCGCGGACAACGGCGGCCCGACGCAGACCGAAGCGATTCCGAGCACGAGCCCGGCCGTCGACGCAGGCGACGACAGCACCTGCCTCTCCACCGACCAGCGCGGCACCACGCGGCCGCAGGGACCGCACTGCGACATCGGCGCCTACGAGCTCGTCCAGTCGGGCGGCGGCGGCACGACGGCGGACGCAGCGCGCTCGACCGTGTCCGCGAGCCCGACGAACGTCTCCACCGGCTCGGCGAGCTCGACGATCACCGTTACCCTCCGCGACGGCAGCAGCAACCCGGTCTCCGGGAAGACCGTCACGCTCTCGGCCGGCAGCGGCAGCTCGACGATCACCACCGTCAGCGGCACGACGAACTCGAGCGGCGTCGCCACCTTCACCGTCAAGGACTCGAACGCGGAGACGGTTGCCTACACCGCGCACGACACGACCGACTCGATCGCCGTCACGCAGACCGCGAGCGTCACCTTCACACAGACGACCACAACGAGCTCGGGCAGCGGAACGACCGTGACGCAGACTACGCCCTCGTACAAGTCGATCATCGCGTCGCTCACGCCCGGCACGCCGAGCGCCTCGTTCACCGTCTCGCCGAACACCGGCATCACGCAGGGCTCGCTCGTCCAGTTCACCTCGACCTCGACCGACGCCACCTCGCCGATCCTTTCGACGGAGTGGAGCTTCGGCGACGGCGACACCGCCGCCGGAGCGGCGCCCGTGCACGGCTACGCGCAGACCGGCAGCTACACAGTGACGTTGACGGTCCGCGACCTCACCGGCGCCGTCGCGACGTCGAGCCAGACGGTCACCGTCGGCTCCGGCTCGGTCTTCCGGGCGGACCCATCGGTCGTCGCTGCGAACGGAACGATGCGCGCCGCCCTCACAATCGAGGTTCCGTACTGCTATTGCCCGGCCGAGGGCGTGGTCGTCCAGCCCAAGAACGGCAGCTCCAGCCTGATCGAC
>Ga0070741_10002626_pt1 | contig 47405 bp, 41 predicted proteins | sample Coa_R1_4_FD_66440 | JGI IMG/M metagenome (GOLD analysis project Ga0070741, IMG submission 66440) | Surface soil microbial communities from Centralia Pennsylvania, which are recovering from an underground coalmine fire - Coalmine... | ecosystem: Environmental > Terrestrial > Soil > Unclassified ... | reverse complement strand
GACGCTGGTCGTAGGCATCGGGTTCATCGGCGGCCTCCTCTGGGCTCGCCGCGAGCCCAGGCCGCCAGTATGCGGGACCGCTCCCCTCCCCGGCTACCTCAACAAGATGCAATCGCCCTGCGCGCGTGGCGCTGGCCGGTGGCTTTCCCGGCCGATCAGCCGTTAGAATTGACGGGTCGCATGTTCCACAGCGGGCGGCGAGCGCGCGTGCCCCACGCCCGAACGCTCCCTCTGATGCCCATTGCTGGCAACCGGTTTGCCAGTCCTAGACGCGCGGCGAGGGCTCATGAAGCTGCTGGTGGCGGGCGGGGCCGGGTTCGTGGGCTCGCACCTGTGCGAGCGGCTGCTGGACGCCGGTCACGAGGTCGTCTGCGTGGACAGCATGATCACGGGCGACCAGCGCAACGTCGGCCACCTGCTGGATCGCCCGGGCTTCGAGCTGCGCGCCCACGACATCATCGAGCCCCTGGATCTCGCGGTCGACGGCATCTTCCACCTGGCAAGCCCGGCCAGCCCCGTCGCCTATCAGACCTACCCGGAGGCGACCGCGCTCGCCAACTCGCTCGGCTCGCTCCAGCTCTTACGGCTCGCGCGACAGCGCCAGGCGCGCTACCTGTTCGCCTCGACCTCGGAGGTGTACGGCGACCCGGAAGAGCACCCTCAGCGCGAGACCTACTGGGGCCACGTCAATCCCGTCGGCCCACGGGCCTGCTACGACGAGAGCAAGCGCTTCGGCGAAGCGCTGACGACGGTCTATTTGAACGAGCACGGCGTGGACGCGCGCATCATCCGCATCTTCAACACCTACGGACCGCGCAGCGACCCGAACGATGGCCGCCTGGTGCCCAACTTCGTGACGCAGGCGCTCCGCGGCGCCGCGCTCACTGTCTATGGCGACGGCAGCCAGACACGAAGCCTCTGTTACGTCGAGGATCTGGTGCGCGGCATCGAGCTGGCCATGTTCAGCCCCAACACCACCGGCCTCGTCGTGAACCTGGGCAACCCGGAGGAGCACACGGTGCTGGAATACGCCGAGCTGATCCGGGAGCTGACGGGCTCGTCGGCCGAGATCGCCTTCCGGCCGCTGCCCGCCGACGATCCCACCCGCCGTCGCCCCGACATCACCCGGGCGCGCGAAGTGCTGGGCTGGCAGCCGCGGGTGCCGCTACGGGAGGGCCTTGAGCGCACCATCGCTTGGTTCCGCGAGGCCGGCGCGCGCCCTGCCGAGGGCTGAGGATGAGTTTGCGGCCTGCCCCGCGCGGTCTCGCCTTCGTCGCCCTCCCCCCACTGACCCGGGCCACCCTTCTCCTGGCCGGCCTGGCCTTGCTGGCCGGGGGCATTATGGCGGTCCTGCCGCCACTCTATGGCGCCGCGCTGCTCGCCGCGGCGGCGGTGGTCCCGCTCGCGCTCGCCCGACCGCTACTGGCGCTCTGCCTGGCGATCGTCGCCGTGCCGCTGTCCTCCGAGTGGACCATGGGCCTGGGCGGCCTGAACCTCACCCTGATGGAGCCAGCCGTCGGCCTCGCGGCGGTGGCGTGGCTCCTAGCCGGCGCGCGCGCGCGCTCCCTGCGCCTCTGGCCGTCGGCGCTGCTGGCCGCCCAGCTCCTCGTGTTCGCGATGTTCGTTCTCGCCGCCCTGGGAGCCGAGGCGCCCGGCCCGAGCCTGAAAGACACGCTGAAATGGCTGGAGCTGGTCGTCGTCTTCGTGTTGACGGTGGACCTGGCTCGGCGCGCGTCGCAGGCCCGCTGGCTGCTCCTCGCCATTATCGGCGCGGCGAGCCTAGAGGCGGCGTTTGGGCTCGCCCAGTTCGTCACGCGGCGCGGCCCGGACTTCTTCGCCATCGGGCCGTTCATGCGCGCCTACGGCCACTTCAGTCAGCCGAACCCCTTCGCGGGCTACCTGGCCACGGCCCTGCCGCTGGCGGCGGCGCTCGCCGCCTGGAGCAAGGACGAGGACCTGGGGCTGGGCCGGCTCGGCGCGGTCACGCCGCGGCGGCTGTCGGCGTCGGTGGCCGGCTGGGCCAGGCCCGCCACCCTGCTGCTCAGCGCCGGCGTGGTCGCCAGCCTGTCGCGGGGCGCCTGGATGGGGGTGGCGCTGGCGGGCGCCGTCATGCTCGCCGTCGCCAGCCCGCGCTCGCGTCGCTGGCTCGTCGCCGTAGCGGCCGCCCTGTTGCTGCTGGCCCTGCTGGGCACGGCCGGCGCTCTGCCGCCGCTGATCTCCGAGCGCCTGGGCGTCGTGGCCGAGTACTTCGGGCCGTTCGACGTGCGCACGGTCGACCTGACGGGCGAGAACTGGTCGGTCGTGGAGCGGATGGCGCACTGGCAGGCCGCCTGGTACATGTTCCTCGACCACCCCTGGCTCGGCGTCGGCCCGGGCAACTACGCCACCGTCTACGAGCGGTACTACCTCCCCGGCTGGCTCGAGCCACTGGGCCACGCCCATAATTACTACCTGAACCTGGCGGCCGAGAGCGGCGTCCTCGGCCTGGGCAGCTTCCTGCTGACACTCGTGCTGGCCTTCCGCGCCGCCATCCTCGGCCTGCGCGGCCCGAACCCGTTCTGGCGCGCGGTGGCGCTCGGCACGCTCGGCTCGCTCGTCGCGATCTCCCTGCACAGCGTGTTCGACAACCTGTTCGTTCACGGGGTGAGCGTGCAGATCGGCGCGCTGATCGGGTTGGCGGCGCTCTCCAGCGGCCAGGCCGAGGCCGATCGTGGATAGGCCGCTCGCACCGCCCCAGACCGAGGCGCCCGCGCCCGAAGAGGAGACCGGACCAAGCGCGCCGCCGGCGCTCGGGGCGCGGCTGGTCCAGCCGCGCACGCTGATCTCCTTCGCCGTCGGCTTCGCCCTGCTGGCCCTCGCGATCCAGCGACTCGACGTGAACCTGGCCGCCACCTGGGACGTCGTGCGCGGCGCCAATGTGCCGCTGTACCTGCTCGCGCTCGTCGTCTACTATGCCGCGTTTCTCTTTCGGAGCCTGCGCTGGCGCACGCTCCTCCGCAACGTCGGCTTCCGCCGCCGCGAGGGCGTCGCGCTGCCGCCGGTGGCCGGCCTCGGGCGCATCCTGCTGCTGAGCTGGTTCGTCAACTGCCTCCTTCCCGCCAAGCTGGGCGATGCCTACCGAGGGTACCTGCTCAAGCGCGACGCGGACGTGTCGTTCTCCAAGACGATGGGCACCGTCCTCGCCGAGCGCATCCTCGACCTGCTCGTCCTCTTCGGGCTGCTCGGCATCGCGGCCCTGGTGGCCTTCGGCGCAGCGCTCCCCGGCGCCGTCGTCTCACTCATGGAGCTGGCCCTCGCGCTCGCGGTACTGCTGATCGTCGGCCTGGTCGCCATGCGGCTTCTCGGCGGCCGCATCCGTGGCTGGCTGCCGCACCGCCTGCAGGGCAAGTACGGGTTGTTCGAGGAGGGCACGCTGCAATCGTTCCGCGCGTTGCCGACCCTCGCCGCCTACACTACCGTGATCTGGCTCATGGAGGCCGTCCGGCTGTACCTCGTGCTGCTGTCGCTCGGCGTCTGGCGGGCGCACCCCGCCGTGCTCCTGTTCGTCGGGCTGGCCGGCGCGCTGCTGACGACCGTTCCCTTCACCCCCGCCGGCCTCGGGTTCGTCGAGTCGGGGCTCGTGAGCCTGCTGTTGCTGGCGGCGGGCCTCGACCTGATCGGCGGCATGAGTACCGCCGTGGCGCTCTCGGTGGCGCTGCTCGATCGCTCGATCACCTACATCAGCCTGGTCGTCTTCGGCGCCGTGTTGCACCTCTGGCCTGGAAAGCGGTAAAGTCCGGGCCGCAGCACTCGTCGCCCGGGCCGTGGCTCCCGGGCACCGCGGACGCCCCCCCTTCTGCGCGGGGCGCGGCCGAGTTCAGCAGAGGGCTAGGGATGACCAGCGGGCAGGGCGTCAAGGAGCTAGAGAGCCTCAGCCTGTGGCGGCGCGCCTACGAGCTGGCGCTGCAGGTCTACGAGGAGACGGCCTGCTCGCCCGTGGCCGAGCCGGAGCTGCGCGCCCATTTGCGGCGGGCGGCCACTGCGGTGGGCGGGCACATTGCGGACGGCTTCGGGCGCTATTCGCGCGCCGAGTACCTGCGGGCGCTGCACCAGGCCCGCGGCGCGCTCATGGAGACACGCCACTACCTGCACCTGGCCCGCGCCGTGGACTACCTGCCCGCCGACTCGACGGAGCGCCTCCTCCAGGCGGCCACGCGCCTCAATGGCCAGCTCCACCGCACGGTCACCGCGCTGCGGAACCGCGCGGCCGCCGCGCCGCCGTCGGAGCCCGGCCGGCGCGCCTCGGCCGTCGACAACTAGCGCGGCGCAGCCCCTCGCCGTGCGAATCGCCATTGATTACACCGCGGCCATCAACCAGCGCGCGGGTATCGGCCGCTTCGTGCGCAACCTCGTCGCCAGCCTCGTGGCGCTGGACCGCGCCGACCAGTTCGTGCTGCTCCACAGCAGCCCGAACCCCGGCGCCGAGCTTCGGATGCCCTCCGAGCCCAACGTCGCGACCTCTGAATTTCGCATCCCCGAGCGCTGGCTGACGATCCTCTGGCACCGCCTGCGCCTGCCCCTCCCGGTCGAGCTAGCCACCGGGCCGGTCGACATCTTCCACGCGCCCGACTTCGTGCTGCCCCCCGTCCGCCGCGCGCGCCGCGTCCTGACCGTGCACGACCTGGCCTTCCTGCTCTACCCGGAGTGCGCCGACGCGCGCCTGCGCGAGTACCTGATGGGCGTGGTGCCGCGCTCCGTGCGCGCCGCTGATTTCGTCGTCGCCGACTCCGCAAACACTCAGAACGACGTGATCTGCCTGCTCGGGGCGGACCCCGCACGGACCGCCGTCGTGCCCGGCGGCGTGGAGGCGCGCTTCCAGCCGGCCACGCCCGAGGCCATCGCCGACCTCCGCTATCGGCTCGGCCTGGTCGAGCCGTTCATCCTCTCCATCGGCATGATCGAGCCACGCAAGAACTGGCAGGGCCTCATCCGCGCCTACAGCATCGTGCGCGCCCGCCACAGCCTGCCCCACCGGCTCGTGCTCGCCGGCCCCCGCGGCTGGCTCTCGGACAGCATCTTCGAGGAGCGCGACCGCTCGCCCTTTCGCAACGACGTGATCTTCCCGGGCTTCGTCGCCGACGCGGACCTCCCCACGCTGTACAGCGCGGCCGACGTCTTCGCCTTCCCGTCGTTCTACGAGGGCTTCGGCCTCCCGCCGCTCGAGGCGATGGCCTGCGGCACCCCCGTGGTCGTGTCCGACGCCGCCTCGCTGCCGGAGGTCGTGGGCGCCGCCGGTCTTACCGTGCCGGCCGAGGACACCGACGCGCTCGCCAACGCGCTGGAGCAGGCGCTGCTCGACGACCCGCTGCGGACGCGCCTGCGCGCCGCCGGCCTGGCCCGCGCCGCGACTTTCACCTGGTCGGCGGCCGCCGAGGCGCTCCTGGCCGTCTACCGCCGCGTCGCCACCACCTGAGCTACTGGCGCAACTGCAATACAGCGCCGGCCGCCGCCATGAACGGCGGGCCACGGCCGGTTCCATCGGCCGGCCGATCATGGCGGCGACGTTAAGACCAACCGCGGCCACCCGCTAAGGCCCACCGCCGCCCTCGCCAGGGCCGCGCCAGGGCGGCCGCGCGAGATGATGCTTTACAATGACGGCATAGAGACAGTCGCGGGCGCGCCCGGCCACGGACGTCTCCAGCCCCGGCCCGACCCATTGCTCGCGGAGGCGCCGTGCGGATCGGCTTCAACGCCCTCTTCCTGCAGCAGCCGGCCACCGGCATCGGCCAGCACTGCTACAACCTGCTCCAAGGGCTCGACCAGAACGACCAGGAGAACACCTACGTACTGCTCAGCCCCCGTTTCCGGCGGGCGGCCGTGCCGCGCGTGCCGGATCTGGGGCCGCGCTTCCGCAACGTCCAGGGCGTGCCAGGCCTTGCGCGCCTCGGCGGCAACTTCGAGAAGCTCTGGTGGGAGCAAGCCGGGCTCCTCCAGGCCTGTCGCCGTGAGTCGCTCGACCTGCTCCATTGCCCCTATTTCGCCTCGCCCCTCGTCTCGTCCATCCCGACGGTCGTCACGATCCACGACGTGATCCCGCTGATCCTGCCCGAGTACCGGGCGCGTTGGGCGGGACGCGCCTACAGCGGGCTGTCAGTCCTCGCCGCCCGCCGCGCCCGCGCGGTGATCGCCGTCTCCGAGCACTCCAAGCGCGACATCGAGCGCACGCTGGGGCTGCCCCCCGAGCGCATCCACGTCATCGGCAACGCGGTGGACGCGACCTACCAGCCGATCCGCGATCCCCGCTTGCTGACCGCCGTCCGCGAGCGCTATGGCCTGGGCGAGAAATTCATCCTGTACTTCGGCGGCTTCGATGTGCGCAAGAACGTGCTGCGCATCGTCCACGCCTACGCCCGCATCCGCGAGGCCCTCGACGAGCCGTACCAGCTCGTCCTGGCCGGGCGGCTCCGCTACGTCGGCCACCCCCTGTATCCCGACCCCCGCGTGCTCGTGCGCGAGCTAGGGCTGGAATCCGACGTGCTGTTCACAGGCCAGATCCGCGAGCAGGACAAGGCGCCGCTCTACAGTGCGGCAGGCGTGTTCGTCTTCCCCTCGCTCTACGAGGGCTTTGGCATGCCGGTGCTGGAGGCGATGGCCTGCGGCGCGGCGGTCGTCACCTCCGACAGCTCGGCGCTGCCGGAGGTCGCGGGCGACACCGCCGTGCTCGTGGACCCGAACAGCACGGAGGAGATCGGCCAGGCTATCCTGGCTCTGCTGCGCGACCCGGCCCGACGCCAGGCGTTGGGCGAGGCCGCCCGCGCGCGCGCCGCGCACTTCTCGTGGGACGCGGTCGCCAAGCAGACGATGAAAGTGTACGCACAGGCCGCGGCGTGAAAGTCCTCATGCTCTCGAAGGCTTGCCTGGTAGGAGCCTACCAGCGCAAGCTGGAAGAGCTGGCTCGACTAGACGGCGTCGAGCTGACTTGCCTGGTGCCGCCCTACTGGCTGCAGGATGGCACGCCCATCCGGCTTGAGCGGGCGCACACGCGGGGTTACCGCCTGGCGGTGGCCCCAATCCGCTTCAACGGCCACTTCCACATCTTCCACTTCACGGGTCTCCATCGCTGGCTGGCCGCCAGCCGCCCCGACGTCGTGCACGTGGACGAGGAGCCGTACAACCTGGCGACGGCGCTCGCGCTGCGCCTCGCGCAGCGCCGCGGCGCGCGCGGGCTATTCTTCACCTGGCAAAACCTCCTTCGGCGCTATCCCCCGCCGTTCAGCCTGTGGGAGCGCTATTGCTTCTGTGCCGCCGAGCACGCGCTCGCGGGCAACCGCGAAGCCGTGGACGTGCTGCGCCAGAAGGGCTACCGGGGCCCGGTGAGCGTCGTGCCGCAGTTCGGCGTCGACCCCGAGCTGTTCCGGCCCCGGCCCCGCGCGCCGCGCGCCGAATTCCTCATCGGCTACGCCGGGCGCATCGTGGAGGAGAAGGGGCTGCACGTCCTCCTCGACGCGGTACAGGGCCTCCCCTCGCCGTGGCGGCTACAGCTCGTCGGCAGCGGGCCGGCGCAGCCCGCCCTCTCGCGCCTGGCGGCGCGGCTCGGCATCGCCGACCGCGTCGAGTTCATGCCCCACGCCCCGTCGGTCGAGATGCCGGCCATCGTGGCCGGCTGGGACGCGCTGACCCTCCCGTCGCTGACGCGCCCCAACTGGAAGGAGCAGTTCGGCCGCATCCTCGTTGAGGCGATGGCCAGCGGCGTGCCGTGCGTCGGCTCCACGAGCGGCGAGATCCCGCACGTACTGGGCGAAGCGGGCCTGGTAGTGCCCGAGGGCGACGCCGCCGCGCTGCGCGAGGCGCTGGCCCGCCTGCAGGCCGATGCGCGGCTGCGCCAGGAGCTGGCCGGCCGCGGACGGGAGCGCGTCCTGGCCCGGTTCACCCACGCTCGGGTGGCCGAGCAGACCTATCGCGTCTACCAGGCGATGCTCGCGGCGCCCGCGCGGCCTGCATAGGCCCCTGCCGCTCGTTGGTGGTATACTCACGTCAACAAAATAGCGAGTGGGGCCTTCAGGGCAAGGTGCGGGGCGACGGCGCGGCCACCGTCCCAATTCCTGACCGGCGGTAATGCCAGATGGCAGAGCCCGCGAGCCCCCACGGTAAGGGGTGCTGGCGGCACCCGCAGATGCCCCGGGCGACGGGAGCAGCGTCGTCGGCCGAGCATCGCCGTGGCGGGCAGATCTGGTGAGAAGCCAGAGCCGACGGTACAGTCCGGATGGGAGAAGGCGAAGCTGTGCAGACAGCAGCCTGAAGGCGCCATGCCTTCAGGCTATTTTGTATCAAGCGCATTTCTGCTGAGGGAGCTGCTTCGTGGACTTCATGGCGCGCGCGCTGGAGCTGGCAGAGCGCGCACTGGGCCTCAGCAGCCCCAATCCGGCCGTGGGGGCCGTGCTCGTCAAAGATGGCCGCATCGTCGGCGAGGGCTGGACCCAGCCGCCCGGCCAAGCGCACGCCGAGATCGTCGCCCTCGAGCAAGCCGGCGAGGCTGCGGCGGGCGCCACGATGTACGTCACGCTCGAGCCCTGCTGCCACTTCGGCCGCACGCCACCCTGCACCGACGCGCTCATCCGCGCGCGCGTACGGGCCGTGCACATGGCGATCATCGATCCCAACCCGCTCGTGGCCGGGGGCGGCCGCCGCCAACTCGACAAGGCCGGCATCCGCACCGTGCTCGGCGAGTATGAGCGCGAGGCGCAGCGCCTCAACGAGGGCTACTTCAAGTTCATCACGCGCGGCCTGCCCTTCGTCGCCGCCAAGTGGGCGATGACCCTCGACGGCAAGATCGCCACCCGCACCGGCTCGTCCTTCTGGGTGACGGGCGAGGCCGCGCGGGCCCGCGTCGCCCGCCTGCGCGCGCTGAGCGACGCCATCCTGGTGGGCGTCGGCACCGTGCTGGCCGACGACCCCCAGCTCACGGTGCGGCCGGAGTCCTTCCCGCCCCCGCTCCGCCAGCAGGTGGAGGCGGTGGCGCGGCGGCAGCCGCTGCGCGTCGTGCTGGACAGCCAGGCCCGCACCCCGCCCACCGCCCGCCTCGTCAGCGGCGAGCTGCCGGGCCAGACGCTGGTCCTGGTCACCGAGCGCGCCCCCGCCGGCCGCCGCGCCGCGCTAGAAGCGACCGCGGCCGAGGTGCTGGTCGTCCCCGATCTCGACGGCCGCGTGCATCCCTCGGTGGCCCTGCGGCTGCTCGCCGAGCGGCGCGGCGTCACGTCGGTGCTCGTCGAGGCCGGCGGCACGCTCGTCGCGACCCTGCTCGAAGCGCGGCTCGTGGACAAGGTGTACGCGTTCCTAGCGCCGAAGCTCGTCGGCGGCGCGGCGGCGCCCACGCCGGTCGAGGGCACCGGCTGTCCCGAGATGGGCCAGGCCGTCAGCTTGCGGGACGTGACGACGGAACGGCTCGGCGACGACGTGCTGGTGGCGGGTTATCTGCCCGCCGCCCCCGACGATGGCCCGGACGGCCTGGCCGTGGCCTCGCACACGGCACCGAAGGCGACGGGCGCATAAGGAGTTACTGGTGTTCACGGGGATCGTCGAGGAGCGGGGCACGGTGCGGACGCTGGCGGAGCGCGCCGGCGGCGTGGCCCTCGAAGTCGCCGCGCAGAAGGTCTGCGAGGACCTGCGGCTCGGCGATAGCGTGGCCGTGAATGGCGTCTGCCTGACCGTCACGGCGCACGACGCCGGCAGCTTCACCGTGGGACTGGCGCCGGAGACGCTGCGGCGCACGAATCTCGGCGACCTGCGCCCGGGCATGCAGGTCAACCTGGAGCGCGCCGTGGCCGCGGGCGGCCGCATGGGCGGCCACTACGTCCAGGGCCATGTGGACGGCACCGGGGAGATCGTCAGCGTGCGCCCCGAGGGCGACTCGCTCTGGATGACGTTTCGCGCGCCGCACGACCTGCTGCCCTATCTGGTCGTCAAGGGCTTCGTCGCCGTCGACGGCATCAGTTTGACCATCACCGAGCGGCGCGACGATACTTTTAGCGTGGCGCTGGTGGCGTACACCCAGAGCGTCGTCACGCTTGCCTCCAAGCGGCCGGGCGACCGCGTCAACCTGGAGGTCGACGTGATCGCCAAGTACGTGGAGAGTCTTCTGCGGCGCGAGTGACGCGCCGCTTTGCTGGGCCGGCCGCTGGAAAGGGGTGCCAACATGGCGCAAGTCAGCCGACGCGACACGCAGCGATTCGCGACCGTGGAGGAAGCGATCGAGGACTACAAAGCGGGCAAGCTCGTGATCATCGTCGACGACGAGGATCGCGAGAACGAGGGCGACCTTTGCATGGCCGCTCAGTTCGTGACGCCCGAGGCGATTACCTTCATGGCGCGCGAGGCGTGTGGGCTGATCTGCGTCCCGATGCTCCAATCGCGGCTGGAAGAGCTACGGCTGCCGATGATGGTCCGCGAGAACACCTCCGGCTTCGGCACCGCCTTCACCGTGACGGTGGATGCCGACCGCAAGTTCGGCGTGACCACCGGTATCTCCGCGGCTGACCGGGCGACCACCATCAAGGTCTTGATCGATCCCAGTACGAAGCCCGAGGACCTCTCCCGCCCCGGCCACATCCTGCCGCTGCGCTATGCCGAAGGAGGCGTCCTCCGCCGCACGGGCCAGACCGAGGCCTCGGTGGACCTCTGCAAGCTCGCCGGCCTGTACCCGGCCGCGGTCATCTGCGAGATCATGAACCCCGACGGCACGATGGCCCGCCTGCCCGAGCTGTGCGCCTTCTCCGAGCGGCACGGCATTAAGATCCTGACCGTGGCGGACCTAATCGAGCACCGCCGCCGCACCGAGAAGCTGATTACCAAGCTCGCCCAGGCGCCCATTCCGACCGAGTACGGTGAGTTCACGCTCCACGTCTACGAGTCGTCGGTTGACCGCCAGCACCACGTCGCGCTCGTCATGGGCGACGTGACCTCCGGCGAGCCGCCGCTGGTCCGCGTCCACTCTGAGTGCCTGACCGGCGACGTGTTCGGCTCCCGCCGCTGCGACTGCGGCGATCAGCTCCATACGGCGATGGCGCGCATCGCCACCGAGGGGCGCGGCGTGATCCTCTACATGCGCCAGGAGGGCCGCGGCATCGGCCTGGTGAACAAGATTCGGGCCTACGAGCTGCAGGACACCGGCATGGACACGGTCGAGGCGAACGTTCATCTCGGCTTCCCGCCCGATCCGCGGGATTACGGCATTGGCGCGCAGATCCTCGTCGACCTGGGCGTGCGGCGCATGCGCCTCATGACCAATAACCCGACCAAGCGCGTGGGCCTGGAGGCGTTTGGCCTGGAGATCGAAGACATGGAGAAGCTCCAGACCCCCGTGCGCCCGGAGAACCAGCGCTACCTGCTCACGAAGCAGGAGAAGATGGGCCACCTGCTCGGCCTCGGGCCGCAGGAAGGCATCTAGCGTCCAGGGCACCCACTCGCGCGAGGAGTAACGCAGATGGGGACGGTGTACGAGGGGCCCCTCGTGGCGACCGGGCTGCGCTTCGCGATCGTCGTCGCGCGCTTCAACGGCTTCATCACGGAGCAGCTCCTGGCCGGCGCCCGCGACGGCCTGCGTCGCCACGGCGCAGCCGACGATGACGTGGACGTGGCCTGGGTGCCCGGCGCGCTGGAGATCGCCATCACGGCCCAGCGCTTCGCCCAGAGCGGCCGCTACGCCGCCGTGGTCTGCCTGGGCGCCGTCATCCGCGGCGCGACGCCCCACTTCGACTACGTCTGCAGCGAGACCGCTAAGGGCGTGGCGAACGTGGCGCTGCAGACGGGCGTGCCGTGCATCTTCGGCGTGCTGACCACCAACAGCATCGAGGAGGCCGTCGAGCGTGCGGGCACGAAGGCCGGCAACAAGGGCTACGACGCCGCCGTCGGCGCGATCGAGATGGCGACCCTCCTCCGCCAGCTCGACGCCACCGCCGGCAAGTCGCCCCAGGCCCTCCCCCGCCGCGCCCGCTCATAGCTCCGCTGGCTGCCCCAGGCGCCGCTCCGTCCCGGCCAGGAGCCGCGCGACGTTGTCGCGGTGCGAGTACACCAGGAACGCCGCGCCGCCCAGCGCGAACAGGCAATATGACCGCGGCGCCCGGCCCCACACCGCCTGCACGGCGAGCGCCCCAGCGCCGGCCACGGCGCCGGCGAGCGACCCCAGCGAGACGAGGCGCGTCGCCGCGATCGTGCTCACGCCGGCCACGGCCGCCACGAGCAGCGCCCCCGGCGAGAGCGCCAGCAGCGCGCCCAGACCCGTCGCCACCCCGCGCCCGCCCTTCCCGCCCAGGAACACCGAGTACGTATGCCCGGTCATCGCGAGCAGCGCCGCCACCGGCGGCGCCCAGTCGCTCCCCACGCAGGCCCGCGCCAGCCGCGTGGCCAGGAGGCCCTTCAGCGCGTCGGCGACGAGGATGCCGATTGCCGCGCGCTTGCCCAGCACGCGCAGCGCATTGGTCGCGCCCGTGCGCTGGCTGCCGTGCCGCGTCAGGTCCACGCCGTAGGCGCGCGCCACCAGCGCCCCGCTCGGAAACGCGCCCAGCAGGTACGCCATCGCCGCGAGCGCGAGCCAGCGCAACACGATCATGCCTTCCCTCCACGCGGCGCTATTATAGCCAGGGATTTACGGTCGGGCGGCGGCGCCGCCCCGGGAGGACCAACGTGGCGGACGTGGCCGTCCTCAACGCGGGCGGTTGGGGCACAGCGCTCGCCTGCGTGCTCGCCGGGCGCGGCCACCGCGTCGCCCTCTGGGCGCGGCGCCCGGAGCTGGCCGCGGAGCTGGCGGCGGGACGTGAGAACCCGGCGTATCTGCCAGGCGTCACGCTGCCCGCCGCCGTCGAGCCGACCGCCGACCTGGCCGCCGCCGTCGGCACGGTGCCCGTCGTGCTCGTCGCCGCGCCCATGCGCGGCCTGCGCTCGCTCGGCGAGCAGCTTGCGCCCCTGCTCCGCCCCGAGACATTGGTACTCGTTGGCACGAAGGGCCTGGAGCCGGAGACCTGGCTGCGCCCCACCCAGGTGCTCGCCGGCGAGCTAGGCGCGGGCTGGGAGCCACGCCTGGCCGCGCTCGCCGGCCCGAACCACGCCGAGGAGGTCGCCCGCGGCCTGCCCACGGCGGCCGTCGTGGCCTGCGCGGACGCCGCCGCCGCCCGCACGCTGCAGGAGACGGTGGCCACGCCGGCCTTCCGCCTCTACAGCACCACCGACGTGCCGGGCGTCGAGCTGTGCGCGGCCGCGAAGAACGTGATCGCCCTCGCCGCCGGTGTGGCCGACGGGCTGGGCTGCGGCGACAACGGCAAGGCCGCCCTCATCACCCGCAGCCTCGCCGAGCTGGGGCGGCTCGTCATGGCCTACGGCGGCCGGGCCGATACGGTGGCCGGCCTCGCCGGCGTCGGCGACCTGATCGCCACCTGCACCAGCCGCCACAGCCGCAATCGCTGGGCCGGCGAGCAGCTTGGTCGCGGCCGCGCCCTCGCGGACATCCTGGCCTCCACGCCGATGGTCGTGGAGGGGGTGCCAGCCACCCGCGGCGTGGTTGCGCTCGCGCGCGCCGCCGGCGTCGAGCTGCCCATCTGCGAGGCCGTCCACCGGGTGCTGTACGAGGGTCAGACGCCTCGCGAGGCCATCGCCGATCTCCTCACGCGCGCGCTGCGGCCCGAGGGGCTCCCGTAGAGTACTCCGCAGCGAGACTGAGCGGGCAATCGTCGCGTAGGGGCGGGTCTCGTGCCCGCCCGCGGCCGTCAGGCCGCCCGGCCGACGCTGCCTGCCCGCGCTCCACCACAGCGCGAACTGCTCTAACCTCACCGCTCCACCGCCCTCGCCCCTGGGCTGTTGTACCCCAGCTCCGCCAGCAGCTCCTCCGCCACGGTCACGTCGCTCCACGGCTGCGCGACCGCCTCGACGTGCAAGAACGCCTCGTGCCCCTTCCCGGCTAGCAGCACGACGTCTCCCGGCGCGGCCCGCGCCAGCAGGTGGCGGATGGCCTGGCGCCGGTCCAGACAGCGCAGGTACTGCTGCCCCGCCGCCGCGCCCGCCTGCCGCACGCCGGCCTCGATCGCGTCGGCGATCGCCTCCGGGTCCTCCGGATAGGCGTCGTCGTTCGTGATAACGAAGTAGTCGGCCAGCTCCGCGGCGATGCGCCCCAGCTCCGGGCGGTTCGCCCGCGTGCGGTTGCCCGCGTGCCCGAACGCCAGCAGTACCCGCCCCGTCGTACCCGCCCGCACGGCCGCCAGCGCGGCCCGCAGCGCCTGCGGCGTATGCGCGAAGTCCACGTACACGCCGAACGGCTGGCCGCAGCGCACCGGCTGCAAGCGCCCCGGCGGCGGCTCGATCGTGCGCGCCGCCTCCTGGATCACCTCGGCCGGCACGCCCTCCCGTAGTGCCACCGCCACCGCCGCGAGCCAGTTCGCCACGTTATGGCGACCCACGAAGCGCGTCGTCAGCTCCCACCGCCCCGCGCCGCTCACCACCGTCGCACGGAACCCGTCCAGGCTCTCCCGCACCTCCTCGGCGCGCACGTCGGCCTCGGCCTCCAGGCCGTAGGTGACCACGGGCACGCGGCACAGCGCGCGCAGCCGCGCGCTCGCCGGCTGGTCGGCGTTCAGCACCGCGTAGCGCGCTCCGGTCTTCGTCGTCGGCTCCCCCAGCATCGTGAACAGCCGCCCTTTCGCCTCCAGGTAGGCTTCCAGCGTACCGTGGTAGTCCAGGTGCTCGGGGCTGAGGTTCGTGAACACGCCCACGTCGAAGCTGGCGCCGTGCAGCCGCTCCTGCGCCAGCGCGTGCGAGCTGGCCTCCAGCACCGCGTAGGTCGCGCCCGCGTCCCGGATCGCCGCCAGCACCGCCTGCACGCGGTCGGCCTCGGGCGTCGTATGGTGCTCCTCGTTCGGCCGGATGGCCTCGCCGATCTTCAGGTCCGCGGTGGTGTACCAGCCGCAGGGCCGGCCGCCGGCCGCGAGCAGGCTGCCGATCAGGCGCGTGGTCGTCGTCTTACCATCCGTGCCGGTCACGCCGATGAGCCGCAGCCGCTCCGCAGGCCGGTCCCACCAGGCCGCCGCCAGGTCCGCCAGCGCCGCGCGGGCGCCGGGCACTACTACCCAGCCCACCGGCGCGGTCGGCTCGCCGCGCTCGCTGACGACCGCCACGGCGCCCTGCCGCACGGCGTCCGCGACGAATGCTGTGCCGTCGAAGCGATGGCCGGGCAGGGCCACGAACAGCGCGCCCGGCCGCACGGTCCGCGAGTCGTGCGTGATGCTGCTGATGCGGGTATCCGGATCACCCGTCACCAGCCTGGCCCCGGGCGTGGCCTGGACGAGCGTTCCCAGTGTCTTGGTCAACGTTCCTCCGCGCCGGCCGGCGCTCTGCTAAGGTCGCGCGCGCGGCGGTCTGGTACACTTCTCCCGGTGTACCAGATGGCCGCGGCCGCTAGCAGCGACGCGGCGTGGAGCCGCTGCATGCTTGCCTGGCCCGCCCGCCTCTTCCGTCGCCCCGAGCCCCTCCCCGATACCGCCGATCCTGTCGAGGAGCAGCGTGTCGCCGCGCGCCTGCTGCCGGTAGCGCGCTCCGTGCTCGTGGCGCCCGGGAGCGACGACGCGGCCGAGCTGCTGTCCCTGACCGAGCGCCTGGCGCCCCCCCGCCACACCGAGGTGCTCACCCCGCCCGACGTGGGCGTCGAGGTGCTGCAGCGCCTGCTCGCGCGCGAGTTTATGGTGTACGACGCCGCGGCGGCGCCGCGGCGCGGCGTGCTGATCCTCGACCGGCGCCTCGGCTGGCGGGTGCCCGGCTGGGAGCCGCTGCCGGAGGCGTTCAAGACGGCGTACCGGCTCCTGTGGACGCGTCTCGGCTACTACACGGTGCAGTCCGGCACGGTCGAGCGCATTCACGCCGAGAACCGCCTCTTCTCCTTCGCCGGCCGCGCCGTCTGGGTAAACGTCGCCTACCGCGACCTGCCGCTGCCCAGCCCCGGCGAGCGCCTCCGGGTGCTCGGCATGTTCAGCTTCCTCGGCTCCACCCTCCCTGTCCTCCACGCGCTGGAGATCGAGCCCGCCGGGGGCTGAGCACCCGGAGTGGTAGAATCTTCTCTGCTCGCGACATCGCGCGGGTGGGGAGCGGACACATGCAGGCTCAAGGGCTGCTCGCGGAGCGGCTGCGCGCGCTGCCGAACCGGCCGGGCGTCTACATGTTCAAAGACGCCACCGGCGGCATCATCTACATCGGCAAGGCCACGTCCCTGCAGCACCGCGTGCGCTCGTACTTCCAGGGCGTCGAACAGGACCGCAAGAAGCAGAGCATCGTCGGCGAGGCCGTCGACGTTGACTGGATCCTCACCGACTCGCCCGTCCAGGCACTGCGCTGGGAAGCCGACCTCATCAAGCGCGAGCGGCCCCGCTACAACGTGCGCCTCCGCGACGACAAGGCCTACCCTTACATCCGCATCGCCGTGCAGGAGCCGTGGCCCCACGTCGGCATCGCGCGGCGCACGACCGGCGACGGCGCCCGCTACTTCGGCCCCTTCACCGATGCCGACGCCGTACGCAACACCCTGGACACGCTGAACCGCCTGTTCCCCTACATCCGCTGCCGCAAGCCGATCACCGGCACCGACCGCCGCGCCTGCATTTACTACGACATCAAGCGCTGCGTCGCCCCCTGCATCGGCGCCGTGAACAACGCCGAGTACCGGCAGCTTATCGACAGCGCTGTCGCCTTCCTGGAGGGCAAGCAGGACAACGCGCTTGACACGCTGCGGCAGGAGATGGAGGAGGCGGCCGAGAGCCTGCAGTTCGAGCGCGCCGCCAACCTGCGCGACCGCATCCGCGCGGCCGAGCGTATCATCGTGCAGCAGCGCGTCGTCGCCGAGAGCCGCGTCGAGCAAGACGTGCTGGGCCTCGCCCGCGAGGACGGCAACGTCTGCGTCCAGGTCTTCTACATCCGCGAGGGCAAGCTGCGCGGGCGCGATTACTTCATGCTGGAAGGCGCGGCCGACGAGAGCGACAGCAGCGTCGTGACCTCGTTCATCCTGCAGCATTACGGCGCCACCACTCAGCTTCCGCGCGAGATCATCCTGCCCGCCCCGGCCGAGGACGCGGCCAGCCTAGAAGCGTGGTTGCTCGACCAGGCCGGCCACCGCGTCGCTCTCAAGGTGCCCCGCCGCGGCAGCGCCCGGCGCGTCGTCGAGCTGGCCGCCGAGAACGCGCAGGAGGCGTTGGAGCGCCAGAAGGTGGAGTGGCTGAGCGACGCCGCGCGCACCACCGGCGCGCTCCTCGAGCTGCAGGAGCACCTGGAGCTGGACAGCGCCCCCGAGCGCATCGAGTGCTACGACATCTCGAACACGCAGGGTACGAACTCGGTCGCCAGCATGGTCGTCTTCGAGCACGGCAAGCCGAAGCGCTCCGACTACAAGCGCTTCCAGATCAAGACCGTCGAGGGCGCCAACGACTTCGCCTCGATGGCCGAGGTCCTCACCCGCCGCTTCAAGCGCCTGCGCGAAGCCCACGCGGGCGGCGCGTCCGACAACGGCTCCGCGGCGCCCGACTCCTCCTGGGACAAGGTGCCCGACCTCGTCATCGTGGACGGCGGCAAGGGCCAGCTCGGCGCGGCGCTGAAGGTCATGGAGGACCTGGCGCTCGTCGCCATCCCGGTCGTCGGCCTCGCCAAGGAGCACGAGGAGATCTTCCTGCCCGGCCGCTCCGAGCCGGTCGTGCTCCCCCGCGGCTCCCAGGGCCTGTTCCTCGTCCAGCGCATCCGCGACGAGGCCCACCGCTTCGCGATCACCTATCACCGCAAGCTGCGCGGCAAGAAGGGGCTGCGCTCGGCGCTCGACGATCTGCCCGGCGTCGGGCCAAAGCGCAAGCGCGCGCTGCTCCGCACCTTCGGCTCGCTCAACGGCATCCGCGCCGCGAGCATCGACGAGCTGGCCGCGGTGCCCGGCATGACGCGCACGACCGCGAAGACGCTGAAGGACCAGCTCTAGTGGCCCGGCCGGCGCAGCGCTCCCTGGGCGCCATCCCCGCGGCCGGCCGCGGCGTCCCCCGCCGTCCCGCGCCGCGCTCCGCCCGCCAGCGCTCCGTCTGGGCCGCCGCCCTGCGCCTCTGCGCCACGTTGCTGCTCGCGGCGACGCTCCTCGGCGCCATCGGCGGCGCCGCCTATCTGTGGCACGAGGCCCCGCCGGCTGGTCCCGTGAAGCGCGACCTGATGGCCCAGGCCAGCGCCCAGCACGCCGAATGGGTGCCGCTGGCGCGCGTCCCGGCCACCGTGCAGCAAGCGATCATCGCCACCGAGGACGCCCGCTTCTACGAGCACCGTGGCCTGGACCTGCTCGGCATGCTCCGCGCGACGCTCGCCAACCTCCGCGCGGGCCGCCCGGTCCAGGGCGGCAGCACGATCAGCCAGCAGCTCGCCAAGCGCTACCTGGAGCGCACCGACCCGACCGCCGAGCGCAAGCTGCTCGTGCTGGCGATGACCGCCAAGATCGAATTGCTGTACAGCAAAGCCGACATCCTGGAGATGTACCTGAACAGCATCTACTTCGGGCCATACGCCTACGGCATCGGCAGCGCCGCGCGCGTCTACTTCCACAAGCCCGTCGCCGACCTGACCCTGGCCGAGAGCACGCTACTCGCCGGGCTGCCCCAGGCGCCCTCGCTCTACGACCCGCTGCACCGCCTCGACCGGGTCAAGGCGCGGCAGACGGTGGTGATCGCCGCGATGGAGCGCGCCGGCTACCTGACGCCGGCCGAGGCCGACGCGGCGCGTCGCGCCCGCACCGCGCTCGACCCATAGCATCCGCCCTGGACCGACCATGCCCTGGCCGCCCCGGCACTGCCTAGCTCGACGACGAATGGAGCCTCGCCATGATACGCGCCGATGGTCGCGCCGCCGACCAGATTCGCCCCGTCCAGCTCCAGCCGGGCTTCCTGCCCCAGCACCCCGCGAACTGCCTCGTCCGCATGGGCAACACCTGGGTGCTCTGCGCGGCCACGGTCCGCGAGGACGTGCCGCCTTTTCTCCTCGGCCGAAACCGCGGCTGGGTCACGGCCGAATACAGCATGCTCCCGCCCTCCACGCCCGATCGGGTGGCGCGCGAGCGCCAGGCGAGCGGCCGTAGCCAGGAGATCAGCCGCCTCGTCGGCCGCAGCCTCCGCGCCGCCGTCGACATGACCCAGCTCGGTCCGCGCACCATCACCGTCGATTGCGACGTGTTGCAGGCCGATGGCGGCACCCGCACTGCCTCGGTCACGGGCGGCTACGTGGCGCTGGCGCTCGCCGTCCGGCAGCTCGCCGCCGCCGGCCTCGCGGCCCCGGGGACCCTCCGCTGCGCCGTCGCCGCCATCAGCGCCGGCGTCCTCGCCGGCGCCCCGGTCCTCGACCTGCCCTACCAGGAGGACGCCCGCGCCGACATGGATATCAACGTCGTCATGACCGATCGCGGCGACCTCGTCGAGGTGCAGGCCACCGCCGAGGGCGTCCCCTGCCCGCGCGCGACGTTCGGGGTCCTGCTGGACCTCGCCGCCAAAGGCATCGGCGAGCTGCTCGTGGCCCAGCAGCAAGCGCTCGCCTCCGCCTGACGAATAGCCGTATCGCGTTTGCCGCTGCCGCCCCGATATGGTAGGATTACGAGTGTCGAGGGCTCGTGGTGTAGCGGCCTAACATGCGGCCCTGTCAAGGCCGAGATCGGGGGTTCGAATCCCCTCGAGCCCGCCCAAGCGACGTGGAGCACCCCCGCCAGCGCGGGGGTGTTTGTTTGTGTACCCCGATCACCACCCGCCCGGGAGGTGCCGTGCGTCGCAGCCGCATCACCGTGCGCGTCCGCTGGGGCGAGGCCGACCCCGCCGGCATCGTCTACTACCCGAGCTTCTTCGACTGGTTCGCGGTTGGCACGCTGGAGCTGCTGCGCGGCTGGCAAACGCCGTTCGGCGAGCTATTCCGCCAGCAGAACGTGGGGCTGCCGGTGATCGAGGCGCACGGTCGCTTCCTCGCCCCCGTGCTCTACGACGACGAGCTAGAGATCGAGACCGCCGTGGCCGAGGTCCGCGGCCGCGCCTTCCGCCTGGAGCACACCGTCTGGCGCGCCGGCGAGCGCGTCGCCGAGGGCTACGAGGTGCGCGGCTGGCAGCACATCGACCGCGACCACCTGCGCGACGTGACGCTCGTCCCGCTGCCCGCCGCCCTCGCCGCCTGGCTCCGCGACGAGCCGGCTCCGCAAGCGTAGCGCGCTACGCCGGCGGCTCGTAGGCCAGGTACGGCGCCAGCCACCGCTCCGTCTCGGCGACCGTCTGGCCCTTGCGCCGCGCGTAGTCCTCGATCTGGTCCCGGCCGATATAGGCCACCGCGAAGTAGCGCGCCGCCGGATGCGCGAAGTACAGCCCGCTCACCGACGCCGCCGGCCACATCGCGTAGCTCTCCGTCAGCCGGATGCCCGTCTGCGCCTCCGCGTCGAGCAGATCGAAGAGCGTCCGCTTCTCCGTATGGTCGGGCTGCGCGGGATAGCCCGGCGCCGGCCGGATGCCCCGGTAGCGCTCGCGCAGCAGGTCCTCGTGGCTCAGCCGCTCGTCGCGCCCGAAGCCCCACGCGCGCCGCGCCTGCTCGTGCAGGTACTCCGCCCCAGCCTCCGCCAGCCGGTCCGCCAGCGCCTCCGCCAGGATCGCCGTGTAGTCGTCGCCGCGCGCCTTGAAGTGCCGCACCAGCTCCTCGGCGCCCAGTCCCGCGGTCACCGCGAACCCGCCCACGTAGTCCAGCCGCCCGCTCTCCACCGGCGCCACGTAGTCCGCAAGCGCCAGGTTCGGGCTGTCGTTCTCCTTCCGGATCTGCTGCCGCAGCGTGTGCAGCACCGCCCGGACTTTCCCGCGCGCTTCGTCCTCGTACACCAGGATGTCGTCGCCCTCGCTGTTCGCCGCGAAGAAGCCGTACACCGCCCGCGCCTGGAAGCGCTGATAGTGGACGATGTCGGCCAGCAGCGCCTGCGCGTCCGCGAACAGCCGCCGCGCCTCGGCGCCCAGCTTCGCGTCGTCCAGGATCTCCGGATAGCGGCCCCGCAGCTCCCACACGTGGAAGAACGGCGTCCAGTCAATGTACGGCACGAGCCGGTCGAGCGCCAGCGGCGCGATCGCCCGCGTGCCCAAGAAGGCCGGCCGCTCGATCGGCGCCGTGCTCCAGTCCACGGCCAGCCGGTTCGCCCGCGCCTGCCGCAGACTCAGCATCGGCCGCGCGTTCTTGCGCGCAAACGCCGCCCGCCGGCTCTCCTGCTCGGCCGCCACCTGCCGCGCGAACGCCTCCCGCGTCTGCGGGCTCAGGAGCTGCGACACCACGCCCACCACCCGCGATGCGTCCTGCACGTGGACGACCGGCTGCGCGTACTGCGGCGCGATCTTCACCGCGGTGTGCGCCGCGCTCGTCGTCGCGCCGCCGATCAGCAACGGCACCTCAAACCCCTCGCGCTGCATCTCGCCCGCCACGTGCACCATCTGGTCGAGCGACGGCGTGATCAGGCCCGACAGCCCGATCGCCGCCGCGCCCTGCTCGCGCGCGACCGCCAGGATGCGCTCCGACGGCACCATCACGCCCAGATCAATCACCTCGTAGCCGTTGCAGGCCAGCACCACGGCCACGATGTTCTTGCCGATGTCGTGGACGTCCCCCTTCACCGTCGCCATCACGATGCGCGCGCGCGCCGACGTGTCCTGCCGCTGCTGCTTCTCGGCCTCCATGAACGGTTCCAGATAGGCCACCGCCTGCTTCATCACCCGCGCGCTCTTCACGACCTGCGGCAGGAACATCTTCCCCGCCCCGAACAGGTCGCCGACGACGCGCATGCCGTCCATCAGCGGCCCCTCGATGACCTCCAGCGGCGACGCGGCCTGCTGCCGCGCCTCCTCCACGTCGGCCTCGATAAACTCCGTCAGCCCCTGCACCAGCGCGTGACTGATGCGCTCCTGCACGCTGCCGTTCCGCCACGCCAGGTCGCGCGTCTTCGTCTTCTCGGCAGACCGGTAGCCCTCGGCAAACGCCAGCAGACGCTCGGTCGCGTCCGCCCGCCGATCGAGCAGCACGTCCTCGACCCGCTCCCGCAGATCGGCCGGAATGTCCTCGTACACCGTCAGCATGCCGGCGTTGACGATGGCCATGTCCAGCCCGGCCCGGATCGCGTGGTACAGGAACGCCGAGTGCATCGCCTCGCGCACGGGATTGTTGCCCCGGAACGAGAACGAGATGTTGCTCACCCCGCCGCTCACTCGCGCCCCGGGACACAGCCGCTTGATGTCCCGCACGGCCTCGATGAAGTCCACGGCATACGAGTTGTGCTCCTCGATGCCCGTGGCCACGGTCAGGATGTTCGGATCGAAGATGATATCGGCCGGCTCGTAGCCGACCTCCTCCACCAGCAGCCGGTAGGCGCGCTGGCAGACCGCCACCTTCTTCTCGCGCGTGGCCGCCTGCCCCTCCTCGTCGAAGGCCATCACCACGACCGCCGCCCCGAGCCGCTGCAGCTCGCGCGCCTGCTCCAGGAAGACCGCCTCGCCCTCCTTCAGGCTGATCGAGTTGGCGATCCCCTTCCCCTGCAGGCACTTCAGCCCCGCCACCAGCACCGACCAGCGCGAGCTGTCCACCATGATCGGCAGGCGGGCGATCTCCGGCTCGGCCGCGACCAGGTTCAGGAAGCGCGTCATGGCGGCCTCGCCGTCCAGCAGCGCCTCGTCGAAGTTCACGTCCAGCACGTTCGCCCCGGCGCGCACCTGCTGCAGCGCGACCGACAGCGCCCCCTCGTAGTCCTCCGCCAGCACGAGCTGCTTGAACTTCGGCGAGCCGGTGACGTTCGTGCGCTCGCCGATCACCAGGAAGCCCTGGTCCGGCGTGCCGTTCAGCGGCTCCAGGCCCGACAGGCGCGGCGCGGCAATCGGCCGCGGCGGCACCCGCGGCGGCAGCCCGCGCGCCGCCTCGATCATCTGCCGAATATGCTCCGGCGTCGTGCCGCAGCAGCCCCCCAGAAGGTTCAGCCAGCCGGCCGCCGCGAACTCGGCCATGATCGCCGCGAACTCGTCGGGCGCCTGGTCATACTCGCCCATCGCGTTTGGCAGCCCCGCGTTCGGGTAGCTGCCCACGAAGAACTCCGCCTTGTCGGCCAGCTCCGCGATGTACGGCCGCATCTCCTGCGCGCCCAGCGCGCAGTTCAGGCCCACGGCGAGCGGCCGCGCGTGCCGCACCGAGTTGTAGAAGGCCTCCGTGGTCTGCCCGGACAGCGTTCGCCCCGAGGCGTCCGCGATCGTCGCCGACAGCACGAGCGGCAGGCGGATCCCCGTGTCCGCGAAGTAGCGGAGAATCGCGTAGATGCCCGCCTTCATGTTCAGCGTATCGAAGCTCGTCTCCAGCAGCAGCAGGTCCACCCCGCCCGCCACCAGCGCCTCCGCCTGCTCGCGGTATACGTCCGCGAGCTGGTCGAACGTCACCGCGCGGTACGCCGGGTTCGCCACGTCGGGCGAGATCGACGCGGTGCGCGGCGTCGGCCCGATCGCCCCCGCCACCCAGATCGGCCGCTCGGGCGCCCCCGCCCGGCACCGGTCCGCGACCTCCCGCGCGAGCCGCGCCGCCGCCAGGTTCAGCTCGCGCACCCGCCCGTCCAGGCCGTACTCCGCCTGCGAGATGCGGTTGGCGTTGAAGGTGTTCGTCCGGATGACGTGCGACCCCGCCGCCAGATACTGCTCGTGGACCCTCGCCACCACGGCCGGCTGCGTCAGGCACAGGACCTCGAAGTTCCCCTGCAACGCGCTCGGGTGCTCGCGCAGCGCCGCGCCCCGAAAATCATCCTCGCTCAGGCGCTCGCGCTGCAGCATCGTCCCCATCGCGCCGTCGAGGAACACGAGCTGGCGCTCCAGCAGCGCCGCTAGCGCCGCCGCCTGGGGCCGCGCGTACTCGCCCATTCGCCTGCCCTCGCCCATACTGGCAGCACCCGCAAAACCGGGTCCACCACCTACCGGGATGGTAAGGCAGGCCCCCCGATAAAGCCAATAGCTTTCTATGGCGTGTCACGCTACATCTGATTTATGGATCGGGCCACCGTCGTTCCCCGGCAGTCCAGCGCACGGCCGCAGCGCGCCCCCTTCCCGTCCCCCGAGCGCGAGCGCGGTGACACCCGGTCCCGCCCTCACGTCCCATTCGTGCCTCCCGAAGGATCCGGCAGCCGGCAGCCCCGTCCCCGGCTTCCCAGAGGTCTGAGTGCCGGGGGCGTTCTCCCCCCCACCATTGGGGGCCGGGGGGCGCCTGCCCCGGGGTGGGCGGGCCAGGGAACTGACTCCCCCTTCCCTGACAGGAAGGGAAGCCGGGGGTAGCTCCGTCCTCTCCCCCTTCCCTGATAGGGAGGGACCCGGTCCTTGGGCGGGGTGGCGCGCGGACGCCGCGTAGCTCCGTCCTCTCCCCCCTTCCCTGATAGGGAGGGGGGCCCGGGGGGGCAGGTCGGCCGGCCCAGTCAGCCGGCCCGCCGAAGTCTCACCGGTCGCCGCCCCGGCCCCGGCGGCTAGCGTGCTGGTCCTCCGGCGGCGGCTGGACTGGCGCTGGCGACGCCGCTGGCGCGCGACCGGCCGGCCGCGGCGCACGGGCCAGCGCCGGCGGCGGCGTCGGCGGCATGAGGTCGGGCGACTCGTCGGGCGGCACGCGGCACAGCAGTGCGAGCGCCCGTCCGCCCAGAGGGTACTCGTCACCCACGTCGTAGATGACCGGACCATGGTCGGCGTTGGGCGGCTCGGCGCTGCGCGTGTCAAACAGCACCTTCCACTGCGTGCTCTCGGCGCCCGCCTCCGGCAGCACGAACGGCAGCTCCTCGTGGTAGGCGTTCACCAGCACTAGTAGCGTGCCCGCGGCGGGATCGTCACCGCCATCGCCAGCGGGGCAGCCGACGATGCGCACGCCCAGCGAACGCGCCGCCGGGTCGCGCCACTCCGCCTCCGTCATCTCCGTGCCGTCCACCTTCAGCCAGGTCAGGTCCTTGACGTCGGCATCCGGCAGGAACACGCCCTGCAGGAACTCGGGCCGCCGCAGTGCGGGATAGTCCTTCCGCAGCGCGATCAGCCGCCGGGTGAACGCCAGCAGCGCCCGGCGCTCGTCGTCCAGCTCCCAGTCGTACCAGCTCAGCTCGTTGTCCTGGCAGTAGGCGTTGTTGTTGCCGTGCTGCGTGCGGCCCATCTCGTCGCCGCCGAGCAGCATGGGCACGCCCTGCGACAGAAACAGGGTCGCCAGGAAATTCCGCTGCTGCTGCGCCCGCAGCGCGTTGACCGCGGCGTCCTCCGTCGGCCCCTCCGCGCCGCAGTTCCACGACTCGTTGTCGTTGGCCCCGTCCTCGTTGTTCTCGCCGTTCGCCTCGTTGTGCTTGTCGTTATAGGACACCAGGTCGCGCAGCGTGAATCCGTCGTGGGCCGTGATGAAGTTGATACTCGCGGTCGGCGCCCGACCGCTGCCCTGGTACAGATCGCTGCTGCCAGTCAGCCCCGAAGCGAGGTGTGGCACCTGCCCCTCGGCGCCTTTCCAGAACTTCCGGACGTTGTCGCGGAAGCGCCCGTTCCACTCGCTCCAGAGAATCGGGAAGTTGCCCACCTGATAGCCATAGTCCCCCACATCCCACGGCTCCGCGATCAGCTTGACCTGCGACAGCACCGGGTCCTGGTGAATAATGTCGAAGAAGCCCGCCCCCTTGTCGTAGCCGTGCGGCTCACGCGCCAGCGTGATCGCCAGGTCGAAGCGGAACCCGTCGACGTGCATCTCCTCGACCCAGTAGCGCAGGCTGTCCGCGATCAGCTTTAGCGTCTGGGCGACGTGTACGTTCAGCGTGTTGCCGGTGCCCGTGAAGTCCATATAGTACCGCGGGTTGCCGGGCACGAGGTTGTAGTACACCCAGTTGTCCGCGCCGCGGAAGCAGAGAGTCGGACCGAGGTGATTGCCCTCCGCCGTGTGGTTGTAGACTACGTCCAGGATCACTTCCAGGCCGGCGCGGTGCAGCGCCTTCACCATAGCCTTGAACTCATGCGCCTGCTGCCCCTGCTCCCCGGCGGACGAGTAGCGCGAATCGGGCGCAAAGTACCCTATCGAGCTGTAACCCCAGTAGTTCGTCAGCCCCCGGTCCAGCAGGAACTTGTCGTTCACGAAGTGGTGCACGGGCATCAGCTCGACCGCCGTCACGCCCAGCGAGCGAAGGTACTCCAGCACCGGCGGACAGGCCAGCCCCGCATAGGTGCCGCGCAGCTCAGCCGGCACGTCCGGGTGGCGGGCCGTCAGGCCCTTGACGTGCGTCTCGTAAATGATCGTCTCATTCCAGGGCACGTCCGGCCGCCGGTCGTCGCCCCAGTCGAAGGCCGGGTCCACGACGACGCTCTTCGGGATGCCGCCGGCCGAGTCGCGCACGTCGCGCGTCAGGTCCTCGCTACGCCGTCCGAAGCGATAGCCGAAGACGGGCTGCTCCCAGTCCACGCGACCCGCGATGGCCTTGGCGTACGGATCTATGAGCAGCTTCGCCGGGTTGAAGCGGTGGCCCAGGCGCGGCGCGTAGGGGCCGTGCACGCGGTAGCCATAGAGCTGGCCAGGCCGCACCCCCGGCAGAAAGCCGTGCCAGACGTGGTACGTACGCTTGGTAAGCGGCAGCCGCGCCACTTCCAGTCCCCACGGCTCGTCGAACAGGCACACCTCAACGCGCGTCGCGTGCTCGGAAAACAGTGCGAAATTCGTCCCCTCCCGTTGGGCATCCCAGGTAGCGCCGAGCGGATGGGGACGCCCGGGCGAGACAGTCAGGGGCATCCGATGCTCCTTCGTGCGATATTCCACGGAGCTAGTGTTGGGGCCGGGCGCCGCGGATGCAAGCCCCGTGCCGGCTAGCCGAGCGGGAGGGCCAACTGGGGGCCACGCGCGGAGCCGCCGCTCTCTGCCGACGCGGCGGCCGGGGGTATGAGCGCGCGGTCGCGCATTGCGTCCCGCGCGAACCCATAGCGCGCCCGCAGGCGGTCCACCCGCTCGTTCACGCGCCGCACGTACTCCTCGGGCGCGTTGATGCCCCGGTACGCGCGCTCATAGCGCGGCAACAGCTCCGGCCACGCCGCCGCCACAAACCCTAGGTAGTGCTCGCGCACGCCGGGCGCCAGCCGCAGCGCCGACGCCCCGAACGAGACCGCTCCGTGCGCTGCTGCCCCGGCCGCCACCGCCTCGATCGACGCCTCGGAGTCCGTGATGCCCGGCAGGATCGGCGCGAGCAAGACCCCCGCGGGCACGCCGGCCTCGTTCAGCCGCCGCACTGCATCCAGACGCCGCCGCGGGTTCGGCGTGCCGGGCTCCACCTGACGCCACACGGCCGGATCGAGCGTGGTGATGGTCAAGTACACTCGCACCTTCGTGACGTGGGCCAGCGCGCTCCACAGGTCCAGGTCGCGCAGCACGAGCGGCGCTTTCGTCACCAGCCCGACCGCGTTGCGGTGCGCCAGCAGCACTTCCAGCAGCGCCCGGGTAAGCCGATAGCGCCCCTCGATCGGCTGGTAGCAGTCCGTCGCCGTCCCCAGCGCCACCTGCTCCCCGGTCCACCCGCGGCGACCCAGCTCGCGGTCGAGCACCGCTGGCATGTTGCGCTTCACGTAGATGCGCGTCTCGAAGTCACGGTCGGGGTTGCCGTGCTCGGCCCGCGCGTAATACGCCCGCGCGTAGCAGTAGTGACAGCTATGCGCGCAGCCGCTGTACGGGTTCACCGACCACTTGAACGGCATCCCCTGCACGCGGTTCAGCGCGCTCTTGCACTCGACCTCGACGCACTGCACTCTCGCCATGGTGTCATCCTAGAACATGCGTCCTACTATCACAAGCCCTTGCCGCGCCAGGCGCCAGGCGCCGCGCACCCGGTATCCTCATGTCTATGAGCGTGCCGATCCGCATCCGCTGGCAAGAGGAAGACGTGCCATGCGGCGCCGTGCGGCTGCACGTGCGTCGCGTGGCCGCGCCGCCAGCACCCCCTCTGCTGCTCCTGCACGGCCTGGGCGTAGCCGGAAGCGTTTGGGTGCCGTTCGCCCGGCGGCTGTTGCCCGACTACGCGGCCGTGGCGCCTGATCTGCGCGGCCACGGCCGGAGCGACGAGTCGCCGGAGGGCTACGAGCCAGCGGATTACGCCCGCGACCTCGCCGGCCTTTGCACGGCGCAGGGTATCGCCGCTGCGCCCGCGCTCGGCCACTCGCTCGGCGCACTCGTGGCGGTTGCCCTCGCGGACCTGCGGCCCGAGCTGGTGAGCGCGCTGATCCTCGTGGACCCGCCGCTCGACGCCGCGCGCCCGCCTACCGACGTAGAGCGAGTCTACCGCCTGCGGCATGCGCCGCCCGGGGAGCTGGAAGCGTACTTGCGCGCGGCCGACCCGGGTGGCCACGCGGCGCAGGCCGCGGCCCTCGCGCGCCTATTCCGCCAGGCCGCCGACGCGGCGTTCGAGACCGTCCTCGCCACGCCGCCCGACCGCTGGGACGCCTGGGAGCGTGCCCCCCGCGTCGCCCAGCCTACTCTCGTCGTCCAGGCCGACCCCGCCCACGGCGGCATCCTCGGTCCGGCTGCCGCCAGCGCCTTCGTCGCCAGGCTGCCGCGGGGCCGCCTGGTCACCATTCCCGGCGCAACCCACGCCGTCCACGGCAGCCACCCGGCCGCGCTCGCCACCGCCATCCTGGACTTCTTGCCTGAGGTAGGTGGCACACGCGGCTGACAGCGCTAGCGCGTCCCCCCCTCGTCCAGGATCGCGGCCAGCTCCGCGCGCGTCCGCGCCAGCACCTCCCGCACGCGGCGCAAGCGCTCCGCGTCCAAGTGCCGCCCGCGCGCGCCCCGCCCCAACAGCCGCGCCAGGTCCCGCAGCTCGTGCATCGTCGCCTGCACTTCGCCCCGGAAGCTCGGGTCTAGCCACGTCCCCACTCGGCTTCGAATGTCGGTGAGGACCTGCTCCCGCTCCGCCAGGAACTCGCGCCCCTCCGCGGTGATCGCGTACACCCGCTTCCCGTCCCACTGCTGCGCCGTCACGTGGCCCAGGTCTTCGAGCAGTTGCAGCGTCGGGTACACGGCGCCGGGGCTGGGCGTATACAGCCCCCCGAACCGCTCCTCCAGCGCGCGGATGATCTCGTAGCCATGCCGCGGCTTCTCGGCGATCAGGTCCAGGATGACATACTTCAGATCGCCCTTCTCGAAGCGCCGCGCGCGCGGCGCCTCCCCCCCAAACCACTGTCTGCCCACTCTCGCCCTCACCACGATATATCGTCATCTGAGCCTAGCCGGCCTTCTCGCCCCTTGTCAACTACGTCCTGGCCCGCCCTGCTCCGAGGCCGCGTACGCGCATCCCGCCCGTTCCGTAAACGTGTCCAACCGAAGCCGGCCCTGGCGTTCGCCCTCGCGGCTCCCCCAAGATTGATCGTGCTGGCGGATGGGTCGCACGGCGAGTCCGAACCTAGTAGGGCGAGTCTCGTGGCCATCTGCTTCAACCGACTCCGTTCTTTTGGCGTCGGGACTGGGAATCTCGGCTGCGGGCGGTCCAGTTGCCGCGCCGCCCCGCGTCTGGCTGCCACGGTTCGACCTGGTCTGCCAGCCGAGGGGGCGAGCGAGCCAACCGCGGCGCGCAGCCGCTCATCCCTTGCCGGCATTGGGTCTTGCGAAATAGGTGGAGCAGGTGGCACGGAGACCCGCGCCTCAGCCACGCCGGCCGGCGGTATGGACGGTTCGCCAGCCGCACGACGACTGGCCGCTACGACTCCATGGGGGGCGGGCTGGTGGTGATCGCGATCAGGGCGGCGTGGATGTGGAGGGCGTGGTCGACGATGTGCGCGGATGGCGGCGAACTGCGCGGGAGCAACGGAGGTCCCCACATGGTGCATGCCGCCGATCGCCTCGCGCGGCGGCGGCACTGGGCCTTGGGGGAAGCGGTGCTCATCGCGACCTCCTCCGCGAGGGTGAGCGTATCGTAGGCCCCCGGCGGCGCCGAGTCAAGCTGAGAGCCATCCGCAACAGGCCCACGCTTGCGCGGGGCGGAAGCGGCCACCTACAATGGGCGCTGGTACCTCGCAGTGCGGGACGTTATCTCGCGGCGCAGCGACGGGTACAGCGTACGCCCGGCGGCGTGCGGGCAGTAGGGCGCTCGGCCCCGCGAGGCACTTGGGATTCGGGAACGAGCCCCCGCGAGGCCCTGGGCCGCACAGCCGGGCGGCTGCTCTGGCGGGAGCGCAGCCTTGGAGCGCCGCCGCTCGCTGATCGCCTCGCAGGAGGACGCGACCTCGCCACGGGACAATACCACCCCCTCCGCGCCGCGCGGCCAGCCCAACAATGCCTGGGCGCGGGCGCGACTCGTCACCCTGCTCGTGCTTGGGGCGACGCTGGTCGCCGTAAGCCTGTGGGCTGGCGAGCGCGGTGATCCGCGCGAGGCCACGACGGCGGACGAGCCGGCCGTGGCGCTCGCCCCCGACTTTGCCGACGGTACGCTCCAGGGCGTGCAGCGCGAGCCGGATGGGAGCCTCGTGCTCTCCGACGCGGCGGCAGTGCCCCCGGACGAGCGGCCGCGCGCATATGCGGACCGCGCCGCGTTCGGCTGGTACACCTCGCCCACGCTCCAGTTGGCGCAGCCCGCCAGCCGCGTGACGGCGAGCCTGACGGCCGATCTGCCGCAGGACGCCGAGGCCGTCCTGGAGGTGCGGGGGCAGAGCGCGGATGGGCGCTGGACGCCCTGGCTGGAGATCGAGTCGGATGGGGCGCCGGCAGAGTTGGACCGGCCCGCCACCGCCCTGAGCTACCGGCTGACGCTGCTGGGCGAAGGGCCGGGCGACGCCGGCCCCCGGGTCCGCGGCGTGCGGTTCGGCCTGCGCGCCGAGCGCTGGCGCCTGGCCGCCGCCGGACCCGCGCCGCAAGCGTCGCCCTTTGCCGCGACGGCGGCGGGCGCCGGGGCGGCTCCACCGCTCGCGCCCACGGCCGTGCCGCCCACGCTGCGGGTCTGGGCGACACGCGAGGGCCTGGTGGGGGCGCGAACCGCCAACGGGCACGTGATCGAGCCGAGCGACCGCTTCGTCGCGCTGCCTTCCCGCCGCGTGCTGAACCAGCTTGGCGGCTACGACTACACGGTCACGATTCACTACAAGGGCCGCAGCGCCACCGTGCCGGTCTGGGACATCGGGCCATGGAACATCCGGGACAACTACTGGGACCCGAGCCGCGAGCTGTTCGCGGACCTGCAGCGCTGGATGCCCCAGGCGCAGGCTGCCTTCTTCGCCAACCACAATCAAGGGCGCGACCAGTTCGGTCGCTTCATCACCTTGCCCACGGCGCTCGACATCGCGGACGGCACGTTCTGGGACGACCTGGGCATGACCGCGAACGACTGGGTGGAAGTGACATTCAACTGGCTGGACGGTCCCTCCCCCGCGTGGGTGCAGCCAGTGACCGTCGTGCCGAAGCCGACGCCGACGCCCGTGCCGAAGCCCAAGGCGGCAAGCTACAACGGCGCCACGGTGCCCGCGCCTCGCCAGTACCTGCCCGTCGTGCTGCGCGGCTTCGAGGGGTGGTCGACGACGGTGATCGTGCAGAACCCGAACGGCGTGGCGGTAAGCGGTTCGATCGAGCTGTACAACCGCGATGGCACCGCCCAGGCGTCGCAGAGTTTCGCGCTGCCCCCGTTTGGCAAGGGCAGCTTCCCCGTGGCGAGCTTCGACAACATGCCGGGGCGGTTCGTGGGCGCGGGCGTGGTGAATGCCAACCAGCCGGTGGCGGTGCTCGTCCACGAGGACCGGCCGGACATGGACCGCATGTCCTACCCGGCGCAGCCCAGCGGGAGCGCCACGCTGTACGCGCCGCTGGCGATCAAAGACCTGAACGGCTGGGACACGATCATTCACGTACAGAACGTGGACGGCGCGCCGGCGCAGGTGGAGATCGCCTACTACAGCACGACGGGCAACGGCCGCACCTGGACCGACACGGCCACCATCCCGCCGCTGGGGTCGCGCGCCTTCTCGCAGTTCCAGCACCCGCAACTGCCAGCCGGCTTCGTCGGCTCGGCGGTGATCCGCGCAACCAACGGGAGCCAGCTCGTCGCCGTCGTCAACGAAGTGAAGACCGAGGGCGCGGCCGTGAGCTACGTGCCCACGGCCGGCGGCGCGGCCACGTCGCTGGCGCCGTTCGTGCTGCGCAACTACCAGGGGTGGAGCACCGGCCTGCAGGTGCAAAACGTGGGGAGCGCGCCCACCACGGCCGTCGTGACGTACACGCGGCTGAACGGCCCCGGCACGTGGACCGAGAGCGCGCCCGTGGGGCCGGGCGCGGCGGCGGTGTTCTACCAGCCCGCCAACCAGCAGTTGCCGGACAACTTCATGGGCGTCGCCTCCGTCGCCTCCGCCGACGGCACCCCGCTGCTGGTGCTGGCGAACATCATGAATCCGCAATCGACCGCCGCCATGAACTACCTGGCGAGCGGTTTCAGCGGGCCGACGCTTTCGATGCCCTATGTCACGCGCAACAGCGACGGCTGGAGCACGGGCATCCTCGTCTACAATCCCAACAGCGCCCCGGTGACGGCGCGCGTGACATACTACGACGCGGCGGGCAACCAGGTGGCGCGCGAAGAAGAGCCTCTCCCCCCGGGCGGCACGCGCAGCTTCTACCAGCAGCGGCTGGCGGCGCTGCCCGACGGCTTCGCGGGGAGCGCGCTCGTGCAGAGCCAGGGCGGCCAGCCGCTCGTCGCCGTGGCCAGCGAGGTCTATAGTCCCTAGGGCACCAGGTATCGCGCCATGCGGCGGGCCGCGGGCGCTCAGCGGAGCGAGGAGCAGGGCCGTGGCGGGCAGAGCGCGCAAGGGAGAGCAGTCGCTGTTTGGCCCGGCGGAGCCCGAGACGGCAGAACATGCACCCGCGCGTCGCGTCGAGCAGGCCCCGCCGGCCACTCCCCTGGCCGCCCGCATGCGGCCGCGCACGCTCGACGAGTTCGTGGGCCAGGAGCGGGTGCTCGGCCCCGGGCGGCTGCTCCGGCGCGCGGTCGAGGCCGACCAGGTGCCCTCGCTGATTCTGTGGGGGCCGCCGGGCAGCGGCAAGACCACCCTCGCCCAGGTGATCGCCCGCGCCACACGGGCGCGCTTCTTCGGCGTGTCGGCGGTTACGGCGGGCGTGGCCGACCTGCGGAAGGCCATCGAGGAGGCGCGCGCGCTCCGCCGCGCCGGCCAGCGCAGCATCCTGTTCGTGGACGAGATCCATCGCTTCAACAAGGCGCAGCAAGACGCCGTGCTGCACGCGGTAGAGCAGGGCGACATCGTACTGATCGGCGCGACGACGGAGAACCCGTCGTTCGAGGTGAACAACGCGCTGCTGTCCCGCTGCCGCGTCGTCCGCCTGGAGCCGCTGGGCGAGGCGGAGCTGGGCACGATCGTGGACCGCGCGCTGGCCGACGCTGAGCGCGGGCTGGGGGACTTGCACGCGGCGCTGGACCCTGCGGCCCGCGCGCACCTGCTGGCGGCGGCCGGGGGCGACGCGCGCGTGGCGCTGAACGCGCTGGAGCTGGCCGCGCTCTCGGCCGAACCGGACGCGGCGGGCCGTCGCGAATTGACGGCTGCGCTGGTCGAGGAGGCGCTGCAGCGACGGGCGCTGCGCTACGACCGCGCCGGCGACGACCACTACGACGTCATCTCGGCGTTCATCAAGAGCCTGCGCGGCTCGGACCCCGACGCGGCGGTGTACTGGCTGGCGCGCATGATCGAGGCGGGCGAGGACCCGCTGTTCATCGTGCGCCGCATGGTGATCCTGGCCGCGGAGGATGTGGGGCTGGCCGATCCCCAGGCGCTGGTGGTCGCCACGGCCTGTCAGCAGGCCGTGCACTTCGTCGGCCTGCCCGAGGGTTACCTGCCGATGGCCGAGTGCGCGCTCTATCTAGCGCTCGCGCCGAAGAGCAACTCGGCGCTGACGGCCTACGGGGCGGCGCGCGCGGACGTCGAACGGACGCTGGACCAGCCGGTGCCGCTGCACCTGCGCAACGCCCCGACCGGGCTGATGCGCGCGCTGGGCTACGGCAAAGGCTACCGCTACGCGCACGACTTCGCCGGCAACGTGGTCGAGCAGCAGCACCTGCCTGAGCGACTGGCGGGCCGCCGCTACTATACGCCCGGCGACAATCCCCGCGAGCGCCAGATGATCGAGCGGCTGACCGCGCTGCGCGCCCAGCAGGCGCTGCCCAGCCCGCCGGCTGGCGAGGCGGCACCGCGCGGGGACGACTCAGGAGGCCTGCGCCCATGATGCAGCTTAGCGGCATTGGAACACTCGAGACGGTTATCGGGAGCTATCCGCACACCGCCGCGCTCAAGGCGGGCGAGGTCGCGCCGGACGGCTACGCCCTTACCTTCACCGAGGTCTCGCCGATCATCGCTGCATTTCGGCGCATGGTGAGGAGCCTGGAGTTCGACGTCTGCGAGATGGCGCTCAGCACCTACCTGGTCGCCAGGGAGCACGCGAAGCCGTTTACCGCGATCCCGGTGTTCCTCGTGCGCGGCTTTCACCACGATGCGCTGGCGTACAACGCGCGGGCGGGCATCAGCGGCCCGAAGGACCTGGAGGGGAAGCGCGTCGGCGTGCGTGCCTACACGGTCACCACCGGCGTGTGGGCACGCGGCATCCTGGCCAGCCAGTACGGCGTGGACCTGGACAAGGTGACGTGGGTCGTGTTCGACGAGGAGCACGTGCAGGAATACCAGACGCCGGGCAATGTGGAGACGGCGCCGGCCGGCGCGAAGATGGCAGAGATGCTGGCTGAGGGCGCGTTGGATGCCGCAATTGGCGCTGGCGCGGTGGACTCGCCCGACGTGCGCCCGCTCTTCCCCGACGCCCGCGCCGCCGTGGCGGCCTGGTACCAGGCCACGGGCGTGTACCCGATCAACCACACAGTGGTGGTGAAGGACGAGTTGCTGCGGCGCGAGCCGGGCCTCGCGCGCGCGCTCTACGCGGCGTTCGGCGCGAGCAAGGCGCGGTTCCTGGAGCGGCTGCGGGCGGGCGAAGCGCTGGAGCGCGAGGCGGCGGCGCTGGCGGACCGCCGCGCTATCGTGGGTGACGATCCGCTGCCCTACGGGCTGGCGCCGAACCGCGCGGCCCTCGAGATGCTCGCGCGGTTTGCCCACGAGCAGCGCCTCGTCGGGCGGCGCATGGAGCCCGAGGAGCTGTTCGCGCCTGTCGAGTAGGGCGGGCACGGATGCGGCCCCCGCGGCGAGCCGCGGCGTGCGGCCCCCGCGCGTAGCGCCTACTCGGCAAGCTCGGCGGTGATGCGGGCCGGGGCGCCGTCGCCGGCCGCGACCTTAATAGGCAACGCCGAGACGCGGACGCGGCGGCCGGCCAGCGGCGCCAGGCCAGTCAGGTTCTCGGCGATGAGCACGTCGTTGCCGAGCAGCCGCTGGTGGACGACGAGCTGCGCGTCGGGCGCGCGGCGCACGGGCGGCAGGTCGGGCGACAGCAGGTCGAGCCCGAGGAGGCGGACGCCGTGGTCGAGGAGCCAGTCGGCGGCGTCGAGCGTCAGGGAGGGATAGTCGTCGAGGTAGGCTTGCTGGCCGTAGTAGGCATCCCAACCCGTGTGCAGCAGCACCATGTCGCCCGCGCGCACGAGGCCCCGGCTGGCCGCCTCCAGGTCGGCCGCGTCTATAGACCCGCGCGCGCCTTTAGCCAGCGGCAGCACTACCCCGGGGCCGACGAAGCGATCGGGTGCGAAGGAGTCGATGCTCGCCAGGCCGTCGATGACGTGCACCGGCGCGTCGACGTGCGTGCCGGAATGGCCGCTCAGGCGCAGCGACTGGCTGTTGGTGCGCGCGCCCTGTGTCAGAAAGCTAACCTGGCAGACCTCGACCGGGGCCAGCGAGGCGACCTGCATCATCCCGGTTGCGATGGTGTGGCTCAAATCAAAGAGCACGGCGCTTCTCCTCCTTCGGCCGCCCAAGCCGAGCGGCACGAGTGGCCGCAGCCTGGACGGATGGTAGGCGGCTGCGCGCGCGGTGTCAAGACGCGGCACAGGTGGCGCTGGCCTGCGCGGGGCCGCGGCAAGGGCAGAGGCCGTCAGAATCAGCGCGGCGCGTAGGGGTTCGTATACGGCACGATGACCGTGACGGCCGGCGGGTAAGGCGCCGGGCTCGGCGTGGGCGCGTACACGGGGGCCGCGCCAGGAGCAGGCTGGTAGGGCGCCATGGCCGGTCCGCCGGCCGCATACGGCGCGGTGGACGCGCCATAGGGTGAGGCGGGCTGGTTGTAGGGCGCGGGAGCAGCGCCGTATGGGGGCGCGCCGCCAGGCGCCGCGGCGCCGTAAGGTGAAGGGGGCAGTTGGCCGCCTGGCGGCGCGCCGTACTGGCCCGTGCCAAAGGGCGGCGTGACCGGCGTTGCCGTCGGCGCGACCGCCGTCTGCGCGACGTTGGAGGGGCCGCTCTCGCGGCCGAGCATGTCGACGGCGCGGATCACCAGCGAGTAGCCGATGGCGGGGTCGAGCCCCTGCAGCACGGCCTGGCTGGCGCTGCCCGGCACGGTGAACAACGGCCGGGTTTCCCCGCCGGCACCCACCGCCTGGACGTGGTATTCCATGACCGTTTCGGTGTTCGCCGGGTCCCAACTGATCGTGTAGGTGCCGGGCGCGGGCCCTGACGAGGCGACGCGCAGGTTCACCGGCGCGCGAATGGATGGTGTGGGCGTGGCCGTCAGGGTGGGCGTCGCCGTGGGCGTGGCCGTCGAGGTGATAGTGGCGGTGAGCGTTGGCGTGGGCGTCGAGGTCGCGGTGGGTAGCGGCGAGGGCAACACCTGGGCGACGCCGACACCGGGCACGAAGGGGAGCGGCGCTGCCGGCACCGACGGCGTCGGGGTAGCCGTCGGCGTGAGGATCGCCGTGCTGGGCGGCAGGACGAGCACAGTCGCGCCCGGCACCGGCTGGCTCGGCGCGACCTCGAGGTTACCGACGAGCGGGCCGTAAGGACTCGCGGCGGCCGGTGCCAGGCCACCGTTGGGGCCGGCGACTGTCCCGGGCGTAGCGACAGCCGGTGTCACTGGGATGCCAGGAGGGAGAGCCGGGCCTCGCGTCCCGTAGGACCCACCGGCTGGGCCCACGCCGCCTGCAGGCCCCAGGAGTACTGTGGGAGTCGGCGTGGGTGTTGCGGGGAGCTGCTCTGCCGGCGCGGCCCCCACGCCGCCGACGCTCCCGACGACCACCGCTAGCCCGATGGCGAGCGCCGACGTCGCAGTCCACGTGCGCGTTATCGCCGTTGCCATTGGGCAGCTCTCCCCACGCGGCCGGGCGCCCTCGCGGCGCCGCGCTGCCGGAATTATCGCGCGCGGCAAGATTTTCGGGATAGGTGTTCCATCGCGCGGTTCCATATTCACCGTTCCTTCTCGGGCCGCCCCCGCAAGGCGCATTCCAATGGCGCGGGGTCGGCGCGCGGGCCGGTACAGCTTCTGCATCTGAGCGTGGCACAATTAGCGCGGGTGGGAGACGACGATGGGCCGCGCGAAGTACTGGCTCGGTGGGCTGCTCGCGGTCTCGCTGGTGATGGCCTCGGGGTGTGAGCTCCTGCAGTCCGCGCGAGACAGCCTGGCGCCGCGCGCCACCCCGGCGGCGTCGGCGACGGCGGCCCCTACGGCGGCCACTGCCAGCTCGCCAACGTCCTCGGGGGGAGTAGCGCAGCCCACCCCGCAGCCCGTCGCCGCGCGGGCCCCGGCGAGCGCCGCCGCAAACGCCCCCGTTGGCCCGGGCGGGCTCACCGTGCGCCAGGTGGTGGACCGCGTGAAGCCGGCTGTCGTGCAGATCGTGACCGACCAGGGGGCGGCGGGCACCGACCTGCTGGGGAACCCGCGCGGCACCCGCACGGGAATCGGCTCCGGCGTGATCTACGACCAGCAGGGCCATGTGCTCACGAACCATCACGTGGTGGCGGGCGCGCGCGACATGGCCGTCGCTCTGCCAGACGGGCGCACTTTCGACGCGCGCGTGGTCGGCACGGACCCCGACACGGACCTCGCCGTGATCCAGATCCAGGGCAACAACCTCCCGGTGGCGACGCTGGGCGACTCGGACCAGCTCGCGGTTGGCGATCCGGTGGTGGCCATCGGCAACGCGCTCGGCCTGCCCGGCGGGCCGACGGTGACGGCGGGCGTAGTGAGCGCGCTGGGCCGTAGCATCCAGGAGCCGGCGGGCGATCAGGGTGAGCCGGGCGCCGTGCTGTATGACGTGATCCAGACCGACGCCGCCATCAATCCGGGCAACTCCGGCGGCCCCCTCGTGGACATGAACGGCCAGGTCATCGGCATCAACACGATGATCGCCGGCCTGGCCGAGCCCGGCGTGCCGGCACAGGGCATTGGCTTCGCGATCGCCATCAACAGCGCGCGGCCCATCGCCGAGCAGCTCGCCACCACCGGTCGGGCCGTCCATCCATACATCGGCATCGCTTTCCAGTGGGCCGGCGGCGCCAGCGTGCGACAACTGCGCTCCGCGGGCAAGGCCGGCGTGCTGGTGCAGCGGGTCGTGCCGAACTCGCCCGCGGCCAGAGCGGGCCTGCAGCAAGGCGACCTGATCACCGCGGTCGATGGCCAGCCGCTGACGGAGGAAGCCGCGCTGCCCAAGTACATCCAGAAGCGCAAGGCCGGCGACACGATCCAGCTCACCCTGGTTCGCAACGGTCAGGAGCGCACGGTGGCCGTTACACTGGCCAACCGCCCGAGCAGCTCCTGATCCCAGACATGGCACGGGGCGTTAGCCAGGAGCCGGCGGCTGAGCCGGACTCACGCCCTAAGCGACCACGCGGTGGACGCAGCTCAATAGTTCGTGAATCTCGAACGGCTTGAGCAGGCCCGCGCGGGCGCCAGCTTCGAGCGCGCTCTCCAGCCCCTCCTCGCTCACGCTCAGCGCGATCACCGGCGTGCGGTCGCGCTGCCCGGCCATGTGGCCCAGGACGTGGAGGCCGTCGTGTGACTGAGCGATGTCGAGGAGCACCACGGCAAACCTCGCCTCGCCCCCGTGAGCGTCGAGCGCCTGAACGGTCTCCAGCGCATCTTGCGCCTCGACCACCGTATAGCCTTCCATCTGGAGCAGGTCACGCATTAGCAGTCTCAGGTGCTCGTCGTCCTCGGCAATCAGTACCGTGCGCCCGGCCATCATCTCCTCCGGGTCGAGTACTCGGCCCCGGGCTCGTGACCCTGGGGGCGGGGCGTGTCCTGCCGCGCTGGCCTGCCCAGGCTGGCAAGGGACGGCTCCGGCAGAGTTACCGGCAAGTCTGGTAGACGGAGCCAGCCGCGTACCCGGAGTACCAGGTCGTGCAGGTGATCGCCCGGCTCGTCGCGCCGGGGCCGTAAAGCACACCGGTTTGCGTGAGCGTGTTGTCCGACCAGCTCTGGGAGTACGCGCTGGCCGGCGGCGTCACCGAACTGGGTGGGTACGATTGCCCATAGGTAGACAGCCCGCCAAGCGGGGCCGGCAGCGTGAGCCCGGCCCCCGCGGGGACCGTCACCCAGCCGGCTGCTTGCCAGGTGGATAGGGTGGCCAGGCCGGTGCTGGGGCTGAGGCACAACAGGGCCTCGCCCTCGCCGACCCAGCGACAGTCCACGGATTGCGCGGCCGCTGGCGCGGCGAACCACGCCAGTCCGAGCAGCGCGAGTGCGACGGAAAGTATGGCCGATCGCATGTTGCCTCCCCTGTGGCTCTACGCTGGGCTGGCGCTCGGTTGCCCCGCCCCGCCGGGGCCGTTAATTCAGGATCTCCACGGTCACGTTCCTGCGCCGTCCAAATTCCAGGGCGGCCGCGCGCGATTCGATGAAGACATCGATGTGAGCGCCCCGGATCCCGCCGCCGGTATCCTCGGCTCGATAGACTCCGGGCAGGCCCGCGATGTGCAGCCGACTCCCGAGCGGGATGACCGCCGGATCCACGGCGACGGTGCCCGGCCGGACGGGGACGCCGCTGTAAGCGATCCCCCAGGTCGTGCCCTCCTCTTCGCTGGCAGAATATGCCGTCAGCTCCACGGCCAGGCGGCGCCCCTGGACCGGGGGGACTGCTTCCACCGGGGCCACGGGGATCACCGCGCTGACGCCAGGGGCAGAGACCGGGTTGGTCATCCTCAGGCCAGCGCGCGCTCCCATCGAGGCCGAGGCGCCAACTCCTGCGCTGCCAGGCGCCGCGGCGGGCGGGGCCGATGCTTGCGGCGGCGCCGGCGCCGCTGGGCTGGCATGCCGCGCATTCTCAGGCCGCACGGCCGCGATGGCGGCCCCGGCGGCCAGAGCTAGAACGGCGAACACGAATGCGCAGACCGTCTCATCGTAGGTTGCCGGCCTGGGGGGGCGCCTCCCGGGGGCGAGCGGCCGAGCCTGCGGCCGGCGCGGCGGCCGTGGGTAGTGCAGTGGACCGCGGCCGCCACGGCAGCCAGCGGCTGGTTTCCAGGTCGCCATCTCGAGCTCCCCGCCGGGGCACCTTGGCGCCCGGCCCCGGCTGATCGCCCGGAGCGCCCGGGCAATCAGCCGCTCGAACTCAGGATGGCCCGCGCTCGTTGACCAGCAGGTTGCGCGACCTTAACGGCCGGTCAACGTCGCGCGTGCGCCTGAGGGAAGGGGAGCGGAGGAGCCGCGGCAGACCGCCCACCGTCCGGGATCGAGTTTTCCACGCGCTCCTTCAGGCCGAGAAGCCACTTGCGCTCCATGACGAAGTGACCGGGGTCCAGCAGCAGCGCCCACGCCAACGTCTGCGGACGCCACCGATCGATGCGAGCGCGCACACGCGACACCACTCGCGTGCGCTCGTCGTCGACGGGGTACAGCCCGATGGACCAGGAGATGTCGCCCCACGAGCTGCCCTCGGGCGGTCCCAGCACCAGGGCCTCCTCGTACCTGATCTCTTTAACGACCAGGGCGCCGGCGCGATCAAGCGCGTCACCGACCTGCAAGTGCTCGTAGCCGGGCAAGAGCCGGTCCGTGTTCGCGGCGTGCATGCCGAGCGCGCGTTCGACCGCGGCGTAGCTGTAGAAGCCGGCGCGGGGCGCCTCGCCCATCTGCACGAGCCACGGCCAGATGCGAGCGGGGCGCGCGTGGATGGTAATCGCGCGGTTGGTGACGTACGTTGGGTCGGGCACCAGCTCGTCGCCTGGCATGGCCCGCCGCGTCTCCGCGTCGGTAGCCCCCCACCGACGGTGCCACGGCCGGACGACCAGTGAGTACCCGGCGACGAGCGTCCCGGCGAGCGCGAGAAGCTCGGCCGGAAGTCTCGCGGACGGGGACGCCTCGACGGACGGACTCCCCACGGAACGCGCGCTCGCCTCGGGCCGCGCAGGTACCTGTTGCCTCTTGGGACTGGCTACAGCTTGCATCCGAGTAACCCTCCACCGGGCTGACCAGCTCACGGACCAGCGCCGGGATTGACCAGACGGGGAAACGCGGCAGGCACCTCAGCCGGAGCCAGATGCTCGCCACGCTTTCGCCAACCGCCCGCACCCAGGCGCCTCACGCGCGGAGCTAAGGCTCCTGGCCACAGGCGGTGGCCGCCGTGCCGTACGGCGTCTCGGTCTCGCCCACGGGATGCGGGGCATCGACCGCCTCGGGATGCTCCGGCGACGGTACGCTGATCGTCTCCGCCGGACCGCCGGCCACCACGGCCGTCGCGCCGTCGGCTCCCTGGGGGCCGACGCTTAGGTCGCCCCCGGCGATGCCCGGGCTGCCCGTGGGGATCTCGCACTCCGCGGCGGCCGCGCCGGACGGGGTTTCCGTCACCCCCGCCGGGTGCGGCTCGTCGAGCGTCTCGGGATGGTCCTGCGCCTGCACGCTGGCAACCGCCGGTTGCCCGATCGCGGTGTACGCGGTCGCCGCCACCCGAGGGAGCGTCAAGGCCGCTGCCAGGGCTACGATGGTGATGAGGAAAACGGCTCTCATGGTGATGGTCTCCTTCCTTGCGAACGGCACCGCGGCCAGTAATCGGCGACGCAACCCCCTCTCACCAACATCGTGGCCCTGGAACGTTTCAGAGTCGGTAGCTGGAGGTTGGCGGTAGGTAAACGCGCGCTATACCGAGCGACGCGGGAGCGACGCGGCGGGGCAGCGCGCGACAGGGGTCGCTGGCTCCAAGGGGCCGGGCGTGTGCCGGGCGCCCTCCCCGCGCCGGCAGGCCACCGTTACCGCGCGGCCTGAGCGCCCAGCAGGGTGCCGTACAGGTGCAACTCGTCGGCGAGCAGGCGCGTGAGCAGGAAGTGTTCGCGTACCCGCTCCCGCCCGCGCGCCGCGAGCGCTTCGCCCTCCGCGGGGTGCTGGAGCAGCCACAGCACTCGCTCCGCGCACTCCTCCGTGGACTGCACCAGGAAACCGCCGGCGCCGTCCTGCAACTGCAGCGGGATACCCCCGGCGTGCCCGGCCACGACCGGCGTGCCCTTCCACAGCGCCTCCGACACTACCAGCCCGAAGCCCTCCCGCAACGACTTCTGGATGACCACGTTCGAGAGGCGCTGGAAGGCGTTCACCTCGATGTTGCCCACGCCGGTCAGGTTCGTGAAGAGGTGAATATCGGCATCGCCGCGTGCCGCGTCCTGAATGAGCCGGTACATCTCCCAGCCCTCGGGGTCGTCCAGGGCCATCGAGCCGACCAGCGCGAGCTGCAACGCGGGCACGGCACGCTTCACGCGCTGGTAGGCGGCGATAACGCCCAGCGGGTCTTTCCACGGATCGAACCGGCTGACCTGCGTCACGAGCGGCTGGTCCAGCTCGATGCCGATCCAGCGGAGGAGGCGGCGCGCGATCGCGTCGCCTAGCTCGAAGTTCTTGGGGCTCTCCGGGTCGATGGCGGGCGGGATAATCTCGACCCGAGGGAGGGGAAAGTCGGGGGGAACGAAGCTGCCGAGGGTAAACACGGCTCCGTCGTAGCCCTCCAGGTAGCCGCGGACGAAGCGCCAGACCTGGGGATTCGGCTCGGACGTATCGATGTGACAGCGCCAGAGCCACCGGGCGCCACCGTTGCCGTGGAAGTGGAGCACGGCGAGCGGCTGGGGGTCGTGCACGACGATGAGATCGTACTGCTCGTCCAGGAGCCGCGCGTTGCGCGTGGCGTAAGTGAGATAAACTTCCTGCTCGTGCGCGGTCAACTCGTGTCTCGCGCCCTGGAGGCCGTTGTGGATGGCTTTGGTCACGGCGAAGAACGTCGCGTCGCCGGTGATGATCCTCCAGTCGGCGAACAGCCCCAGGTCGCGGAGCAGGGGCACCTCGGAGCGGAGGATCTCGGCAACGCCGCCGCCATAGGGAGTCGCATTCAGGTGGAGCACGCGCGCGCCCCGCAGCGGAGCGGCGAGCCGCTTGAGCCGCGCGATTTGCTCGGCGCCGGCGCTCGCCTCATAGGAATCGACGCTCTGTACGCCAACGTCGACGCACTGCAGCATGAGCCGCCTCTCTGACTCGCCAGCCGATGCTTAGAGCGCCAGCCAGCGACTAATTCTGGGATTGCGGCCCCCCGAGGAGCAGGATTGGACAGGGCGCCTCCGCGAGCACGGTGCGGAGCACGGCGGCCCGCCCCGGCTCCAGGTGACTGCGGCGCACCAGGGTGATCAGGTCGGTGCGGTGTTCCTCGGCGAAGCGAACAATGGCGCGCGCAATGTCGCCGTGCGCCAGGAACGTCCGCAGCCGCGGCCTTCTGGCGGGCCGTTTCAGGCAGGCGCACAGCCGGTCAACCACCTCCCGCTTCCAGGCGGGCCACTCGTGTTGTGGCTGGTCCACGTACCGCGGCGCCCCCATGGTCCCCGGCTCGGTAGGTACCGGTGCCTCGGGCGGCGCCACATAGAGGACGTCCACCACCATCGCGAGCTGCGCGGCGAGATCGGCAGCCGGCTGGAGCAGCTCGGAGGTGCCGGGTGTGCCGTCCAGGGGGATGAGCAGGCGCCTGAGGGCCAGCGTGCGGGCGCCGGCCGGGCTTACCGCGGCCTCCGGCCGGATGAGGACTATCGGCCGGCTTGTCCCCGCGATGACGGCCTCGGCCACGCGCCCCAGCGGCTTGCCACCCTCCACTGCGCGCCCGTGCGTCGTCAGGACGACGAGGAGCACATCAGGCTCGCTGGCGGCCTGCAAGATCCCCGTGGCCGCCTCGTTGGCCTGGGGGCGCACGCGAATGGACTCGGTCCCGCTCAGCTCCTGCTCAAGGCGCCGCCAGAGGTCCGCGTCAGCGTGCGACTTCGCCGTGCAGTGGACCAACTCGGTGCGCGCATGTAGCCGCTCAGCGATGGCGCGAGCGAACGGCAGCGCAGTGAAGGCGGCTGGAGAGCCGTCCAAGGCGATCAATACCCGTTTCCCTGGCGCGGGCTCCAATGGTCTCATCGGGATGTCTCCTGGCCGCGCGGTCCACTAGTTGCCAGCCGGCGCCCGATGGGGCGCTGCACCAAAATCGGCCGCCTTGCCCGCCGGCGGACAGGCGCGTGGCCCACGGGAGCGCGCCGCGCTCCCGGCCCGTCAGGCGCGGTCCGTCAGTCCGCGCCACCGCGCTCATGGCGCTCCCTGACGAGCCCGAGCGGCGCTCGGCGTGGCCCGTGCAACGCCGCGGCGACGGGCCGCTGGCTGCGCGCTCGCACCGCGAAGACGGAGCTGCTCAGCGAGCAGCGCGCGAAACTGGGGCGGGCCGCCGCCCAGGTGCAGGACGCCCGCCGGCACGCCGTTGGGCTCGGCGCCCACGGACACCACCACCGCATCGGGAATACCGGCCCGCAACAGATCGTCGCTGCCCGGGAAGCCGGCCACTGGCCCGAACTCATCGCCAGCGATTAGCACGTCCCGCGGCTCGATGTGCTCGGCCTGCAGGAGATGCTCCCGAATCCAGGCCAGCGAGTCGCCCTTGTCGGTTAGACCCACCTCGATGTGCTTCACGTCGCTGGTGATGCGCGCGTCGAGCAGCCCATACGCGGCGGCGAAGTCTTCCGTAAGCCGTACGGCCTCGCGGATTCCCCCGGCCAGGCCGGCCCCACGAAGCCGCGCCTCCACGGCGTCGAGCAGCGCGCCGATGCGGGCCTTCGGCGGGTCCGCCCACTCGGCCAGCGGGATGAGATCGATTTTGCGGCGATTCAGCCGATCGTACACGATGCGGATGTCGAGCCCGGTGCGCGCCACAATAGCGTCGCGGACGGCCTCGGCGACCGCGGTGAGCGCCTGCTCCTCGCTCGGCGTAGCCTCCCGCAGCCAGCGGCGCACCGGCTCGCCGGTCCCGGTGAAGCCGTAGACCTCCGAGCCGCGATTCGTGCAGACCAGCAGATGGCGCCGCAGCCTGGGGAGGACCAGCCGGCAAAACTGCCGGTCGACGTTGCCGAAGTTCGTTCCCGTGACAACGACGATCCACACCTGCTGCCGCAGCAGGTCCTCGACCAGGCGGGCGAGGGGCGCCGCGTCCTCGGCCCGATCAACGACCGCGGTACCGTCCCAGTCGAAGACCCAGGCGCGAAACGGACGCTCCAACTGGGGCGCGAGCTTTCGCGGCCCACCGGACGCCGGCGGCCGGTCCGCAGTGGTCTCCGGGTCGTATCCCCTTCGCATGTTGAGCCCCTGGTTCAACGCGAGTCGCGCCGTCAGGTTGAGCCTCGACAGATCAAGATTAGCGAACGATTGGCCGCTCCGGCTCAACGCAACCGGCGCCTCCTGCTGATGCCTGGCCAGCAAGGCAGCAAGGCCCTTGCTAGCGACGCCATCCACACTCGGGCGCCCGCTTCCCGCTAGCCAGCACGCAACCGGTGTTCCAGCGCCCGCTTGGCGAACTCCAGCTCGCGCACTGAGCCCAACGGGCACGGTCGAGCCGACCGCCTGCCTCGGCTATGCACTAAGCATCAGGCTCGCGGGTTGCTTCATCGGTTGCTGCCCGTAAATCGTCCGTGAACAACCCTTGTCACGCCAGGTGGTTCGACGCCGAGAGCCGCGCAGCGCGCGCCGCGTTTACGGAGCGTTCACCCCTGGCAACGGGTCCGCTAACCGCGCGGCGCCATGCTAAGAGTAGCCGGACACGGCAGCCGCACGGTCGCCGTCCGGAACGGCGCGCTGGGATTCCGGGGCCTACACTGCGCGGGTGCGCTTAGCGGGTCCGGCCGCGTCAGCGACGGTACTCCCGCGCGGATGACAGAGGGCCGGAGGGGCTGCGGCCGGCTGGGAAGGTGAAGGTGAGTCATGAGCGCCGTTAGATCGCCGAACGCCACGATCACCGAAGCCGAGTGTCTCGTGGTGCTGCAGGCGTTCCATGCCGACGCGCGCTGCCGGCGCTGCGAGTGCTTAGACTGGGCGCTGGACCAGTTGCAGGGGGCCGGCGACCGGCCGGTGGCTAGCGCCGCGGCGCGATTGCGTGTGGCGCCGGAGGTCGTAAGCCTGCCGCCGGACTGTCGGCCGTGCCTGCCACTCGAAGCTACCCTGGCGTGGCTCACGTCGGGTCGCCACATCGCCGGCCTGTGAAGGCGGCGCGTCTCCGGGCGGCTCACGCGCCAGCCGGTGTATTTACTGGCCGTTTACCTGGCGTAACCCGTCGGTAAAGGCGTGTGACGGATGATCGCAAGCGACCGTAACGGCCCGGAGCATCTACAGGAGGGAGAGCGATGATCAGTCCTGCCGAGGTGGCCGCCGTCCCCACGCGCTGCCCGCGCTGCGGCGGCCAGATGTACTGCGAGGTGACGGATGAGTACGGTTGCCTGTCGTGCGGCGAGTACATCTTCGTGCAACGCCGCCGGCCTACCGCGCCAATGTGCTCCACGGCAAGCCCGCGGAATCCCGTAACCGCAGCACCCCCGTCGTCGCCAGCCGCCTGACAGCCCCTGCCAGCCAGCGCGGGGAGCGCCCCCGGCGGCGAGGCTCACTGCTGCCATCGCATTGCCATAGGCTGTTTACCGAGGGTTTACCCAGGTTTATCCTGTCCTTTACCCGGTAATCACACACTGTATCAGGCGGACTCGAAGCGGCGACCAACATCCGCAGCACGGATCCCGCGGTCGGGCGACCGCCGGGCAGAGCCCGGGGAGGACGACAGCAATGAAGATCCTCATTATTGACGACGATGGCCACATTCTCGACGCATTGGCGGTCGGCATTCAGCTTCAATGGCAAGACGCGACCGTCCTTACCGCCACGAGCGGCGAAGAGGGGATCCAGCGGTTCTACGAGCAGGACCCGGACATCGTAGTGCTGGACGTCAACATGCCACGCAAGAACGGCTTCGAGGTGCTGCAGGACGTCCGCCGCGTCTCCGATGTGCCGGTCATCATGCTGACCGCCCGCGCGGACGAGACCGACCAGGTGCGCGGGCTGGAGATGGGCGCCGACGACTACGTCACCAAACCGTTCAGCCACCTGGCGCTGCTCGCCCGCATCAAGGCGGTGCTGCGCCGCGCCGAGCTGCCCCAGCCGACGAACGCGCTGCCCGACTTCCAGACGGGCGACCTGGCGATCAACTTCCAGAGCCACCAGGTGACGCTCCGCGGCGAGCCGGTGAA
>Ga0070741_10002625_pt1 | contig 47419 bp, 35 predicted proteins | sample Coa_R1_4_FD_66440 | JGI IMG/M metagenome (GOLD analysis project Ga0070741, IMG submission 66440) | Surface soil microbial communities from Centralia Pennsylvania, which are recovering from an underground coalmine fire - Coalmine... | ecosystem: Environmental > Terrestrial > Soil > Unclassified ... | reverse complement strand
ATTTTATTAACGTTGAGAGGCGCGAGATCGACGAAGCCAGCACGATCAATGCGGTTGTTCTCGACAACGATTTCCGACCGGTATCAATATCGCAGAACGTTCTTTCGCCAATGCGGCTGACGATTGGATCGGCCCGTTTTGACTGGCAAACCAGTAAGTCCAACACGTTTACTGCTCGCTATGATTTCAATGAGAATCGATTGCAGAACCAGGGCATTGGTGGCTTCAGTCTTTCCGATCACGGCTTTAATACCAATACACTAGAGCACGCCCTGCGTTTCTCTGATACCACCGTCATTGGTACCACGATGGTCAACGAAGCTCGTGTTGGAATTACCTACATACACGTGGGTGAGTCCGCGTTGTCGCAAGCGCCCGCCATTCTGGTTCCTGGCGCATTTTCCAGCGGAGGCGCGATCGCTCAATCGCAGCTCTCAAATGATTTGCACGTCGAGATTGACGATGTCCTTTCAACGATTGCTGGCAAGCACAAATTAAAGTTCGGCGGCCAGATTCTGGGCAAACTATCCGGCGACACGCGAGCAGATAATTTTAACGGCACCTTTATATTTGGCGGCGGTTTAGCGCCACAGCTGGACTCGAACAACCTGGTTGTGTCGAACGCCGGCGTGCCCGTGCTGGTAAGTATCTCCGGTCTCGAAGAATACCGCCGTACGCTGCTCGGTCTGCCTGGTGGAACCCCGACTCAATTTTCGATCACCAGCGGGAATCCAGCCATCCACGTTAATCAATGGCAGTTTTCGGCCTTCGTCGAGGATGATTGGAAACTTCATCCAAACCTGACGCTGAGCATGGGATTGCGATACGAAGGCCAAACCAATCCCACTGACAAGCTCAGTCTTGCTCCTCGTTTCGGTGTCGCGTACGCGGTTGACAAGAAACAGCACTGGATTATTCGTGGCCACATTGGTGTTTTTTACAGTCGCATTCCTGACGCGCTCGATTTTGATGTTCTGCGGTTGAATGGGCAGCGAGAGCAGCAGATAATCATAAACAATCCGTCCTTTCCGAATCCGTTCGGCACAGGCAGCATATCGGCAACCGTCCCTACCGTTAGAGAACTGCAACCGGGCATCACTCCAGAAGCTTCGCTGCAGGGACAGATTGCCATCGAGCATCAATTCCCGCACGGATTGGCGCTCTATTTTAACGAGTCCTATTCAAAAGGCTGGAATGTGCTGCGCTCAATCAACATCAACGCTCCGGTTCTTAACGCGACTGCGGATCCTCTAACCGCGCCGCGGCCGCTGGGGATCAATGAAAATATTCTGCAGTACCAATCTAACGGAGAGACCAGCGGGCCAGTGACCTTTATTGGAATCAAACAGTCGGATAACAAACATTTCAATGTTTTCGCCGGCTATCTCTATTTTCATTTATTGAGCAACGCTGATACACCGCAAACAATGCCGCAATCCAGCTTCAGCCAGATCGGCGAATTTGTCAGACCGCTCTGGCAATCTGCTCATCGGGCGTTCGTGGCCGGCACGGTTGTCTTGCCGTGGAAGCTGCGGGTATCACCTGCACTGCATCTGGCCTCGGGCACTCCATTCAACATTACTACCGGAATCGATAATAATGGCGACGGAAATTTCACCGATAGACCGTCCATTGTTAATGGTGGCAGCGTCGGTACGATATTGACTCCCTTCGGTTCACTCTCTCCTTTCGTAATTAATGGCACATTACCGCGTAATTTCGGCACGAACCCGCCGACAATCACGCTGGACCTTGATGTGTCCAGGGATTTTTCAATCTTAAGGCGATTGTCTAAAGACGAACGATACAAACTGACAGTAAATGTCAGGTCAAGCAATCTGCTCAACCACGTAAACGTAACTGGCCTTAATGGCGTGTTGACATCGCCATTCTTTGACAAAGCTAACAGTGCGGACCCGGCCCGCCGGATTGAATTCGGCGCGAGATTCAGTTTCTAGATCGATAAAAAGTCAGGAGATAAAAATGAAATTACATAAATTCGTGTTTATATGTTTGCTGATGTTAGCAGCTATTGGCTGTCTAAATGCCCAATCGCCCTCGCGAGAGAAGGCTGACCATTACAAAACTGCTCCAGTATCAACACCCGAATCGTTGCGAGACAATTCTTCAACCGTAACGATTCCGTCTGTGACTCAGGCGAGCGGTGTTCCGATTCCGATTTTTCCGCTGATTATAAGCTACGATTACGAGACAAAATACTTCGTCCAGTGGATAGCCGGTTGCCCACAATATTCGATGATTATTGGAACTATAAACGCTGCAAAAGACGGCGCCCCGGTTGTCGAGATCTCTCTGATAGAGACGGCAACGGGCAAGCGCGTTAATTACAGTAATTCAGAGGCCAGGGTTAAGGCACAGACACAAGTTGGGCTGACAGCGCATTTCGCAAAGATCGATTTCCAAACCGGCGAGGATACGGAACAGCGGCCTGCGGTGGCCTTCGGTTTTGCAGATGAACATAATGTGCCAATACGCTGGCGGTTTGTCGTCTATGGCCCGAGTTCGGATAAAGGAGCAGGACCAAGAATTCAGGATCTGAAAAACGGACTCCTGGTTTCCTATAACGACCTTGGCTCAACTTCTGCATCCTCTTCTTTAGTACAGATCGGCGATAAATCTTACGAAGTCGAAGAATGGCCTGAAATCAGCAAACCGCCTTATTTCATCGGTTATCGTGGAACATTTTCTGAAGGAATAGCCCTGGGTACATTGCTGAACGGCGTTGAGAATTGGCGAGTGGAATCGGCGCCGAAGGAGTTGAACCAGGGAGCAAAATGGACGTTGGTTAACGACAAGAACGTAACCCGTCAATTGCAAATAACCGCAAAACACGGTGACGAATTAACAATCAGTGAGATTCCCAACCAATCGCCCTGGGCCAGAAGCATAGAACTGGTTGTAAAATCGACCCCGCAGGACTTTGCGTTGAAATCGATGACACGAAGAGCCGGAACGGATTACGTGCGCGTCAGTTTCACACCGGAACTTAATTTCTCGGCCACTTCATCTGCCACAACGGAGCACACGTTCCAGATCGATGAGCATACACATGACAAAGTCCTCATCGGCAATGTCACATTGGAGGCCAAGAACGGTCGGTTTACTATGAAGTTGCACCCTAAGCTCGACAGCCTCAGCAGACTATCGATTGTTCAAAAGACTTACGAAATGGCATCGAATATAGCCGTCGAGCCAAACGGCTACAGAATAGAAGTTCATTAAATCGGATAATTAAGCCGCGGATAACGCGGATGTTGCGGATTGACGCGAATCAGATCCGTGAAAATCCGCATCATCCGCTTAATCCGCGGTCTATTCCTGTCTATAGAACCGCAACTCGACGATGACCGGGAATCTGACCTGCGTTCGGTTTGACCGACAGCTTGTTACCTGCGATTATTTCCATCCTAAAATCTAAATCGAGCAAATAAACTCTCTTAGCATCAGATCGTCTGAACTCGTTGTTGGAGCAATCGCATGTCATTAAGTATCAAAGGTCGCGGTCGTGTTTTGATTGTATTGCTGATATTGGCCGCATTCGGTGCAAACCTTCACGCATATCAGGTTGAGGTCAGGCCAATATCTCCGCCACGAACCCCGCTTCCGCCAGAGGCCGCTTCTGCTGGCATAACGAAATTTTCATATATAGTTTACGGAGATACTCGCGGCCGCAGAGACGGCGCCGACATTCAATACGAACACTCGCTGGTAGTCGATTCCGCCATTGCGACAATCAAAAGATTGGAACACACCGATTATCCAGTTAAATTCGTTCTTCAAACCGGCGATGCTGTCCTGAACGGCCAGGAAGCCCAGCAATGGAATGTGAGCTTCGTTAGTCTCATCAACCGCATCACCGTCGACGGTGGTGTACCGTACTTTCTTGTTCCCGGAAATCACGATGTAACGAACTCGACCGATCTTAACAATCCGGGACGAGTTAAAGGTCTGGACAATTTTCTGAAGGCGATAGGCCATTTGATTCCGCCTGAAGGATCACCAAGGCGACTAAGCGGCTATCCGACTTACGCTTTCGGTTATGGCAATCTGTTCGCTATTGGATTTGACTCGATCGTCGCGAATGATGAAAAGCAGTTCGAATGGATAAAACATCAGCTGGAATCGCTGGATCGCAAACGATATACAAACGTTATTGTTTTTTGCCACCAGGCGGCTTTCTCCTCCGGTCCACACGGTGGAGGCTGGCACAATGAACCGCAGACCACAACTTTGCGAACAAAGTACATGCCATTATTTCGTCAATATCACGTATCAATCATGTTCTGCGGTCACGAGCACCTGTTTGAACACTGGGTCGAGCGTTACCAGGATGGCGGAAAACAGTATCGCTTCGACCAGATCCTGACGGGAGCAGGCGGCGCGCCTCTTTATGCGTATCAAGGCGAACCCGATCTTCGCGATTATCTTCGTCAAAATCAAGCTCAGCATGTAACATTAGAACATCTGGTTAAGCCTGGTATGCAGCCGGGCGACAACCCATATCATTACCTTGTAGTAAAAGTTGACGGGAATAAAATGAGCGTTGATGTGATTGGGGTGGATTGGGGTTCCGGCTTTCAGCCATATCGAAGCAGACATGCGGATTTAGGGGACCCGGAATAAAGAGGAGGGCTTATGCGAGCACGATTACTAACTATTACTATCCTTTTGTCCGTAACGCTGGCTGTTGTCGGATTGCCTCGTCGATACGATTCGGTGTTGGCCAACGTCGAGGGACGCTCTATTACTCTGGATCACGGAGCCGTCGATCCAGCGGTATCGCCAGATGGCTCGCAGATCGCGGTTTCAATCCTTGGCAGTATATGGACAATTCCGTCAGCCGGCGGAGAAGCCAAACAGATCACGACCGATGCCAATTGGAATAGTCACCCAGGCTGGTCTCCGGACGGTAAATATTTGGCGTTCGGTCAGCAGCTTCCAAACGGCGCCGATCTGATCGTTCGCAATCTAAGTACAGGTGAGAATAACAAGCTCTACCATTCCACTTCGCCATTCAGGCAGATTACGTTTAGTCCCGATGGCAAGAACATTTTCTTTCTAATAGATCGCAATCAATATGAATGCCATCTTTACCGCATCGCTCTGACGGGGGGCGAACCGACTCAACTGACTTTTACCGGCAATTGGCACGAATGGTCGTTTGCGCTATCGCCTGATGGTAAGCAGGTTCTGCTGGATTCAGGCAGATATGGCGGATCGAATCTATATTTGCTGCAGCTGGACGGGCTGACAACAAAGCGGTTCACAAACAACACTGCTCACGACTTCAGCCCGAACTGGAGTGCGGACGGTAGTTCATACTTCTATATCGAGCGCGACAACGGGATAGAAGCCGTTATAGCTCAGCCGACAAAAGGTGGCGCTGCTCGAAAAGTTTTTTCCAGTCCATACGACGAAAAACAACTGACGCTCAACCCCGACGGAAAATCGGCGGTTCTGTGCGCTGCGCGAAAACTGTACAAACTGGACCTGGCGTCAGGAAAAACTACGCCGATACCATTTGAAGCTCATTTCAGTCTGCCGGAACTGCCAAAGCCGGATCTCGTAATTACCAATGCTCGCCTGTTTGACAGCGTCGGCAAAGAAGCTCGGCCAAATTCCACGATTGAGATAACCAACGGCCGCATCACCGCAATTAAGACCGGAGCGCCGGATTCAACCAGCGGCGTCGAAGTAATTGATGCGCAGGGTAAGACTGTACTGCCCGGGTTGATGGATAACCACTTTCATTATTGGAGTCCAACGATTGGACAGTTTCTCATTACGCGCGGGATTACTTCGGTTCGCGATCCGGGTGTCGATATTTCCAGCAGCCTGAATTACAAAGAAGCAAACGCTCTCTCGATTGTGAACGGCCCCGACATTTATACATGTGGGCCATTGATTGATGGACTCAACGGTTATCACCCGATGGTGGATGTCGAGCTGTCGAAACCGGAAGCGGCAGCCGCTCTAGTACGAAGCCTGAAAGCCCAGGGCGTAGACGGATTGAAAGTTTATTTCATGCTCAATCCCGACGTGTTACGAGCAGTTATAAAAGAAGCGAAAGTTCAGGGTCTTCCGGTGACAGGTCACATCGGCGTTCGTACGGGCTTGCGCGAAGCGATGGATGCCGGGATTAGCGGTTTCTGTCACGTCCGAGTCTGGCGGGATCTCGCGCCTCCCAGCATACAACCAAATGGCGACAATGAAAGCCTCGACGGAACGAAGGCCCCGATTGCCAGGATGCAGGCGAATTGGAATGACATCGATCCTGACGGACCTCAGGCAACGGCTTTGATCAAGATGATGGTTGATAAGAAAGTAGCGCTCGATCCGACTCTTGTGGTTCAACAGATCGGCGATGGCTACCGAAAGACTCTGGGCTTTGAAGAGTTTGCTACCGCAGAAGAATCATACAGGCGTATGTCGCGGTTCGTGGGACGTGCTTACAAAATGGGAGTGATGATCCTGGCAGGAACCGACGACAGCGACCTTTTTACGGAGATGGAAGCCTATTCCGCAGCAGGTATACCGAATTACGATGTAATAAAGACCGCGACTATCAATGGAGCAATCTGGCTGGGCAAACAGAATGATTTCGGCACGATTGAACCTGGGAAACGAGCCAATATCGTCATTGTGGATGGCGACCCTTTGAAAGATATCAAGGATATGCGCAAGATTTCTATGGTGATCAAGGGTGGGCGAATCGTTTATAAGAAATAGCGAGTTGGCCACAGTACCTTTTGATTAAGGATAAACTTGACTGCACATTGTGGCGTTTCGTAAGCTTCTATTATGATTATTGAACTCAAGCCAGAAGATGAACTTATTATACAACGGCGACTACAAAGCGGTGCTTTCAATAGCGTTGACGACATCATCCATCGGGCACTCGAGTCCCTTGAAGCGGATGAGGAATGGATGGCTCAAAATAAAGAATCAATAAACGAGAAAATCAGTCGGGGTCTTGCTCAGCTTGACCGTGGTGAAGGTCTTTCACCTGAAGAATCCCGAACTCAATTTGAAGAGAAAAAAACTGCGTGGACTAAACAGCAACAGGGATGAGCAAATATATTGTTTCGCCTGAGGCTAACGAAGATATTTTCGAAATCTGGCGGTACATGGCAGTTCAGGCCGATGTTGAAACGGCGGAACGAGTAACGAACGACATTTACCCTGCATTCGCATCACTGGTTAGAATGCCTGGACAGGGACACACACGATCAGATTTAACCTCTCATTCGGTGCTCTTCTTCAACGTATATTCATATCTGATAGTCTATCGGCCGAAATCACCGCTCGAAATCGTCGCCGTGCTGCACGGTAAGCGAGACGTAAAACAACTATTGAGAGAACGCAGTGTTTAATTGGTTTTGCATATCTGGGAATTCTTAATCCCAGACCCGAACACCATCCGGGCCGTTTGTTTTTAAGGTGTTGACATAACCCAAATCATTCCCGAATTTAACTTTTCGCTCAAAATGGCATACTATTCTCATATATACCCTGACCTACGCGGATCCGCTGGCGCACAGATGTATCTGTTTTGGGTCCTCTATTGGGGTTGGATTTCATCTTAGAGTGAGACTCGGAGTTTTAGACAAATGATCGAACTGCGTAACATTGAAAAGTTCTATGAGCACGGTGTCGAGCGCACCTACATCCTTCGCCGAATCAATGCCCTCATAAAAGAAGGCGAGTTTGTGTCCATTATGGGACCGTCAGGCGCCGGGAAATCGACGCTCCTTCATATTTTGGGCATGCACGACAGCGCCTGGAATGGCGAGTTCTATTTCATGGATCACCCGATCCATAAGCTCGGCAAAAAGGAACGGAACGAGTTTCACAAAAGATATATTGGTTTTGTTTTCCAAAGCTATCATCTGCTGGACAGCATGACCGTTTACGAAAACCTGGAAGTCCCGCTCTCATATCGCGACGTCAAACGATCAGACCGCGAGAGCATTGTTTGCGACATTCTGGACAGATTCAATATCGTCGGCAAGAAGGGACTTTATCCAAATCAGCTGTCAGGTGGACAGCAGCAATTGGTTGCTATTGCGCGCGCGGTAATCGCAAAGCCGAAAATAATTCTCGCCGACGAACCGACCGGCAACCTGCATTCGAGCCAGGGTAAAGAGATCATGGAGCTTTTCAAAAAGCTCAATTCCGAAGGAACGACGATCGTTCAGGTGACTCACTCTGAAGTCAATGCTGAGTATGGTAATCGAATCATCAAACTTTCCGATGGTTGGATCGTTAAGGAATAGCCAGGTTCATCGAACAAAAGCAGGCTTGGTTGATGCCCAGCCTGCGTTAAAATCGGTAAGCGTCGTCACATATCCTTCAATCCACCCAAATACCTATTTGCAATTTCGGGATCGAATCATTCCGGGACCGGGCACCCTGCCAGTGAAATCTTTCATCGTACATTGTGTTAACCCCCTTTACGCTGGAGTTTAGTCGAGAATAACTGTTTGGCACGCTGGTTGGTTATTCTTGGTTTTGGCAAGCCTCCAAGGGGAAGAACGATGGATATTCAGCGCAAAACCAATCCTGTAAAGAAGAAAATTCGTCGGCTGATCTATATCCTGATCGCAGTCGCTGTCCTGGCAGCGATTACGATTGGCGTTAGTCGTCTTCCAAAAGCTGTACCAGGTCTTGATCGAGGTACTCTTTACACGGACACCGTTAAACGCGGAGAGATGGTTCGCAACGTTCGCGGGCTGGGAACTCTTGTTCCGGAGGATATCCACTGGATTCCAGCGGTTACCCAGGGGCGTGTTGATAAGATTCTTGCTCATCCCGGCGACACAGTGAAAGCCGACACCGTGATTCTTGAATTAAGCGACCCGGCCGCGGAACAAGCGCTGGTCGAGGCAGATTCGCAGTTGAAAGCCTCAAAGGCAAGCTATAACAATCTTGACGTTCAGTTGAAACGACAGCACCTGGACGAAGAGGCCGCTGCCGCGAAAGCCCACTCCGATTATCAACTCGCAAAAATGCAGGCGGATTCGGATGCGGATATGGCAGAGAAGGGGCTGGTTCCGAAAACCACCGCCGAAAAGTCACGCATGATCGCGGAACAGATGGAAAAGCAGAACGAGATCGAGCAGAAGAAACTCGATTCACTGAAAGAATCTGAACGGGCCCAACTCGAGGGGCAGCAGTCCGAAGTTGATCGTTTACAGGCGATGTATAACTTGAGGAAAAGCCAGTTCGACTCGCTGCACGTGCGTGCGGGCAGCGATGGCGTTCTTCAGGTGGTGCCGGTAGATGTCGGACAGCAAGTACAGCCGGGAGCTAATCTTGCTCGCGTTTCAGATCCAGGTCACCTGAAGGCTCAGATTAAGATTGCTGAAACTCAGATAAAAGACGTGGCTATCGGCCAACCAGCATCGATTGATACTCGCAACGGAATCGTGGAAGGCAAAGTCACACGCATTGATCCCTCTTCCCAAAACGGAACCTTTACCGTTGATGTTTCTTTGATCGGCCAATTGCCCAAAGGCGCGAAAGAAAACCTAAGTGTAGACGGCACAATCGAGCTTGAGCATCTCGACAACGTCATCAATGTAGGTCGACCGGTCCACGGCGAAGAAAACAGCACTATAAGCCTTTTCAAGATCATAAATGGCGGCACAGAGGCTGTTAGAGTGCAGGTGAAGCTCGGTAAGAGTTCCGTTAGCTCCGTCGAAGTTTTAAGCGGCCTGCAACCGGGCGATCAGGTAATCCTGTCTGATATGTCTCAGTATGACAATGTTGATCGCATTAGGATAAACTAGGTGCAGGAGAAAAGTTTCAGCTAACGATTTTTCTGCATGCTCAAAAACCTGATAGGCAACATCTGGCGGCACTTTCCAAAGAAATTCAGGCGATGGATGGTTGAACGAATCGAAGCACAATTCACCGTCACCGTTGCTGGCGTTGTCATTAATGACAAGGAACAAGTCCTGCTGCTTAAACACGTCTTCCGACCCGGCAGCGGTTGGGGAATCCCAGGCGGCTTTATCGAATCGCGCGAACAACCGGAAGATGCAATCAAACGCGAATTGAAGGAAGAGGTAGGATTGGGATTATCCGATATCAAGCTGCTGACTGTTGTCACCCATAAGCACGTCAATCAAGTCATCATAGCCTACGCTTGTCGGCCGGCGAGCGAATTAACCGCTTCGAGTTTCGAGATTCAACAGGCACAGTGGTTCGACGTGGCTGACTTGCCACCGTCATTGCCGAGCGATCAAGTGGCTCTGATCAGATATGCGATGGATGCGCAGCAGAAGATCGATCGGGATGAACTCTGTCCGCGCGAGATTTAGCAATTTCTAAATAACTTTTAACGAATGCGGGCCTTTTTCGTGAGCCTTGCCGATTACGGCGGCTAATGGGTACATTTGTCTTAACGTTGATAGCAGCTCGTCCGCTCGATTCTGTGCGATTGAAATCAACAATCCTCCGGCAGTTTGTGGATCGAATAAGAGGCTCTGGACTTCTTTTCTCACATTGCTTCCGATTTCAATGTCACCGTCTATGTAGTCTCGATTGCTCTTGTCGCCACTGGTCAGTAATCCCTGTGATGCGAGTTCGAGAGCCCCGGTCAACAGCGGAACTTTCGAGGAATCAATCTCGATTGTTACCTGGCTCGCCTTTGCTAGTTCCCACGCATGGCCTAAAAGAGCGAACCCGGTGACATCGGTTGCGCCTTGCACATTGAAAGCCCGCATTATCTCCGCTGCTTCTTTGCCCGATGTCAGCATAGTTGCAAGCGATAATGCCGCAACGTCAGGATCAGCTTTGCCGAACTTTATCGCGGTTGAGATAATGCCGGTGCCAATGGGCTTTGTCAGAATGATCGCATCGCCTGGTTTTGCGCCTGCATTTGTTGCCACTTTGCGCGGATCAATAATTCCCGTGACAGCGTAACCGAACATTATTTGCGCATTATCGACACTGTGCCCGCCCAGCAGTGCCACGCTGTTTAGGGTCAGTACTTCCAGACCACCCTTCATTATCTCGGCAAGAATTTCAAAGTCGACGCCTTTTTTGGGAAAGCAAGTAATCGCCAGCGCGGTGATTGGCGTTCCACCCATTGCCCAAACATCATTAATTGAATTGAGCGCCGCAATGCGGCCGTAATCAAACGGATCATCTACTATTGGGGTAAAGAAATCGACTGTCTGCACCAGGGCAAGGTCATCCCGAAGACGGTAAACCCCCGCGTCGTCGGCTGTGTCATAACCGACAATCAAATTTGGATCAGCGGGTTGTCTTGGTAACCCGCCCAGAACCTGGGCGAGCGCGCTCGGCGTCAGCTTAGCCGCTCAACCGGCGCAAGAGACCATTTCAGTCAGTCGCATTATTTACTCCTTTTAAAGCATTGGGGTCGAATTCAAGTTCAGAGTACAAGCTTTAGCTTGCCTATTTCCCAAAGCAGCAGCCTGAAGGCTGGACTCTGAACATCATATAAAGCACTAGTATATTGAAAACCCTGCCGGGTCAAAGCCACCAGACGAATATTGCTGTAAGAATTGTCCAAATCATCAAAAAATCGCTACGATAAAAACTGCATAGGGTCGATAAGCCGGTTGAAGGGCGGTGCAAGAAATGGTTTCTCCACAGGACAGTTTATTCACAGCAGCAATCGAAGCTTATAAGAGAAAGAAAGAGGAAGCCGAAGCAACACTGGCGGCGGCGGAAGATTCACGTTATTTGCGTGAATCGATCCTGCTCTATAATCTTGTAACTCAGCTAAAGGCAACTTCGCGATTCTCATGCACCTATAAACCTTGCCTGATAGCAAATCGCCAGCACCCGACGCTTAATGTCGAAGGACTGGTCTTCTGCCTTGCGCCAAGAATAAACGACGCGCCAACCGCTGAGCGTGAGCTGGTCCTGCTGATCAAATGTACTTCCTGCAATCGCAGCTCGTACAGCCCTGCAATTAAGGATCTGGAGAGCCTCGGTCAGATCATTCAGGAATTCCAGCCAAATGCGAAATGCAACCGTTGCAAAGATCTGCCACCGTCGTTTCAGATCGGTCAGAACAAAACCAGTGCAAACCCGAAGACCGCAGCGAAAATCGCCGCTGTTGAAAAGAATGAGCCTCCGTCATTGCTCCGACCGAATTTCAATGATCTGGCTGTAGAACTGTAACCGTTTTCCGTAAGCCCGTTTTCGTTGCCCAACGCTTGGATTAGAACCCGCCAATAGATATGATGGTGATGTAACCACCATCATGACATTGTTATTAAGCCAAAATGACGTTGCCAGTCTTCTGCGGATGCGAGACTGCATCACTGTAATCGAGCGCGCTTTTGCCGATTACGCAAACGGCCAGGCCGAAATTCCTCTGCGAATAAGTTTGGCAGCTCCGCTGAAAAATGGACGTGGCTATTTCATGCCTGGCTCGTTCGCAGCTGAAAATCCATCGTTCGGAATGAAAATAGTCACTGAGTTTGCCGCGAATAAGAACGTCGGATTACCCAGCATTTTAGGAATCGTTATCTTGCTGGACACTGAAACAGGCAAGCCTCTTGCAATAATGGACGGCCGGCATGTCACGAATATCAGGACCGGAGCCGCGTCAGGGGTTGCGGCAAAGTATCTCGCACGAAAAGATGCATCAACGGTGGGAATCATCGGGTTTGGCGATCAAGCGCAGACGCAGTTGTGGGCGATGTCGGAGGTTCGATCTATAAAGAGAGTTCGAGCCTATTCACCTTCAGCCTCACAAAAAACAAAATTGATTGCGGAAATTTCAGAAAAGATCAAAGCCCCGGTGGAAATCGCTGCGGATCCGGAAGAGGCCTGTCAGGACGCAGACATCATAATTTTGGCGACTAATAAACCGGGGCCCGTCATCAAAGGCGATTGGGTGAAACCGGGTGCTTGTGTAATTGCGGTGGGTCTTCACACACAAAGTTTCGGTGAACTGGATACTGATACCATTGCCAAAGCGCAACTCGTCGTTTGCGACGAACGTAGCGCCGCCCTGAAAGAGTCGGGCGACATCATCGGCGCATTGAACACGGGCGTAATCACCGAGGATCAATTGATAAATCTTGGCGACATCATTCTGGCGCGGCATTCAGGCCGGACATCAGGCGATCAGATCACGGTTTATCGCAGCCTCGGGAATGCTTTTCAGGATTTGGCAACGGCGAGTTATGTTTATGGCCAAGCTAAAGAAAACGGCATTGGAGTGGAATTCGATTTCTAGAAACTCATTGGCTTATTCTTTGCAAACATCAATATAATATAGGTTCTGGTTTCAATCCGGTTCGCGCAGTTATGACTCTGTTATTGACCATCACAAGATTGCTGCTCACGGCTATTTTGTCGGTAGCCGGTACGGCGAAGTTGTTAGATCGCGAAGGCTCTCGCCGAGCCTTACAGGAATTCGGTGTCCCCGAATCCGCATCACCCACGTTCGCATGGATACTGCCTTTTGTTGAGATCGCGCTTGCTATCGCTGTGCTGCCCGCCGCCGGTGTTGAGTGGGCATCGCTGGGAACACTGCTGCTGTTTCTGGTATTTTCGGTTGCTATTGCTATCAATGTAGTTCGAGGGAAAACGGCCGACTGCCATTGTTTTGGCCAGCTGCATTCCGCGCCGGTGAGTTGGAAAACTCTTGCAAGGAACCTGGTATTTACCGGTCTTGCAGGGTTTCTGACTTTGCAACATCAGGAAGCCGCCCAAACAAGTCTGATTGCCTGGATTGTGAATCTATCGATTAGTGAACGAGCGAACCTTGCGGTCGGCGTTATCGCATTGGTGCTGCTCAGCGTTCTTACCTACATTTCGGTCAGATTGTTGAAACAGCAAAAGGAACTTGCTGATCAAATCGCCGAGCTTCAGGATAGGCTGGCAGATGACGGGTTAAGCCAGCCAGCAGTTCGTAAGGATATCGTGTTCCCGACGAAAGGTCTTCCGATTGGATCGCCTGCTCCGCTTTTCGAATTGTCTTCCCTCACCGAAGACAAGATAGCATTGGGCGATTTGCTGGAAAATGGAAAGCCGGCGTTACTCGCGTTTGTAAGTCCAAACTGCGGACCATGCGAAAGTCTTCTGCCTGACATCGAGCGATGGCAAACCGATTATGCCGATCGAATGAATGTTGCGCTGATAAGCTCCGGAGACGTGAAAGAGAACAAAGCGAAGTTCTCCAAGCGAAAAATTGCGACTGTGCTTTTGCAGAATGGCTCTGCGATTGATAAATCGTACGAAGCGCATTGGACACCGACCGCCGTGCTCGTTAGTTCAACCGGCGCGATAGCCAGCCAGCTTGCGATGGGAGCCGACGGTATAAAATCGCTGGTTGATCACGTTGCCAAATCAAAGAGAATTGTTCCGTGGACGGGAAACGGCAGCAGTCATGAAGAGAACTCGTTGCCGAAGTTCGGCGACATCGCGCCTGATTTTTCTTTAAGCGATTTGGATGGGAATGTAGTTACTTTGTCAGATTATCGTGGCAAACGATTAGCTGTCTTCTTCTGGAATCCCGCCTGTCCGTTTTGCGTCGCAATGGTTGATGAGTTGAAATCGTTTGAATCGTTGAACAACCCTACTGAATTGCTTTTTATTTCGACCGGAATCGTCGAGGCGAACCGGGCGCTCGGGCTTCAATCACGGATTCTGCTGGATCAGGATTCCAGCGTTATGAAACTCTATGGCGCCTCGGGCACTCCATCCGCAATCCTGGTTGATGAAGCTGGTCGAATTGCTTCACTAGTCGAAGCAGGAGGACCCAATACCCTTGCATTGATTGGCGCCAGGCGAATCGAAGCCTGAAAAATTTCACCACAGAGACACAGAGATTTTTATTTCTTTTCTCTGTGCCTCCGTGTCTCTGTGGTGAGTCTTTGCCTTACGCCGGAGCGAGCGTCATTCGTTCGGCCAATTCCGGGATTGCAGCATTGAAAACATCTTCGACACGCTCAGCGAATGTGAACTGCATCTCAGTTCGCACGTCATCAGGTAATTCCCTTAGATCGCGTTCATTCGCTTTCGGCAGGATTACCCGCTTGATTCCTGCTCGTCGCGCGGCCAGGACTTTCTCTTTTACTCCGCCGATTGGCAGAACCAGGCCAGTCAGAGTGATCTCACCAGTCATAGCAGTATCGCTCCGAGCGGCCGCACCAGAGTAGATGGAAGCCAGTGCAGTCGCCATCGTCACACCTGCCGATGGGCCATCTTTCGGAATGGCTCCTGCCGGAACGTGAATGTGCAATCCGGAATTGCGAAACTTCTCCGGATCGATGCCAAACATTCCGGCGTGCGACCAAACGTAACTTTGCGCGGCTTTCGCAGATTCCTGCATCACCTCGCCTAATTGTCCGGTAATGGTGAGACCTCGGCCATCGGGCAAAAGTGTGGCCTCAACATACAATACCTCTCCGCCCGACTCTGTCCATGCCAGACCCGTTGCGACACCAGCAGGAAGCTGTTGGCGAGCCTGTTCGATGAATACCCGCTCCGGACCCAGCATCTCAGTCAAATCTGCCACGTCGACTGCTGCAGGTTCGGTCTTGCCTTCAGAGAAACGAAGCGCAACCTTGCGCGCCAATCTTCCGATTCCGCGCTCAAGTTGTCGAACTCCCGCCTCCCGCGTGTATCGTGAAATCAATCGTCGTAATGCCTCATCATTAATGCTGAACTGCTCTGGCGTCAGTCCAGCTTCTTTCAGTTGGCGTGGGATCAGATAACGCCGAGCGATCTCCAGCTTCTCTTCTTCGCTGTACCCCGTCAGACCCAGTACTTCCATTCGATCCAGCAACGGTCGTGGTACTGTGTCGAGAGTGTTGGCAGTCGCGATGAAGAGAACCTTCGACAAATCAAACGGCATATCGAGATAATTGTCTCTGAAATTAAAGTTCTGCGCCGGGTCCAAAATCTCCAGCAAAGCTGCCGCCGGCTCGCCGCGGAAATCACGACCGAGCTTGTCTACTTCATCCAGCATGAGGACCGGGTTGTTCACACCGGCTCGCCTGATTGCCTGAATAATTCTTCCCGGCATAGCGCCGATGTAGGTACGACGATGACCTCTCAACTCGGCTTCGTCGTGCATTCCACCCAGGCTGATGCGCTCGAACTTGCGCTCCAATGCTCGCGCAATCGATTGCCCCAATGAAGTCTTTCCAACACCAGGAGGTCCCACAAAACAAAGGATCGGAGCCTTCGCGCCCGGATTCAATTTCAACACGCCCAGTTGTTCAAGGATCCGTTCTTTTACCTCCTTCAGGTCGTAATGATCTTCGTCCAATATCTGTCTTGCGCGCGGAATATCCAGAACATCGGTCGTGCTCTTTTTCCACGGCAACTCAAGAACCAGTTCCAGATAGGTTCTGGTGACGTTGTAGTCCGGCGCCTGTGCCGGCAATTTCTCAAGCCTCGACAGCTCGCGCTCGACCTCTTTGCGAACCTCTTCGGGAAGATTGGCTTCGTCAAAACGCTGTCTTAAAACTTCAGTCTCTGCCTGCTCAGGATTTTGTTCGCCAAGCTCCTGTTGTATCGCTCGAAGCTGCTGACGCAGCAGATATTCGCGCTGCTGCTTTGTCATTTCGCTTTCGGCTTGTGTGTTGATCTTGTTTCTGAGCTCAAGCACCTGCACTTCGTGCGTCAAATATGAATGCATCAATCGCAGAGCGTCCAGTCTGCTCTCGGCTTCAAGCAAAGCCTGCTCTTTCTCGAAATCGATGCTCATCATCGAACCCAGCATATAAACCAGCCGGAGCGGATACTGCGTGCTTCTCAGCAGTTGAGAAATTTCCTGCGGCGCCTGTGGCTGTATCAACGTGAAAGCGCGACCTGCCAGATCGATTAGTGCTCGATTAAGCGCATCGACTTCCGTACTCTTGTCTTCAGGCAAGGGATGAGGTCGCACTCGCGCTCGAATGTAAGGATTCGTTTGTTCCAGACGGATCAGGACAACGCGTTCCACACCCTGAACCAAAACCTCGAACATTGAATTGGTTGGTCGAGCCATTCGTTTGATAACGGCGCGCGTTCCAATCGTGAACAGATCTTCTTGTCCCGGTTCTTCGACTGAGGAGTCGCGTTGCGTGACAACAATAATCTCTTTCTCTTCGCTGCCCAATGCAGCTTCAATTGCGGCGACTGATGACGGACGTGCGGCGTTCAGCGGCATCAATAAATAAGGAAAGAGAACCGCGTTTTTAACTGGCAATACCGGTAATACTTGTAAATTTTCCATTAGTTTATCGCGTCTCCTCTCTTTCAACCGCTTCTATCCTGACCACCAGCATTCCATCACGATAATCAGTATCGATTCGCGCGTGTCGCAAGTCGAAAGGGAGCTTGATCGTTCGTTCGAAGCAACTGTATGAAATCTCCATTGAGTAATAAGTCAGACCTTCCTCGAGCGCCCAGTCTTTCCGGACGCCACTAATCGTCAGATAAGAATCTCGAATATTCACAGAGACATCCTCTAATCTGACGCCTGCAAGATCAAATTTGATGAGTAAGCCGCGCCGCGTCTGGTATATGTCGGCAGAGGGCTGCCATTTCGCCTCGCCACATTGTTTGGCGGCAGACAAAAAGAAGATCGACATATGCGCTAAATCTTTCCCTCCGCGTTCTTCAGTCTAAATTGCACAATTCAGCCGTGCAGTGCGACATACATATCTCGTACCACAATATCGATGCTCCAGTTTTTTCACCGGAGCATCTCGCTGTTTTAACTATAATCAGTCGCACAAGGGGTGCTGTCGCACGTCTGGATGTGGACTTAGCCGTGCTTGTGTAAACAAACTGTCATCCGTCATTTAAATACAGGAACTTTTCAGGTCAGCCTTCTAACAATACATAAATGATCAGAGTACAACAGGCTGCCAGCCTGTTGACTACCTCCGAGAGCGCGCTAAATATCGGCAACAGGCTGGCAGCCTGTTGTCTAGCGTAAATGGAACAAAGTGTGCATAGATAAAACGTTAACTCTAATTTTGGCTGAACCTTTGTGTTTATTTGCGTTTCTAAATGAGGAGAGTCTGCGATGGCAAAAACAGTTGCTGAGATGTTAATCGAGCGCCTGGTCGAATGGGGCGTCGATACAATTTTTGGTCTGCCTGGCGATGGTATCAACGGAATATTCGAAGGCCTGCGAAATAATCAGGATAAAATAAAATTCATTCAAGTCCGCCACGAAGAATCTGCGGCGTTTGCTGCCTGCGGTTATGCAAAATTCACGGGACGATTAGGCGTTTGTGTAGCGACATCGGGGCCGGGCGGCATACATCTGCTCAACGGCCTGTACGATGCGAAATTCGACGGGCAACCGGTTCTCGCTATAACCGGTCATACTTTCCACGATCTCAGTGGTACGCACTTCCAGCAGGATGTGGCGTTGGACAAGCTCTTTATGGATGTCGCCGCGTACAACGAACGGGTAATGGGTCCGGCCCATCTTTACAATGTCCTGGACGAAGCAGTCAAAGTGGCAATGTCTCGCCGCACCGTCGCTCACCTGACTATTCCGAAAGATATTCAAAGCTGGTCTGAATCCGAAACGCCACGATCGACAATGAATGTTGCGCATCATACCGACGACATCTATGCCAGATCATATCCTTTACCAACAAAGGAACTGCTGGAACAGGCCGCAGCCATTATTAACGAGGGCAAGAAAGTCGCGATACTCGCGGGACAAGGTGCTTTAAAGGCTCGGGCGGAAGTGCTGCAACTGGCAGAACTCGTGGCCGGACCGATCATCAAACCGCTCCTTGGCAAAGCTGTCGTGCCGGATGACAGCCCTTATACGACCGGCGGCATAGGTCTGCTGGGCACAGCGCCATCACAGGACGCGATTGAAGAATGTGACACTCTGATAATGATCGGCACCAGTTTCCCTTATATCGATTTTTATCCGAAACCAGGCAAAGCAAAGGCGATTCAAATCGACATTGATCCGACCAGGATTGGTCTACGCTACCCGATCGAAGTTGCTCTGGTGGGTAAGAGCAAAGACGTGTTGAACGCATTGGTTCCTTTAATCCATCGTAAAGACGATAGGTCATTTCTGGAAAAAGCTCAGGAAAGAATGCAGAAGTGGAACCAGTTGCAGGAGACTCGCGGCAACAGAGACGACAAACCGCTGAAACCACAAGTAGTAGCATACCACCTGAACAAGTTGATCAACGACGATGCGCTTATCTGCTCTGATACCGGGACAGTCACGACCTGGGCGGCAAGATATATAAAGATGCGCGGCAACATGCAGTTTGCGGCCTCGGGAACGCTGGCGACAATGGCGAATGGGCTTCCATACGCCATCGGCGCTGCGATTGGCAATCCGGGAAGACAGGTAGTATGTCTGGCGGGCGATGGCGGATTGACGATGCTGATGGGTGAATTGGCCACGCTGGTGAAATACAATCTGCCGGTCAAGCTGGTGGTGATCAGGAACAACTCGCTTGGCCAAATCAAATGGGAGCAGATCGTGATGGAAGGCAATCCCGAATTCGGATGCGAACTGCAGCCGATAGATTTCGCGGGAGTTGCACGGGCCTGCGGAGTTCAGGGATTTACTCTTGACGATCCTGCGAACGCCGACAGCGTTCTGAGCCAAGCTATGTCAACGCCCGGACCAGTTCTGGTTGAGGCAATAGTCGATCCGAACGAGCCCCCAATGCCGGGCAACGTAAAGACCGAACAAGCCTGGAAATTTGCAGAGTCGCTATTGCGCGGCGAAAAGGACCGCTGGGACATCATCAAGACTGTATTTGAGAATGAGGTCCGCGAGGTCGTGTAGGTAACCACGCAGTGTTGGTACGTTGTAGGGGCAGGGCTCGTCCCTGCCCGGATCGTGCGAAGCACGATGATTCGGCGTAATCGGGTACTACGTTTCGTCAATCTTTGAGGGATGAGCGCTATCCTGGTAGCGCTTCATTGCTTGTTTTGTTTAGATTGAACCGAGGGATCACTTTTGCCTTCTTCGGCGGAGACTTCTTTGATCGGTTTAGCCTTTCCAAGAGATAAGCACAATTTGCGCAACTGAGATGCCCGCTTCAGCCTTACCGTTATTGCTTTGGGTGACATATCAACTTTCATCAATTTCACTCAACTGCTTAATATCGTCAAGGTCTTGCCCGCTCTTGCGCAACGACTTGAGCGAAATCAGTCCATCGCGCGACACAACAGATATTATACCATCGTCCCATCTCATCTGTATTCGAGTGTCCCAAGCGTTCTTGATTGCTGATGTAACCAGCAAAAGGTCAAGCGCCAATAGGTCGCCTGCATCCGGATCGAGCTTTGAAATGCGACGAATTTCAACTGAGCCGCCAGCAAACGTCGTCGGCTGCGCTTTTATTGTGTATCCCAACTCGCGAACTGATTCAAGGACCTCATCAAGTGATTCACTTAGGATCAGCAAATCAATATCGACTGTAGCTCTGGTTTTCCCATAAACCGCCATGGCGAGGCCACCACATAAGGCATAGTTGATATTTTTGCTAATTAAAAGTTTTGTTATCGATTTCAATTCTTCGAAGATGTCCAGCATGGTTCGGAACCCTCTTTAAGAAAGAGGAATATAACTGACTATGCTGCGACATACCAGTTTGTCGATACCAACTTCCAAACTCGATTTCCAGATTCGGAGCTGTACTGACGAGCATATGTTGAGATTAAACCGCAACCGCATCTGCCTTTGCGAACGACTTCACAATATCATTGATCTCTTCGACGGAATGACGCCAGCAGAATGCTCTGAAACTTTCGCTGGGCCGCCTGTCGCAATAGTACCAGTTGATCAATTTCTCAATGGCAGGAGCAACATCATCCGAAAGAACTCGGCCGGGCAGTCTGCGGCCGAAGCGTTCCATTTCTCCGAGACCGCCTCCGATCAGGAAGCTGAATGCCTCGTGTTTCTCTCCATTGATAGTCACCTGGCCGCCTTCCAGACCGATGTCGCAGATATCGTATTGAGCGCACGAGTTCGGGCAGCCAGTTACACTAATGCGGACATCTTCTGGCAGGACGATCCGTTGTTCCAGTTCTTCGACGATTGTTGCCGCTCGCGATTTAGTTTCCGCCAGCGCCAGCTTGCAGAATTGAATGCCGGTGCAAGCGATTATATTGCGACGCAGTGAAGATGGTTTTACTTCAAAGCCTGTGATTTTTAGTTCTCGGGTAAGAGGTGACAGATCTTTTTCTTCGATTCCGACCAGCAGCAAACTCTGATCAATAGTTGTTCTCAGCCGACCATCACCGTATCTGTTGGCAAGCTCCGCAAGCCGCGAAAGCTGTCCCGGCAACAGCCTTCCCGCCACAACCGCAAGTCCGACATAGTAACGATTTGAACTCTTCTGTCGGTGAATGCCTACGTGACTTCTCGAACCCGAGTAAAGAGGTTCTGGATCAGCCGCGCGAGTTAGTTGTCTTCCTAGTCGCTTTTCAACTTCGTTGCGAAATTTTTCGATTCCCCAATTTTCGATGACGACCTTCAGGCGAGCTTTCTTGCGGTTCTCGCGACTACCATGATCGTGAAAAACCGAAATAATCGCCGAGCAGATTTCGTTCAACTCTTCAGCTTGGGCGACAATTCCCATATCAGTGCTGAATCGCGGAGCCGTAGCCAGCCCACCGCCAACACGAATTCTGAACGCGTTTAATCCGTCAGGTTGATTAACCGCATAAATCCCGATGTCCTGAATCTCCGGCTGAGTACAATGGATTCTGCATCCTGAGACAGAAATCTTGAACTTGCGCGGCAGATTCGTGACAGCCCGATTGCCAAGGAAAAGTTTTGTCAAATCCGCAACTATCGGCGATGTATCGCAGATTTCGTCAGCGTCAATGCCCGCTACTGGGCATCCGATGATGTTGCGGACAGTGTCCCCGCAAGCCTGCTGAGTTGTCAGTCCGACGTTGCTCAGCCGTTCAAAAATGTCAGGGATATCTTCGATCCGCACCCAATGAAGCTGGATATCCTGCCGCACGGTAATATCTGACAAACCGCGTCCGTAAAGATCGCTCAGTTCGGCGATTGTTCTAACCTGTTCTGATGTCAGCAGCCCATTCGGTATTCGGATGCGGACCATGAAATAACCATCGGCAGCCGGCCGCTGGGTATAGATTCCGTACCATTTCAACAGCTCGGCATCATCCGGATCGAGCGTCTCCAATCCAAGGCTTGCCGCTCTCATAATATCCGGCAGAACATCCAAACCGTCTTTTCTTTGTTTGATTATTTCAATTTTAGGTATAGCCATATCGATTAAATAAAGAAGAATTCACCACAGAGACACAGAGTCACAGAGAACAAATCTTAGCTCTGTGACTCTGTGTCTCTGTGGTAAATCTTAAGGTTGGATCGAACCAATTTAGAGCAGACCTCAAATCTACTACCTCTCCGATGATAATCAGCGATGGAGACTGGAAATCGATGACTGCCTCGGCAATATTATCAAGCGTTCCCGTTACTGTGCGCTGATGAGCATAGGTTCCGGATTCGACTACGGCGACCGGAGTATTTGGATGGCGACCCGCTTCAATCAATGAATTCGCGATCTGCCTGATTTGCCCAAGCCCCATGAAGATAACGATTGTATCGACCGCGTTCGCCAGTTTTGCCCAGTCGACTTTAGCCTCCGGTTTATTTGGATCTTCCTGACCCGTCACGAATGCAACGCTGCTGGATAATTTCCGGTGAGTTAACGGCACACCCGCATAAGCCGGAACTGCCAGTCCCGCCGACACTCCAGGTATCACCTCCCAGTCGACACCAGCTTCGGTCAGCGCCAGAGCTTCTTCCGCGCCGCGACCAAAAACGAACGGATCACCGCATTTCAACCGCACAACCTGGTTTCCTTCTTGTGCTAACTGAATCATAATTTCGTTTATTTTAGATTGAGTGAAGAGCGGATTTCCTGCTCGCTTGCTTACGTCGATTATCTCTGCATCAGGATCTGCAAATGCCAAAATCGAATCGTTCACCAGGCCATCGTGGAGAATGACATCTGCGAGCATGATCGCCTCACGAGCTTTGACCGTCAGCAATCCCGGATCGCCAGGACCTGCGCCAGTCAGGAGCACCCTACCACGGTTCAAGGAATTATTCTGGTGAATCATTTCCGCCTCCTATTGACGGGAAACAGTGCAGCTTGGTTTTCAATACGGACTAATCCTAGCATACATATACAAATCGTCAATATATATTATATATATGATGTTAGAATTTATATTAGACCCGGGGCAAGGCTTTAATGCCGAGAAACGGAAACTTTTAAGGCAAAGGATTTGATCGCTTATTTTTGGGTCCTTTAGATGGACTGGAGGTATTTAATCGTGGCAGCTCAACAGTTTGCGCGAACTAAAGTCCACGCCACGATTTCACTTAGATATTGAAGACATAGTCTTCGGACGCAGTCATGTAGCACAGACTTCCAGTCTGCGTTCGTAACGAATGCGAGCGACTAATCGAAATCGCCCACCTCAAAACCGATGCAGTCAAGCTGACTGCGATCCATGCTGCGAAACTTAGATATTGAAGACATAGCCTTCCGGCACGTCCTCTGAGGCCTTCGATTGATTGGCTTTTAAGGCTGACGAGTAGGAAAGCTTCGCCAAGCTGTCGAGCGAGGTGTTCTCCAAAGTATCAATCAGGGTCATCAGGCAATTACGCCACGTCTCGTGGATCGCGGCACCCGCGCCGTACCTTGGCTCTTTTTGCTTAAAAGCACTGCCGATCGGTCCTTCCAAAGCTTCAATTATCTGGCGAACAGAAATGTGTTCGGAATCTCTAGTAAGAAGGTAGCCGCCCGTCGGCCCTCGAACACTGGCGACCAGACCGGCTCGTTTCAAATCAATCATCAGAACCGCAAGAGATTCGCGGGCTATCCCTTGACGGCGAGCTATGTCAATGACCTGCACGGGTTTGTCTCCACCTTGACTGGCTATGTCTATCATAGCCTTCAGTCCGTATTCAGCTTTGGTCGAGAGGCGCAGGTCCATATATAAATGGTTTTATAAGGTACAAGTAACAGAGAGTCAAGCGCTAAGCCAGCTTTTGGGTTCAATCTGCTGAAAGCGGGACGAAATCAAGCCGGAATCAAGGCGGAATAATGATTGCAACTAAGGAAACGAAAGCAAATGTCTGTACAGCGAAAAAAAACAGCTCGATCCGGCAACACGCAAAAGCCGCAGCATAACAGCAAGCAAAACCACAAACATTCGACGGTAAACCGCCAGACTTCCTCTACGCTACAGAGCATAGCCGACGCGATCGTGATCAAAGACGAAGATCTGTTTTTCATTGCGCATAAGAATGGAACAGTTCCAATCGGAGACGGACATGGCTTCGGCCTCTACTATCACGACTGCAGATATCTGAACGGTTACGAAGTCAAAATCAATAATACGAAACCAAGGACACTCGCGGCAAGCTCGAAGGCTGGATTCAAATCGACGTTTGAGTTGATACCCCCGGAATCGTCCGACTCCGACGGGAATAAAATTGGCAAGGACCAACTTGGGATAAAACTGGAGCGGATCATCAACAGTGATGAGACGGCAGTTTACGATGTGATCAGTTTCAGAAATTTTTCCAACGCCCAGGTTTCGTTTAACGTCTCTTTCTCATTCACTGCCGCGTTCGAAGACATCTTTATTGTCCGTGGTCTCGGCAAAGAAACATCCGGAAAGCTCCACGAGCCTTCGTGGAATGATGACGCGTTGTTCTTCCAGTATGATGGAGAAGACAACGTAAAAAGGACGTTGACCGTTCACTTTTCCGAATCGCCAAAATCGAAGCAGAACTCAGAGGCTGGTTTCGAGCTGAAGGTTGAACCAACCGCAACCGCAAGGCTTGCCATTTCGCTGTGCATTGAAGAGGTCGACGAAAGCAAAGCCCCTGCACCGCGACGAAAACCAGGGTTCGATATTGACGCTATCGAAGAATCGTTGCACAAGAAAACGCGATCGTGGCTCAGCAACCAAACGGAGATTCACAGTAACAGCAAACTTGCGGATAAAATTATCGACCGGTCTCTTCGGGATTTGCGTATGCTGCGCAGCGCTCTGTCCGGCAGTGAATTTTTCTCTGCCGGAACGCCCTGGTATGCAACATTATTCGGTCGCGACAGCATCACGGCGTCGCTGCAAACACTGGCGTTCGAGCCGAAAGTGGCCGAACAGACTTTGCGACTCTTAGCCAGATACCAGGGCACGCAGACAGACGAATGGCGCGAGGAAGGACCAGGCAAGATCCTGCACGAGTTCCGAATTGATGAACTCACTAACGTTGGAGCATTGCCATACTCGCCATACTACGGATCGGTGGATTCAACGCCTCTTTTCCTGATCTTATTGGCTGAGCACGCGAAATGGACAGGAGACCTGACTCTGTTCAACGAGCTGCGCGCCAATGTCGAAAATGCTTTGAAATGGATTGCCGATTCCACAAAACGCGATGAAAGCGGATACCTGCGATACGGCAGCAGTGGCGAGAGTCAGCTCACCAATCAGGGTTGGAAAGATTCCGGTGACGCTATCGTCAATGAAAATGGAACGCTGGCGACACCGCCGATAGCGCTTGCCGAAGTTCAGGGCTATGTCTATATGGCGAAGATGTCCGTGGCCAATCTGTTTCGTCGAGCAGGGGACGAAGATCGAGGCAATGAACTGGAAAAAGAAGCTAATGATTTAAAAGGAAGATTCAATCGCGATTTCTGGCTCTCGGACAAGGAATATTATGCGCTGGCGCTGCAGGCGGAAAACAAACCTGCCGCGGTATTATCGTCAAACGCCGGGCAGGTGCTTTGGTCCGGTATTGGCGATGTCGACAAAGCAGCAAAGATCGTCGAAAAAATGATGGCTGAGGACATGTACAACGGATGGGGAATCCGAACGCTTTCTGAACGCGAGCGACGCTACAACCCAATCGGTTATCACCTGGGCACCGTTTGGCCGCACGACAATTCTTTGATTGCAGCAGGCTTTAAACGATACGGATTTAACAAAGAGGCATGTCAAATATTCGAAAGCATCAGTGACGCTGCCTTGCATTTTGCCAATTATCGTCTTCCCGAAGTCTTTGCCGGTTTTTCAAGAGACGACTATGGCAGACCCGTTCATTATCCCGTCGCGTGTCATCCGCAAGCATGGGCGGCAGGATCGATGCCCAGCATGTTAACGACATTGCTGGGATTAGTACCGGACGCGTTTGAAAACCGACTTAAGATTATCGATCCTATCCTTCCTTATCCGGTGAACCATCTGGAGATCAGAAGGCTCAGGATAGGCAAAGCGAAAGTCGATCTGAGATTCGACAGAACATCAGATAACGGCACAGAGTTTGAAATCCTCAGTACCGAAGGCGACCTGGCAGTCGAGCTTCGCGAGAACCCCCAGAAAACCAATTCAGGTTCAGACGACCCGCGCGCGGAGGGAAACAACGATGAGCACACATGAGAATACTTCGGTTTTTTTCAAGGAAACATTTCCCGAACCATCAAACACAATCTCAACGAACAAGGAACACAGATCGGAAGTGGTAGTTATAACCGGCGCCTCTGCCGGTGTAGGCCGCGCCACCGTTCAGAGATTTGCCAGGGACGGTGCTCGGATCGGTTTGATAGCAAGAGGGAAAGATGGATTGGAAGGCGCTCGCCGCGAAGTTGAAGAGCTGGGCGGCGAAGCTCTCGTTCTTCCGCTGGATGTTTCTGATGCCAACGCCGTCGAACAAGCCGCAGCAAAAGTTGAAGAAGAGTTTGGGCCGATAGACATCTGGATCAACGACGCGATGGTTTCTGTATTCTCACCGATTAAAGAAATGACCCCTGAAGAATTCCGTCGCGTAACGGAAGTAACTTATCTGGGCTTCGTATACGGCACGATGGCAGCGCTGAAACGAATGCTGCCGCGCGATAGAGGCGTGATAATTCAGGTTGGATCCGCTCTCGCATATCGCGGCATACCGTTGCAGGCGGCTTATTGCGGAGCGAAGCACGCCATCCAGGGGTTTGTCGATTCGCTCAGGACGGAGTTGCTCCACGACAAAAGCAACGTTCGCGTGACGATGGTACAGATGCCCGCATTGAATACTCCGCAGTTTAGCTGGGTGAAATCGCGATTGCCACGAAAGCCTCAACCCGTGCCGCCAATCTACCAACCCGAAGTCGCGGCGCGTGCAATCCACTATGCCGCCCATCACGATCGGCGAGAGATGTTCGTCGGAATGCCCACTGTTGAGGCAATAGTCGGAAACAAGATCGCACCGGGCGCGTTAGATCACTATCTGGCTAGAACGGGGTATGATTCTCAGCAAACTGACGAGCCGGTCGATCCCAATCGTCGTGATAATTTGTGGGAGCCGGTGCCCGGCGATCATGGAGCGCACGGAAGCTTTGACAGTCGGGCGAGCTACAACAGTCCGCAACTTTGGGCGGATATGAACCGTGGCTGGCTGGCATTGGCTGCGGCGGGGTTAGCAGGGGTGGGAATAGCGCTCCTTTCAAACAACCAAAAGAAGCGCCGCAAATCCTGGTGGTGGTAAGAAAGCAATTCGTTATTGTCGAAGCCTTAGATTTTATACCGAATTTACAACTTTCTGGTTGCTTTTTCCGGCCTGCCGCGTATGATGCCGTCGTGGACGTTTAAAGAGGCTATTTCGAGGCTTTATTGGTAGTTCGCCAGAGACTAGCGCTTTTCTATATAACTTCACATTAACCGCAAGATGTTTCGATTTAAATTCAGCGCGTCTCCGATCCCCACATCGCCAAAGCTCTGAAATACTCTTTATAGATCAAATCAACGAGGTTAATCATTTTAGGGATTTTTTCAGGCGCTGATCCTTTAAGTCTGCAATATGTCAGTAGTCTACGAAACCAGCCCTTGCCTCTGCGCGGTTGTACTGCAATTTTAGTAAATTTCAGGGTGTCAAGATGTCCTTCAAGAGTATAGTTGAGTCTGCCCGACGAGTACGCTTTTTCGGCAAGGTTCCGCTGCTGCTTGTTGCTTCTGTAGTTCTCAGCTCTACGGCCCTAGCATTTGGTGTACGGGCTTGGCATCATTCAAAATCCACGGTTGTCGGATGCAGAATTCTGATGCCGCCTCCACGAAAAACGTCGAGACAATCCCTATCACGCCAAGTGGTTTTCAGCCGGCGCGGATAACCCAGCCTCCGGGTAAATTCGCGCTTATCAAAGAGAAGGAAACGGGTTACATATGTCAACGTCGGTAATCGCTTACAGTCTTATTATCCTTGTTGTTTTTGGAACGTACCAAGAGGTTATTAATAAACAGAGCCCGTATATTGACCAAAACGTAGCGGGACTGACAAAAATTTCGCCTGAATGGATTGAAATAACGCCGGATAAACCGTTTGAGCTTATCGGGGATGTACAAGCTGTCAGCCTTCACCTAGCCGAACCGTTTCTAGTTCCTGAAAAATTTCTTAAAGGCGTACAAATGCCTAACGGCTTAACCACAATTCCAGAGGTAGAAATTGTTGATGCTGACGGAGTATCTTTACCTTTAAAGGTTTCAGAGGCGCGCGGATACAAAATGATCGTTTATGGTTGGCTGAATAATCGAAACCCGAAAGGTTATAGAAGCATTCGGATTAGAGCCAAACGGGAAATTCAGCTTGATGCCGTTTACTGGACTGGATATGTTAACAAAAGAATGCCCTAGATTTCGATTTCACAACGGAACAGATTGTGTTTAAACAATTTTTCGCTTATTCATAAAGAAAGCGGTTCTAATAACAGGGAACAGTTTCAACAAAACCAATATTCGATGGCCATTTGGACTTGGCTAGCGCACAAGCCGTGAATGACCTCCCTTAAGCCCTGACGCATAAGCGAATACTCGCTTGATACCTTTCAGTCGTATCGTGCCGACCAGGTTCCTGAATGAGTCCACATAGAAGTTGCCTGAAAGGGCCTAAAATCTAAAATCCTTAATCTTTCCCTCGCGGCCGCAAATGATTGTGAGGTTCGCTCTCATACAGTGCCCCGCAGCGCGAGCATCGCAGGACTACATTGCCTTTTGCGATTTGATTGGTGACCTCTGACGGCGCCGCTCCCCATTCTTTCAGATAGCCGTGGCACGGTTTGCCTTTCTCGTCTTTGACGGTGCAGTTGGTTTGTCCCTCTTTGAGCTTCTCACTTCGCTCGACAGCTTTTTGAAGCATCTGTGGCCCTTTCATCAAAAAAATCGGTTTGATTATCTGCGATTAATTAACAATTAATGAAGCGGATTGTATATTAATCAAACAATTCTTTAAAGGACAGGAACGTTAGCTTTGAGACTGCTGTTAGTGGAAGATGAACCCCGCGTTGCTCGATTTATCGCAAAGGGTTTGCGCGAGCACAGTTATGCCGTCGACCTGGCGTCGGATGGCGAAGAGGCCATTTTCCACTCCGCCGTAAACGATTACGACCTGATCATCCTGGATATCATGCTTCCCAAGAAGGACGGATTTGAGGTCTGCCGCGAATTGCGCACGCGCGGCAGTCGCACTCCCGTGTTGATGTTGACCGCGCGCAACGACGTTGACGACCGGGTAATGGGACTCGACAGCGGAGCGGATGATTATTTGAGCAAGCCGTTCGAGTTTAAAGAATTGCTTGCGAGAGTCCGTGCGCTCTTGCGGCGCGGAAAAGAACTTAGATCCGCAGTGCTTCAGGCGTCGAATCTGACTTTGAACACTGCTAATCATGCAGTTTCTCGCGACGGAAAATCGATTAGCCTTACGGCAAAAGAGTATGCTCTTCTCGAATTCTTCCTCGTGAAAAAGGGCAGACTCGTCAGCAGGGAGGAGATAGCCCGGCATGTCTGGGACGATAACTACGATCCGTTTTCAAACACGATCGACGTTTACGTTCGCAGGCTCCGAAAAAAAATCGACGAAGGCTTCGACCCGCCATTGATTTATACGCGACGCGGCGAAGGTTATATGCTCACGGACAACGCGGAGGACGACAGTGTTTAAGAGTGTCCGTCTGCGCCTGACTTTGTGGTATGTGCTCAGTTTTGGCATATTGCTGATAGGATTCAGCGTAGGCGTCTATCTCATTTTGTCGCGACAATTGAATGATCGTCTGGACGAATTGCTGGCGAATGTTGATCAAAACGCTGTCTCGGTTTTATCTGACGAAATGCGGGAGAGCGGCAACGCGGCGCAAGCCAGCAAAGAGACACTAAACAATCTAAAGTTGCCCGATGTTTATCTCGCCTTTTTCCAGGGCAGTCAGATGCTGGCGACAAATTATACAAAAGATCGATTGCCGGTGTTCGATACGGACTTGCTTTCAACTGCTGCTGGTCGCTCGGGCGAAGAACCGAGCTTTGTCACGCTTTCAGGGGTAAGCCGTCAAGGAGCGCGCGTTGCCTTGCGGTCTGTCAAAATTGGAAATTCCACCTTCGTAGTCGCGGCTTTCCAGTCGCTATTCGAAACGCACGAGCAGTTAGAATTCCTTCGACGTACCTTTTACCTTGGCATACCGGCCGCGCTCATTCTGGCCGGGCTGGGCGGATACTTTCTAGCCAGCAAAAGTCTTTCACCTGTTGTTGCGATGACCGGCCAGGCGCAACGAATCGGAACAGAGAATCTACACGAGCGGTTGAGAGTCGCGAATCCAAACGATGAGATCGGCCGTCTTACAATTGTTTTCAATCAATTGCTGGACCGTCTGGAATCTTCGTTCGAAAACATGCGAAGGTTTATGGCAGACGCATCGCACGAGCTGCGCACCCCAATCGCCATTATAAGAGGCGAAGCCGATGTTGCGCTTTCAAAAGAGCGAATGACCGAAGAATACAAAGATGCATTATTAACTGTTCAGGATGAAGCCAAACGACTTACTGGAATCGTCGACGACCTGATGGCCCTGTCACGGGCAAATGCTGGCCAGCGCGTTCTCAACGTCAATGATCTTTACCTGAATGACATTGTCGATGAATGCGTTCATGGAATGCAGGTGATAGCCAGCGTAAAAGGCATAATGCTGTCAAACGAAAGTCAGCCAGATATTGCCTATAAAGGCGACGAGGAATTGTTGCGGCGAATGATAATGAACTTGCTGGATAACGCGATCAAGTACAACAACCCGGCAGGACAGGTGAAAATAAGTCTGCAAATCGAAGATCGTCAAGTAAGGATAACGGTTGCCGACACTGGAATAGGAATTCCGGCCGAAGCGGCCACGCAAGTGTTTGACCGATTCTATAGAGTGGACAAGTCCAGATCGCGCAGCGCCGGAGGCAGCGGTCTTGGACTTGCCATCGCAAAGTGGATCGCCGAAGCGCATCACGGTACGATTAATCTAGCCAGTGTGCCCGGCAAAGGCAGCACATTTACTGTTTCTCTCCCTCTTTGAATTGAAAGACGGACGAGGTTAATCCTCTGTTAATCTTTTAACCAGTACAATAACTGGCTTGCTCTTTTGGCAGAGACGATATATGAGCATTGTATGGTCTTGTTAAATAAAGAGAATTTCCCCAGTTTTTCAAACAAATCGAGTGATGAAACAATTGGATCGACTGGAAATGCCCTCGTCTCAAAGAGTGCTCCTGTTAATTAAGCAAGTCAGGCAACGTGCATCCGTCCTGCTTTTATGCATGATTGTTTCGGTGAATACTGTGCCTGCGAGCGCTGTGTTTGGCCAGCAGCAGACACAACAACCACCAACGCAACAGCAGCAGCAACAACAGCCGCCAGCGAAACCTGGAACTAATAATCCGGCGCCAACTCCGCAAACGCCTCCGCAAAAACAGCCGCAACAGCCGGATACTGGCGCCCAACAGCAGACTCCGGGAAATCCGCTGACGCGCGAGGATGCTGTCAGGCTGGCGCTCGGTCAAGCATCAGCTTTCCAACAGGCGCAGCTAAACGAACAGATTGCTGCCGAAGATGTCAACCAGGCGCGGGCAGCATTTTTGCCAAAAATCACAGCACCGCAGGCGTTCATTTACACGACGCCTTTTATTTCGCCGCCACTGGGTTTCCAGGGAGACCCAAGCTTTATTGCTGCTAACGCAATCAAGGAGTTTCAAAGCTTCATAAACGTCAGCGGTGACCTGGACATTGCCGGGCGGTTGCGAGCCACATTGAGAAGGAATCAGGCATTGCTGGCTGCCGCACATGCCGGGACCGAAGCGGCGCGTCGAACCTTGGCCGAGGCCACCGAAGAAGCCTATTTCGGATTGGCGGTCAGCGTTACGAAACGACAGGGCGCCGAGCTCAATTTAACCGCAGCACAGGAATTCGAGCGCATAACCTCGCTGCTCTTCGACGGCGGCGAAGTTCCTCAGGTTGATTTGATCCGCGCGCGGCTGGAAACCGCGAACAGTCGCGATGATCTGGAGCAGGCGCGAGCAGCGGAACAGATCGCAGCGGCCGGTTTGCGATCGCTGATCGGTTATCAACCGGATGCTCAGGTAGTGACAACGGATTTGATGAATACAATTCCGAATCCGGATGACATCACCAGATTTACCGCGGACGCGATTGCGCGCAATCCTGAAATCGCGCAAATTGAGGCTCAACGCCAGGCTGCGCAACAGGACGTAAACGCCGCCCGCGCGGAACGGCGTCCTCAATTGAGTTATTCGATCAGCGGCGGCTTCGATTCAAACTCGATTCATCTTCCCGAATTGAAACAGCATTCCGGCGCTTCGGCCGCATTCAACCTGGACATTCCGATCTTTGACTGGGGCGCAAGCAAGAGCCGAGAGCGCCAGGCGAAATTGCGTCTGCAGAGCACGGAGTATCAGAGAACGCTGGCTCTGCGTGGGTTCGCACAGGATTTCCTCGCGGCTCGCACTCAGGCGACGACTGCGGCGACTCGAATACAGGCGATTCGAGCCAGCATTACCGATGCAGAGCGGAACGTTCAGCTTTCCATAGATCGCTACCGGGCAGGCGAGGCTCAGATTGTCGAAGTAACCGATGCCCAAAAAACGCTCAGCGCGCAACGAACTGCTCTCGCGCAGGCTCTATTTGATTATCAAGTCGCGCTGGCAAGATTAAGGCAGGTGACAGGCCAATGACAGACAACAACAAAACAACAGAGACTGGTCTGCCAGGACCTGAGAAAAAAGTCAGGATTCCCGATAACCGAAAAGTTCCGCTCATCTTTATTGTGATCCTGTTGATCACCGCCGGCGCCCTTGTTCTTTTGTATTTCAAAAAGACCGGCGAAGAAAAAGAGAAAGAGCCGGATGTAAAAGTCAGCGTCAAAGTCGCAACCGCCGAGCGAAAAGCCATTTCATCCACCATTCGCGCAGTTGGCACGATCACACCCAGAGAACAGGCAACTGTCAGCGCCAAAATCTCAGCGCCGATTGTTGAAATGGGAATCGTGAAAAATAAACCGGTCAAGGCTGGTGATGTGATCGCTCAACTGGAGTCGAAAGACCTGCGCGCGCAAAGATCCGAAGCCGCGGCCACGCTCTCCGAAGCTCGTTACAACCTCACTGGTTTGAGCGCAGGCACGATCCCGCAGGGAAATGCTCAGGCGGAAAAAGACCTTCGCGATGCCCAAGCGAATGTGAACAATGCCAAGGCAACGCTTGATCGGCGGCGCGTTCTGTATGACCGTGGCGGCATTTCAAAGAAAGATCTGGAAGCGTCCGAGCTTGCATATGATCAAGCCCAGAATAGTCTTCGCCTGGCGGAACAAACCGCAAGCCTGAAGACAAAAGTCACAAACGCCACGGACCGCGCCCAGGCCGAAGAGAAGGTAAGGGAAGCCGAAAACCACTTAGCTAATCTCGAAGCTCAGCTCAGTTACGCCACAATACGCGCTCCGTTCACTGGCGTCATCACAGACCAGTTCCAATACAAAGGCGAGTTCGCGGCTGCTGGCAACAAATTATTCAACATCGCGGATATGAGCGAAGTTATCGCGAAAGCTCCATTCGCGGATACCGTCGTCGCGACTTTAAAGAACGGCGATCCTGTTACCGTCGTTCCGGCCGATCTGAACGGCGAAGAAGTTACAGCATCAGTAACTCTGATCAGCAGGTCAGCCGATCCCACAAACCGCACTGTTGAAGTTTGGGCGACATTTAAGAATCCGGGCAGCCGCATTCGCGCCGGCAGCGCGGCCGATGTTGTCATCACGAACAAATCGGTAGACAACGCCGTCGTTATTCCAGCGGCCGCCGTGACTCTGGATGCATCGAACGGCAATACAGGAACGGTAATGGTCGTCGACGACAAATCTGTAGCTCACGCGACAAAGGTGACCGTCGGCATAACCACTCCGGATGCCGTACAAATTCTCTCAGGCCTGTCGGGTGGTGAAACGGTTGTAATCGAGGGTAATTACGCTCTTCCGGACGGCGCGAAAGTCGAGGTCAGCAAGGAAGACGAAGATAAGGACAAAGATAAAGACAGCGATAAAGATAAGGACAAGGACAAAGATTCCGGCGACGACAAAAAGGGAGAGAAGTAATGACCCTGGCGCAAATAATATCTAATCAGGCGCGCGCAGTGGTCGTGCTGGTGGGATTGTTATGTGCTGCAGGCATATACGCGGCGTTTCAACTGCCGACTGCTATTTTCCCGCAAACCGATTTCCCTCGAATTACCGTCATCATCGATAACGGCGATGTGGCTGCTCCTCAGATGCTGGTCTCAGTAACGAGGCCGGTAGAAGAGGCGATGAACGGCGTTCCGGGAATCACTCGCATTCGATCTACGACCAGTCGAGGATCCGCCGAAATCGATCTGTTCTTCAGCTGGAAAACGAACGTTCGCGAAGCTCTTCAACTGGTTCAGGCGCGACTGTCGCAATTAACGACGACGCTGCCATCTACCGCGCAGATTAGAAGTGTAAACAGGCTGACTTTTGCAGTATTTCCCGTCGCTGGTTACAGCCTGACATCCGATTCCAGGGATCCCGCGTCATTGCGAGACTTGGGCACATACATTGTCAGACCGCGCCTTGCACGATTGCCAGGAGTGGCAAATGTAGCGGTAGCAGGCGGCGATGTTCGGGAGTTCCACGTCACGGTTGATCCTCAAAAACTGGCCGCGCGCCAGGTCTCTTTACAGCAAGTCGTCGACGCAATCTCAAACGCGAACATTATCGCGTCGCCGGGACTAATCGAAGAGAATCACCGGCTGGAGTTAGCTCTTGTTAGCGGGCAGGCAACAGATCCAAGGCAATTGAATTCAGTAGTCGTGGCAATGGTTAACGGCGCACCCGTGACGCTGGATGCGGTAGCAACTGTGGGTATAGGTGTCATGCCGCAGTATACCGTTGTCACTGCTGACGGTAAGCGCGCAGTGCTTCTGAACATCTACCGACAACCTGACGCAAATACCGTAACCGTGGTTGACGGAGTGCGGCAGGAACTCGCAAGCGTCGCCACCCAACTGCCGAAAGACGTCAAGATCGCTCCGTTCTACGACCAGTCGCTATTGGTTCGCGCCTCTATTGATTCGGTGCGTGATTCAATAATCGTCGGATTGTTGCTTTCAATCTTTATTCTTTACGCGTTTCTTCGAAATGTGGGCACCACATTTGTAGCTATTCTGGTGATTCCGGTGACGGTTCTCGCCACGTTCCTGGCGATGTGGCTGGTCGGACTGTCGTTTGACCTGATGACACTCGGTGGCGTTGCCGCGGCAATTGGTCTGGTAATCGATGACGCCATCGTGGTTGTCGAAAATATCTATACACACATATCCAAAGGCCAATCCCGACACGAAGCCGTCATGGCCGCCGTCCACGAAATCACAATTCCGATCATTGGCTCCACCGTCACCCCGGTAGTCGTATTCCTGCCGCTGACGCTATTGACCGGTGTCACCGGCGTATTTTTCCGGTCGCTGGCATTGACGATGGCGGTGGCGCTGCTCACGTCATTAGTCCTGGCGCTTTTCTTCACGCCTGTGCTGGCGGAACGTTTTCTTAAAGTTAAGCATGTCGAAAGCGATGCAGAAGCGCAGGACGCGGAGGAGGAAGAGAGCGGCAAGCACGGCCGCTTTCTTGGACACATCATCAATAGATACGAGCGAGTCTTGGAATTCTCTCTCGATAATCGCTCGGTGATCGTAGTTGTCTCAATCGCAGTCATAATCATTTCCATCGGTGTCTATCGGAAGTTGGGTTCCGAATTCCTTCCGTCGTTCGATGAAGGCGCGTTCGTATTGGATTACTGGTCTCCGCCGGGTTCTTCGCTCGAGGAAACCAATCGAATGCTGGAAGATATCGAAGGAATGTTGAAAGAGACGCCGGAAGTTGAGAGTTACTCTCGTCGTACCGGTCTTCAACTTGGTCTTTCGATCACGGAACCAAACACGGGAGATTTCCTGGTTAAATTAAAACCAAACCGCAAACGATCGACTGATCAGGTTACCGACGATCTGCGAGATCAGATCGCCGAGAAAGAACCCGCGCTCAGTCGGGTCGAGTTCGCTGGCATCCTGTCTGATTTGATCGGCGATCTGACCAGCGCGCCTGAACCCGTCGAGATCAAGATCTTCAGCGAGGACAGAAAAGCTCTACAGCAAAAAGCCGAACAAACTGAAGATCTGATAAAAGACCTGCCCGGCGTGGTTGATAGCTTTAATGGAATAGTGCTGGGTGGTCCGACTGTGACCTTCAAGGTCGATCCTGAAAAAGCCGCCAGGTTAGGCGTTACCGCGACCGATGTCGCGAACACGGTAACAACCGCGATGAGCGGCAACACTGCATCGTCAATTCTCCAGTCAGAAAGATTGATTTCGGTCCGGGTGATTTTTCCGAAGGAAGATGCCCGAACGTCGCTGGAGACGTTACGCGCTCTGCAGATTCGCTCAAGCAGCGGCGCACTATTGCGCCTCGATCAGGTCGCCAGCATCGAGTACGACCCAGGTCAGCCGGAGATTGATCGTGATGGGCTTCGCCAGGATCTTGCCGTCACTGCTCGTTTATCCGGAGTCGATCTTGGAACCGCTATTAATAACATCAAGGCCAAACTCTCAAAAGATTTGAAATTACCGCCGGGCATGACGGTCGAGTACGGCGGGCTTTACAGCGAGCAACAGTCCAGTTTCAAGGAACTTATCCTGGCGTTGTCTCTGGCGATCGTACTTGTGTTCGTTGTTCTCTTAATAGAATTTCGTTCTTTCGCGCATCCGATTTCAATTGTCACCGGATCTGTTCTGGCTCTTTCAGGCGTTCTGGTTGCGTTAATGATCACCGGAAAGACGCTGAATATAGTCTCGCTGATGGGAATGATCATGGTTGTCGGTATTGTTGCAAAGAACGGCATCCTGATGCTGGATGCAGTCGAAGAGCATCTGGCCGCTGGCGACACTTTGCGCGAAGCGCTGGTGCGTTCTGGCAGGCGAAGATTTCGTCCGGTGTTGATGACCTCCCTTGCTGCAATTCTTGGAATGTTGCCGTTGGCATTGGCCCTTGGCTCTGGCGCGGACATGTTGCAGCCATTGGCAATTGCAGTTATCGGAGGTCTTGCAGTCGCTTTGCTTCTCTCTCTGGTTGTTACTCCGACTGTTTACGCAATGGTCACAAGAGATCGAAGAGTGAGAGCAGAAGCTTAATAATTGTCTTAACTCAACAAGGACTGGAACGGAAGATTGAAACATCGAAGACTTACGGAAGAATGATTTACCACAGAGGACACAGAGAGCACAGGGGAAAAAACATTAAAATCCTCTGTGTCCTCTGCGTCCTCTGTGGTTCATTCATTCTTTAGTTACTGTTCGGTTCTTGGTTGCTCTGGTTCAGTAAGTTCTGAAAAGGTATTCAGACAAAAGGAGGAATCGATGAAGGGGAAAACTCTGGGTTTTCTTATAGGTTGCACATTGCTGGTTATGATTGCTGGACTGGTCGGCCTGGCCGGTCCGAGCGGATATCACCTGATCAAAACAATTAAGATCGGCGGTGAAGGTGGGTGGGATTATCTAAATGTGGACAGCGCGAATCGCAAGCTGTATGTCTCACACGGAAACCACGTAGTTGTTATCGATATTGATAAAAACGAAGTCGTCGGCGACATACCTGACACCACTGGCGTGCATGGGATAGCGATAGCGAACGATCTGAATCGCGGCTTTACCAGCAACGGCCGAGGAAACAGTGTAACAATCTTTGACCTGAAAACATTGAAGGTTATCGGGACCGTCGCCATAAAGGGCCAGAATCCGGATGCCATTGCTTACGATCCGTTCACAAAGCGAGTGTTCACATTCAACGGACGCAGCCATGATGTCACTGCGATTGATGGCGCAACTGGCGAAGTCGTCGGAACGTTGGATGTCGGAGGAAAGCCGGAATTTGCGCAGTCGAATGGCAAAGGGCGAATGTTCGTCAACATCGAAGATAAAGATGAGGTCATTGCGTTTGATCCGAAGGCGTTGACCGTCATAGGTCACTGGCCGCTCGCTCCTGGCAAAGGGCCGTCAGGCATGGCAATCGATATCGAACACAACCTGATTTTCTCGGGATGTGGCGAGACCGATTTAATGGTCATGACGAACACCGAAACCGGAAAAGTCGTGGGTTCAGCGCCGATTGGAAAGGGTGTTGACGCAAACGCCTATGATCCCGGAACCAAACTGGCCTTTAGCTCGAACGGTCAGGCAGGCGGTACTCTGACAGTGGTTCACGTCGATTCGCCTACCAAGTTCACGGTTGTAGAAAACGTTCCGACTCATACTGGTGCGAGAACTATGGCGTTGGATCCGAAGACGCACAACGTCTATCTGGCAATAGCGGAATACGGACAAGCGCCTCCGACGCCGGCCGGCGGCCGTCCACAAAGGGCACCAATGATTCCGGACTCTTTCTCAATTCAGGTTTACGGGAAATAGCTTAACGCCAGGCAGATTTTAATCGCGGCTCTGCCGCGGAAGCTTACTTCGCACAGTATCCTGAGTCTCCGACTCAGGATACTGAAGTTTGAACATTTGATTTGCCCGAAGGGCAAAAAGTTAATAGCCGTGGGCAAAGCGAAGCGCCGCCCACGGAACGCATTATAAGGTTCTCTGACCCTGAAGGGGGCGGACCTTTCCATCGTCACAAATATTTTTCGTTGTAACCGATCTCGTATTTCTTTAAAAATTGAATAAATTCCTCTTGAAACGTTGCCTTTCTTTCTCCGACCCCTTCAGGGTCGGTCGCGGTTGTGTATCACTCCGTGGGCGGCGCTTCGCTCTGCCCACGGCTATTTACTGCTTGCCCTTCGGGCAATGGTCGACGTAAATTAGACTCAGCAAAAATAAGACACTGTCTCCGGAATGTCCAAACCTCAGTCCTGAGTCGGAGACTCAGGATATATCGAAGCGGCGAAGCCGCACAGCGCGAATCCTGATGGCTTACTGAAGCGAAAACTGTTTTGGAATCTCCGTCGCAAAGGGCGGCCGTTTGATCTTATCGGTGCATGATGTGTCGACCGACTTCGCCGAACCTTTCTCGATAAACTCATTCAAAATGCCGAATAAGCACGGCCCGTCAAGTTGGTGGCCATAGTACCTGATCTTCACCTGGCGACCGTTTTTTAATGATTCCACAACCTCTTCGCCTAGCCACGGCGGAGTCGAGCCATCGACTTCGCCCGAAATCAATAACACCGGCAAGTCCGATTTTACTGGCTGGATATAACTCTTCGGGATATCTGCTTTCGGCCATTCCTTGCAACCTTCGATGTGCGTTCGAACGCGGTAGTCGCCGAGAAAAGTTCCCTTCGTTTGACTGACGATATCTTTTTCAGTAATGAACGGAATGCTCTCTGAGCAGGTAACTGTCATATACATTCCCCGCGACACAATTCCTCCTGGATTGTATGCGACAGAAATTGATTCAAAAGGCAAATAGTCGTTCTCGTATGCTCGATGTATCACCAGTGGCAGAAATCGACCAAAGTTCGTTGTGTACAGAAACAACCGCAGGTGCTCGACAAAATTACCGCGCGTAATTTTTACTGATTCTTTTTCCCTGGTCTTTGGATTGATCAACTCCGCCGTGACCGGCCCTTTATCGAATCTAGCAAGGACAGTTTCGAACTCTTTCTTTAAATCAGGAAATGCGTTGTGACAGGGTTCATCGGCGGCGCAGTCGACGAAAAGAAGATCAAGAGCGTGCTGCGCTGCCTGAGCAAACGGAAGAGGCTGTTTGATGGCGGTATTCGCCACGCCGCCCAGAAAAACAGCCCGCACGTGATCCGGATGTTGCCGCATATAAACTTGTGCGGCTATGGTCCCATACGATGCAGCAACGATATCTATCTTGTCGTATCCAAGAGCATCGCGGACTTCGTCCAGATCGTCCATTGCTATCGGTGTCGTATAGAGTTTGAGATTTGCAATCTTCTCCAGTTTTTCCCGACATTGTCGAACATCGTCCAATAGAAACAAATCACTAAAATATTTTTGAAGGTTAGATGGATCGTCTCCCATATCGCACATCAGGCCGTTCGATTTACCTGTTCCGCGCTGATCAACAAAGACAACGTCGTGATCCTGATGAACTCCGGCCAAAAAACCACCTCTTACTGCTGGTGCGGTCGCCGTTGCTGCCGCACCAGGGCCGCCGTGAAGCCAAAAAACCGGATCGGGCGCCGGGTTTGGGTTCAAAGCAGGAACTACGACAATATTCAGGCTGATCTTCCGGCCCGTTTTCGCAGCGCGGTCTTCGAATACTTCGTAGGTGCCGCACTTCGCATCGAGATCGCCCGGTGCCAGATGGCACGGTTGGAGCGTCAGACGAGCTTTGGATGGTGGGGTTTGAGCCTGGGACTGCGACCGTTTCTTCAGAACGAATCCGGAGACAAACACGATACCGGCAAGCAATGATATTAAGACAACTCTATGGCTGAGCCTCATAGAAATGCTCCTGTGCGGAATGCGACGTTGTTTAATATCAAGCTCGCTGATGGTTTTACATAATCGCGCGGATGGACGCAAGGCAAACAGTTAACAGTTCGGATTCCGAAACCCGGATTATCGTGGAAACTTCCTTTACTCGCTGTTAATATGCCGTTTACTGAGCAAATCAATTTTTCGGATCTGAGCGAGAAATGGACCTGAACGAATTCAGAAAGAGTTTTCCAATCTTTGATCGGCTGACATATGTAAACAGTTGTTCGCAGGGTGCATTGGCAACCTCGGTGCGACAGGCGACTGAATCATGGCTGCAGTCCTGGGATCAGTACGGCTCGCCCTGGGAAACCTGGATTCAGGATTACGAACAGCTCCGCGTCAGATTTGCCGAGATGATCGGCGCAAAACCCGCGGAAGTGGCCGTCGTCTACAGCGCCTCTACCGGTATCAATTCGGTTGCGTCGGCTCTGAACTATCGCGAGCGGCCAAAAATCGTAATGGCCGATTTCGATTTCCCTACGGTCGGTCACGTCTGGCTTGCTCAGGAAAGGGCCGGAGCAAAAGTTGAGTTCGTCAGGTCTCGCGACGGACAGGTTAAAATCGAAGACTACGAAAAGCTGATCGACAATCAAACCTCCGTCGTTTCCATCACGCAAATCAGTTATCGAACCGGCTTCCGTTCCGACGTCAAAACCATTACCGATCTGGCGCATCGCAAGGGCGCTCTGGTGCTGCTGGACTGTTTTCAGGATGCTGGCACGCGTCCGATAGATGTAAAGTCATTGGGCGTGGATATGCTGGTTACTGGCACGCTGAAATATATGTTGGGACCGTCAGGCGTCGGATTTTTGTATGTGCAGGAAGGCTTGATCGATTTACTGACTCCGCGCCAGAGCGGCTGGTTCGCCCAGACAAATCCGTTTTCCTTCAACACTGACAAGCTGGACATTGCGGATACCGCAAATCGCTTTCAGTCCGGCACTCCGCCGATACCAAGTTGTTATGCCGCAAAGGCAGGCATCGAGCTGCTGTGCAACGCGGGTCTGAATAACATCGAAGACCGGGTTCGCACCGTTAGCCAGCGATTCTTGAGCGGCGCGCGCAATCTGGGCATTAAAGCAGTGACTCCCGACGACAGTGTCGGACCGTTGGTAGTCCTGAAATCACGGGACATCGAGACGCTGCTCGGGCGCTTTTCAGATCGCGGTATCGTGGCATCCACGCGCGACGGCAATCTGCGCGTTTCATTTCACGGATATAACACCGAAGACGATGCAGATAAGGTCCTGGCTGCATTAAAAGACAATCGGGAACTGATGGTTCTGGAATAAGTGCAGAAGGAAACCTGTGACACCGTCTAAAGAATCCGCCGAACCTGCAAAATCGGACCAACTAATTGACCGCGAAAAGGGTCTTTCGCGGCAGCTCAGCGCCAGACAATTAACAATGATTGCGCTGGGCGGCGCAATCGGAACGGGGCTTTTTCTGGGCACCGGACTGTCTGTACCCATCGCGGGTCCGGCGATCATAATCACCTATGCAATCGGAGCTTTCGTTGCGCTACTCCTGATGGGAGTATTGTCTGAGATGGCGGTAGTTCATCCGACAGCCGGTTCTTTCGGAGTCTACGCGGAAATATATGTGAATCCCTGGGCCGGATTTTCCGTTCGCTATGCCTACTGGTTTGCACAGGTCGTCGCCGTTGGAAGTGAAGTCGTCGCAGCGTCGATCTACATGCAAAAATGGATACCCCGGGAAAAAATTCATCCTGTTGTCTGGGTCATCCTGTTCTCAATAGCGATGGTATATGTAAACGCCAGGAGCGTCGGCAATTTCGGCGAATTCGAATACTGGTTCGCGATGATAAAGGTCGTCACGATAGTCGCGTTCATCGTGATCGGATCATTGTTGATTTTTGGAATCGGAGGCGGCCACGCCGCGGGAATCGACAATTTCAAATCCGCCGAGCGTTTCTTTCCGCATGGAATAAAGGGAGTCTGGATTGCGATCCCATTCGTTATCTTCAGCTACATTGGAACAGAGATAATCGCGGTGACGGCTGGCGAAGCCAAAGATCCGGCCAAGGCGATTCCAAAAGCGCTCAGAACAATGGTCGGGCGATTGATCATTTTCTATATCGGTTCAATTGCGGTCCTGCTGGCTCTTTTACCTGCTGATCAGATCGGCGCAAAAGAGAGCCCGTTCGTTCACGTTTTCGAGACCATCCACATACCAGGCGCCGAACATTTGATGAACTTTGTCGTACTGACGGCGACATTATCCAGTGTCAACACAAACCTGTATTTGACCACACGCATGATGTTCTCGCTTTCTCGAGCCGGTTATGCGCCAGCGACGGTAGGGAAGGTGTCAAAACGTGGAGTGCCATTGCGGGCGCTATTGGTTTCGACCGGCGGACTAGCTGTTGCCGTAATCCTTACCTTTCTATACAAGGATACAGAGACATTTTCTCTGATGATCGGAATAGCGCTGTTCGGGGCGCTGTTTGTCTGGCTGATGATCTTTGTAACTCATCTCTTCTTCAGACCTGCATGGGTAAAGAGTGGTCGTCCGTTGCCAATCAAAATGATCGGCTATCCATATTCTTCTTATTTGGGAATAGCTGTGATGCTGGCGATTATAGCTACTACCAGGTTAACGACCGATGCTAGTTTCAACAAATCGTTACTAGTAGGGTTGCCATTCCTGGTTCTGATTACGATTGCCTATTTTATCCGGCGCTGGAAAACCGGCCAACCCGGTTAGTAAATTCGATCATTTGGACTTACCCGACTTTATGATAAGACCTGCCAGTCTTCTGAAGACGAAATGAGCTTGCCGCCCAATAGATATCCGTCTTTGGTTGGCTTGCACCATACAACTTGAAAAGCGGCGTTTGATGCTCGCAGTCCCGGTTGCGAAGCCGAGATTAAGATTTGCTGTCCGGGTGGGATCCGCACCGACAATGACAATCGAACACCATGGTCGCTTACTTCGACGCATTCGACATTCTCCAGATAACAGGCGATGCCTTCGGTATTATATGCGGTGACATTGACCGCGTCGCAGTAAATCATTCTGGGCTCGCTGCGTCGCTCTTTTGCGCTTACTTTTATTACGACCGAACTACTCATTTATACACCTCTATAAGATATATCTATCATAACCACTTCGTTCAGCCGGCGTTTGGGCTTAAGCAGCGAGGAAGGTAGCCGGACAAAGAAAGCTGATTGAATTTTGCGCCTTCCAAAGGCTCCATTATTATCGGTCATCTGTTATAAATCTTAAGTCTAGTGGAGTAGTTATATTTACGGCCGCCCTTGAATGCAGCAAAGAATGCGCCACCTGGACTAAGGCGATTGTTGTCTAGTAAAAATCTGCGTTATTTATCAGTAGTTTAAGATCGGCCCGCCATTTGCCAGAACTTTTCGAAAATCTAATCAGGAGCGAGGACGTGATTAAGAAGCTGACTATTTTCGGTCCATTTTGCCCGTAATGACTTCAGGCTTCTGCGAGGCGGGGCAAAATAGACCGAAGCAGACCACGGATGACATAAGGGAATTTACGGCGCAGGCAAGTACCGTGCTGTCGATAAAAGTGAAGCATGGTAACAGAACGTTTTTTGGCAAAGTCAACATGGCAACCAGTGACGCAGCTACAGTAAAAGATCGCATGCCGGCCGGTCACATCTATGGAACGATGGCGTTCATGCTATTAATTAACCAGCAAGTCGGGCGATAACGTCGTAGCTGGCCTCCAGCGCCTGAGTAAGCTTACCGGGGTCGCGACCTCCGGCCTCGGCAAGGTCTGCTCTGCCGCCGCCTTTGCCGCCGACGATTACGGCCAACTCTTTTACTATATTTCCGGCAGAGAGGCGTTTGCGCAAATCCTCCGATACGACGACTAATAATGATGCCTTTTCTCCGTCGGCCTGGCCAAGTACTACTATACCGGATTTGAGCTTTGACAATAGGTTGTCGGCCAGCGTTCGTCTGTTAGGCGCGTCCAAACCCTGTACTTGCTGAGCAATCACCTTAAATCCATCGATGTCTCTCGCTTGTTCGATTGCTCCGGCCGCGGCCTGCGATGCAACTTTCAGCTTCAAGGCTTCGATTTCGCGTTGAGCCTGTTTCAACTGCTCCTGCATACGCTCGACCTGTTGCGGCACCGCATCGGGAGAAGTATTGAGGTTGCTGGCCGCAGTCCCGAGCGCATCTTCTATGGACTGAAACCTCTCGAATGCTCCCACTCCTGTCAGTGCCTCAAGTCGACGAACACCGGCGGCAATTGACGAATCGCCAATGATCTTGAACAGTCCAATATCACCCGTGGCCCTAGTATGAGTTCCGCCGCACAACTCCATACTGAATCCCGGTACGCTGACCACGCGCACCTGTTGAGCGTACTTTTCACCGAACAACGCCATTGCGCCTTTGTTGATTGCTTCTTCCAGACCGACAATCTCGGTTTTCACCGGTTCGTTGCGAAGTATTTGCACGTTAACCAGGCGTTCAATCTCGATGATTTCATCCCGGCTGAGCGGAGCAAAATGCGTGAAATCAAAACGCAGCCTGTCCGGCGCCACCAATGAGCCAGCCTGTTTCACGTGCGGTCCAAGCACTTCACGCAACGCAGCATGAAGCAGATGCGTGCCTGTGTGATTTGCTCTCGTCCGATCGCGCCGCTCAGCGTCCACCGACGCCGTAACAATGTCTCCCACGTGAAGCTCGCCGAGCTCGACAATTGCTTTATTTACGATCAGCCCACTGACCGGGGAAACGGTATCGTTGACCATGGCACGAGCAGTGTCGCTTTCGATAATTCCGCTGTCTCCGATCTGACCACCTGACTCTGCGTAAAATGGGGTGCGATCCAGAACGATTTCTCCTGCTTCGCCTGCTCTGATTACATCGACTTGTTGATCGTTAACCAGCAAGTGCTTTATCAGAGCGCCACTTGTCTGCGTTTCCGTGTAGCCAGTGAATTCCGAACGTCCTTTCTCAATCAGACGCTGATAGATCTCCTTTGTCTGTTTGCCGGCGCCGCCTTTCCAGCTTTCTTTTGCTCGTTTGCGCTGGCCTTCCAGTTGTTCCTGAAAGCCGGCCCAATCGACCTGGTAGCCACTCTGTTCAGCGATGTAATTGATCAGGTCTTCACGCAATCCGAAAGTGTCGTACAGGATGAAAGCATCCGAACCACCTATCGTATTACCTTCAGTCTTTTTGATGATCTCCTCGAACTTGCGGACGCCTGATGAAAGCGTTGAAGAAAACAGTTTCTCTTCGCGCGTGACCACCTTTTCAATCGTAGCCTTTGAATCGCGAAGCTCTGGATATGCTCCCGACATAAAATCCGCAACGAAGTTCGTCACCTTATGGAAGAATGGCAATTCCAGCCCGAGCTGCTTACCTTGCCACAATGCGCGTCGCATAATTTTGCGCAGAACGTATGCGCGTCCATCATTGCCAGGGAAGACGCCATCGCTGATTAGAAACGCAGTCGACCTGGCGTGATCCGCAATCACGCGCATAGCGAATCCATGCTCGCTTTCGTAAACGTAGTGCTGGTCTGCCAGACCTGAGATGAAATCTATTATCGGGCGGATCAGATCCGTTTCATAGTTCGAGCTCACTCCCTGGAGAACAGCCGTTATTCGTTCAAGCCCCATTCCTGTGTCTATCGAGGGATTGGGTAAGGGCGTCAGCTTGCCCTCTTTGTCGCGGTCGTACTGCATGAAGACCAGATTCCAGATCTCCATCGTATCGTCGCCGGGACCGTTGACCAGATCGGGCGTGTTTTTGGACATGTCCTCGCCCATGTAATAATGAATTTCTGAGCACGGTCCACACGGTCCAGTTTCGCCCATCTCCCAGAAGTTCTCTTTTTCGCCGAAGCGAAGGATTCTCTCAGGCGCAGCGCCAACCTTTTTCCATAATTCGAATGCCTCGTCGTCATCTTTATACACCGTGAACCACAGTCTCTCGATTGGCAGGTTGAATTCATTTACCAGCAGGTCCCACGAGTATTGAATTGCCTCAGCTTTAAAGTATTCCCCAAAGGAAAAGTTTCCCAGCATCTCAAAAAACGTGTGATGTCGAGCCGTCTTGCCGATTTCGTCCAGGTCATTGTGCTTACCGCCCGCGCGGACGCACTTTTGCGAAGAGGTCGCTCGCTTGTAGTCTCTGGTTTCGGCGCCAAGGAACACATCCTTGAACTGATTCATTCCCGCGTTCGCAAACAACAGCGTCGGATCATTCGCCGGCAGCAGCGAAGAGCTCTTCACAATGCGGTGACCGTTCTTTGCGAAAAAGTCCAGAAACTTTTGCCTTATCTCATTGCCAGTCATTCCCAAAACATTCTCCTATAGCCATGCAATTCAACGGAATAAACCACTAAGAATAATCATTTCATCCAAATCAAACAAAAACGATAACAATTCTTGGTCAGCCATTCAATGGTACACCAGGCTGCCAGCAGGGCAACCGCATCATAAAGCTGGAGCCGGAAAGGGGTTTATGGCATAGTAAAGTAACGAGGCAGGCAAAGAATCTGATTCACGGAGCTGTTTACAATGCCATCAGAGACCTCTCGAAG
>Ga0070741_10002624_pt1 | contig 47423 bp, 40 predicted proteins | sample Coa_R1_4_FD_66440 | JGI IMG/M metagenome (GOLD analysis project Ga0070741, IMG submission 66440) | Surface soil microbial communities from Centralia Pennsylvania, which are recovering from an underground coalmine fire - Coalmine... | ecosystem: Environmental > Terrestrial > Soil > Unclassified ... | reverse complement strand
GCACAGAACAAAGGCATGCCTGACATCCCAACCGACAGCCCCGATCACCAACCGCTCGTCGCATACGTTATGAGCTTGAGAGCAAAATAAACAAGATACTAGGTGATGACGTTCGGCTGAAACCTGCGCCATCGATCAGGTCATCCAGTATGTTATGACGGTTATTCCGGTTTAGAAGTATTCGCAGCCGTTTGCCGAAATGCAGTTGCTTCCTTTTCGAGACGTTCAGCAGCTTGCGATAAGGTGACGGTATCGGCCACTCGCCGGTAATCTTCAAAGTCGCGTCGCTCCTGCACCGAGATCGTCTTAAACAAGAGGGCTCTTCCGCTCATTTCAACATGGAGCGCGGCCATGACCCACTGGCCTGATTCCAAGTGCGTGAACCTGACGGAGAAAACGCCATCTTTATCCAAATGGCCAAGCAAACCGTACCCGAACCTGACCTCGCCAATCAGCCTGCCGTCAATACGTGCTAATTGCTTCTGCTGGGGATCGATCCACATCGTCCCTTCAAGATGATGAAAAACCTCTTCCTGGCGGCTAGTCGGTATGAAATCAGGCCGGGGTTGAAATGTAAGTTTTACCAGACCGTCCTCGGAGCCGGCATATTCGTAGTTGAAGGCATTAGGAAATGTCGCAAACATGCGCATTTGCCTAGCGGCGTCTTCGCGCTGCTTTTGCATGTCCCGGCGGATTTCGGCGGGATCGGCGAGGAGTGCACGGATGCGCGCGTTCTCTCTTTTCTGCTGGTCGAGCGATAATGGCTGATTATCGATCGCAATCAGCCTGTCTATTGTCCCGCCAGCCGTCTGGACGACTTCACGCGTTTCCAGCCGCCCGTCTTTGCGCACAAGTTCGCGATAGCTCCAATGAACCGCGTCCCTGTTAACTCGAAGGGCGTTTTGGACGGTCTCGCGAACCAATTCGTTCGGGTTTAAAGGTGTGTCCGCCGGACGAGCCGCACCGACGCACACAATTAACAGAAGGAACGATGAAGAAACCGCGAAAAAAAGCTTCCGACCGTAAGGCATTGGCCGTACACTATGACTTGGCAAAGACGTAGGCAATACCGCAGAGAGTGTAACCTGCTGGTCAAAAATCAGGTGCATCTTTTATTGCGGGGCCGCATCTAAATAAAAAGCCAGAAAAGAAGAGCTTCAGAGTCGACCGGGCGATTAATTCCGCATCTCGTTGAATTATCTAGCAATATCGACCGACGGTAACAGGTCACTATATCCATCTCCCTGAGCACCGTGCGGCTCTGTCTCACAGCAAGAGGCGAGGCGATCTGAAAATGGGACTTATAGATAACATGCAACACTTGAGAGAGGATGAATACGAGGACGTCCTCAAGGGCAACGGCTTCTCGGAAGCTGAGCAAGCCAGCGAAGGGCAGGGCTTGCTCGACGAAAACGCTATCGAGTATGAGCCGGGCAAGGACGATACCTACGATCCGGTACGCACCTATCTGGCCGCGCTGGGCGCCGTTCCACTGCTGAAGCGTGAGCAAGAAGTTGCGTTGGCAAAGCAGATTGAACGGGGCGAGAAGCTGGTTATGACAGCCGTCGGACGTTCGTCTGTCGGCGTCGAAGCCGTCCTTCGAATTGGCGAGGAACTGCACAACGGCACGCGACCGGTCAAATCGGTCGTTCAAATTGATAGCGAGGCGGCATCGGCTGAGAAGGTTGAACTTAGACGCATTCGCAAAAGCATTGCGGAAGTATCGAGGCTTTATTCGCAAGCTAACCAACAACAAAAGCGCTCCGCGTCGAGCAAACCGAACTGGCGCATCGCTCGGCTGCGGGTCCGCATCTCCCAACTGATCAATTCCATCGACTTCACACAGTTTGAGAGAGCACGACTCATTGAACTCACGCGCAGCGGCCTGCAGGAATGTATCGAGCGCCAGAAGAGCGTGGGACGAAAGAACAGCCGCAAAACCGCTTCTGGAACCAATCCACCCGCAAGCGAAGAAAAGCATCTGATGCGCCGCATCGGCAAAGGCGAAGCGATCGCGGAACACGCCAAAAAACAAATGACAGAGGCGAACCTGCGCCTGGTGGTATCTATCGCCAAGCGCTATTTGAACCGCGGTATGAGCTTTCTCGACCTGATTCAGGAAGGCAATATCGGACTGATGAGAGCGGTCGAGAAATTCGAGTGGCAACGCGGGTTCAAATTTTCGACCTATGCGACGTGGTGGATTCGGCAAGCGATCACGCGGGCCATTGCCGATCAGGCGCGTACCATCCGTGTGCCGGTACATATGATCGAACATATTAACCGGTTCATGCAGGCGAATCGGGAACTAGTCAAATCACTTGGACGGCAGCCCACGACAGTCGAAATTGCTCAGCGGCTCGAAATGCCTGTCGAGAAAGTGCGGGAGCTGATGAAGATCGCACAAGAGCCTCTGTCGCTCGAGACTCGCATTGGGACAGACGGAGAGTCTCATCTCGGGGATTTCATTGAGGACAAGCAAGCCGCTTCACCTTCCGAGGCCGTCATCGATCGCAATCTGAAACAACATGCGATCGAGATGCTGGATGAACTAACGCCACGCGAGGCGAAGGTTATCCGAATGCGCTTTGGTCTTGAAGACGGGGACGAACACACCCTCGAGGAAGTGGGGCGCTGTCTGGGTGTCACCCGCGAACGTACCCGGCAAATCGAAGCGCAAGCACTTCGGACACTCCGAGAAGCGCCGCGTGCACGCCGACTCCGGTCGCTTCCCCGGTCGGCATAAGGATCGGCCGCGGCTCGCTCAACAGCAACCGGCGCATCCGCTGTTTTGCCAGCCTAGGGCTGAGCAAGCAAGACAGCTATTCCCTGCCCCACGCCAATGCACATGGAAGCGACTGCATAGCGCGCTTTCGCCCGATGCAGTTGGCGCGCAGCGGTCAATGTGAGGCGCGCGCCGCTCATCCCAAGCGGGTGGCCGAGGGCAATTGCGCCGCCGTTTGGATTCACTTTTTCGCAATCATCAGGCAATCCCAAGGCGCGCAAGACTGCGACAACTTGTGCCGCAAATGCTTCGTTCACTTCCAGAACGTCAATGTCAGCTATTTTCAGGTTATGACGCGCGAGTAACTTCTGGATGGCAGGTACTGGGCCCATGCCCATTACGTCCGGCAGCACGCCCGCAGTCGCGGCGCCCATCACACGCGCAATCGGCGCAAGGCCAAACCGGGCAAGTGCGTCCTCTGATGCCAAGAACATTGCGCAGGCGCCATCGTTAATTCCGGAGGCATTCCCGGCCGTGACAGTACCGCCCTGCCGAAAAGGCGTCGGCAACTTTGCCAGGACCTCCAGGGTTGTGTCGGGCCGTAAATGCTCGTCTTCGGAGACAATCTTGCAGGGACCTTTCGGCTGCTGAACGTGAACGGGCACGATCTCTTGTGCGAAGATTCCCGCTTTCTGAGCTGCTGCGGCCCGATGCTGTGATCGATACGCGAATTTGTCCTGCGAAGAACGGTCAATGCGGTGCGCGGCAGCTACGGTTTCAGCAGTTTCAGGCATGGAAGCGGTGCCATACCGCTTTGCCAACTCAGGGTTGACGAATCGCCAGCCGATCGTAGTGTCATAGATCTCCGCTGCCCTGGAGAAGGCCGAGTATGCCTTGGGCATGACCAGCGGAGCGCGGCTCATGCTTTCCACCCCACCCGCAATGGCCAACGAGATTTCGTCAGCTGTGATAGCCCGTGCGGTCACCGCTACCGCTTCCATTCCGGAACCACAAAGGCGATTAACAGTCATGGCCGGGACTGTGTGTGGGATTCCAGCGAGCAATAGGGCCATTCGCGCGACGTTGCGATTATCTTCACCGGCTTGATTGGCGCAGCCGAGGATAACCTCGTCAAGGCGCTCCCAATCGGCTTTCCCGAAGTTTTCGCGCAAGGCTTTCAGCGGCACAGCCGCTAAGTCGTCGGTGCGAACCTGAGACAACGCGCCGGCATATCGTCCAATCGGGGTGCGCACCCCTTCGCAAATGTACGGAATAGCCATAGGACAAGTTTAACGGATGGCGGAGAATCCGGTCTTTAAATGATGTACCAGCAAAAACTACAAATGGTAATACTGAAGCCGCTTCTGAAGAGCGGATTCCGCGATTCCGAGCAGCTTTGCGGCAGCCGCTTTATTCCCTTGGGAATTGCGAAGCGCCTGTACGATCGCCTCACGCTCACGGTCATCGAAGTAGGACGTTAATCCCGCAGCCCAGCGGCAGTCGTCCGGGGATCCGCGCGTAAGTCCCAGGTCGCTGACCTCAATGGTGTTTCCGGATCGCGTCGATATTGCAGATCGAACGGTTTCCTCAAGTTCGGCGACATTGCCAGGCCAATGGTAAGTACACAAGTGCCGCATGGCTGTGCTCGAAAATTTTAGTGCTCGTTGGTCACTGCCGCCGTACCGATCGAGGAAATAGTCGGCCAGGACCGGTATGTCCTCCGTGCGTTCTCGAAGTGGCGGAAGCTTGATATGTATCGCGTTCAGGGTGAGCAAAAGATCTTCGCGAAACGTGCCGCGCCTTGCTTCTGCCTGTAAGTCTCGCGAACTGGTGGCAAGAATCCTTGCTGTGAAGGGAAGCGTAAGGGAGGAGCCGATCGGGCTGAATTCCTTGTCTTGCAACATCTGCATGACTCTAGCCTGAACATGCAAGGGAAGGTCCCCTATTTCTTTTAGAAGTATCGTACCTTCACGCGCGAATGCCAACAGGCCCCATTGAGCATGGGTTGCGCCTGCGAATGTGCCTCTTTCATATCCGAAAAGCTCTGACTCTGCCAGCGTGGGTGCCATTTTGGAAAAGTCCGCAACAACGAGCGCTCTCGACTTACGCGGGCCAAGAGAATGGAGAGTCTCGGCGGTTAGCTTTTTGCCCGTGCCAGTCTCACCCGTAATCAAAAGCGGATACGAATAGGAGCTGGTCTGATGAAGCAGGGCGTAAATCCGCTGCATCGAGGCAGAGATGCCCACGAGGCGACCTTGGTGTGGTTGACGCAACGCTTGTGATTCAGAGTGCACGGCTCACAATAAAGCTGCAATTTGCAATCGAAGCGAGCTAATACGAGCTGTTGTATCGCTCCGGTCAGGCCGCGCTCTTGGCCCAGCTCCGTTCGATATCCGCCCAGCCTGCAGCGGGGATACGGCCCAGAACAACTGCCGCGCCCTCAGACATGCTGTCCACCAACTGGCCGGCTTGCCGCGTGAGCCGAGGCAGAGCAAAAGGTCCGACGGTGTATATTGAGATTCGAAGGACTGCGAGGAGCGCGAGCGAGAACACGAGCGATTGCAACGTACGGAGTTCTTCGCTAACGCTGGAAGATACGCCGCGATGAATAAGGAACCGGCGGAAGCGCCACAATGTTATGAGATCCGCTTGCAACAGCGAAATCCAGGCGAGTGCGAGATGTTTGCGATCGTCGCGGAGCCGTTCGGCGAGACGTCTCAAATCCGGGTTCGAGCACAAAACCTGATAGTCAGTGTCGTCAAGGAGCCGGCGTGCGTTCGCAAACGAAGTGCCTTCCAGGCTGATAATGTTAGCGACCGCCTGAAGAGCCGAGGACTCCGGCAAACTCTTCGGGCCGCCCTGCAGGGCGAGGAAAACAAAACTGCCGAAGAGTACGAATCCGAGAATTGCGAAAAAGATGAGATTAATCATGACCGTATAGTTTTCGAGCGGTTGAAATTGTCCGATTCCAATCTTCGGTCCATCGGCTCAATTCCAACCCCTCGCTCTCCTTGATTGGCGGATTCGGTTCGTAAACCCATAGTGCCCAAATCCAAACAACCAGCATGATCACGAAGCTTAACGGCCGCAGGTAGTAAAAAAGCGGAACAAAGGAATTCGCAAGATCGATCATCGCGTCGTTAGCAGTGGAGATAGACGCCCAGGCACCGAAAGCAAGCGCAATGCCACGAATATTCCGCCCACATGTCACGCCATAGTAGCGGGCGACAACCAATGTTCCGAGAATCATAAGGGCCTCGGCAAAACCGAAGCTCCTGTCCAGAGCCAGATGCGGCCTCCAAGATGCCAGCCGAGCTTGTGCCGGAGATGCCAGCGAAGGCAATACGTAGGTCTGATAAGCCCAAAATGCTACACACGCAGCGGCCAGAAGACCAGCCGCGACCATGGCTAGGCCTTTCGAAAAGCTCCTGTTTAGTGCTGATTTCTTTGGAAATACTTGGCGGAATACTTCCCACACGACCAGAAGCCGCAGAACGATGTCGCTCGTGTCAACGTACCAGTAAACCGCCGCGTAGGCGTATGAGAATCGCAAGTCGGCAAGGAGAATTGCAGAGTTGGCGAACAGAAGCCAAATCGCGTAAAGAAAAAAGAACGGATACTCGCGCCATAAGCTCCTGCGCAGGAGAAGAACCACCGCGCCTAGCTCCAAGAGGACAGCCGTTAGGCAGATGGCGAGGTCCATGGTTGGCGTAGTATATAACAACTGACATTTAAAGCGAGACTCAGATAAGTCTCAGTGCCGCGCAAGGTTTAACGTACGAAGGTACTATCCCGCCGGGACTCTCGGTCCCTTGCGCTCCGGGACGATCATCCGCGAAACAGGGATAGAGTGAACGAAGTGGAAACGGAAGAAGTAAAAACTGCAAGGGGGAAGCGTATGCCCCCCCTCCTATCAGATGCCGCAACTAAAGCAATTTCAATCTTCAGGAAATTGAGGAAGGTGCCCGCCCATCGTCATCACCTCGAATGAGATTTTGTGTCGCAAAGACGAGTGCACTCTACAAGGTTTCCCTGAGCGCTAGTAATCTTCTCGTAATCTGTTCAGTAGGCTGAAAACGAAAGAATTGCGCGGCGTGCTAAACTTGTCCTAGAATTCCGGCTCGTTATGCTTCGAGAAAAACCGATCTCACGTTATTTGCAAAACGTGCTGGATGCATTGCCGAGTGCTTTCGCACAGTTGGTATTTCTGTCATCGCTTCGAGATCCATACACTGGACGCTATCTGCACGAGGGTTGGGCCAGTGTCTCCTCGCCGGAAGAAGTCAACCGAGCGCTTGGTGAAACTCATCGCTCCGTTTTCGAAGCCGTGGTTAATCTTTCGCTGATGGATTTATCGCGAGAACTGCGGAAGCATTTTAATTCTTTGGGTCAGGTAGAAGTTCGCGTCGCAAATCTGTGGCTGGAAACAGAACCGTATTATGAAATGATTCCAGAAGGATGTTCGATGCTGGCGCGAAGGTTTTTTATCTCGCAATTTCGTTCGGCACTGGAAGTTTTGATCCAGGCGCCGGGCTGGACGTATTTGGAGGAACCAGCCGCATCGCCACTCCCACAACCTGCCCCAGAACCTCGGCCTCGGTGGTTAAATTAAAGCTCTGGACGGGCACATTCGACACAGGATGAGGTATTAGGATCAAGCGCGAACCTTCCACTTGGCACCACGCACAACGGTATCCGTTCCGGAGTTCGACGAAATAAACTGGCCGGTCGAATTCGTTTTTCCATCCATCATGCACCACGCGCCTGCGCTCCGGATCGATCATCACCAATGAACCTGGACGCAATAAGGGGAACATGGTTCTGTCGGCGAGCCCGACATATCCATAAGTGTGTCTGCGTGGGTTCGTACTCAACAAAAATGCGGCCGGTATCTCTCCCCACATGGCCACCACCCGATTCACCAATTGCGTCGTTTCCCATCGGAAGGTTGGATCGATGCGTACTGGCACCAGAACCTTATCTTCGATTCCGTAAACCTCCGCGGAAGTTATTCGAGTGACGTCCGGCAGGAAGCGTGTGCGATATGCGCGGGTGCGATTGGCATTCACGCCATAGCGGCCGAGGACATCGTTCAGGTCCAGACCATAAATCGAGCAGAGACTGAAAAGTTTGTAAAAACTGGGAACGGATTCTTCGTTTTCGATCTGCGTCAGCCGGGCTGGTGAAACGTAAAAATTCTCGTTACCCTCTTCGGAGGCGATCACCAAGCTGGCGTCCTGGACCTCGCGCATGCCAATCTGCAGCCTCTCGCGGACTGCCTTAAGATATTGACCCGCGGGCACTTTGGGTTCGGACAGAGCAGTGCTCTGCGCCGATGCCTGCGGCTTCTCGGGCTCCAACTTCATCCTGGCTGCACTGTTCAGTTTGCTGAACACGGGACGAGAGTCTACCTCTGACTTGCCTTTACTACAACCGCAAACCTGCTTGCCGCCGGGTCAGCGAACCCGGCGAAAAGGCGTGCTAGACTTCTCATGACTCCTAGGTCGCGATGGGACCTCGCGTTAATTTGGCCAAGCGAGTACGGTAATTTGTGACGTACGGGAGAAATGAAAATGCAAGAAGCAATCGGCAGAACTGCCGGAGCAATCTGGCAATCTCTCAATGAACACGGGGAATTGTCTTTGCCGACATTGAAGAAGCGGATAGATGCGAAATCTCCCGTATTCGATTGGGCGATAGGTTGGCTGGCGCGAGAGGACAAGCTCGTCATTACGCCTCATCAGAAGAGCTATCACGTGCGTCTGAACGACGCTCAGGGACGCACAGCAGGCGCTTAGGAATACTAAGCATCGATCGGAGTGGAGCGAGTACAACACGCATGCGCACCCTCCGCCGACTCGAATTCACGCCGCCTTGCTTGCAGTGTGGGACAGGGCTTTCGAGATCAGGAACAAGGTCTCGAACGGCCATGGCGGGAGCTATAAGGCGTACTTTTTCAAGCGCGAGGAATATGCAGATCTCCGGCTGGGAAAGGCGTTACCAATCGAGAGAGCGTCCCGCCGAAGATTTTAGTCTGGTGCCATCACGTCTTCTGGTCGAGACAGCTGCGAATATAGATCCCGCGAAGGCTCTCGATCTTGCATGTGGCACCGGACGCAACGCGTTATGGCTCGCCGAGCGAGGCTGGAAAGTTACTGCCGTAGACGGCTCGCGGACCGCGATTCGCGTCCTGCTTGATCATGCTTCTGAACGGCGCTTGAACATAAATGCCCATGTTAGCGACCTGGAAAACCACGAATTCAAAATCAAACCCGCAGCCTGGGACTTGATCGCCATTTGTTATTACCTTCAGCGCGATCTGTTCGAACCGGCGAAAAACGGCATCGTGGGTGGTGGAATCCTAATAGCAATCGCTCACTTGGCAGGTCCTGATGAAGAGGCGTCAGCACATCGTCTTCGCCCAGACGAATTGAAGGAGTATTTTCAAGATTGGGAAATGTTGCACTATTTCGAAGGCGATTCTCGGGACATCGCACATAAACGGCCGGTGGCTGAAATCGCAGTTCGAAAAAGATGGGACGTAGTGAACGCTGCGTAGGGTTAGCGGGGCCGGGAGATTCGCAGCTTCTGCATGCGCGACTGCAGGGTTGTCCGCTTCATTCCCAGCATGGCCGCAGCCCCTTTCGGCCCGCCTAAGACCCAATTCGCCTGTTCGAGCGCGCGAACGATGTGATCTCGTTCCGCTTCAGCCAAAGTAGGGAGCCCGGCCGGCTGCCCATCGGGATTCGATTTCAGCTCTGAAACGGGGATACGCAGGACGGGCGAGGGAGACAGGATGACTGCGCGCTCGATGAGGTTCTCCAATTCGCGGACGTTTCCAGGCCAGTGATAGCGCTCGAGCGCGGCTATCGTTTCAGTCGACACTGTTTCGATGTGCCGGTTCATCCTGCGGGCGTACCTTTGAGCAAAATAGCGCACCAGAGTGGCGATATCCTCGGGCCGCTCACGGAGGGGCGGAACAAAAACAGGAAAAACGTTCAAACGATAATAAAGATCACTGCGGAACGCACCACTATCAACCATTCGTGCAAGATCGCGGTTGGTGGCAGCAACGACACGTACGTCGACATAGCGGGTCCGCGTGCTGCCAAGGCGTTCGAATTCCTGCTCTTGCAAAACGCGTAAGAGTTTGGGCTGGAGTTCCAGGGGAATGTCGGCGACCTCATCGAGAAAGAGAGTGCCCTTATCGGCGAGTTCGAAGCGGCCGGGCTTCTGAGCGATGGCGCCTGTAAATGCTCCTTTTTCGTGTCCGAACAGTTCGGATTCCAACAAACCCGTGGGGATCGCCGCGCAATTGATCTTCACAAAGGTTCGGTCGCGGCGAGCACTTAAGTTGTGAAGGGCTCGGGCGATCAATTCCTTGCCGGTTCCGGTCTCGCCGGTGATCAAAACTGTGGAATCGGTCGGCGCTACCGTCTGTACTTGAGAGAGCAGCGCCTTCAAAACGGCGCTTTCACCAACGATCTCTTCGAAATTGTGCTCGGTGCGGATTTCGTCTTCGAGATAGAGCTTTTCCTCGGTGAGCTTATTCTTGAGTTCTGCAATTTCTTGAAAAGCCAACGCATTCTCGACAGCGATAGCTACTTGCGCTCCGACCTGGCAGAGGAGGTCCTGATCTTCCTGTGGAAAGGCCGAATCACGAAAGCTAGCGACATTCAATGTCCCGAGCACACGCTCACGCGTGATGAGTGGAACGCAACATTCAACCCGAACACCCTCCGCGATCAGCCGGCGTGTAATGTCGGAATCGAATCGCTCCAAGTCGGCTCGGGTATATCGCTGGGCCAGCCGTGCTGCCAAGGCGTGCCCGCCGGGAGACTTGTCTATGGGAACCGACATCTCCTCATGGATTAACCCCTGTCCTCCGGGAAATTCGAGCGCGCGCACACGCAGCCGATTTGTTTTGGGGTCCAGTAAAGCCAGACTGGTGTATTCGTGATGAAGAACCCGTTGCAAGCTGGTGGCGATTACGCGGAAAAGCTGGCGGAGATCGAGGATGGAAACCAGCGCATTATTGATATCGAGTAAGACACGCAAACGGTCGCGCTCACGCGCCAACTGCCGCTGATAAGCGCGCGCCGTCTCAAAGTTCAAAGCATTGTCCACAGCGACAGCAACCTGGCGCGCCACCTGCTCCATGAAATCGACTTCGCTGCGGTTGTAATGATGCGGCTCAAGCTTTCCGAAACCCAATGTGCCAAGCCGGCGCTGTGCCGTAGTCAAAGGAACCACGCAGAATGATCGGACGCCTTCGAGCCGAAGCGTCTCCATCAGATCCGGAAACGAAGGCTCGAGTTCCACGTCCGGGACGACAACCGGATCCTGAGTCTCGAAAACACGTCCAGAAGGAGTTGCCCCGATAGGGAGTTCCAAACCAATGCGGATGTGACTGGGCCGTTCGCGCAGGGTCTCGAGCAGGTGCAAGCGCAGGACCTGGCGTTCGGGATCGTGCAAAACGAGATTGAGGTAATCAAAATGGGCGACGTCGTGCAGGCGCCCCGCAAGATCGTGGAATAGCTCGCCAAGCTCGCGATGATGCGCAATTGCCTCGGACACTTGAAGCAGCGCCTGCGAGCGGGACGAAACTGTCTCTGCCGGAGAGGCCTTCACGGAAAGCTCGTTCATTGCAGAAGAGCATAGCACCGGGGCTAATTCCGCTCAATGCGCGAACGGGATTCTGCGATCCACAATCCCGATCCGCTAGATCGATTTTCTCATTGACAAGGGTTAATCCCCTCCGCATAATTATGCAATCAAATGCATAAAACTTAGCAGGTTTGGGATTGGCAAGCCAAAAGCGCTTCCGTCAAGGACAGATACTTAAATTGATCGCGAGCGAAGCCATTTCAAGCCAGGATGAATTGCGGCGGAGGCTCGGGCACATGCGGCTACGAGTCACGCAGGCGACCCTCTCAAGGGACATCGCCGAGTTACGGTTGGTGAAAACGGCAGAGGGATATAAGCCCTTCAAGCCGCACGACGACGGTGCACAGCCGCCGCTTCCCGCCTTGGCCAGGGCGGTTCGCGAATACGTGCTGGACGTGCGGCCAGCCGACAACCTGCTGGTTCTTAAGACTCCCCCGGGTGGCGCCCAACCTCTAGCTGCGGCTGTGGATGGCGAAAAGCTGGCCGAGGTTGCTGGCACGATCGCCGGCGACGACACCGTTCTCGTAATTACGCCATCACGCGTCGCGAGGACGGCGGTGCAGCAACGGTTGGAGGTCTTGCTCCGATGAACGGCCCCAAGCGGGTGGCCGTCGTCGGAGCAACCGGTTACGCAGGATTCGAGCTGGCGCAACTTCTGCTTCGGCACCCGAAAATCGCAAAGCCGACGTTTTATTTGCGCGACACGGCGAAGCCGGTGAATTGTCTGACGGAGATTTTCCCGCAGCTTCGTGGATGGGGAGAGGCGCCTTGCCGTCCGTTTTCAGTGGAAGCTATCGCAGAAAGCGGAGCTGAGGTTGCGTTTCTGGCGACGCCGCATGAAGCTTCCGCGGAGATCGCGCCTCGGTTGTTAGCGGCCGGGCTTCGGGTCGTGGATTTGAGTGGCGCCTTTCGCTTCCGTGATCCGGCTGTTTACGAACATTGGTACAAGCTGCCGGCACCGGACGCCCAATTGCTGGCGCAAGCGGTCTACGGTTTGCCCGAGCTATACGCCAGCTCTATTGCGGATGCAAAGATGGTCGCGAATCCGGGCTGCTACCCCACTTCGGTGATTTTGGGTCTGCGGCCGCTCGCGGATGCAGGATGGATCGCATCGGGACGCGGGATTGTGTGCGATTGCAAATCGGGAGCGTCCGGCGCCGGCAAAGAGCCAAAGCGGGAGCTACATTTTGTTGAGGTAGACGAAAATTTTCGCGCTTACGGTCTATTCACGCACCGGCATACGCCGGAAGTCACCGAGCATGTTGGCATCGCTCCGAACGAAATCATCTTCTCAACCCATTTGCTGCCGTTGGCCCGAGGCATTCTTTCGACGATTTACGTTTGGCTCGAGCCACGGCGGAAAGCATCTGAGATAGAAACGCTATACCGGCAGTTTTATGCCGGTAAGCCGATGGTCAGGCTGTGGCCGGCAGGACGTTTGCCAGAAATCCAGCACGTGGCGCATACAAATTTCTGTGACATCGGTTTTGCGCTCGATCCAAGTGGCGAGCGGCTGGTAATCGTGAGCTGCCTCGATAATCTGGGCAAGGGCGCTGCGGGCCAGGCTGTACAGAATATGAACGCAATGATGAGCTTCGAGGAGGCAACAGCTCTCCAATGAGAATGGTCGTGAAGATCGCCGGGGCTTTGTTGGATGATCCTGAGGCAGTTCGCTCACTAGGCAGACAGATCGCTCAGATTGCGCAGCAGGGACATGAGCTGCTGGTAGTTCACGGCGGTGGAAAAATTTTCACCGCCACGCTCAAGCGCATGGGCATCGAGAGCAGGTTTATCGGTGGCCTGCGCGTGACCGATCGCGAAACGCGGGACATTGCCGTGATGGTGCTCGGCGGCCTGCTGAATAAACGGATGGCTGGCGCCATTTCTGCCGCGGGACAGCCGGCAATCGGGTTGTGCGCTTCGGATTCCGGCTGTTTTCTTGCGGAACCGATGCAGCACAACGAAGTCGTAGGCGCTCTGGGATTCGTTGGATACCTTACAGGCGTGAACCTCGAATTTATTGAATCGCTGTGGCGGGCGGGCATCGTTCCTGTGGCGTCGTGCCTGGGCTTGGGCGCCGACGGCGAGCTTTACAACATTAATGCGGATCATATGGCTGCGGCTTGTGCCGAATTCATCCATGCTGACCGTTTGATTTACATGACCGACGTTGCAGGCGTACTCGACGGATCCAAGGTGATGAAGGCCGTTTCGTGCAGCGATGTGGAGGCGCTGATTCGGCAGAATAAGGTCTCCGGGGGCATGGTGTTGAAGCTCGAAGCTTGCAAGCGTGCACTTGCAGCAGGGGTCAAACAAGTGCGCATTGTTGGCGGCACAAGTGAAGACAGTCTAATTTCGGCTATTAATGGTCAGAAGGGGCCGGGAACGCGAGTGACCGCCACTTATCCTGCGGCGGCCGGAGTGGGCCGGTGAAAACGCGGAAGCCTAAACCCGCAAAGCAAGGCGTGCCACCTGAACAAGCGCATCGCTTGGCCGACCGGTACATGATGAACACGTACCGGCGGCCTCCTATTGTGTTCGTGCGGGGCAGCGGCTGTTATGTCTACGATCATCGAGGCCGCAAGTATCTCGACTTTCTTGGCGGGCTCGCCGTGAATGCGCTCGGATATGCACACCCGAGATTGACGCGCGTCATTCGCCGCGAATCCGGTCGCGCTATTCATTTTTCGAATTTGTTTCATCATGCGTATCAAGGTCCCTTAGCGCGGAAGTTAGCCGAGTGGTCCGGCTTAGAACGCGTATTTTTCTGCAACAGCGGTACGGAAGCCGTTGAGGGGGCGTTGAAACTGGCGCGTCTTGCGGCCCATAAGCGCGGTACTGAAGGAAAAACTCGCATTCTGGCTCTTGAGAACTCGTTCCACGGCCGAACCTATGGCTCGCTTTCGGTGACACATCCATTGAAATACCGGGAGCCATTTGCGCCGCTCGTGCCTGGCGTGGAGTTCGTTCGCTTCAATGACGTTGCTGACCTGGAAGCGAAATTTGACGATTCAGTTTGCGCCATAATCATCGAACCGATACAAGGAGAAGGTGGGATCTATCCCATCAGCACAGGATTCTGGACGCGTGCTCGCGAATTAGCCACGCACTATGGTGCGGCACTCATCGCCGACGAGATTCAGTCGGGCCTAGGACGGACCGGCAGGCCTTTCGCATACCAGAGGCTAACCGGCTTACCGGATATCGTTGTGGTAGCGAAGCCGTTGGGAGGTGGCCTGCCTTTGGGGGCCGTTCTAGCGCGCGAAAGCTTTGCAGAGGCATTCTCGCCCGGTTTGCACGGCTCCACTTTCGGCGGCGGACCACTGATTTGCGCCGTGGCTCTGGAATTCCTCTCTACAGTCGAAGACGAAAACCTGCTCGACAACGTGCGCCAACGCGGGTCGCAACTGCGGTCGGAATTGGCGCGGTTGGCGCAGGAACTGGAGTTCATTCGAGAAGTGCGCGGAGAAGGATTGATATTGGGAATAGAACTGGCGGTAGAGGGCAAACCGTACGTGGAAAACGCGCTGCGCGCAGGATTAATCATCAACTGCACTCATGATCGCGTTTTGCGGCTGTTGCCGCCATTTATTATCAGCGAGCGTCAAATCAGCGAATTCGCTCAACGTTTTCGGCAGGTACTGACCAAGAGCAAGCGACCGCCGACGATCCCAATTGAGGACAGCGATCGACGCATTCGGACGGCCCTCGCAGCTTCCCGATAAACCTATGACAACTACGCCCATTCGCCTTCCTGTCACCACCGATCTGCTGACCGGTACGGAGTGGAACGCCGCGCGCGTTCAAGAACTTTTTCAGCTTGCGGCAGATGTAAAAGCACATCCGCAGCTCTATAGTTCCGCGCTCGACGGCCGCTTTCTCGCTCTCATCCTGGAGAAGCCGTCACTGCGCACGCGTGTGACCTTCGAAGTTGGTATGCGCGGCTTGGGCGGCACGGCCATCTTTCTGGACCAAACGGTTTCGCGGCTTGGTGAGCGCGAGTCCATCCCGGATGTGGCGCGGAACCTTTCGCGGTGGGTACACGCGATTGTTGCGCGAGTTTTCGAGCAGCGGGAACTCGATCAGTTGGCGGAGTTCGCGAACGTGCCGGTGATTAATGCTTTATCCGACCGGTTTCATCCTTGTCAGGCCTATGCGGACTTCTTTACCCTGCGCGAGCGCTTCAGCACGTTGCGCGGTTTGAAACTGGCATATGTCGGTGATGGCAACAACGTTTGCCATTCACTGATCACAGTGGCGGCCCGTGTCGGCGCCGAGATGCGCATCGCAACACCAGCCGGCTATGAGCCTGACCCATCGGTGGTGGCCGAAGCGACCGACCTTGCGCACGAACAGCGCGGCAAAGTGAAACTATTTCACTCGCCCGAAGAAGCTGCCAGCGGGGTGCACGCCGTTTATACGGACGTTTGGGCCAGCATGGGACAGGAAGGCGAGGCTGCGGCCCGCGCCAAAATATTTGCTTCTTACCAGGTAAACGACGCGCTGATGAAACATGCGGCTCCGAACGCTGTATTCATGCATTGCCTCCCAGCTCATCGCGGCGGCGAAGTGACTGATTCCGTCATGGATTCGCCGCAATCAATCGTGTTTGATCAGGCAGAAAACCGCCTGCACGTGCAAAAAGCCATCCTGCTGATGTTACTCAGCTAAAAAGGAGAATTAGTGGCCCGAAAAGTTGTGCTCGCCTACTCAGGCGGGCTGGATACATCAATCATTATTCCGTGGCTGAAAGAAAACTATCGGTGCGAAGTCGTCGCCATGATCGGTGACGTCGGCCAGCAAGAAGACTTGCAAGCCGCACGCCGCAAAGCACTTGCGACCGGCGCATCGGCTGCCTCCATTGAAGACCTGCGGGAAGAGTTCATTACCGAATACATCTGGCCGACGTTGCGCGCCGGAGCCGTCTACGAACACAAGTATCTGCTGGGGACGTCGTTTGCCCGGCCGGTCCTGGCCAAGCGGCAAGCCGAGGTCGCTTTGCAAATCGGCGCCGATGCTCTGGCTCACGGCTGCACGGGAAAGGGCAACGATCAAGTCCGATTTGAGCTTGCGTACAAGGCGATCGCTCCGAGTCTACAAATCATCGCGCCCTGGCGCGAGTGGAATATTCAGTCGCGCGAAGATGCGCTCGCCTATGCCCGGACACACAACGTGCCTGTCACACAAACCAAAACCGATCTGTACAGTCGCGACCGGAACATCTGGCATTTGAGCCATGAAGGCGGCGTTCTCGAGGATCCCGCTAATGCGCCGGAGGAGTCAATGTGGCAGTGGACCGTATCTCCAGAGCGCGCGCCGGATAAACCAACAGAAGTGGAAATCGGTTTCGAAGCGGGAACGCCGGTGTCCGTTAACGGCCAACGGTTGAACGCAGTGGCGCTGCTCGAGCACCTGAACGCGATTGCAGCAGCGAATGGGGTCGGGCGAATTGACCTGGTTGAAAATCGGCTGGTCGGTATCAAATCGCGCGGAGCTTATGAAACGCCAGGCGGCACACTACTGGTTTTGGCACACCGCGAACTCGAAGCGCTTTGTCTGGACCGGGAGACAGCGCATTATTCCCAAATCCTATCCCACCGCTACGCCGAATTGGTCTACTACGGCTTGTGGTTCACGGCGCTGCATAAGGCACTGGATGGGTTCTTTACCTCTGCCCAGGAGCAGGTAACCGGAACAGTCGGCCTGCGGCTTTATAAGGGAAACGTCTCCATTACAAAGCGCCAATCTCCGCACTCACTGTATCGGACCGATCTCGCGAGCTTCAGCATGGCTCGTTACAACCCCAAGGACGCGGAAGGTTTCATCAATCTGTTTGCGTTGCCGGTGACGGCTCCGGCAAGTAATTCGCGTCCGTGAGCGAGAAACCTACACCTGCGGGAGACACGAAGCTCTGGGGCGGACGATTCGATCAGCCACCCGACGAACTGTTTTATGAATTTCAGCGCTCGTTCCCATTTGATCGCAGGCTGCTTCCTTACGAGCTGGCCGTGGATCGCGCCTGGGCCCGAGCAATTGAAAAAGTCGGCATCCTGAACTCTTCGGAAACGCAGGAGACGCTGGCTGCACTAGAGGAAATTGCCAAAAGGGGCGGGGCAGATAGTTCGTGGCTCGAAGGTTCGGGCGCCGAGGACGTACACCACTTCGTCGAAATGGCGCTCGTCGAACGGCTCGGTCCAGTGGGGTACAAACTGCACACAGGACGCAGTCGCAACGAACTGGTCGCAACAGATTTCCGAATGTTCGTGAAAGAGGCCGCCAAGGCGGTCTCGCGGGGTGTCGCGTCACTCATTAATAGTCTCCTGGGTCTAGCCGAGCGAAGCATGGGAGTTCCACTGGCAGGGATGACTCACCTTCAACACGCGCAACCGCTGCTTTTCTCGCATTTCGCGTTGGCGCATGCGGAGGCATTTTTTCGTGATTTAAATCGGCTTACGAGTGCGCGGCGGACGGCGGATTGTTGTCCGATGGGCTCGGGCGCCTTGGGGGGGTGTGCATTCCCGGTCGATCGGCTGGCGCTGGCAAAGGAGCTCGGATTCTCGCGAATTTCCGCAAACAGCCTGGACGCAGTCGGCGATCGGGATTTCGCGGCCGATTATCTCTACGCGCTTGCGGGCCTGGCCACGCACATCTCACGACTGGCAGAGGACTTCGTCCTGTTTGCGTCGCAGGAATTCGGATACATTTTGCTGCCCGATGAATATTCAACGGGCAGCAGCCTCATGCCGCAGAAGAAAAATCCCGACGCCTGGGAACTTTTGCGCGGCAAGACGGGAAGAATCACGGGTGCATTGATTTCACTCCTGGTGACGTTAAAAGGCCTGCCGTCAAGTTACCAGCGCGATCTGCAAGAAGACAAAGAACCATTATTCGCCGCGCACGATCAAGCTGTAGCTGTCATCCAAATCGCGGCGGGGGCGGTCAATGCCACGCGCATCAATGAAACTCGATTATCGGCGGCGGCAGAAGATCCCGCCCTACTCGCAACCCAGGCAGCACATTATCTAGTCCAGCGCGGGTTGCCTTTCCGCCAGGCGCATGAAGTCGTGGGGCGGGTCGTTCGCGAGGGAGAAGAAACAGGAGAGTCGCTGCGGCTGATGCCATTGGCAAAGCTCAAAAGTTTTTCGTCTCTATTCGAGGCAGATTTCGAGCGCGCGCTGAGCGTCGAAGCTGCGCTGGCCAGTTGCGACGTTCCCGGCGGCACCGCTCCCGGGCGTGTCGTGGAGGCTCTCGCCGGCTGCCGTGCTCGGCTGAACAAATGGACCAGATCAATTGAGCAGGGGGAGACGCCAGGTGAGTAACGATGTGCCGCAGATGAATACCGCCCCGCTGAACGCGCTTCCGCGCGGGTTTCGCTTCGCTGCCACGAACTGCGGTTTGCGGAAAGCCCCAAATCTCGATTTGGGTATCATCATTGGCGACGAGGAAGTGAGCGCCGCCGGAGTTTTCACTCAAAATTTGGTACGAGCCGCCCCCGTCGTGCTCTGCGACAATCATTTGCGAAAAGCCGGCGCGCGAATGCGTGCCGTGATCGCCAATTCCCGAAATGCGAACTGTGCCACCGGAGAGGCGGGAATGGCTGCAGCCCAGGCGACCGCCCACGCTGTTGCGCGCGAAATTGGTTGCGATGCCGAGCAAATATTTGTTTGCTCCACAGGGGTAATTGGAGTTCCGCTCAAAACTGAACGGATCCTGAATGCAATTCCGGCATTGGTGAAAGCGGCGGATCAAACACCGGAGGGATTCGGGGGATTCACCCGAGCGATTATGACCACGGACACTCGGCCGAAATGGGCTGCCTCACGTTGTACTCTCTCCGGAAAAACAGTTCGCTTGTTGGGCTGCGCAAAAGGCGCCGGGATGATTCATCCGAATATGGCTACAATGCTCGCATATATCGTGACAGATGTTGCGATTGCGCCGGCGCTCTTGCAACGTGCCTTAACGAGTGCAGTGGGAAGCACGTTCAACTCGATCACCGTGGATGGAGATACGTCCACGAATGATACGGCGCTGGCGCTTGCCAGCGGCGCGGCCGGGAATCGAAGGATTGCAAAACTGGATAGCGATTATCGGCGTTTTGCGGCATCGCTTGAGAATGTTTGCCATTCGCTGGCGCTGCAGATCGTCGCCGACGGTGAGGGCGCCACACGGGTCATTGAAATCGAAGTGCGTGGCGCCGCAAATGACGATGCGGCGCGGCAGATTGCAAGCACGATTGCTGCATCATCGCTGGTGAAGACAATGTTCGCCGGCGCTGATCCCAATTGGGGTCGGATCCTTGCCGCCGCGGGACGTTCGGGAGCCAAGTTCGACCCGCGAAAAACCGACATATACCTGGCTGGCGTCCTCACTTGCCGCGGCGGCGTAGAGCATGAATTCAGCGAAACAAATGTACACAAACGAATGCTGCGCGACTTTGTTCCTGTTCGCGTTGAGCTCGGCCGCGGCCGCGGCAGCGCTCGCGTGTGGACTTGCGACTTCACTTCCGACTATGTGCATATCAACGCTGCTTATCGGACATGATGTTTGATCTCCCCTGTTCTGCGGCAATGGGAGGAATCTCACCCCGCTCAATTTCCTCGACACGGACCGAGAAGAAGCTTCGTGAGCTGCTAGTCTTTGATTTTCAGGAAGTTGACTATGAATGCCATCCTCGGCGTTCGCCTCTGCGATTGCGAATCAATCCATACAGGAAGTTCCGTATTTTCGTCCTGCCTAATTGACCTCGTCTCGTGGTTAGCAGATGATGCGGCCCGAGAGCTGAAGCGCAAGCTCCGCGCCGGCCTGGCCTGCGTTCCTTTGGACTGCGTACGGAATTGCCCTTGCCTCTTCAGCCGCCTCGTGGAGTTGCTAATCGCGAGGCTAAGGAGTTGTCTGTGAAAAAATTGTACGTGGGCAATTTGCCGTTTCAGGCTACAGAAGAGGACGTGGGCAACTGGTTTTCCCAAGTAGGCGTGTCACCTGCGAACATCACTTTGGTGCGGGATCGCTTCTCGGGTCAACCGCGGGGATTCGGCTTCGTGGAAGTGAATAGCGACGACGATGCCGGGCGCGCTATTCAAGCGCTGAACGGGCATGACTTCATGGGGCGAAGCGTAGTTGTGAACGAAGCGCGGCCGCCTCGCGAAGGCGGTGGTGGCGGTGGCGGCCGGGGACCTGGCGGCGGTGGTGGCGGCCGCGGCTCGTATGGGGGTGGCGGACGCGGCCGTGGGGGTTCGGGCGGGGGCGGCGGACGCGGTCGCTACTGACCCGAAGGAACATGTGTAAGGCGCAGGTTCCATCGAGTCTCACTTAGTGTGCTTCGGCGGCTGCGCTCTTAGTCATAGCTATCGCTGTGTTCCCTGCTTCGATGCGCTCGACTCGGCCGCCGGCATAGCTATATCTTTCCAGCGTAGCCGCATCCAGGCCCGACCTGGTTAATTCAGAGATATTCAAATCGTTCTCTGCCGCATCGAGTTCCGCCGCGGAAGCGTAGAGCGCAGGGCTGCGAGGCAGAAAAAGTGGACAGCAGTCGTGAAAGGGCTCCTCGGAAACCTCAAAGGTACCGATGTGCCGAGCGAGCGCAAGAATGTCCTGCTTGTCGTCACCAGCGAGCGGACGAAAAACCGGCATCGGCGAAGCTGCACCAACTGCCACCATGTTCTGCAACGTTTGTGAGGCCACTTGCCCGAGGCTGTCCCCAGTGATGATGGCTTGGGCGTGATTTCTGCGGGCAATTTGTTCTGCGATTCTCAACATCATGCGCCGATACAGCAGCAAACGGTATTGTTCAGGCGCGCGGCGCACGATTTCGCGTTGAATGGACTCGAACGATACCAGGTATAACCTCGCCGTAAATTGGTAAGGGACCAGACGTTCGACGAGTGCCCGGGCTACGTGCACCGAGGATTCCCCCGGCCGCGCTCCGCCGCCCCAGAAATGGACAAAGTTTACATGCGCGCCGCGTCGCATCATTTTGTACGCGGCGACTGCGGAATCGAATCCGCCCGACAGCAGGCACAACATTCGTCCAGTCGTATTCGGTGGGAGTCCCCCGGTCCCGGGGATTCTTTTCGCATACGCCAACATTGGCCCAGGGGTGATTTCGATGCGGCACGTCAGTTCGGGATCATCGAGTTGGACGCGTACGTTCCGTCCTGCCTTGCGCAGGTTCTCTAACAAAAACTTTCCAACGCGCCGCTCGATCTCATCGACGTGGTGCGGAAATGACTTGTCGCTCCGCTTAGCGCGCACAGCAAAGTTAGAGAATTGCAGTGGCGCTACTTCGTCCCATGCGGTCCGGCACAGCAGTTCCAGGTCATCAAGCGACCCGCGCTGAACCGATCGAGCTACCGCAAAATAGGCGATGCCGAAGACCCGTTTCAGGCGTGCCACGATCGTTTGCACAGAGACATCCGGATCGAATTCCAGGACGACCCGGTCCCCTGGCTGCCGAATGCGTGCTGTTGGGAAATCCGCAAATGTTCGGCGGAGCGCCAGCAGAAACTTGCCGAGGAAGAATTTGCGATTCCGGCCTTTCAGCCAGAGCTCGTGGTAATGAATAACGACTACAGTCTTGAGCATCTTGGAGATGACCCGAAGCTGAACCAGTATACAGCGTTCCTAGATCGCGCGACGACTCCCTCCAGCACACACGGCGACTGAATCGTTGCGCCAATCTCATATGTAGTAGTTGGACACCACTGTAGACGTGCAGGCTTATCTAGCGTATATGGAAGTGCGAGTCGCCCCGAATTGAAATAACAGGCGACCTAAGGTGCTGCTCAAGCATCAATATATCAGCATTGTGAGCTGCTAAGGAAGGTCGATCGATGTGGGATAAGCGCGATTGGCAACAGTTCTTTCAGATCGCCCAGCGCCGTTGGCAGCGGCACCGCCCACCGCGGCCAGTGGCCCCATCCGGGGTGAATCGCGTGCTGCCGGCTGTGGGGTTCAGCTTATCCGAACTCGACGACGCCGGCATCAATCTTGAACTAGCGGAACGGCTGGGGCTCCCCGTAGATGCCGCTCGAGTGGGCGTGTACGGTCCTAACGTTTCCGCCCTTCGTGATTTTGTACGATCGGCCCGACAACCTGGATAGCGTATACAGTTCCGGTCATGGAGCCGCAGTCTCGGGAGAGGTGTGCGCCGGGCAACCTCGGAATCGATGGGGGGCCACATACAGCGTAAGTCAAAACGAGAGTTACTTCCGACCCTCTTGACGAGACATAAACTTTCGGTAAACTGCGTTTTTCATGTCCGAGCAATTCATCGTCAGTGAAGAAACGCTGCGGGAGTTTGAGTATCCCCAGCGCGAGGCGGCTTTCTTTTACGGACTATTTCTGCGTGGTCACTCCGCTGAAGAACTACGCCGCGACATTGAAGTCCCTCCCCAGGTACTGGCGCGATGGCACCGTGAGGCCGAACGCGAGCCAACATTACGTGATGTGCTCACGCGCATGGTGGAGTACCGGCGCCATGTACTGGCGATCTTTGATTCGCTGATCGGATTCGAGACACGCCCCACCCGAGTACAGTAGCGCTTATTCTCCGGAACCTGCGTATTGCCGATGGTTGCCGTTCATTGCGACCCGATGCACAATTTATGTGCAACCACGGTCTCAAAATCTTATAATCCGCTCACCCTGTCCTGCCGAATCTTCTTGAATGGAGGCTCATCTTGGCGCCTCGGGAACACCCGGAGTTTTCGGAGGGCCACTCTCCGGGATCAGGGGATCAGCGCCAAAAGATTGAGCGGCGTGAGCAACGGTCAGATGCTCAACTCCCCGTAACGGTCTACGGATTTGCCACAACCGGAAAATTATTTGTCGAGCTTTCCGCCACTCGGAATATCAGCCATTCAGGTTGCTGTGTGCATATCCGGACTCAGCCGCAGACCGATTCGGCACTCGCGATGCGGCCATTGCGATGGGGACTTAGCTCCAAGCGTGCCTCCCAGCTTCTATTTCAAATCGTTTGGGTGCGGCAGGATGAGGACGGCTGGCTTGTGGGATTATCGTCTCTGGGAGATGCCGATCTATATTGCGTCGCGTTTCCGGGTGCTCCGTGACTAGAGCGATCTGAGAATGCTTCCCCCATGTCCTGCTTACGCGCGGCAGGAGAGGCTTCGCAATTTCAGTGATTCCCCTTTCGGCAGGTTACCGAATGGCATGCAATAACCGACGCCTCGATGCAACGAAGGCGGACGGCAGAAGCGCTCCGGCGCGAAATGGTTGTGAGACTGGGCACAGCCAAGCGATAGAACTTTCAGGACTCCGGATTGTCTGCAATTGCGCTATAAATTGAATGACAACAGCCGTTCTTGAAATCCTAGGCAGCGGCGGTTAGTGTTTTCGAGCAACGCGGGTCGCACGATCAGTCTGCTGTTTGAGAATGAATTCGGAGAGGCAGAATAACGCCGAATAGCTTTGCTGTACAATGGCTTGTCGGTGCCACTCCCCGGTAGCTCAATGGTAGAGCGTTCGGCTGTTAAGAAGGCAGTAAAAATCAAATAAGTGCTGCATCTGGTGTCGCTTACAGCCGAAAAGGTCGCGCAATCACCCTCCTGAACTGGACCGAAGTTGGACCGAAACACAGATTGACAAACGCTGGCCCGCGATCCAATCCACAACTGATGGCGGGAATCGCAGGCAGAGCCTACGCCGATACTTCTGGGCGTTTGCAAACCTTCGGTTAACAGCTGTTGCAGACAAAAATCTAAGTGCCGCGTCTGGTGTCCCTTACCAAAAATTCGGAACCATTCTCGCCTCTTTAGCTGCACCCAATCCTGCAGCCAAATTTGACGAGAACAGCCGTTCTGCCAAACCTGTTAGCTCCGGGAAGTCACGGCTCGCCCACAGAGGCATTGAACCGGGCAATTCTTGCTCGGTGGTACTGGCATCCACCATGCGGCTAAGGAACGATCCATCCTCAAGGGCGACATCCACAGGTGCTGGCGTTCTGGTGGGCACGGCTTGCCAAGGCATTCGCGAATCAAGCGGACCGCCGTCACCAGCCCCGCCCAGAAAGAAACGAAGGACACGGTCGGTGTTGGCATCGCAGCTTGACCGTCGGGTTCATCTATCGGATGCAGGCACCCACAGCACGCCTCGGTCGGCGCGTGCGAAGACGATGACACGTTGAAATGGCTCGTTGCACCTACCACGAGCCATCCCGGTGCTCGCCGCTGGACCTCCCACCTACTAGGAATATGATCGACGCCTACAACGACGCGACTGGCCAATGTTCCAGATTCGGCGCATTTCCCACAAAAGCGCTCCCCAATGCCCCGAATAGCTAGGTGGGGATTGCAACGCCGTTCCACCACAGTGACTTTCTTCACCGTAACATCGTCTATCGTGGTCAACATATTCCGATTGAGGTTTGATGGTTCCGTATCGTCATCGTCGAAAATCCGCCCGGAGAGTCGCGCGTGTGGCAAGCGCAGTAGTGCGTACAGAGTCGCTTGAGAGATTGCACCGCCGCTTATTATGTCTACGTTTCCGAAGTCAACTCCGTTCTCGGGAACTGGCGTGGCGTCGAACTCGCAATGACACGACCTACACATCTCGAACAATTCCTGGGCACAGGAACCTTCCAGGGGCATCCCACGCATAGCAAATTTGAATGCCTCCCCTGCAGCTAGAGCTGCGCTTACCATCGCTCCGACCGGCCAATCGCCAAGGAAGCGCTGAGGCTCAATCTCTCCCTCTAATGCCAGCGCGCCACTCCACTCGCTCCCGTTCAGCCGCCACATAGTGGCTCGCCCGTTTTCGATCGCGCTATCGCCAAGAGCGAAAATTAAATCAACATCGGAATCTGCACTTTGAGTGACGGTTGCCCCAGGAATCAGCTTGGCGCTTGAACCAACTAGCGCCTCGCGAACCGAGGCACCTGACAAAGGAGTCTGGGAATACAGCAACGGCATCTCGGGAATGGAAAGATAGACTTGCATGCCCATGCGGCTAAGCAGCGAAGCGAGAGTAATGATCCCTACTTGCCCGGCATGCGACGAAAGGTTAGTGAGGTCCGAAACGCAGAGTATCCGCACCGACTGAAGATGCTGCAGGATTTCTTCATCAGAGACACTGGGTGGGACGTAATCACGGCACAGCAGTATAGTCCGGCTGAGGCATTCCAAAGCGTTCATGCTAGAACGAACGCCTCAGCGGCAGATGAGAGTTCGCGCCACTTCCCATCTCGCCCCAACTGGCCTATCCATGCCTGTTCGAGAGAGGGCGCACCAGCCGCGAAATTTGGAATGACAATGGACAAAAAGCCGGGCTGGGACACTATCGGCCACTCGTCGTCTGTGGCAGAGTGAAACGCTCGGCCAGGGTGCGTGTGAACCTGAGTCTTCACGCTGCGCCGCAAGGTCGCGAGTTCCTTCCAGAACTCGGTTAGCCACCTATCGTCGATCACGTAGCCAAACGGCAACCGTTCGTGAACTGGATGCTCAACAGCATCCACCATCGAATCCCCAGCCGGGCCAGTCCAGTACGCCACACATTCGCAACGGCTAACACCGCAATGCCGAAGCGTTCGAAATGTAGCCTCAACAATCCCCTTCGCAACGCGCAGCAATCACGCACCACCCTTCACAGCATTCGGACGAAGGAGAAGAACTTCGTTGGGCTTAAGGGCAGCGCGTTCAACGGACTCGTTTTCCGCCACGACACTCCCGTCTTGCCGATAAAGAGACAGCAAATGCGCGTTTTGCGTGATTCCAAAGGCAGCGATTGCGCGCTGGAGCGCCGCAGTCACCTGTTCCTCAGGCTCAACCTGAATTGGTTTCGAAACACCGTTGTACACCACATCGATCACGAACTTCTTCTCGACAGCAATGCTCATTGGCCGCCCCTCCTTTGCGGGCGTGAACGGTAGCTTCCGGCGTGCCAGATCCCGGCACTGGGGAAGCATTAACTGCAGTCTTTTCAGACTGTTTGATGCCAGGTGGACATGATCGCCCAAGCAAGCGGGTGATTTCGGCCACCTTCATGAATGACAAACGAAGAAGCGTGACAAGGTGGATGTGTCACGGTTCTTCGTTATATAGTGATCGACTGTTGGTTCTTGAATGGTTCCGCCTAGCGATGACATCCCCGATTTCGAGCTGATCCGGCGCATGGCGGAGGAGGGAGCCGACTTTCCGGGCGCGAGGGATGCGTGGGGACACTTTTATGTTCGGCACCACGGGTTCTTGTTGCGAGTGTGCATGCATAGCTACGGATACTTGCTGGACGTGAACGGCGTAAAGGATCTTGTGCAAGATACCTTTCTAAAGGCCTTCAATGGGGCAGCCACTTTCGATCATGCTGAGTGTTGCGAGACGGCGCTCCAGGAGCGTAAGTGCCGCGGATGGCTGTTCCGTATTGCGACGAACCTTCTGCGCGACCGTTTCCGAGGACAGTCTGAGGTCCCGGTAGTCGATGAGGATGATGTCGAACAAGTCGGTGGCTCCGCCAGCGAAGCTTCAGATGACCCTCAAGAGCAGGCTCCGCAAGGCGACCGACGCGCATTGTTGGAATCCGGTTTGGCCCAGCTATCTGATGCCGAACAGACGATACTGCGTGCCACGATGCTTTGGTGGGATGGGAATCGGAAGCACCAACGCATGCCAAACGATGCGATGCAGCAACTCTCCAGACAGACAGGCAAATCGCCCGAAAATATCAGGCAGATTCGTCTGCGCGCACTGAAAAAACTTGAGAAACATATGAATGAGAGTCTTCACAATGAAAAAACCGGCTGACAAAGGTCCCGTCAATGTCCGTGCGATCGAGAAGGACCTAAAGGCCCTTTTCGAGAGTGAAGACTATGCTTTCCGTGATACGACCCACCAAGAACCCGAATCAGACTTGAGCTTGGACCAAGCTCTAAAGCTATTCGACCGGCTAAGGGAAACCCGAAGCAGTTCCTCTCCGTCATCTCGCGAACCAAAGTGGACTCACCCATCTGTCTTTACTCTTGGCGAAGGCGACCCGATCTCCACAATCGCACTTCTCGCTCGAAAGGCAGTGCTCAAGGCTATCGAGGAGGGCTGGAGTGGACCACCTTACAATCCTTTTACATTGGCAGAGATGCGGGGAATAAGGTTGCTACCGACAGAAGCGGTGTTGGATGCGCGAACCTACAGCGATGCGAAGGGGCGATTTATAACGGAGTTCAACCCGCAGCGGAGCGCAGCCCGGATGCGCTATTCGATTGCCCATGAAATTGGGCATACCCTTTTCCGGGACTGCGCCGACTCGGTTCGGCATCGGGCAACTCATCAAGAGATGAAGGATGATGATTGGCAGCTGGAATCCCTCTGCAACATAGCGGCGGCCGAGATTCTAATGCCGTTCGGAACCCTGCAAGACGAATTGTCGATTAGACCAAGTGCTGCTCTTATATTGGACCTCCGACGCAAATATCTTGCCTCTTGTGAGGCCGTCACGAACAGGCTGATCAGACTCAGCGCTTATCCGTGTTTTGCGTTCTTCGCCAGGCTTTCCGACGTCACATCTAGATATTTTGTGGAATACCGCATTACATCCCCAGCACTCGATAAAGAACTAGGGATTCATCGCGGATATGTCCTGCCACATTCGAGTAAGGCCTCGGCTTGCACAGCAATCGGCGCAAGGGACCAAGAGGACGCACAATGGATGCCAGGCGGCGAGAAGTGGTTCATTGAATATCTCGGAATCTCTCCCAACACCGGTGAGACACATCCTCGTGTTTTGGCCCTCGCGTTTCCTCCGGTTTCTCCAAACTTCACGATCAGTGAACCGTTGCGATTCTTGCCGGGCGACGCGTCTGAGCCCTTCGGAGCGGAACCCAAACTCTTACTTCAGGTAGTAAATGACCAGGCTTTGATTTGGGGCGGAGGATTCGCCAAACAGGCGAGAAAGAAGTGGCCTCAAGCACAGACCGATTTCAGAGAGTGGGCCTACGGACGCCGCAACTTGAAATTGGGGAACATCCACTCAGTCAGCGTGAGAGACGATCTCACACTCGTGAGTTTGGTGGCGCAGAAGGGCTTCAAACCTAGTGCAGGACCCAAGCTGAAGTACGGCTCCCTCTTCTTGGCTCTAGAAAAGGTTGCAGAGCTGGCGACAGCCCGAGGAGCCACAGTTCATATGCCGCGAATTGGGACCGGCGAAGCAGGCGGGAGCTGGAACATCATCGAGGGGATTATCCGTGAGACCCTCGTCTCAAGACGAATACCAGTAACAATTTATGATTTACACCCAAGAGGTGCTGACTTTTCTCGCCAACGTTCGTTCGAGTATCCGCAGACGATGGCGGACGAACTAATTTGATCGGGAGAATTGCGTATGCCGTTTCAGATCGTCTTGCTCTCAGGTCCCGTCGCCTCGGGCAAGACGACGTTGTGGCAACAGCTGACTCTCAACTTTCCGAACGAGCAGATACACGTGCTCAAGACGAAGGATGTGATTCGTGAACTCGCATTGAAAAAACTAGGTCACGAACTACCGTCTGAGCGCCGAGCTCTGCAGGATTTTGGCGAACAACTCGATCGCGACACAGGGGGGCACTGGGTACGAGATGCGCTGATCAGCCTGGTAAACGTCCATCTCAGCGTAGAGGTAGCGCCCATTTTCGTGGTCGATGCCGTTCGTATCCTGCCTCAGATTAAAGCGATTCGCGAGGCATTTGGATTTGCCGTCAAGCACATCCATTTGAAGGCACCCGAGCACGAGTTGGCACAACGATACAAGCATCGTTCCAGCGACATGCAAGAGCTCCGGTCCTTCAAGGATGTAGAGAAAAACCCGACCGAGGCAGCCGTCCACGAACTAGAGAAGAGTGCCGACATTGTTGTTGATACCCAGGCATGTACGCCCGACGACGTGCTTGTGAAGACGGCAACTCACCTCGGACTCTTCGCCCGTGAGTATGCAAGGTTAGTGGACGTAATCGTCGGGGGCCAGTATGGCAGTGAGGGCAAAGGACACATCGCCTCATACCTATCACGCGAATACGCAGTGCTTGTAAGGGTGGGAGGACCAAACGCCGGCCACAAGGTGTACTTAAAACCCGGCCCTTATGTCCATCATCAACTTCCTTCGGGCACGCTTCGGAATCCAGCCGCGAAATTAATCATTGCCCCTGGCGCCGTCGTAAACCCGGACTCGCTGCTCAAAGAGATTCGGGAGTGCAAAGTCGACCATGAGCGGCTCTCGATCGATCCCCAGACGATGATCATAGCCGAAAATGATTGCAAATCCGAAGCGGGCCTCCAGGCGCGGATCAGCTCCACAGGGCAAGGAGTGGGTGTAGCAACAGCGCGACGAATTCTTAATCGGGGCAAGCGGGTCAAGCTCGCAAAAGATGTTCTGGAATTGCGGCCATTCATTCGCGATACGTGGGAACTATTGGAACGAACTTACAACTGCGGAGGGCGGGTTCTCGTCGAAGGGACCCAGGGTACCGGTCTAAGCCTTTTTCACGGCTCGTATCCCTACGTTACTTCCCGCGACACCACCGTCAGCGGATGCCTGTCAGAGGCCGGTATCTCGCCCAGTCGTGTCCGCAAGACAATCATGGTATGCAGGACGTACCCTATTAGAGTCCAGAACCCATCTAATGGCACTTCTGGTCCATTGCGTCAAGAGTTGGACTGGGATGAAATCGCAAGACGCGCCGAGGTTCCCGCCAAGGAAATCAAGACAAACGAACGCACGTCGACGACCAATCGCGAGCGGCGCGTAGGCGCTTTCGATTGGGTGCTTTTGAGAAAGAGCTCCGCACTCAATGCCCCTACAGACATTGCTATTACTTTCGCGGACTACTTAAATCCGTCGAACGCAGTAGCAAGACGATACGAACAACTTTCGTCGGACACGATTCGATTCATTGAAGAAGTCGAACGTGTCGGCGCAGCCCCTGTGTCCCTTATTTCAACACGTTTCGATTTCAGGAGCATTATCGACAGAAGGACCTGGCGCATGTGACGATACAACACGACGGAGTCCTCGTGGAGGTACTTTTCTGCTGCCACAACATTTTGCGATAGCACGCCCGTACCTATACCATCTCACGCATAGGGACAACTTACGCCATTTGCGCGAAACAGTCCGTCTAATTCCTGCCGCTATTTTGATGGAGCGTGCTGGGCGTGCTGATCTCATCAGGACCCGACGACGAGGTTCCGAGAGATTATCCGTCCAGGGGAGAGTGATCGTCATTCGTGACCAAGCCCCCTTGTACAGAGGAAACGCCAGCCTCCCTAGAGGGTTTAGCTTCGAGGACCTCGTTGAGACTCTTAATAGAAGAATCTTCTTTTGGCCAGGCAACAGCGACCGGCCCATAAGCTACGGGGTCCGCCATTTCAACCACTATCAGGAAGAACAACCAGTAATGCTTCGCTTCGCCTTCGAATCGCTGCTTCGGACTAATCCTTCGGCCAATCCACTTTTTTGTCGGTACAACTCTGGCTCGCCGCGATGCTCAAATGGACGAAAGAGTCCACGCAGTCGCGATACGTTCTTGTCTGCTGCTGATTTCGACGGAAAACCTTGTCACGTTGTAGAAGTAACGTTCGACAGTGAGATCGTCTTACCGCAAGATACTGAGTTTGCGCGCCGCCTGAGAGGGCCGTGGCGTCCCTTGCTGTAACTGATGGCAGTGAACTATTTACGCGTCGCACCCATAGCTTAGGTCTAATCTGCGTTGTAGAGCGAGGCAGCTTGAGAAATTCGCAAGAGGTAATCCAAGACCTACGCGTCCTCCGAATGGCGGAGCGGCAGCTTAGGGCTTCACTTGTCGATGATCTCCGTACATTCCAAAAAAAAGACGACCTTTCTTTCTTTACCTCGCCCATCTCAGACAAGGTGGGCATAAGTGTTGCTACTACCTGTACCGGCTTGATGGCACTGATCGACTCCAATGAACTTGATAAGCTTGATCCAGGCAAAAACACTGATCAAGGCCAGGGCCCAACGTTGGGCCGAAGCGACCTAAGCCCTTCCGAAACAGCCAGTCAAAAAAACATCAAGAACGGTGCCCCTGAGAAAGACGTGCTCCCGGCAGGCGGTCCGTCAAGCTTGACTATCAAAAAGCCGGAATCGCCCGATGAGCTTTTTCGCCGAATCGTCGAAGAATCGTGGGAGAGTTCCGGCTTACGTGACTTGAATGCATTCACCGCGTGCATGGTGGTTAGAACATTGGGGTTTTTGGCTGCTGCGGGCGAATTGAAGACCGCGCTGAAAGATCTCACTCACAAACGCCCAAAGGACAAACCGTCAGACAAACCAATCAAGAAAGGACCCGTGGAAGAGTCCCTGGGCGAATCAGAGAATCCCTCCTTGCTCGATGTAATCATTGCGATTGCGAAAGCCGTTCCAGAGACATTTAGTGTTCCCGGCTACCCACCCAAAGCCACAATGGGTTACTGGTTCGTGGATGGAGTCACGAAAGCAGGTGTAGAAATCGAGCCGAAGTATTGGAAGTTAATTGCGAATTGGGCCGTAAGTGAGTTTGACAAGCAGCTTCGGTACGTAGTCGCTGGAAACGATCCATTGATGGATCCGGCATCGTTGGCAATGGCTGCCTGTCTGATCAGCAGACTGCGAAGAACTTTTCACAACAGTGCTCCGCTTTCGGGTTACGTCGAGACTCTACCAGGTAGGGTGGAGTTGATCTATGCGATTGAACAGGTTTTCGAACATCAAACAAAGTCCGGAATCTGGCATAAATACTTTCCACTATTTCATTTCCCTAAGTCTGGTGCGGCGGACTACACATTCAGCTTCGAATTTCTCGAAGCGATACTCGTAGAATTTTCCGAGGACGGAATTCTCTCACGTGAAGGAATTCTTGAACGAATTGAGTCAGCGGTTCACTGGTGCGAAAACAATCGATTCGCATTCCGTAAGAATGACGAGGTATTCACAGGATGGAACGCGGGAGGTGCGGTGGAAACATTGGCGGCAGGGATGCCTGAAGCGTGGGCAACCGCCTGCGTTCATATGTTCCTGTGGCAACTCGAATCGGCCATCTCAGACTGGATTCAGAAAGTCGTCCTCGACGAGCGTTTCTCCAGAACCGAGCGTCCATCAAAGGACAAATGGACAGACTTAATCGATGTCGATATCGTAATTCCTCCCGAGGAAAAGACAACGTTGCAGGAAATCACCGAAAATCAGATATTAGCGCACGCGCAGAAAAGAAATGAACAAACATTAAGAAAAGAGCCACTTAAGGGGCGGCGATCTGCACTCCTATTTGGGCCACCAGGAACTTCAAAGACGTCGTTCGCTAGGGGAATTTCTGGCCGATTAGGCTGGCCACTGATTATAGTCACACCCTCCGAGTTCCTCAGCAGCGGCCTAGAACAGATTTACGTTCGGGCAACTGAGATTTTTAACGATCTCATGGATTTATCTGGAGTAGTGATTTTGTTTGACGAAATGGATGCTTTGGCGCAAACCAGGGTGAATCCAGCTCTAGATGTCACTCGTCAATTGCTGACAACCAGCATGCTGCCCAAGCTGGCAGACCTTTACGACAGAGCTCGTGTAATATTTTTCATGGCTACCAACCACCAAAAGGACTTAGACGCGGCAATTACTCGCCCGGGCAGGTTTGATCTGTTACTTTGTGTAGGCCCACCCAGCTGGAAAGCAAAGCTAAAGGGTCTGAAGCAGGCCCTCAAAGACCTTGCCGTTGGCGACATTGATCAAGTGCGAAAACTACTGGAGCAGTATACGGACGCCTCTGCAACTCAAGAACAACTGGACCTATTTACGGTCGGAGACTTTCGAAGCTTTGTTGAGAATATCCGCCGAAAAGCCCAAAAAGAAACTCTACTACGAGCGTTGCAAACGATTAATAGAGACCAATTCCAAAAAGACATCAGTGAGTGGGCAAAGGCTTACATTACGTTGGCCACGACCCCCGAGAAAAAGCCTCACGATACTGAACTGGATGCTTTGGCGGAATTTAATTTGGACAAACAGGCTTCCCGCATTCAGTAATCTGCTGGCATTGGTTAACGTCCGAAGCCACTTCGTTTAGGTGGCCAACCGGGTTCGACCAAGAGCAACCACCAGTACATTCTCGAACAAAGGAAAAGCTCATGGGCATTTCAAACCTGGTCCAAGCCTGTCGAACGGATAATTTCAGCTAACCTAGCATAGTTAAAGTTTAGCGATCGAGGAACGACCAAATATTCCTCGGCGGGCGTTCCAAGCGCTATGTAGTCATCGGCCAAATAAAACAACCCAACAAGCGCGGATGTTATAGCGTCCACCTCGTCATGTGTGACTTTTGCGGTTGCAAAGTCTCCTGTGATTCCCGCTCGGACAAGGCCCCATTTCAACTCATCGAGGCTTGCTTTCTTCCGTGGGATCCCGAGTATGTCTTGCGCTGCACCGGGATAGCTTTCGATAACTCTCAATCCTTGCTGCCGGAGTTCGTTCGCTAGTCTGATTCCGCGTCGGGTTAGCATCTCCATGCTCGGCAGTAGGCACCAGAATACGGATATTCCCATTCTTTTCAGCGCCAGCTCGCACTTCCGATAGATCGGAGCTCCCGGAGCGCCGTGAGTCTCGGGTAGCGAAAGTGGTGAGTCGATGGAAACCACATCCGGCATCGCCGCGGTTGTAGCGGCGATCAACTCATCGTCGGTCCTGAGGCATTGCGTTGTCGCATTTGCGCCATCTAGGAGAGCCCAACCTGTCGCCCGCTTAGCGCTGCCCGTCAGGTCAATCCCGACAATTCGTGGGACCGTACTCGAATTCGGGCACCTTTTGAGCAGCCGCGAAACAGGCGATTCTACCGAAGACAGAGCAGCGAGCTGCCTCACTACACTCCGCCTCCTGGTACGGGGGGCGGCCGCAACCCCAGAAAAAATAGGGGCAATTGCATTCTCTAGGTAGGTGGCCGTTTTCTTGCAGAGTCTGTCGTACGCAATCTCCATGATCGCCTTCAGATGGATAACATCTTCAGTGTTGTACTGAATTAGCTGCTCAAGAGCTCCTTTTTCACCCCGCAGATGCTTTGCCCACAAGACAGTTGCATCGTATCCAGATATGTCTTCTACATCCTCGGCCCTTTTGAGCCCGAACTTTTCTTCGACCGCCTTGAGCCCACCTTTGAGACCGAGCTTACGTGTAATCCAGCGCAAGTCGATATGGATCGGCGGGAGCGTGATGTTTGGAAACGCCAGCTTCAGAAACCTAATGTCGAATGTAGCCCCGTTAAAAGTTACGACCACGGAGTACTGTCTGAGATGCTCAGGGACCTCCTGTAGATTTTCTCCTTCCACGAATACCTTGTACTTTCGTCCGTCGTAAAGCCCAACCACAGTGATTCTGTCAAAGACAGTGGATAGGCCCGTCGTTTCAATATCGAGGTAAACGCATTGGTCGGCGAATTCTGGAAATACCCTCCAGGCCTCACCCAGAGCCGACAGCCTCTCGAAGAAGGCAGCATTTCTCAACCGAATGGCTTCACGGGACGCCGGGATGTATTCATCCAGCTTCTTCTGAAGCCGGGCACCTATGACGCCGAACCTTTTCTCAAAAAGATCGGCGTCGTCCCAGCTGTGAATCCCACCTTTCCATAGCTCGATCTCGGTTTGTTTTCCGACCCCAGGAATATGAATGAAGGTGTGCTGCAGCATCGGTTCCAGAAGGTATTGTGCCAACTTTTGTTGACGTTTGCGAGGATTTTTGTACCAACAATAGTTGACACGTCGCATTGGATTATGCAAAATTTGGCCGAGTTTTCCACAGAATTGAAAGACCTGTTGACAACAATAGTGGACACATGAGCTGGAAACACGAACTTGGTCGCCAAATCAAACAGGGTCGAGAATCATCCGGCTTGACGCAAGCCGATTTAGCGAACGAACTCGATGTCAGTAGGCAGATGATCGGTCGGTACGAAACTGGGCGAGACGCACCAGCTGTTGATGTACTTGTTGAAATCGCTCGAATACTGGAGATTGAGTTTCAAATAAGAGGGATGCTTGTGAAACTTGAGCACGGTGGACGCCCGAGACTTCTTCGCAAACAACTTAAGTTCGAATTCGAAAAACCCCGGAAATTTGACCGAGCCCAAATCGAAATTACACCTACCGAGGGAAAGATTCTCATCAAAGCGGAAATCCCCGCCTAGTTGCCGTCTTCAAATTTAGCCGCTGCGTGCTTGGCTATTCAATTAGATTGGATTCTTTAAGGGGTTCAAGAACGCCATTTTGCAGCTTCGTGCGGTCGAAACCTTGGGCAGAGTCGGCCCGAACCGTTAGGTTGACCTTTCCTGCGAGATCCGCAAGATTCGCGATCGCGTTCCAAGCCGTAAAGAGCTGATTGCGGTCTGCTGAGAAGCTAACCTCAACGGTTCTTTGCACTGTGGGTGCGGGTGAAGGACCAGTGCCTGATGGGCCGGAAATGCCAGGAGCCGGTCCTACGGATGAGTCGGAACCCGAGATAGCCGCGCCGCTGCCTGCCGATTCGACGACACCTGTGACTGGAACTGCCGCCGAGACAGGTAGTGCCTGGGGCATCATCAGGAAGCCAGTATCCAAATCTATCTCGTCTTCGCTGACGACGGCATCGAACCGCACACGGGTAACGGGTACTGGATATTTGCCGTCGGCTCCTATCGGCGGTGTCGGGCCGGAATAGTAGCCGAACAACTTGTCTTTCACGCCTTTGGTTATCGCTTTCTTTAGTGCGTCGGTGGCAGCCAGTCTCGGAAATCCGAGGAACGAATAAAAACCATCCACCACATCGGCAGTTTTGATTCCAAGCGTGGGCGGCGCGCCCTCGCCAAGCTTAAACAGTTCGATGATCTTGCTCGGGACAGTGGTCTGAAAGACCCGACGCTGCATGTCAACAAGCAATTCCATCACGCGGTCGTGGACGCGTGCCTGCTTCTTTTCGTTGAGCGTTGTTTGCAGCGGACGCCCGCCGGCTGCGACAACGTCGATCACGATGCCGTCGCTCGTAACCTTTGGCAGCCAAACCTCGCCATAAAGTTTCAGCAGCGCTGATTCCGCCGCGGCAGCTTCGGTGCGCTCGCGCTCGCGCAATTGTTCTTTCTGCTCATCTGTCAGGTTGTGCTGCTTTGGCTTTTCGCGAACGTGATCAATTGCGATGAGGTACCTGACGGAACGGCGCAGAATCTCAATCTGGTCTGACGCCGGCACAGCCAAGCCAAGTCCGTTGCGATACTTGCGAGGGGTAGTGCCGCAATATTCAAAGATTTCTTTCGCGGCTGCTTCGCGGCCACTGGAAGCCTGGGTGCCAAAGTCGAGAGGCATGTAGGCTACGAGGAAGCAAGGCTCCTTGTCAGGAATTTCACTAGATTTCTGCTTCCAGACCACGGCATTGCGACCCGTAATCCTTGCTTCGAGCATTTCTTTGACTCGCTCTTCGACTTGGCGCTCGTTCCGACCTACAGCGTCAGCCTCCTGTTCAATTAAGAGGGTCACGTTCGGGTCTTTCTTGAAGCAATAGCGAACGCCATCGAAATGCAAATAGAGACACTGCTCTTTGAGTTCCTTAAGGCAGGCGAGGGCTGTTGTGCTGTCGAGGTCCGGTCCAACGCAGACCGAGAGAAGCTCAGGCTCGGTGATGCCTGGTGGCAGGAGCTCGGTGCCATTTGCTCCATCGCGTTTTCTTCCGCCGAATGAGTACATCAGAATGGCCGTCGCAAGGCGAAAAGCAGCACGCTTACCGGTCTCCGAAGGACTCTCTTTGCTGCGTCTGTCATCGATGCGCTTCGCGCTGGCATTCGCGCCGATGAAATCGCGCTCCAGCACTGCCTGAAAATCTGCCTGCTGGCCAACTTCCTTGAAGAAGGCGAGCCGAACCTCGGCGTCGTAAATGGGCACGTCGCCGGGCCCCAACACTGCTCGGCTTCGCTCCTCGCGTTTAGTAGCGCGAAGGCAAGCCGCGAGAAATCGCAGTGCGCCCCGTGTCCGTTGGAAATCGGGGATCGCCGCCCACTGCTCCCTCATGACATCAATCAACGCAGGATGGAAGGGATATGCCGCGCGTATCCGCTCTCGGAGAGCGAGGCCTTCTTCGTCGGCTTGCCGCTCCTCAGCAGCCCCCTTCGCATAACCTCGCCTCATCTGCGTGATGATTTGTTGATAAGCGTTTGCGGCAGGTGCGGCTTCGTCCGGGGTAGGAATTCGCGCAAGGAGTCGGCGCTGGATAACAGAAAGAATCTCGTTCCCCTCGACAGGTTCACGGAGCTGGTCTTTACGGGCTGCGAGATGGTCTATCGTCTGAAGGAGGTTCACATAGTCGAGCGATTCGCGTTTGCTGGATTGCAATGAGAAGACCAATGCAGACTCCTGCGTGTTTCCAACTGCTCGTATTAAGCGATCCAAGAAGTTCATCGTTTCGTCGCGCAGTGTAGTCTGATGAACCTTTATTCCCCCAGCGCTGATTAGGTATTGCAGGACCTCGTCCAACAGAATCAGGTTCGGACCTTGTGCCAATAATTCTTTTATCTCATCGGCTCCAGGTGCAACGCGCGCCTCGTCTTGCTGACGCAATATCTCGTAGCCTTTCTTTCCTCCAAGAGACAAGGCAATCCAGCCCCACATGGTCTGCACGCGTAACTTCTCACCTGGAATATCCTTGCCTTTGGTTGCATCAAAGAATCCGCCGTCGAAAACGGCAGTGCGAACGTTGGAAGGTCTGGGCAAGCTCTGAGCTTCTCGAAGGACATCAAGCGCCTTGCGATTGCGCGCAGCGTAAAAGAGAGAGGCCAAGGTGTGTGACTTGCCTCCACCGAACGGCGTTAGGAGCTTCAGGACTCGATTACCAGTTCCGCCGGTCAAGCGTGAAAGGGCGTCCTCAAGCAGGGATCGCAATCCCTTCGTCAGGTAGGAGACGCGGAAAAAGTGCTCAGGATCTCGGTAAACCGCCGGAACGCTTTTGCTGCCATCGGCGAGCGGGCCCAAATCCAGCGCAAAAATATCCTCAGAGAAACTTGGAGAATCCACGTCTGGGTGGACTTGGGCAACCTGTACCCAAGGTTTGATGACGCCTTGTGTCACGGTCATTTCAATTGTCCTTCTGGAGCGATAGGTGCAGTTCTACTTCTTCAATTCCGCCGAGCGAAACAACGGTCCAATCGCTGCCTCTGCTGCGTCCTCAACGACGCTGCGCCAGTTGGCGGTCAATTTCGTGAGCGAAGAGAGTTCTGTGCCAGTAGCGACCTCACCCAATTCACCTCCCTTGAGCGCTGGCCCAGCAAGCGCTTGTGCCAACAAGCGCGCTTGTTCGGTACCAGGATTGCTAATGCGGAGAAAATCGCCGATGCCAGATGGGTGGTGCTCCATCAGCCATAGAATTCGGTGCAGGACGTCTATAAGCGGTGCAGGCTGTCCGTGCTCAGAGCGCAAGCCTAGCTTTTCGTCGTCTCCGCGTTCTGAGAAATCTCGCAATCTGTAAGTGCTTTGCTTTTTTTCAACAAGTGGCCGCGCTCCGGCGGAGAGCCCGTCTGGGCCATCTAGTTCCACGTGGGTACCGTTAGCGAAGACGATTGCTTCGCCAGCATCGAGGGTAGCTGCTCTATACGTGTAGCGCCAAAGAACATAGAAACGCGTGGATGGGTCAAGCCCTACGAGACTGTACCGTCCACCATTGCCGCCTGCTTCTTTCGACAAGCGCTCTAGAATCACATCGAGAACGGTTGATTCGACTTCTGCAAGAAATTTCTCAGCTGGCACTTCGTCGCCGTTTGCGTACTCTACAGTGGCGTACTTAGTGAAAGATCGGAGCCCCGCCCCGACGCACGCAATCACCAGGTCAGCGCCGGAAATTCCTAGGCCCCAGAGTGATACGACTCGCTCGCGGACCGTGTTTTCAAGATCAGGCCGAATCTCTTCGTAAAGGCCCTTGCCATCGGACAGGCGTTTGCGCGCAACGAGAAAGATGCTTGTTGCGAGCGCGGAAGACTCCATCGACCTCTGGCGCGAGGGATTTTCAGTATCGATGGGCCACGCCTCGCTTACAACGAAGCCGGTTTTACGCAGTGCATCAACCAAGGTAGACCAGCCGGCTGTGGTCTTATGCGCGTAAACACATACGAGAGGCGCTTCGGGCTTTAGCACACGCTTGGCCTGGGAAAAGGCTTGCGACATCATTGCTTCGTAAGCCTTTCTTGCGGCTGTCTTATTCCCTCCATGAAGCGAGGGGTCCATTACAGCTTCAGCTTTCACCGGCGAAGTGACAGTTGCGAAATGTTCTGGATAAAGATGGCCCACTGACCTCTTCAACCACACGTAGAAGAAATCAGCCAAGTGCGAATAGGGGACATTGTCATAATAGGGAGGATCAGTTATGACGGCATCAAAAAAGCCGTCTTTATAGGGGAGCTCCAACGCCGACCCGCGCTGCACCTCGCATTCGCGAACGGAATCGCGGGCAAGCGCAGTAAGAGAGCCAAGCACATCCTTCGCGGATTGTTGCCAGGAGCCAGAGGAATCCCCGAAGGGGTTGGCTTCTGGAAAATCCCACACCATTGGCATTTTGCCATTTGCGATAGGGCTCTCTATTTTCTCGGCACCTGAGTGCCAGCGGCAGACGTTCGCGCCTCGTTCGGCCACTTTGTCCATGATGAAAGCAAGGTATGTTGCTACAGCCTTTGCTAGCTCTGGTTGGCAACCGGCTTTGAGCAATTCAGCGTGGGCTGCGCGGATGTGTTTTGCGAACGTAAGAAGAGTTAGGAGCTGGCGCGAAGTGAAGTGATCTGCAAACGTTCTCAGGCCATAGAGATGGCTAAAGAAGGCTCGCGTATCGCCACTAAAAATCGGCTCGGTGGGCAGAGACAAACCGCGATCAGCTAAAAGCGCGTTGAGCCTTTGCTGAAGATTTCTCTCATCGGGTGCGAAGTTCTGCGTCGCGCGCTGCGGCAGGTAGACTTTTCCGGTCTCGCCAGCTCTTGTACAAAAAACGGCCATGAGTTGAACGCCAATAATTCCGTTTATCCCTGACGCCTTAATGTGTTCGACCGACACGGGGGCATAGCAAAATGGGCATGTAGTCTCTCCGCCAGAGGAGACGTCGGTAGGATCAAATCCCCATTGTGAAACAGCCTCTTTTGGCTTCTCCTTGTCGGAAAGGAGCAGCTCGTAATCAACAACCCCTTTTTCTTTCCGGGCTATTGGTTTAAGAGCTACGAATCCCTCGCCTTTCTTCCTCAGCCACGTCTGTCGATGGAGTGGCACTGTACCGCGACAGCCGGGTCGGGGGCATGGAACTGTACGTGTCCAGAGATACGCAACAGGCGTAAGGAAGCCTTGCGGAATGCGTAGCTCGTTTTGGCTTCGCTCAAATCCTGAAGCCTCGAATTCGGCTTGACGCTTCGGCGCCAACTTACTCGGTTTTTTGTCGGGGTCAGGGATTAGTGGATATAGGTCGCCGACCTCTTTGTAGGTGCGCTCGAATACAGTTTGACTCCATTGACGTAGCTGCTTAACAAGCTCCTGACCAAACCGCGGGGGATAGACCAACGTCGCGAGTTCTACGAGGTGGGCTACTGGGTTCAATTCGAGTGCGTGAGAATCGCAGCCAAGTCTGGAGGCCTCCAAGGGGATCGAGCCTCCTCCCGCAAACATATCGAGTACTCGCGGCGCACAACCGCCGTTTGCGGCACGAATATGGTCCGCCGCCTGCTTCAACTGTTCTGTGGTCACCGCTCTTTGGGACAATGCCTTGAGGAACTTAGCAGCATTGGCCCTTCCGAGACTCCTTTTCTGTGCGTCCGTTCCATTCCCCGGCACAAATTGGCAGGCTGGAACTAAGGCGCCGTATATAGCTGCTCGGCTTGCAGCAAGCGGACGCCTCGCCCACCATCGATGCAGCACCGATAGCAGCGCTTTGGAAAGGTATCCCTTCGCCTGTGTGACGCTGTTCTCGATGCTCGCCTCTTCGCTTATGTCAGCGATTGGTAAGTAGTCTTCAATCAGTCGGCGGTCGTCCGTCATTTCTTCGCACCTACCGGCGCATGCGCCGCTGGAACTGCCTTAGCAACCTCCGCTGCCACAGGCTTTTCAAGTCCTCGTGTCGCAACGAACTCATCTATCGGCTTGACCAAATCTGCATGATCTTTCGAGATCGTGGCATAGTCCTTCGTACCAAGGATTGCCAAAAGCTGCTCTAGATTGTGTTTTTTCTTTGCGGCCCCCATTGTTGCTTCCAGATCGGGATTGTAAACATGAAGAGAAGGTCGTGCAGGTTTTGCGGCCGCCACCGCCGCTGCAACAACGTCGTTCTGCTTTTTGGTTCCAGCATCTTTCTCATCGTCTCGATCATGCACGGCATAGAAATCAATCCCCAGTTCCGCACATAGCCGGACGTAGTCTGCAATCTGAGTCCTGCTATCACAAACAGTGACGGAGATACTTCGGACGTTGGGATCGACACCCTTGCGAAGAAGCAATTCTTCGAGAATCCCCTGGTCATCCTGGCCTTCCGTCAGAATTACGTGCTGCGCGAACACAACTTCCCCGTTACCCATGCGGCGCACCTTTTGCTGCATTCGCGGAAAATTGAAGGCGGCCCCGGCTCTCACCTGCATTGCGGTGGTGGGCCGCCCGGCTGGCCGGTGAAGCCTTACGATCTCGTGAGGATTTCCCAAATCCACGAACTCGGGGTCATGCGTCACATAGACAATCTGGTGCCCCTTTTCCCCCAATCGCGCCAAGACGCTGTAAAAGTATCTTCTTAAATGTACGTGGAGATAAATCTCGGGCTCTTCAATCAGGAGAACGATGCCGCGCTCACTCTTGTTAATGTCCAGCAGCGTTTCGAGAACAGCAAGCCTTAAAAGGGCGCGGTATCCGGCACCGAGGCGGTCCACAGGCAGCGCCGGGAGGTCCTTGTGTTCCGCGACCTGCAAACCGATCCATTTTTCAAACATCTCGCGGTGTGACGGCATTCCAAACTCGACGTGCAGGGCGCGATCAGTGTGAAGACCTAAGTACTCCTCAATACGAACGGAAAGACCGTTCTCAATCTCGGAAAGCTTTGCTGTCCGAAGAATTTCGGCGAGACGGCCACAGAATTCTCTGAAGGCGTCCTTCGACGCCACTTTGGTTTTGCCGTCAAAGGAGTACTGGTTGTGGTCAGCTTCAAAGTCCTCGCGATAGAGTTCGAACAGTCGGCCCAATGGACTGTAACCCGTGGTCTTGTCGAAGAATTTTTCTAGGCTCGGCGCGTCAAGGTAGAAAAGCTCTCCGATTTTCCATGCTTGGTCCGTGACTAGCACCGGTCGTGGGGTATTATCTGCGCCATCGTCGGGCGCTCCTTGACGCCGGAACATTCGCACGGGCTTGGTCAATGTTTTCCCGTCTGGGCCGAAGCAGTAGTGCTCTTTGTGGAGAGCGCCTTTATTGTCGCCCCTTTTGTAGCGCGCGGCGCGATAGCGAAAGCCGGAGATGTCAAACTGCTTGCGATACACGTCATGGTCGATTACGGGCGGATTTAGATACAGTTCGATCAGAATTTCCGCATCGGTGTTCTTGCCGTGAAAATCGCTCTCTTCTGGTTCGAAGTTCTTGAATGGGAATGCGCCCAGAACGATACCGAGCGCTTCCAATACGTTGGACTTGCCGGCCGCATTTGGTCCAACTATCGCGAGCAGATTGCTCTTGTCCGAAAGGGAAATCGTCACACCATCAGGCCCGATTGAACGGAAGTTCTTGATGATGAGCTTCGGGAACTTCATAGTTTCGGCCCATTTGATCGTGCAGCTTCTTCGATTGCGTCCGCGGGAATGTCATAATACCGAGCCGCAACGATTTCGCGCTTGGCATGGTCGAGATGTTTGACTGGGTTCTGGATGCGAACCGGTTCGGAATCGGGCTTGCCAAGCGGGTCCCAAACCACATACAGCCAGTAGCTATCGCCGAGTTGGGTTGCCTTATACCACTCGTTTGTGGTCAGCCGAACAGGCTGACCGCGCCTCCTGCCTTTCACCTCAATCCGCCGGATACCGGTCACGGGATCGCGATAGCCAGTCTGTGGGTCGGCTGGGCCGATGCTGCGGATGTCGAAGCCAATCTTGAGATGTCCCACGCGCTCACATTCAAATCCTCGGGCAGTCTCGTAGGCAATGACAACGTCCTCGGCGGCGATTTCGCACTGCCGCCGTGCTTCGGGATCCAGTTCGTCAAGAGCGGCGCCGATCTGCTCTTCGACGGAGCGCGTAGTGGGCAGCACTAGCGCTGTAGCAACGTGGCGTACCGGCCCGTGTTTTGCAATTCCCAGGCGCTCCAAGCCCGCAAGGCGTTCAGCTCTCGTGCGGGTCAGGTCGGCCAGGTCGTTTTCGGCTCGCTGGCGAGCAATCGCCACATCTGGCTCTCGCATCTCCCGCGCCTTGAGACTCATTACGCGGTCTTGTGCAGCCCGCACGCGAGCGTCAAACGATTGCTGAAGGTAATCGCGGCACACTTCGATAAAGTGCTGCCGTTCCTGCTGGCATTGCGCGCGCCGTTCGGTCTGATATGTGCCCTTGAGAAAATCTGCTGCCTGGGTCACATCTTCCGCCACTAGATTTTCGGGGGCAGCCGGGTGACCCGGTAGGTCGAGAAGAACATCAGAGGGAACGACTGAAAAGCGCCCGTCAGCATTCCCCATTTCCTCACGCACCGCGACGAGTTCGCCCAGAAGAGCCTGGGATTCTCCTTTCGTATTTTGACCTCGGATCGCCATCTCGAAGAAGTGCAACTTGTAAGGAATCTCGCTGTTGGTGTCTACGAAAACTCCTACACCCGTTGACAATGGAGCCAGTGCCTCATTCAGCCGTTCATCGACCGCAGCGTACAAGGGATGACCGGGGCCAACGAGCACGGCATCAATATGCTGGTCCATCTCCAAATGTTCTTTGTGGAAGGTCACTTTGCGATACGTGGGCTCCGGTTTCCCCAGTTTGCGGATCGCCGCCAGTCGGTCTGAACGCAAGTCCGCCAGGACGTGTTCGATTCGGTACAAGCCGTCGGCGCGCGCTTCGACCTTGAGGCCGATCTCACGCGCTGCGTTCACGAAGTGCTGTTCGACATAGCGCGGCATCAAGCGGCGTTCTTCGGCTTCGGCGTTGCGCGTCTGGAACGCGGAGAAGTCAACATTCGCACGGGCCAGCGCGATGCCCGTCGCCTTTTCGTATTGCAGGAGAATTTGGGGATCAACCCGCTCAATCTGGTCCAAATACTCATCCAAGCGTCGGGGGTCGTTCGCGGCTTCACGAAGAATATCGGGCAGATTGATATCGTTGAGCGAGAGAACCTCGCCGATCACGTCGAAAATGCGGTCCGCGAGCGCGTCTCGCATTTGGTCGAGCTTGTAAAGCAGGCGTTCCAAGATGCGGCCTTCGATGATCGGCTGGCCTTCTTCGGATTCACTGGCAACGAAATTGAAGGCATGCACTTCACGTTCTTGGCCGATTCGGTGGATGCGGCCGAGACGCTGCTCCAAGCGCGTCGGATTCCAGGGCAGATCGTAGTTAATCATCAAACGGCAGAATTGGAGGTTTATCCCTTCGCCTGCCGCTTCAGTAGCCACGCAGATTTGCCGGGAAGTGCGGAATTCTTCCTGCGCACGCTTCCTTTCGTGGGGATTCATTCCACCGTGGATCTCACACGTGGTATAGCCCCAGCGGTTGAGGTGGTCTATGAGGTGATTTAAGGTGTCCCGATGCTCCGTGAAAATGAGGAGTTTCCCTCGACCATCCTTCAACTCGTTGAATTCGGCCTTCGCGAGACAGTCGCGAAGTGCGGCGAGTTTTGAGTCGGCAGCATGGTCGCGAACGCGGCGCGCTTGACCAACTAGGTCACGGAGAGCCGCGATTTCGGTGCGTAGATGATCGAGCTCAAGAGCCGTCGTGAACTCGTCGGTAAGGAGGTCGCGGTCAGCATCGTCGAGATCATCTTCGTCTTGCTCCGCGTCGGTGATTCGTCCTTGGATCTGGGCAAGCCTTTTCGTTCGCTGGGCGGGTGAAAGCAATTCCAGCTCTTCAAGCAATTCTTCTTGCTTTTCGAGACGGCGGCGCAGAGATTCGGCTATCGCCTGTGTCGAGCTAGCAAGGCGGCGCTGAAGGACGGTCCGGGCGAGCGCAACGCTTTGTTTTTTTCGCCCACTGGCTTGAGGCAGAAACTCGTTGATATAAGCCGTTACTGCCTTGTAGAGATCAAACTCTTCTTGGTTCAGCTTGAATGTGACGGTATGTGCGTGGCGGTCTGGAAAGAGACGATGGCCCTGGATGTCACGCAGGTCTTCCTTTAGTCGGCGCAAGGCCCAAGGGCAATTCTCCCCCAGGCTAAGAATGTCACGCCGGATTTCTCCCGCGCGGTCGCCTACGCGTGTTGGTTCGGGAAACAAATCGGGGTCGACCAAGCGGACGAAATGGCCGAAACGGTCGTCGTCACCGTGGTGCGGCGTCGCGGTTAGCAGCAACAAGTGGTCAGCATCTAGGGCAAGGCGCTCCGCAAGCTGGTATCGGCGGGTCTTCTCAACTTCGTCGCCTCGTCCCGACGAACGCTTGGTGTACGCGCTGCACTTATGAGCTTCGTCGATGATGATGAGGTCCCAGCGCTGCTGCCAAACCCTTTCCCGAACGTCTTCTTGTTTGGCGTAATCGAGCGACGCGATTACTTGTGTCGCCCTCTGCCACGGATTTACAAGCTGCTGCTGGTCAACGGCGGAAAAAATGACTTCGAATGGCTCGCCAAACCACCTCAACAATTCATCCTGCCATTGAATGGTAAGTGGCGCGGGGCAAAGTATCAGAATGCGTTCAATGGCCTCGCGCAATTTCATTTCCTTGAGGAGGAGGCCGGCCATGATCGTCTTACCGGCACCGGGGTCATCAGCCAAGAGAAACCGGAGCCGCGGCTGCGGCAGCATCTTCATGTATACCGCCTCGATCTGATGTGGCAGTGTACGAATACCGGAAAGGCTCACTGCGAATTGCCTGTCGTGGGCATACGCTAGACGAATTCGAGCAGACTCCACAAGAAGGCGCAGTTTTTCTGCATCACCCGGATGGACGGTCGCCTGAGTGGCTAGAGCCTGACCGGCAAGTGCCTCCGCCTCTTGGAGCGAGAGAATGGCTTCGTCTGGAGTTCCATCACCTAGGCGGACACGGCACTCATATCCCGAGCCGATGAATCGCACTGCCTCAAGCGTGACCGGCTCCAGGAAGTGCCCGGGCAGCGTGACCCGCTGACCGACGGGAAATTGTTTCTCTGACGGAATAGCGCCTTGACTGGGCATCTGGCTCAAGTTCTCTCCATTTACGGGCTAATACACAATACTGCGCAACTAGCTCATTTTCTAGAGACTTGGACATTCCGATGACTTCGAAGGCAAAGTTGGGGCTGCTTGCGCTCGTCTGTCGAGGGAGCAGCCTATTGCTTTTTCAGATTGAGCTATGCGGTGCTCGCTTGCGGGCCGATCAGCACGCTGTGTGATGTCGTGTCAGCTGTGCCTGTGTGAGGGATGCGCCCGCGACCGTACCGTGAAATGTAATTTCGAGCTATTAGATTTCAATCATTGCTTTTGGAGGCTCAACGAAGCGGTCTCTGTCGCCGGGCCTAGAAGCACGCTGCGAGAAGTCATGTCCGCAGTTCCACTGAGCTTAGTGCCGCTCACACTGCCGTGGAACGTAATCTCCACGGACGCCATCGGAAACTTGTTTTGGCCTGAAAACGTCAGGGAATCCTTGGACACGACACCCGAGGTTATCGGTACCTGGACGCGACCAGCCTCTGGAGGAGTGAAAACGAGCGTTCCAGTAATGGCGTCTCCATTCTGGTTTAGCGTCAATTCAGCAGGTCCTTGCCACTTGTGTCCGCGCTTGTCCGTGGATTCGATTGATCCCTTCCAGACGCCAGAAACGTCGTGGCGCAACACGCAGCCAGCGAGTGAAAAAATGGCGAAAGCGAGAACGAGTAGTACGAGCGACAATGGCTTATCGCGCATTTTTATTCCCCCGTTACTCCGAACTTGATGCAGAATATAGCCGCCCAGACGAACAGGCTTTGTGCTCAGCGCC
>Ga0070741_10002623_pt1 | contig 47425 bp, 49 predicted proteins | sample Coa_R1_4_FD_66440 | JGI IMG/M metagenome (GOLD analysis project Ga0070741, IMG submission 66440) | Surface soil microbial communities from Centralia Pennsylvania, which are recovering from an underground coalmine fire - Coalmine... | ecosystem: Environmental > Terrestrial > Soil > Unclassified ... | reverse complement strand
ACGCGTCCGAGCACCGGGACCTCCAGGAGAGATTACAGTCGTGTAATTCTCCCCTTCTCGATGACCGGGGGCGAGCAGATCCGGTCATCCATCCTCCGACTTTCTGCTCGCTCACCTAGGCGGGTCCGTACCAGGGCGGCGCGGTCCCGCCCGTCAGGATCTCCTTGCGCTTGCGCTCGGCGCGATCCAGGAACGGTAGGTGGATCAGGAAGCCGAGGGTGGAGCCGATCAGGAACATCCACGAGTAGCGGGGGACGCTCCCGCTGTCGTGGCGAAGGTAGACGGTGATCTGCGGCCCGCCACCGTTGTAGTAGGCCTGGGCCGCCGCGAGCGAGACCTTGCCGACGGCGGCGAATCTGATGTTCTGGACCGTGAAGTCGGTGGTCTGGAACGCCCCGGGCTCGAACTGTGTCTTGCCCGCCGTCGTGTTCGCCTGCTCGGCGAGATAGGCCTGCACGGCCCCGGTCACCGACTGGACCGAGGCGGACAATCCGGGCGAGGGGGTGAGCCACTCGCTCCCGGTGGGATAGTCCCGATACTGCGCGTACGGCAAGCTCGTGAGGTTCTGGCCAGCCGCCTCGACCACCCACCCCGGCTCGGCGCCGCGGGGGCCGAGGTCGACCGGTGTGGTCGGCCCCTGCGACCAGAACCCGAACGTCCAAAGCGCGGAGTAGAGCATCATCCAGCCGAAGAAGCAGACCGCGAGGACGAGGTAGCCCATCCTGCGCCCGAACACCGCGGAGAGCAGGAGCAGCACGCTTCCGATGAAGAGCGTGAACCCCATGGCCACGCCGAGGACGCCCTTGATCATGGTCCCGCAGTCGACGTGGAACCCAAGGCAGGTGGGGTTGGTGAGCTCGGCGATCACGGACCCGTCCCCGTGGGCGAGGGCTGATTCGGGAAGTCCTTGTCCGCGGCCGCCTGGGCCGCCGGGTTGATGCACACGTTGTGCTTGAACGGGACCTGAGACTTGTCCTGGATCGAGACGATGTAGTTGACGATGTCGTTGATCTGCTGGTCGTCGAGCGCGCCGGCGTAGCGGATGCTCCAGGATGGCATCGGCGTGCCGGCCCGTCCCTGCTCGATCGTGGCGTAGATGTCGTCGAGCCCGTGGATCGCCGGGTGCCCGGTCCAGGGCCCCCCGCAGACGGTCGTCAGGTTCGGGGTCGGGATCGGCGTGTTGGTCGTGGTGTTCAGGATGACCGACCCCTTGAGCCCCTGGCCGTGGCAGCGGACGCAACCGACCCCGCCCTGGTTCTCCTCACTGAAGAGCTGGACGTCGTTGGCGCCTCGGGCGATCGAGTCGGTGAGCAGCGCGCGCTCCTGGTCGAGGTTGCGCGAGGGCTCGAACAGCCAGGTCATCGGGATCCAGATCACGAAGAAGACGACGAGGAGGACGCCCCAGCCCTGGAGCTTGTGGAGGAGCGGGGTCTCGAGGTCGGGGTCGGAGGGGCCGGGCCGCATCGCGCGAGGGATGTCCGGCGGGCGCGCCTCGACGCGCCGAACCCGACCGCGCGCGAGCAGGACCGAGCCGGCAACGACGAGGAAGATGGCCCCGCCGACCGCGAGGATCACGCCTTGAGCTCTCGAGAGCGCCAAGATCATCTCGTCGCCCCGCTCATCCCGGCGCCACGCAGAACGGGCCCTGCGGCGGCTCGTCGATGGTGTTGGTTCCGCGGGGCGGCCCGAGCAGGATCTGCGACGTGTCGACCATGACGTCCCCGGCGTCGGTCACGGTGACCTTGAACCGGTCCAGGCCGCGGGGCGCCGGCCCGAGCTGGTACTCACCGGCGTAGTTGTACTTCGAGCCGTGGCACGGGCACTCGAACCACTGGGACTGCTGACAGAACGGCACGCGGCATCCGAGGTGCACGCACCGCTGGTAGAGCGGCATGATGCCCTGCGTGGTCACCCCCTCCGTCACGTAGTTCACGTTGCCGGAAGGGTGGCCGTTCCACGGGACGATGTAGAAGCGACCCGCGCCGTAGTAGAACGGCTGGCTGTTCGAGTCGATGAAGCTCTTGATGTCGCTCAGCTTGCCCGCGTTGATGATGGAGCCGAAGCCGCCCTTGAGGTTCGGCCACAGGAACGCGATCGTGGCGCCGCCGAACTGAGCGCCGAACACCAGCAGGGACGACACCAGCGAACGGCGGAAGAACTCGCGGCGCGAGACCGGCCTCGGCGCGGGCTTGGCCGCCGGGCCGCCGGGAAGCGTGATCCCGGGCCCCGCCTCGGCGGCGCGCTGGGCCCGCCGGCCCCTGACGAACGAGAGCCCGAACACGATCGCGAACAGGTCGACGACTCCCATCACCACGAGGGCGGCGATCGTGCCGGAGGACAGCGCGAGCGCTCGGGTCATAGCTCGAAGAACACCCCCTGCGCCCACGGCCAGACCCAGTTGTAGCCCGTGCCCCGGAAGAACGAGCCGGCGATGGTGAGGGTCGCGCCGAACATGAACAGCATGGTGAACAGCGTGATCGCGAGCTTGCGGTCACCGGGCCGGGTGCTGGGGTTCCGGTCGATGTACGGAACGGCCGCGAGGCCGAGGAGGATGAACGTCGGGATCGTGATGCCGGCGACGAGCGGGTGAAAGTAGCGCAGGAGCTCCTGCAGGCCGAGGAAGTACCAGGGGGCCTTCGAGGGGTTCGGCGTCAGGTTCGGGTTCGCGAGCTCGCGCAGCGGGGCGTTCACGAAGGTCGAGAAGATGACCATCCCGGCGAGGAGCACGAGGAGCGCGATGAACTCCTCGATCAGCAGGTGGGGCCACACGTTGACCCGGTCTCCCTGCTCGCGCTCGACCCGCTGGATGCCCTCCGGGGGGACGAGCGCGAGGAGCCGGTGCTTCTCGGGCGCGCCCCTCTTCGGCTCCGGCACGTTGCCCGTGGGCGGGGGTGCCTCCCGCACGGGAACCGCGACGGCCACCGCCGCCGCGGCCGCGGGAGCGGCGGCCGGCGCGGGAGCGGAAGCCGCAACCGGCGCCGACCTGGCCGCAGGTGCGGCGGCCGTCGCGGCAGTCGGAGGTGGGGCGGGTTCGGAGGGAGGAGGCGGCGCGGAGGCGCTCCCGGCGCCACCGGCGGTGCCGGGCCCGGCCGGGGCGGCCTCGGAGCCGGTCGCGGCGGGGCGCGCAGAGGGTGGCGGCGCGCCGGTCCCTCCCTCCTTGGCCCGCAGCGCCCGGACGGCGGCCGATCTCGCGCGGCCCTCGGCCACACGCCGGTCGGTTCCCTTGGCGAGCTCGTCGGCCAGGACCTTGTCGAAGGTCTCCTGGTCGAGCGGGGTGTCCTCTCGCGCCATCGGCTCCTCGTCCCCTCTTACAGCGGTCCGGAGATGCCGCCGTCCTTGCGGATCCGCCAGAAGTGCACCGCCAGGAAGATCACGAGCACGAACGGGAGCGCGAGGACGTGCAGCACGTACCAGCGAAGCAACGTGTTCGGACCCACCACCACGCCGCCGAGCAGGAGGAAGTTGGCCTGCTTGGCGATGAACGGCGAGTACCCCGCCAGGCTGGTGCCGACCGTGACCGCCCAGATCGCGAGCTGGTCCCACGGCAGGAGGTATCCGGTGAACGACAGACCCAGCGTGAGGAACAGCAGGATCACGCCGACCACCCAGTTGAACTCACGCGGCGGCTTGTAGGCCCCCGTGTAGAACACGCGGGCCATGTGGAGCGTGACGGTGAAGACCATCAGGTGGGCGCCCCAGCGGTGCAGGTTCCGGACGAGGTCGCCGAAGAACACCGACGTGCGGATGTTCTGCATGTCCGCGTAGGCGGTGGCCCCTCCGATGTCGGCCATCGGCCGGTAGAAGAACATGAGGAAGATGCCGGTGACCGTGAGCAGGATGAAGAGGAAGAACGAGAGGCCGCCGAGGCAGAACGTGTACGTCAGCTTCAGCCCGTGACGCTTCATCTTCACGGGGTGGAGGTGGTACAGGACGTTGTTCATGGTGGCCAGGGCGCGATCGCGCGACGTGTCCTTGTAGCCCCTCCGGAAGATCGACCCCGGCCGGAAGATCGACTTCCAGACCTCGGTGTCGCGGACCCGCTCCAGCACCTCGCTGGGCGACGGCGGCTTGAGCTTCACGCTTCCCCTATCTCCCCACTCGGCTCACTGCTCGGCCTCGGCCCGCTGGGACATCGGAACCGCGGCCATCGTCCGCGTGCCGGCGCTCTCCTCCGGCAGGCGCGCATAGTACAGCGTGTCGGTGGGACAGCGATCGACGCAGACCGAGCAGCGCGTGCACGCGTTGTCGTCGACGACGAAGACCGCGTAGGCGCCCTCGACCTCGGCGCGGACGGCCTCGTCCTCGGCCCCCTCGACGATGCCGGCGGACATCATGTAGATGCAGTTCCACGGGCAGACGTCCTCGCACGCCCGGCACAGGATGCAGTTGTCGGGGTCGAGCATGAGGTGTTTGGGCGACTTGACGCCTTTCGCGAGCCACTCGACGTCGACCGCCTGCACGACGTAGTCGGTGTGGATGTCGACCTCGGTCTTCGTGAACGGCATGGCGCGGGCTCCTTACGTCCTCATCGATAGCCGCCGGTCGGCCGCTCGGCGGATTGGCCTCGAAGCCGCCGGCGCCAGTTCTGCAGGACCGCGGCGATCACCAGGATCGTGACGAACGGCCCGGTGGTGAGGCCCATGGCGATGGCGTCGCGGAGCTCGAGCCGCCAGTCCCCGCCCCCCGAGGGCCCTCCCCAGCCGAGCTTCTGCTCGGCGAAGTACATCCAGAACGAGGGGATGACCACCATCGTCACCAGGGTGAAGAACGCGAGGAACAGGCAGAACACGACCGCCGTGGTCCAGGTCCACTCGAACTCCTTGAGAAAGCGCTCCGCGCGCTCCTTGAGCGGCGCGAGCCGTTCCGAAACCCTCATGCGGAATCCACCCTCGCGTTCGACCGGCGGCTGATTATAGCCGTGGCCCTCTCGCATCCCCCCGTGACGTCCATCGCACCGAGGGCTTGTGAACGTCTTCACAAGCCCTTCCCACTATGGCGCGATCCCGTCGGCCCTGCAACCCCCACCCCGCGCCGGCGGGCACCTACACTCGTGCTTCGACATGCAGGTCGGGATCGCGGACGTCACGGGGTTCGTCCAGCGCGGGCTCGCCTCGTGGTGGGCACCGGGGCTGGCGTTCGCCGCCGGTGTGGTGTCGTTCGCGTCGCCCTGCGTCTTCCCGCTCGTTCCCGGTTACCTCTCGTTCGTCGCCGGCGGCGAGTCCCGGGACGAGGGGCGCCCGCTTGTCCCGATTCTCCTGTTCGTAGGCGGGTTCGCCGTCGTCTTCACCGCGCTCGGCGCGTTCGCCGGAGGCGCGCTGCCCCGGGTGCTCAAGTCGCCGACGGGAGCGCGGATCTCGGGAGCCGTGATCGTGCTGTTCGGCCTGCTCATGCTCCTGTACGCGCTCCGGATCGGCTGGCCGGGGCTGTACGCGGAGCGTCGTCCCCTCCTCGAGCGCGTGCGGCCGGGGCCCGCGTGGGCCTTCCCGCTCGGGGTCGCGTTCGGGATGGGCTGGACTCCCTGCATCGGGCCCGTGCTCGCCGGGGTGCTGGCGATCGCCACGGCGCAGGGGGGCTCGGCCCGGGGCGCGATGCTCCTGCTCGCGTACTCGCTGGGGCTCGGCCTGCCGTTCGTGCTTGTCGGGCTCGGGATCCGCCGGATCATGGGCGCGCTCGCCTTCGTCAAGCGGAACTACCACTGGATCGCCGGGATCTCGGGGGCCGTGATGATCGCGATCGGCGTGCTCGTCGCCACCAACCTGTGGACGCGGCTGCTTTCGCCGATCCTGCGCCAGGTCGGGAGGTTCACCCCGCCGATCTGACCGCGAGGACGGACCGGACGACGGATCCGGACCGCCCTACAATCGGAGCCTCGCGATGTCCTCCGCCACGGCCTCATCCCCCCGGGTCACCCTGCTCCAGTCCGTCGCCCTGGTGTGGCGCACCCTCCGGTCGATGCGGACGGCGCTCCTCCTGCTCCTGCTCCTCGCTCTCGGCTCGGTCGCCGGCTCGCTGGTCCCGCAGGTGGGGACCTCGGACGCGCGGATCGCCGCGATGTTCCGCGACCACCCGCTGCGCGCGAGAATCTACAACCAGCTCGGGCTGTTCGATGTGTTCGGGTCGTGGTGGTTCACGCTCATCACCGCCCTGCTCCTGGTCTCCCTGGTGGCATGCCTGGTTCCGCGCACCCGCGCGCTGGTGCGGAACCTGCGAACCAGACCCCAGCCCGCCCGCGAGCTCGAGTCGATGCGGCACTACACCGTGCGCCACGTGGCCCTCGCGCCCGACCGGGCGATGGCCCGGGCCCGGCGCGTCCTCCGTCGCCGCCTGTATCGAGTCGCGGGATCGAACGGCTCGGCCCCTCAGTCGCTCGCGGCGGACAAGGGCCTTGCGCGCGAGGCCGGGAGCCTGCTCTTTCACTGGTCGTTCTTCCTCATCCTCGTCGGGGTCATCTGGGGGAAGGGGACGGGGTTCTCGGGTCAGGCCACGATCGTCGAGGGGCAGACCTGGACCGAGGCGCACGCGAACTACGCCGGCCAGATCCACGAAGGCCGGTTCTTCGACGAGGCGCATACGGGCATCCGTGTCCACGTCGACAGCTTCACGGCGACCTACCGGATCCCGTCGGGGATCCCGGAGGACTTCGTGACCCGGGCGGACCTGTACGACCCGGACGGCAGGTACGTGAAGACGGTCGACATCCGCGTGAACCATCCCGCGGCGATCGACGGCGTGAAGCTCTACCAGTTCGGGTACGGCTGGGCTCCGGTGATCGACGTCCGCGAGGACGGGCGGCTCGTCGCCTCGGGGCCGGTGGTCTGCCAGCAGGGGACACCGCCTCCGGGGGTGAGCCCCCTGCAGCTCCCCTGGGACTGCGCGGTCAAGCTTCCATCGCTCCGGCCGCAGGTGGGCATCCAGTTCCGCCTCTGGCCCGACAGTCGCGCGCTGTACGCGCTGCTCTCGGCCGGCAAGGCGATGCCCATGCTCACGGAGTACGCGCCGGTCATGACCTACACGGCCTACCGAGGCGACCTGCGCCTGGACCGGCCGCAGAGCATCTCGAGCATCGACACCGCCGCGATGCGGCGGTGGACGAGCGGGGTGATCGGCGCGGGCCAGAGCGTGCAGCTCGGACGGGGGCTCACGATGTCGTTCCCCGATCTCCGGCAGTACACGGTGCTGGAGGTGAAACGCGACCGTGGGCTGTGGATCGAGCTCGTCGCGGCTATCCTGATCCTGGTGGGGTTGCTGCCCGCCCTCTACACGTCCCGGCGGAAGGTGTGGGTGACCGCCGAGCCCGACGGCTCCGGGACCGTGCTCAAGGTGGGTGGGTTCGCTCTCCAGCGCAGGCCGCAGTTCGAGCAGGAGTTTGCGAGGCTCGTCGACGAGATCGCTCGCTCGTCGGACGGGCGGGCGGACGAGGGGTCGCGGGAGAAGGTGCACACCACGTGAGCGTCGAGCAGTGGAGCCGGGTCTCGACCGATGCGTTCAACGTCGCGCTCTTCGCCTACATCGCCGGCATGCTGGGGTACTTCTACCACCTGGCGTTCCGTCGGCCGGTCGTGTGGCGGATCGCGAGCCTGACCGCGTACGCCGGACTCCTCGCGCACCTCGTCTCGGTCGTGACGCGCGGGATCGCCGCCGGCCGCGTGCCCTGGGGCAACATGTACGAGTACTCGTCGCTCCTTTCCCTGCTGGTCGTCGCCGCGTACCTGATCATCGTCGAGGGGGTCTACCGGCTCCGGACGCTGGGCGGGTTCGCGCTCGCGTTCGCGGTGCTCACGATGGCGATCGCGGTCGAGTTCCTCTACGTGGGTCCGGGGCCGCTGGTTCCGGCGCTGAACTCCTACTGGATCAAGATCCACGTGGTCGCGGCGATCGCGGGCTCGTCGCTGTTCGCGCTCGGCTCGATCGTCACGATCCTGTACCTGGTCAAGGATCGATTCGAGCGTCGAGCCGCAACGCCGCCGCCCATCATGGGGGGCGCGGTGGGCCTCGAGGAGGCTCCACCGCACTTCGAGGCGGGCTCGGACGAGCCGGTGGGGGCGGCGTCCGAGCGCCGCGGGCTCCTTCCGTCGGCGGCTGTGCTCGACCGCATCGCGTACCGGACCATCGCGTTCGCGTTCCCGATCTGGACGTTCGCGATCATCGCGGGGGCCATCTGGGCCGAGAACGCGTGGGGACGTTACTGGGGGTGGGACCCGAAGGAGACCTGGTCGTTCATCACGTGGGTGATCTTCGCCGGATACCTGCACGCGCGAGCGACCTCGGGGTGGAAGGGCCATCGTGCCGCCGTGATCGCGCTGGTGGGATTCGTCTCGCTGCTCATCACGTACTACGCGGTGAATCTGTGGATCGTCGGGTTGCACTCGTACGCCGGCGTGTCGTGAACGTGATCGGGGTCGCCCGCTTGCTGAACGGTGGTACAGTGCGCCGCGTTCCGTCGGCGCTGAGGTGGGGGTAGGAGAACCGTGCGGAGGATCACCCGACAGGCCCTGGGCGTGGGCGCCCTGGCCGTCGTCGCCGCCGCGTGCGCGCCGAACAACCACCAGGACTCGCTGAACCCTCAGGGTCCGTACGCGCAGAAGATCGACACGCTGTTCACGCCCGTCTTCTGGATCGCGGCCGCGATCTTCTTCATCGTCGAGGGGATGCTGGTCCTCTTCGCGATCCGGTACCGGCATCGCAAGGGTCGACCGCAGACCCCCCCGCAGATCCACGGGAACAGTCGTCTCGAGATCGGCTGGACGATCCTGCCCGCGCTGATCCTGGTCGGCGTCGCCATCCCCACCGTGTCGACGATCTACGACCTGGCCCGCACACCCACCGGCAACGTGCTGAACGTGAACGTGGTGGGGCACCAGTGGTGGTGGGAGTTCGACTACCCCGACCAGCAGATCGTCACGGCAAACGAGCTCCACATCCCCGTCGGCGAGCCCGTCTACGTCTCGCTCTGCGCCGCGGGAGTCGGGTACGGCGGGGTTCCGGCTCCCAACGAGTGCCAGCCGGGGCCGCCGAAAGGGGCGCCTCCGTCGGCCGTCGGGGACGACGTGATCCACTCGTTCTGGGTCCCGGAGCTCGCGGGCAAGCAGGACGTGGTGCCCGGGCGGACCAACCACCTCGTGCTCCAGGCCGACCGGCCCGGGACCTACACGGGCCAGTGCGCGGAGTTCTGCGGACTCTCCCACGCGTACATGCGCTTCAAGGTGGTCGCGCAGACCCGGGAGGACTTCGACGCGTGGGTTCGGGCGCAACAGGCCGACGCCGTGGCCCCTCCGGCGGGCTCGCTCGCGGCGACCGGGATGAACGACTTCCTGAACGGCCAGTGCATCGCCTGCCACGCGATCCGGGGCCTCCAGGTGAACGGCCAGCCGCTCACCGCAAACGGCGGCCCGAACCTCACCCACCTGATGAGCCGGAGCTGCTTCCGGGGCTGCACGATGCCGATCACCAGGGCCAACCTCGAGGCGTGGCTCCGCGACCCGCAGGCCGTCGAGGCCGGCTCGTGGATGCAGCTCAACCCCAAGCTCTCCCAGGATCAGATCGATGCCCTGGTCGCCTTCCTGATGACGCTGAGATGAGGACGGGAACGGTGCGATGGCGAGCGTGAGCGTACCCGGGGAGACGGTCCGGGGGGGACTGCTCCGTCGTCCGAGGTCGACGGCCGGCTTCTGGAGCTGGGTCACGACGGTCGATCACAAGAGGATCGGCATCCTGTACGGGGCCACCGCCTTCTTCTTCTTCCTCGTGGGCGGGGTCGAGGCCCTGTTCATCCGGCTTCAGCTCGCGCAGCCGGACGGGAAGATCCTGTCGCCCTCGACCTACAACGAGTTCTTCACGATGCACGGCCTCACGATGATCTTCCTGGTCGTGATGCCGCTGTCCGCCGCGTTCTTCAACTACCTGATCCCGCTCATGATCGGGGCGCGCGACGTCGCGTTCCCGAGGCTCAACGCCTTCAGCTACTGGCTGTTCCTGTTCGCCGGCCTGTTCATCTACTCGAGCTTCGCGCTCGGTGGCGCGCCCAACGGTGGGTGGTTCGGGTACGCGCCGCTCTCCACGGTCGAGCCGGGGAACAACATGCTGTTTTACTCGACCGGACTGCTGATGGCGGGCATCGCGTCCACGGTTTCGGCCGTGAACCTCGCCGTGACGATCATCAACATGCGGGCGCCGGGCATGACCATGTTCCGCATGCCCGTGTTCATCTGGATGGCTCTCGTGGTCCAGTTCCTGCTCGCCTTCTCCCTGCCGATCATCACGGTCGGGCTGTTCGAGTCTCTGTTCGACCGGCGGTTCGGCACGCACTTCTTCGATCCCGCCGCCGGCGGGGATCCCGTGCTCTGGCAGCATCTGTTCTGGCTGTTCGGCCACCCCGAGGTGTACATCCTGATCCTGCCGGCCATGGGGATCGTGTCGGAGATCCTGCCGGTCTTCGCCCGCAAGCCGCTGTTCGGCTACCAGTTCGTGGTGTTCTCCGGGATCGCGATCGGCTTCATCGGGTTCGGGGTGTGGGCGCACCACATGTTCGCGACCGGACTCGGTCCCGTGGCGAACACCGCGTTCGGCATCTCCACGATGATCATCGCGATCCCGACGGGCGTGAAGATCTTCAACTGGCTCGGCACGATCTGGCGGGGTGACCTCCGGTTCACGACGCCGATGCTCTTCGCCCTCGGCTTCATCGCGCAGTTCGTGGTCGGCGGTCTGTCGGGCGTGACGCACGCGGTCGTCCCCGCCGACTACCAGCAGACCGACACCTACTACATCGTGGCGCACTTCCACTACGTGCTGTTCGCCGGCGCGATCTTCGGGCTCTTCGGCGGGATGTACTACTGGTGGCCGAAGATCTTTGGCCGGATGCTCAACGAGCGGGTGGGGAAGGTCCAGTTCTGGATCATGGCGGTCGGCGCCAACCTGACGTTCGGGCCCATGCACATCCTCGGGCTCGAGGGCATGCCACGCCGGATCCAGACCTACACGCCCGCCCTCGGTCTCGGGGTCTGGAACCTCGTCGTCACGATCGGAGCGTTCACGATCGCGGTGAGCGTGCTGATCTTCATCGGCAACGCGGTCGCGAGCTTCCGCCGCCCGAAGGACGCCCCCGCGGACCCGTGGGACGCGCGCACGCTCGAGTGGACGGTCCCGTCGCCCCCGCCGCCACACAACTTCGACGAGATCCCGGTCGTCCACGCGCTCGACGACTTCTGGCACCGCAAGTACGCGGAGACCGAGGAGGGGACCCTCGTGCCGGTTCCGGCCGGGGGTTCCGGAGACCCGCGGTCGGATGACGCACACGGGTCCGGGCACGGGATCCACCTTCCCTCGCCCTCCTACTACCCGGTGATCGCCGCGCTCGGGTTCCCGCTCATCGGATACGGCGTGATCTTCCACTGGTGGATGGCGGTCGCGGGCGCGGTCGTGGTGCTTGCCGGGCTGTACGGGTGGGCGTTCGAGCCCGCGGCGGAGTAGCGATGGAGACGGCGCAGCACATCTACGAGAGCGAGCACGAGGCCACGAGCACTGGCCTGCCGAACGCCAAGCTCGCGATGTGGGTCTTCCTGGCGTCGGACTGCCTGTTGTTCGGGGCGCTGATCACCACCTACGTGCTCTACCGGGGGGCGAGCCTCGTCGGGCCCTATCCGAAGGACGTGTTCGACATCCCGTACACGTCCGTGAGCTCGTTCGTCCTGCTCGCGAGCTCGCTCACCATGGTGCTGGCGCTTGCGGCGGTGCAGCGAGGGGACCTCGCCCGGATGCGGGTCTGGCTGCTGGCGACGGCGTTGCTCGGCATGACGTTCGTGGGCGGCCAGGTGTACGAGTTCACGACGTTCTACCGGGAGGGGCTGAAGCTCTCGACCAACCTGTTCGGGACGACCTTCTACGTGCTCACCGGGTTCCACGGCACGCACGTCGCGATCGGGATCCTCATGTTGCTCTCCCTGGTGGCGATGTCGTTCACGGGCAAGATCACGCAGCGCGAGAGCATGACCGTCGAGCTCGTGGGCCTGTACTGGCACTTCGTCGACATCGTCTGGATCGTGATCTTCACCGTCGTCTACCTCATCCCGACGGGGAAGTAGGGGGGGCCGACGTGGACGAGACGGGCGTGCAGGAGCGAGCGATCACGCGTCCGGGCCGCGGGGGTCGGGTCGTCCGGCACCCGAGCCCCAAGGAGTACATCCGGATCGCGATCGTCCTCGCGATCGTGACGGCCGGCGAGGTCGGCGTCTACTACGCGGACCTCCCGCGGAGCGCGCTGATCCCCATCCTGTTCGTGTTCGCCGCGATCAAGTTCCTCCTCGTGGTGCTCTGGTACATGCATCTCCGGTTCGACAGCCGCACCTACGCCCGGTTCTTTACGCTCGGGCTCGCGGGGGCGATCACCCTGTTCCTCGTCGTGCTCCTGACGTTCAAGACGTTCGCACGCTGATGGGTCTTCCTCCCTTCCACGTGCACCTGGAGGTGATCCTCCTCCTCGCGGGCGTCGAGGTCGGGTACCTGCTCGCGGTCCGTCGCGGCCGGGTGGGGTCCGACGACGCCGGCGACCGTCGCCGGATCGTGCTGTTCTCCCTGGGGATGCTCGCCCTGCTCGCCGCGATGAGCTGGCCCATCCACGACCTGGCCGAGGACCTGTTCTCGGTCCACATGGTGCAGCACCTGCTCTTCGAGCTCGTGGCCCCGCCGCTCCTGATCGCGGGCATGCCGGCGCGGCTGCTGCGCGGGCTGCTTCGGCCCCGCCCCGTGGAGGTGGTGATCCGGTTCGTCACCCGTCCGCTCGTCGCGCTGATCATCTTCAACGCCGTCCTGCTGCTCATCCACTGGCCGGCCGTGGTCGAGCTGCAGCTTCGCTCGGAGGTCGCGCACGACCTCCTGCATCTGCTCATGCTCGCGAGCGGGCTGGTGATGTGGTGGCCGGTGATGTCCCCGCTGCCCGAGATGCCGGCGCTGTCCCCGCCCGCCCAGATGATGTACCTGTTCTTCCAGTCGCTCGCACCGACGATCCCCGCGTCGTTTCTGACTTTCGGGTCCACCCTGCTCTATCCGGCATACGCAACGGCCCCGCGGGTCTGGGGGATCTCGGCGCTGTCGGACCAGCTGGTGGCCGGGCTGATCATGAAGATCGCCGGCGGCCTGTACCTCTGGGGGTTCATCGCGGTCATCTTCTTCCGCTGGCACGACCGCGAGGAGCGAGAGGGGTGGGACGCCCTGGCCCTTCACGGGGTGCAGCGGGATGTGCGGGCGGGCCTGGCCAAGAAGGCGGAGCCGTCGAGACCATGAGGAAGGACGTCCGCGAACGTCTCGTGCTGCCGGTCGCGCTTCCGGTCGGCATCCTGGTGGGGCTCGCCGCCGTGCTCTTCGGGTTCTCGAGGATCCTGCTGTCGCTCTCGCACACCGCCGCCACGGCCACGGCGCTCGTCGTCGCGTTCTCGATCGTCGTGATCTCCGCGGTGGCGGCGAGCCGCAAGGTCGTCCGGGCGTCGAGCCTGGCCTCCATGGCCGGCGCCATCGTCGGCGTCGCGATGCTCGCGGGCGGGATCGCCCTGATCGGGGTGAGCCCCCAGAAGGCCGAGGGCGGGGGCGGCGGCGGCGGCCCGGCGGTGAACGTCGTCGCCGAAGGGCTGAAGTTCGACACGGCCGAGATCGACCTCCCGGCCAACACGCCCTCGACGATCCACTTCGAGAACAAGGACGCGGGCGTCCAGCACAACATCGCGATCTTCCAGGACGACACGCTCAAGACGCTCCTGTTTCGTGGCGACCTCGTCACGGGTCCGGGATCCGCCGACTATCAGGTTCCGGCGCTCCCGCCCGGCACCTACTACTTCCACTGCGACGTCCACCCGACGATGAACGGCAAGGTGGTCGTCGGCGCGTCCTCGAGCCCGACGCCGGCGACGACGTCCGGTTCTGGCGGCGGCGCGACGGCGAGCCCCTCCACGGTGACCGCCGAGGGAATCCGGTTCGACACCGACCACATCGACCTGCCCGCGAACACCCCGGTGTCCCTGACGTTCAGGAACAACGACGCCGGAACCCCGCACAACATCGCGATCTACACGGACAGCTCGCTCTCGAAGGCCCTGTTCAAGGGCCAGATCGTGACGGGCCCGGCGACCGTCACCTACCAGATTCCCGCGCTGCCGCCGGGCACGTACTACTTCCACTGCGACGTCCACCCGACGATGAACGGGTCGGTCACGGTCGGCTAAAAGGCCGGTCCGCTCGATCGTGTGCGAGCATGCGGGGGTCGATGAGGCGCTCCGTCGTGCTGGTGCTGGCGCTCGTCGCGGTGGCAGGCTGCGCGCGCTCGGCGGGTAGCGGTTCCGCGATCCGGGTGATCTCGCGCCCCCTTCCGTCTCTGCCGACCTCGTTGCTCGGCGGCGGGACGCTCGACCCGAGCCTGTACCGTGGCAAGGTACTGGTGCTGAACGTCTGGGCGACCTGGTGCGGGCCGTGCCGGCGCGAGCAGCCGGTGCTCGAGCGCGCCTGGCGCGCCTACCGGGATCGGGGAGTCGTGTTCCTCGGCATCAACTACACGGACGACCCGGCGGCGGCGAAGGCCTACCTCCGGGAGTTCGGCGTCACCTACCCGAGCGTCCGCGACCCTGCCGGCACGACCGGCGCGTCGCTCGGCTTCGTGGGGCTCCCCGATACCTACGTCGTGGACCGAACGGGGACGATGCGCCGGTGGGCGTTCGGCGCCGTGGACGCCGGGGAGCTCGACCGGATGATCTCCGAGGTGCTCGCCGAGGGCTCCTGAGCCCGCTCGCCCCGGCTCAGCGGCCCGGGGGCAGGACGGCGTCGGCCGCCACTGCCGCGAACAGCGCGGCGAGGTACACGATCGAGAAGCGATACAGACCCACCGCGAGGTCCGGCGTCCGCTCACGCCACAGCCGCAGCGCCCGGTGGACGAACATGCCGCCCAGCACGATCGCCGCGGCGAGGTACACGGGCCCCATGTGGCCGACCGGGAAGAGCACGAGGCTGGTGGCGAACAGGGCGAGCGAGTACAGAAGGATCTGGCGCCTGGTCTCCTCCTCGCCGCGCACCACCGGCAGCATCGGCACGCCGGCGGCCGCGTAGTCGCTTCGATACCGCATCGACAGCGCCCAGAAGTGCGGCGGAGTCCAGACGAACACGATCGCGAACAGGACCCATGCGGGCGCTCCCACCGATCCCCGCACGGCGGCCCACCCGACCAGCGCCGGCGCGGCGCCGGCAGCGCCGCCGATCACGATGTTCTGCACGCTCGTGCGCTTCAGCCAGAGCGTGTAGACGAACACGTAGAAGGCGATGGCCGCCAGCGCCAGTGCCGCGGCCAGCAGGTTCACCGTGATCGCGAGCAGGAAGAACGACGTCGCCCCGAGCGCGTAGCCGAACCGCAGCGCGTCGAGAGGGGCGACCCGGTGGGCAGGCAGCGGGCGCTTCCGGGTCCGTCGCATGACTTCGTCGATGTCACGATCCAGGTAGCAGTTCACGGCGTTGGCCGATGCCGCGGCGAGCGCGCCCCCGACCAGCGTCGACAGGACCAGCGCCGGGGAGGGCATCCCACGGGCCGCGAGCACCATGGCGGGAACCGTGGTGACGAGCAGGAGCTCGATGATCCTGGGCTTGGTGAGGGCCACGTAGGCGGCGGTGGTCTCGCGGAGGGACCGTCCGCCGACCGGGCGCTTCTCCGGCCGGTCGCCGGCGGGAGCGGCGGCCGGCGCCCGACGGGAGGCGACCGCGAGGGCGACCGCCACGGCCCAGATCAGCGCCGCGAGCGCGACGTGGCTCGCCCTCGCCCAGGATCGGAGCCCGGTCCACACGTTCGCCGCGCCCACCAGGACCTGCCCCAGGTACAGGAGTAGCAGCAGCGTCGCGAGCCGGACCAGCGCCGGCGGGCGCTCGGGGACCGTGCGAACGCGGATCGCCGTCCAGACCACCAGCAGGGTGACGACCGCCGCGACGACGCGGTGGAGGAACATCACGGTCGCTGCCCCACCCAGGGTCGGCACGAGCCGCCCGTTCATGAGCGGCCAGTCCTGGAACACGACCCCCGCGTCCCTCGCCCGGACGTACGTCCCGACCAGCAGGAGGACGTAGGTGGCGAGTGCCGTCCAGAGAGCGAGCCTGGCGAAGCCGCGGTCGCCGACCGTCGGCAGCTCGACGCCGGAGGCGACGACGAGCACGTAGACGAGGACGGCGAGCACGAGCATGGCCACCGCGAAGTGGACGGTGACCCAGGCGGGATCGAGGCCCGTGTTCACCACGATCCCGCCGAGCACTGCCTGGACGAGGATCAGCGGGGCGGCCGCGACCGATGGCCAGACGATCCGGGGATGGCCCCGGAGCCGTCGGAAGGCGACGATCGCCTGGACCAGCACGAGCGCGGTGGAGACCACGACGAGCGATCGGTGGGTGTACTCGATCAGGGCGTGGTACCGAAGCGGCGGAATCCACCGACCGAAGCAGCGGGGCCAGTCGGGACACCCGTCTCCGGAGTTGGTCGCGCGCACCAGCCCCCCCCACGCGATCAACGCGAGCGTGGCCAAGGAGCTCGACCAGGCAAGCGTGCGGAAGCGGCTCATGCAGATGTGGGCCCGCCCATCGGACAGGCGAACACTATAGTCCTCGACGCGGCCGGCCGCGATGGGTGGTGTCCGGCCGGGCCGGTGCGCCCGGCGCTGCTCGGCTTGCGATACTTCGCTTCGTGCAACGAGAAGCCGTCCCGGCCGCAACCGCGCTCGACGACGTTCGCGCCCACGTGGAGCGGAGGCTCCGGGGCTTCCTCGCGGAGCGCCGCGCGTCACTGGCCCAGCTTGACCCCGGTGCCGCAACCCTGGTCGGTGAGCTCGAGCGCCTGGTCGAGGCCGGCGGCAAGAGGATCCGTCCGGTGTTCTGCGTCTGGGGATATCGGGCGGCGGGAGGGGAGGGCGGCGAGCCGATCCTCAGGGCCGCCGGGGCGCTCGAGCTGTTCCACCTGTTCGCCCTCGTGCACGACGACGTGATGGACGAAAGCGACACGCGCCGAGGGGTCCCGTCCACTCACCGCCGTTTCGCGGCCGAGGCTCCCCCCGGCGTTCCGAGCCCCGAGCGCTTCGGTCGGTCGGTGGCCGTCTTGGTGGGGGACCTGGCGGCGGTGCTCGCGGACGAGCTGCTGCTCGGATCGGGGTTCCCGCCCGAGCGGCTGCTGCCCGCCCTGCGGCGCTACGGGCGGATGCGGGAGGAGGTGGCGGCCGGCCAGCTGCTCGACCTTCGTGGTGAGGCCGGCGCGGGCGAGGGGCGTGCGCGAGCGGTAGCGGCGCTCAAGACCGGTGCCTACACGGTCGAGGGGCCCCTGCACATCGGGGCGATCCTCGCGGGAGGGACGCCGGAGCTTCTGGAACGCCTCTCCGCGTACGCGCGTCCTCTCGGCGAGGCCTTTCAACTCCGGGACGACGTGATCGATCTCGGTCCGAACGCCGCGCCGGGCGTCGAGCCACGAACCGTGAATCGACTGATCTCGGAGGCGGTGGCGGCCCTCGAAGGCGCCCGGCTCGCACCGGAGGCGAGGGCGGCGCTCGTGTCCCTCGCCGAGCTGCTGTGGCTGCCGGAGCGGTGAGCGTGGACGCAGCCCGCGCCCGGCGGATGTTCGGCGGGCTCCCGGTCGTGAGCGTCGCCACCGTCGATCCAACCGGGGCGCCCCACGTCGTGCCCCTGTGGTTCGTCTGGCCGGAGGACGCGATCTACGTCTCGACGAGGCGGTCGAGCCGGACCTGGGCCAACGCGAGTGCCGACCCGAGGGTGGCGCTCACCGTCGACATCGGCCGGAGCTGGGTCGAGCTCGCGGGGATCGTCGTGCGTGGGACGGCGGAGCTCCTACCCCACGATCACCCGTCGATGCGCGCTCCGATCTCGGCATGGCACGACAAGTACCGGTCCCTCCTCGCTGCCGACGGCTTCGCCCGCTTCGCCGAGGAGGTGGAGGCCCTGGCCTTCTTGCGGATCGTGCCGGAGCGGATCGTCGCGTGGGACCACGCCAGGCGGTAGCGCCTTGCGGTCGCCTGGGACCACGCCCAGTGAGGAGCGCCTTGCCGTAGTCGAGTGGCCCGGTCTAGGCTTTGTGAACGGCTTCACAAGTCGCTAGGATCTTGTGAAATCTTTCACAAGCGGTGGGGGAATCCGAGGTCGTGACCGGTCCGACGAACACGAGCCAGCGGGTGGACGTGCTGGTCGTGGGTGCCGGCCCCGGAGGCTCCGCCGCCGCGTATCACCTCGCCCGTCACGGCATCGACGTCCTGCTCCTCGAGCGATCCGCCTTTCCCCGCGACAAGGTGTGCGGGGACGGTCTCACCCCGCGGGGCGTGAAGGCTCTGCAGCGGATGGGCGTGGACGTGGACGAACCGGGGTTCGAGCGCGTCCGGGGTCTCCGGATCTACTCGAGGAAGGTCACTCTCGAGCTTCCCTGGCCGAGGCTCGAGCGCTACCCGGACTTCGGGCTCGTCCGGACGCGTCGGGACTTCGACGAGCTCCTGGCCCGCCGGGCGCAGAAGGCCGGGGCCGTCCTCCGGGAGGGGACCGAGGCGGTGGCGCCCCTCGTCCGCGACGGGTGGGTTGAGGGAGCGGTGGTTCGCCCCACGGGCGGGGGGGCCTCCGCGGAGGTTCGCGCGCGCTTCGTCGTCGCGGCCGATGGCGCCTCCTCGAGGCTCGCGGGGCAGGTCGGCGTCCGGCGCGACTCGACCCGTCCCCTCGGGATCGCCGCGCGCCGCTACTACCGCGCGGTTCGGAGCCCCGGCCCGTGGCTCGAGGTCTGGATGGACCTGTGGGACGGCGACTCGCTCATGCCGGGGTACGGCTGGCTCTTCCCGCTCGCGGACGGCCGCGTGAACGTGGGCGCCGGTCTCCTGAACACCTTCCGGGACTTCCGAAACGTCTCGGCGCAGCGGGTGTTCGACGCGTTCGCTCGGATGCTCCCCGCGGACTGGGGGGTTGGCGAGGACTCGGCGGACGGACGGGTGCTCTCCGGGCCGCTGCCGATGGGCATGAACCGCACGCCGCAGGCCGTTCCGGGCATGCTGGTCGTGGGCGATGCGGCCGGGGTCGTCAATCCGTTCAACGGCGAGGGGATCGCGTATGCGATGGAGTCCGGCGAGGTGGCGGCCGAGCTGATCCACGACGCGCTCGTCCGGCGGCGTCCGGGGCTCGCCCAGATGTACCCGGCCGTGCTCCGCGAGCGCTACGGCCGGTACTTCCACGTGGGGCGGAGGTTCGTCCGGCTGATCGGCAACCCTGCGGTGATGCGGACGTTCACCGACTACGGGCTCCCGCAGGAATGGCTCATGCGGTTTGCGCTCCGGTTCATGGGCAATCTGACCGATGGGCGGTCCGGCGACGTCCAGGACCGCCTGATGGACGCGCTCGTACGGCTCGCGCCGGCGTCGTGAGGATGTGAGGGCATGCTCTCGGAGTACCTGCCGATCGTCGTGCTCGCGGCCCTCGCGCTGGCCTTCGCCGTGGCGTCGCTGGTCGTGTCGTCGCTCCTGCGCCCTCACCGCCCCACGCCGGCCAAGCTCGCGCCGTACGAGTGCGGGATCGAGCCCCAGCGCCTGCCGAAGGGTGAACGCTTCCCCGTGAAGTTCTACGTGCTGGCCATGCTGTTCATCGTGTTCGACGTCGAGACGATCTTCCTGTTCCCCTGGGCGGTGGGGTTTCGCCGGCTCGGTCTGTTCGGGCTGGTCGAGATGGTCGTGTTCATCGGCCTCGTGTTCGTGGCCTACCTGTACGTCTGGCGTGAGGGTGGCCTGGACTGGAACGAGCCGGTTCGGCGGTCGGGGGAACGTGAGCAGGTGGGGGAGGCGCTTCGTGCCGGTTGAGCGCCTCCCGGGGCGGCACGACGGACGCGCCACCTCCGACGTCGAGGAGGAGGTCAGACGGGGCGTCTTGCTCACGACGCTCGACCGCGCCGTGAGCTGGGCGCGTAAGCAGTCGATGTGGCCGGTGACGTTCGGCCTTGCCTGCTGCGCCATCGAGATGATGGCCACGGGGGCCGGCGACTACGACCTGTCCCGCTGGGGCATGGAGCTCTTCCGGGCATCGCCGCGCCAGGCCGACCTGATGATCGTCGCCGGACGGGTCTCGCAGAAGATGGCCCCCGTGCTCCGGACGGTCTACGACCAGATGCCCGAGCCGAAGTGGGTGATCTCCATGGGCGTGTGCGCCTCGGCGGGGGGGATGTTCACGAACTACGCGATCGTCCAGGGCGTGGACACGATCGTCCCCGTGGACGTGTACGTCCCGGGCTGCCCCCCCAAGCCGGAGATGCTGATGTACGGCATCCTGCGTCTCCACGAGAAGGTCCGAACCCGGGGGCGGGTGCGATGAGGCCGGAGGAGCTCGCGGAGCGGGTGCGGGCGCGCGTTCCCGAGGTCACGGTGGCGCGGGGTGAGGCCACGGTGGTCGTCGACCGGGCCCGGGTGCTCGCGGTGCTCGCCGAGGTCCGGCGCGACGACGACCTCGCCTTCGACTTCCTCTCGAGCGTCACCGCGACGGATTGGCCGGGGCGGGCCCCCCGGTTCTGGGTGAGCTACGAGCTGAGCTCGACCCGTCACCGCCATCGCCTGCGGGTGAAGGTGGGGATCGATGAGGACGACGCCCGCCTGCCGTCGGTGACCTCGCTGTTCCCGACCGCCGACTGGCACGAGCGCGAGACCTTCGATCTCTACGGCATCGTCTTCGACGGTCATCCGAACCTCAGCCGGATCCTGCTCCCCGACGACTGGGAGGGCCATCCGCTGCGCAAGACGGAGGAGCTCGGCGGGGTCGACACCCGCTACAAGGGAGCCTTCGTGCCTCCCGTGGACCGGAGGACGACGTGAGCGAGACCTCCAGCCGCCTCGATCTCGAGCACGTGGACCCCGACGAGGTCCGCGAGGAGACCATGATCATCAACATGGGCCCGCAGCACCCCTCGACGCACGGAGTGCTGCGCCTGCTGCTCGAGCTCGACGGTGAGAACGTCGTGTCCTGCCAACCGATCGTCGGGTACCTCCACACGGGCATCGAGAAGAACTGCGAGTACCGCACGTGGCAGCAGGGGGTCGCCTACGTCACCCGCGCCGACTACCTCGCGCCGTTCTTCAACGAGCTGGGATACTGCCTGGCCGCGGAACGGCTGCTCGGAATCGAGGCTCCGCCGCGCGCGCAGGTGCTGCGAGTGCTGTTCTGCGAGATGAACCGCATCGCGTCGCACCTCGTCTGGCTGGCGACCACCGGGATGGAGCTCGGGGCGATCTCGATGATGCTGTACGGGTTCCGGGAGCGCGAGGTCATCCTCGATGTCTTCGAGGCAGCCACCGGCCTGCGGATGAACCACTCGTACTTCCGGATCGGCGGGGTGATCATGGACCTCCCGCCCGACGGACCGGCCCAGATCCGAGAGTTCCTCCGCGTGATGCCGGGCCGGATCCGCGAGTACGAGCGGATCCTGTCCGAGAACCCGATCTGGCTCGAACGCAACCGGGGCGTCGGGCACCTGTCCGCGGACCGGGCGCTCGCGTTCGGCGTGACGGGCCCGATGCTCCGGGCGGCGGGCGTGGCGCGTGACGTTCGCAAGGACGAGCCCTACTGCGGGTACGAGACCTACGAGTTCGGCGTCCCGACGGCGAGCGAGGGCGACTGCTATGCGCGGTACTTGGTTCGCGTCGAGGAGATGAAGCAGTCGCTCGGGATCGTCGAGCAGTGTCTCGACCGCCTGGCCGAGCCGGGTCCGGTCATGGTGGAGGATCCGAAGCTCCGCTGGCCGGCGCAGCTCGAGGTCGGGCCGGACGGCATTGGCAACTCGCCGGCGTACGTGCGCCACATCATGGAGGAGTCGATGGAGGCCCTGATCCACCACTTCAAGATGGTGACCGAGGGGATCTCCGTCCCGGCGGGGGAGGTGTACCAGCCGGTCGAGAGCCCTCGAGGCGAGCTCGGCTACTACCTGGTGTCGGACGGAGGCCATCGTCCCTACCGGGTCAAGATCCGCGACCCCTCGTTCGTGAACCTCCAGGCCGTTCCCGCGATGCTCGAGGGCGCGCTCGTGGCCGACGCGATCGCCGTGATCGCGAGCGTGGACCCGGTGATGGGCGGGGTGGATCGCTGATGGCCGTGCTCACTCCGGAGCTGCGTGCCGAGGCCGAGCGCATCAAGGCCCGCTACCCGGCGGGCCGGGAGCGCTCCGCGATCATGCCCCTCCTGTACCTCGTGCAATCGGTGGAGGGGCGGGTCACGCAGGACGGCCTGCGGGAGGTGGCGAGCCTTCTCGGCATCACGACGGCCGAGGTCGAGGCGGTCGCCGGGTTCTACACGATGATCCGCCTGCGGCCGACCGGGCGGTACGTGGTCTCCGTGTGCACGAACCTCGCGTGCGCGCTGCGGGGCGCCCGCGGCGTGCTCGAGGCCGCCCGCCGGACGGCCGGCGTCCCGACCGACGGCGAGCTGTCCGAGGACGGCCTGTTCACGGTGCACGAGGAGGAGTGCCTGGCCGCCTGCGACGCCGCGCCCGTCGTCGCGGTGAACTTCGCGAACTACGACCGGATGACCGAGGCGACGGTCTCGGAGCTGATCGAGGCGCTCCGTCGGGGCGAGGAGCCCCCGCCCGCGCGCGGTCCCTTCCCGGGCGACTTTCGCCTCGTCTCACGCCTGCTGGCCGGCGTGCCGGAGTCGGTCGGCGCCGGCGCTCCGGAGGCCACCGCGACCGCCGAGGAGCCTCTTAGGTGAGCGAGCCGGTGCGCATCCTCACGGGCCGGTGGCGCGAGCCCGACACGGTCTGGATCGACCGCTACCTCGAGACGGGCGGCTACGAAGGGCTGCGACGGGCCCTCGCGATGAGCCCGCAGGAGGTCATCGAGGTCGTGAAGGCATCCGGTCTTCGAGGGCGCGGGGGTGCCGGCTTCCCGACCGGCGTCAAGTGGTCGTTCGTCCCGCAGGACACCGGCAAGCCCACGTATCTCGTCGTGAACTTCGACGAATCCGAGCCGGGGACCTTCAACAACCGCGAGCTCGTGGAGCGGGACCCGCATCAGTTCCTCGAGGGGGCGATCATCGCCGCGTACGCCGTCCAGAGCCACACGGCGTTCATCTACTGCCGGGGGGAGTTCCTCTGGCCGGGGCGGATCCTCGAACGCGTCGTGGCCGAGGCGTACGACCGGGGCTTCCTCGGCAGGGACATCCTCGGCAGCGGGTACGACCTCGAGGTGGTGATCCACCGCGGTGCGGGAGCGTACATCTGCGGCGAGGAGACCGCGCTCCTGTCCTCGCTCGAAGGGTATCGAGGGCAGCCCAGGCTCCGCCCGCCGTTCCCCGCGGTCGAGGGGCTGTACGCGTCTCCGACGCTGATCAACAACGTCGAGACCCTGTCGAACGTGCCCCACATCCTGGTGAACGGGCCGGAGTGGTTCCGGGGGTTTGGCCCGGAGAAGTCGCCGGGCACCAAGCTGTTCTCGGTCTCCGGCAAGGTCGAGCGGCCGGGCAACTACGAGGCCCCCATGGGCACGCCCGCCCGGGTGGTCATCGAGGAGATGGCCGGCGGGGTGCTCGGCGGCAAGAGACTCAAGGCCTGGACGCCGGGCGGGTCCTCGACGCCCTTCCTCACCGCGGAGCACCTCGACGTCGGCTTGGACTTCGAGAGCATCCAGGCGGCTGGCTCTCTGCTCGGGACCGGGGCGATCATGGTGTGCGACGAGACCGACTGCATGGTCGAGGTCACTCGCCGGCTGCTGCAGTTCTACGCCCACGAGTCCTGCGGGAAGTGCACGCCCTGCCGCGAGGGCACGTGGTGGGTGGTCCGCGTCCTGGGTCGCATCGAGGCCGGTGCCGGCCGCCCCGAGGACCTGCCCCTGCTCGACGACCAGTGCACGAACATGCTCTTCCGCGGCTTCTGCGCGCTCGTGGACGGCGCGGTGTCCCCGATGAGCTCCTCGCTCGCCTACTTCCGGGACGAGTACGAGGCGCACGTCCGCGAGCATCGGTGTCCGGTGACCGGCAGGGGTCCGGGGCTCGTGGCCGAGCAGGGGGCGCGCGAGGAGGCTCCCGCCGCCACGACCGTGCCCTCGTGGGCAGACCTCGCCGAGGAGCTCGGATGAGTGTTGAGCCGGAGCCCGTCACGCTCACGATCGACGGCAAGGAGGTGACGGTGCCGACGGGCACGCTGGTCATCCGCGCTGCCGAGCAGCTCGGGATCGAGATCCCCCGCTTCTGCGACCACCCGTTCCTCGATCCGGTCGGCGCCTGCCGGCAGTGCTACGTCGAGATCGAGGGCCAGCGCAAGCTCTTCACGGCGTGCACCACCGAGGTCGCCGCCGGGATGGTCGTGCACACGCAGAACACCTCGGAGCTCGCGCACGAGGGCCAGGTGGCGAACCTCGAGTTCCTGCTCATCAACCACCCGCTCGACTGCCCGATCTGCGACCGGGGCGGCGAGTGCCCGCTTCAGGACCAGACGATGGCGTTCGGCCCGGGGGAGAGCCGGTACATCGAACCAAAGCGCGTCTACCGCAAGCCGATCCCGCTGTCGCCGCTCGTGCTGCTCGACCGGGAGCGGTGCGTGCTCTGCGCGCGATGCACGAGGTTCTGCGACCAGATCTCGGGCGACCGGTTCATCGAGATGTTCGCTCGCGGCGCCGGGCAGCAGGTCGCCATCGCGGCCGGGGAGGACTTCCGCTCGCCGTTCTCCGGCAACACGATCCAGATCTGCCCCGTCGGCGCGCTCACCGCGTCGACGTACCGGTTCGTGGCCCGCCCGTTCGACGTCCACGTCGCGGACGGGATCTGCGGCCACTGCTCGGCCGGCTGCAACGTGCGCGTCGACGTCCGCCGCGGCGAGGTGGTGCGGGTCTTGGCCCGGGACAACGCCGAGGTCAACGACGCGTGGATCTGCGACAAGGGCCGGTTCGCGTTCCGCGCCGCCGACGGCCCCGGACGGGTGACGACCCCGCTGATTCGCGAGCGCGGGCTCGAGCCGGCGTCGTTCGACGAGGTGCTCGGCCGTGTGGCCGAGTGGTCTCGGGGGGCGCGGGTGGCCTTCCTCACCGGGGGCCGCCTGGCCGACGAGGACGCGTTCGCGCTGTCCAAGCTCGCGCGGGTGGCGTTCGGCACCAACGACCTCGACCACCGCCGAGCGTTCCACGGCGGGCTCGCCGAGGAGCTCGAGGCCGCGTCCGCCCTGCGGGTCACTTACCGAGACGTCGAGCGCGCGGGGGCGATCCTCGTCGTGGGCCTGGATGCGGAGCAGGAGGTCCCGATCCTGCACCTTCGAATCCGCAAGGCCGCCCGGCGCGGAGCTCGCGTGTTCGTGGTCCACTCGCGCGAGACCCGGCTGAGCGACGTGGCCGAGCACCTTCTCTGCCGACCGGGGCAGGAGGGGGCGGTGCTGGAGCGGCTGATCGAGGGCGGCGCCGCCGGCTCCGACGAGGAGCGGGTCGCCCGGGCGCTCCGGACGGCCGAGGGCGCGGTGGTCCTGGCGGGGTCGCTCCTGGCCGAGCATCCGCTCGCGACCGACGTGGCCCTGCGGCTGTCGCGGAGGCTGGGTGCGGGGTTTGCGCTCGTGCCCAGGCGGGCCGGCGATCGGGGCGCGTTGCGCGCCGGCGTGCACCCGGCGCTGCTCCCCGGCGGACGGCGGCTCGCCGTCGCGAGCGAGCGCGCGGAGGTCGAGGCCGTTTGGGGCGAGCTCCGCAGCTCGGAGCCCGGCCGGAACGGGCGGGAGATCCTCGAGGCGTGCGCGCGACGTGAGATCGACGTGCTGTTCCTCGTCGGGGTCGATCCGCTGCGCGACGTGCCGGACGCCGCGCTCGCGCGCCGGGCGCTGGAGAACGTTCCGGTCAAGGTGGTGCAGTCGCTCGAGCTCGGGGAGCTCGAGCCGTACGCGGACGCGTTCCTGCCCGCCGCCGCGCTCCACGAGCGCGAGGGCCACCTGACGACCTGGGAGGGGCGCAGCCAGCGCACCCGGCCGGTCCGGGCACCGGCCGGTCTGTCCCGGCCCGACTGGGAGATCTTCGCCGGGCTGGCCGAGGCCGTGGGGGCGCCGCTTGGGTTCGGCTCGCTGGAGGAGCTGCGGGAGGAGATGGAGGCGCTGCTCGCGCCGCGAGAGGTCTCCGAACGGCCGACCGCGTGGGTGGGCGCCGGAGTCCCGCAGTGGCTCGACGAGGTCACGCTGTTCACCTACCCGCTCCTCGTCGACGAGGGACGGCTGTCCGAGGGCGCCTCGGAGCTCAAGGCCGCGCTCGAGGAGCCGGCGTTCGTGGAGGTCCACCCGGAAGACGCCGAGAGGCTCCACCTCGCGGACGGGGGGTGGGCGAGGGTGCGCACGGGGGCGGGCGAGGCGACCCTGCCGGTTCGCGTGAGCTCGCGGGTCGCGCAGGGGTCGGTGTTCGTGCCGTTCAACCAACCAGGTCTCGAGGCCAACCGGCTGCTGTCCGGCCGGTTCACGGCGGCCGCGACGCTCGAGGCCGTGCCCGGAGGCGGAGAAGGAGCGCGGGGGGGCGAGGGGATCGCCGGACCGGAGGCGAAGACCTGATGGACTGGCTCGACTGGCTCCTGCTCGCCGCCCGCGTCGTGGTCGTGTTCTTCGTGCTCCTGCTATCGGTGATCCTGCTCGTCTGGGTGGAGCGCAAGGTGGTCGCGGACATGCAGACGCGCAAGGGGCCGATGCGCGCCGGTCCGCGCGGTGTCCTGGTCTCGCTCGCCGACGGGATCAAGCTGTTCTTCAAGGAGGGCATCACGCCCGCCCTCGCCGACCGGCCCGTGTATCTGATCGCGCCGATCGTGTCGATGCTGCCGGCATTCCTCGCGTTCGCCGTGATCCCGTTCGGTACCGGGGTGACGCTGTTCGGCAGGCGAGTCCCCTTCCAGATCGCCGACCTGAACGTCGGGATTCTGTGGGTCCTGGCGATGAGCTCGATGATGGTCTACGGGATCGTTCTCGCCGGGTGGTCGAGCGGCTCGAACTACCCACTCCTCGGCTCGATCCGGTCGTCGGCCCAGATGATCAGCTACGAGGTGGGGATGGCCCTCGCGCTGGTCTCCGTCCTCATGTACTCGGGGCACCTGCGCATGACCCAGATCGTTGCGGCGCAGGACCGGGTGTGGAACGTCGTCCCGCAGCTTCCCGCGTTCGTGATCTACCTGATCGCGGGGCTGGCCGAGACCAACCGGCCTCCGTTCGATCTCCCGGAGGCAGAAACGGAGCTCGTGGCCGGGTACCACACCGAGTACTCGGGGATCAAGTTCGCGATGTTCTACCTGGCCGAGTACCTGAACACCGTCACGGTCGCCGCGATCGCCACGACGCTGTTCCTCGGCGGGTGGCGAGGACCGCACCCGGAGCATCTCGCGTGGTTGTGGCCGATCCTGTGGTTCGTCGTCAAGGTGCTCGCGATCATCTACGCCTACATCTGGATCCGGGCCACGCTGCCGCGGTTCCGGTACGACCGGCTGATGGCCTTTGGGTGGAAGGTGCTGATCCCCTTCGGGCTGGTCTGGGTGCTCGCCACGGGGGCCGTCATCGTCCTTCCCGACGTGTACGGACGACGACCGGTGGTGATCGGAGCGGCCGCCGTGCTCGCCGTCGTGCTGCTCCTGTCGCTGCTGTGGTCCGCGCTCGCCCGGAGGCGCGAGACGGTGGAGGCGCCGTCGTGAGCGCGCGTCGTGAGGACCGGGGGACGGTGAGCGGCGGGTTCGGCGCCACGCTGAAGGGTCTGGCGACGGTCTTCAGGCAGGTGTTCCGTGCCGACGTCACCGAGGAGTACCCGCGGCGGATCCAGCCGCCGCCGCCGAGGTCGCACATCGGCCGGCACCGGCTGAACCGTCACGAGGACGGGCTCGAGAAGTGCATCGGGTGCGAGCTGTGCGCGTTCGCGTGCCCCGCCGACGCCATCTGGGTGGTGGGCGCGGACAACGACCCCGAGCATCCGGTCTCGCCGGGCGAGCGGTACGCCAAGGACTACCAGATCAACTACCTGCGCTGCATCATGTGCGGGATGTGCGTGGAGGCCTGCCCCACGCGGGCCCTCACGCTGACGAGCGCGTACGAGATGTCGTTCCTCACGCGCGAGGACGCGATCCTCACCAAGGATCAGCTCCTCGAGCCGCCGGCTCCGCTCGGCACGGCGCCGGGGACGGAGGAGGGCTAGCGTGCGCGGGATCGCGGGGAGGGGCTAGTGGCGGCCGACTGGATCGTGTTCTGGGTGTGCGCCCCGATCTCGATCGGTTCGGCGATCGCGATGCTGCTCCAGCGCAATGCGGTTCACGCGGCGCTCTTCCTGATCGTCAACCTGTTCACGGTGGCCGTGCTCTACCTGGTGCTCGGGGCACCGTTCCTGTTCGCGGTGCAGATCATCGTCTACGCCGGCGCGATCATGGTGCTGTTCCTGTTCGTCATCATGCTGCTCGGGGTCGACCGGGAGGAGCGCCTGGTCGAGCGCCTGCGCGGCCAGCGGACGGCCGCGATCCTCCTCGGCCTCGGGGTCGTCGGTGAGGTCGTGTTCGCCATCCGCGCCGGGGTGGGGTTCTCGACCCGGGCGCCCGCGGGCTTCGGGGCCGCAAACGGTGGCGGCAACCCGCAGGCGCTCGGGCGCCTGCTGTTCCGCGCGTACTTCCTGCCGTTCGAGGTGACGTCGATCTTGCTGATGGTCGCGGCGGTGGCGGCCATGGTGCTCGCGCGGCGTCGAGAGCGGCCGGTCGCGTCCGCCGAGCGTCGGGCGCAGGAGCCCATCGAGCCCTCCGAGCCCTCCGAGCCCTCCGAGCCCAGGGAGGAGGAGCCGGTCGGATGAGGACGCCGATCGCGTACTTCCTGGTGGTCTCGGCGGCGCTGTTCACGATCGGCAGCGTCGGCGTGCTCGTGCGCAGGAACGCCCTCGTGATCTTCATGTCGGTGGAGCTGCAGCTGAACGCCGTGAACCTCGCGCTCGTCGCGTTCTCCCGGATGCACGGGTCGCTCGACGGCCAGGTCCTCGCGTTCTTCTCGATGGTCGTCGCGGCGGCGGAGGTCGTTGTGGGCCTGGCCATCATCGTGTCCGTGTATCGACGTCGGCGGAGCGCCGACGTCGACGACGTCAACCTCTTGAAGTGGTGAGGCCGTGCTGAGACAGGTCTGGCTCGTCCCGGCCCTTCCGCTCGCCGGCTTCGTCGTCTGCCTGTTCGCCGGCACGCGGCTCGGCAGATACGCGGGCTGGCTGGCCTCCGCGCTGGTCGTCGCGTCCTTCGGGATCGGCCTCGGGGTCTTCTCCGACCTCGTCTCGCTCCCCGACGCGAGCCGGCACGTCGTGCGCCACCTCTACGAGTGGATTGCGGTCGGCGGGTTCCGCGTGGCGGTCGACCTCCGCGTCGACCCACTGTCGATGACGATGGCCCTCGTCGTCACCGGGGTCGGCGCGATCATCCACGTCTACTCGATCGGGTACATGGACGGCGACCCCCGGTACGGTCGCTTCTTCGCCTACATGAACCTGTTCGTCTTCTTCATGCTCACGCTCGTCCTGGCCGAGAACTTCCTCCTGCTGTACGTGGGGTGGGAGGGCGTGGGGCTCTGCTCGTACCTGCTGATCGGGTTCTGGCACGAGCGTCCGGCGGCGGCGAGCGCCGCCAAGAAGGCGTTCGTCGTCACGCGGATCGGCGACACGTTCATGCTCGTCGGGATCGCGCTGATCTTCCTCCGGCTGGGGTCGCTGGACTTCACCGCCGTCCTGCGCATCCCCTGCGGTCCCGGCCAACACTGTCCTCCGGCGATCACGACCGATACCGGCGTTTCCACGGTCATCGCCTTGCTCTTGTTCGCCGGCGCGATCGGCAAGTCGGCGCAGGTGCCGCTGCACGTCTGGCTCCCCGACGCGATGGAGGGCCCGACGCCGGTCTCGGCGCTCATCCACGCCGCGACCATGGTCACGGCCGGGGTGTACCTGGTGGCGCGAACCCACGTGCTGTTCGAGGTCTCGGGCGTCGCGCTCACGGTGGTGCTCGTGGTCGGGCTCGTCACGGCGCTGTACGCGGCGACCGTCGCCCTGGCGCAGGACGACTTCAAACGCGTCCTTGCCTGGTCGACGATCAGCCAGCTCGGGTTCATGTTCACCGCGCTCGGGCTCCGGGCGTATTGGGCCGCGATCTTCCTGCTCGTCACCCATGCCTTCTACAAGGCGCTGCTGTTCCTGTCGGCCGGGTCGGTCATGCACGCGCTCGACGGCGAGACCGATCTGAAGAAGATGGGCGGCCTGCGCCGCACCATGCCGATCACGGCCGTCGTGTGCTCGATCGGGGCGCTCGCGCTCGCCGGCATCCCGCCGTTCGCCGGGTTCTTCAGCAAGGACGACGTCCTCGCCGTCGCGAACCAGAGCGGTCACGCGCTCGCCTGGCTTATCGCGCTGGTCGCCGCGTTCTTCTCGGCCCTGTACATGGCCCGGCTGGTCTTCCTCGCGTTCTTCGGTGAGGAGCGGACCGAGCGATACGCCCACGAGGCGCCGCCGGTGATGACGGTTCCGCTCGGGCTGCTCGCGGTCGGCGCTGCGTTCGGCGGGTTCCTGGGGGCAAACGAGACGCGAGGGCTGTTGCAGACGTTCCTCGCCCCCGTTCTGGGGAAGGTCCGCGAGCCGACGCAGGGTCTGAGCGGTCCGGCGCTCGCCCTGATCTCGGTGGGAGTGGCGGCCCTCGCCATCGCGGTCGGCTGGCTCGTGTACGGGTCGGGCCGGATCGACTGGGTCGCCCTCCGCGTCCGGCTCTCGAGCCTGCATCGGTTCCTCGCCCGGGGGTGGTACGTCGACGACGCCTACGCGGCCGTGCTCGTCAGCCCGGCGAAGGCCGGCTCCGCGTTCCTCGCGTACGTGGTCGACGCGCGGCTGGTGGACGGCCTCGTGAACGCCAGCGGCCAACTCGTGCGGTGGCTCGCCTCCGTTGGGCGGCGGGTGCAGACCGGGTTCGTCCGCAACTACGCGCTCGCGATCCTGCTGGGCGCGCTCGTTCTCCTCGTCTACGTGGGGTTGCGGATCTGATGGGCTGGCTGACGCTCACGACGTTCCTCCCCCTGACGGGCGTGGCGGTGCTGCTCGCGTGGCGCCGGGCCCCGGACGGCGTGGCGCGAGCGGTGGCCCTCGTTGCCTCGATCGCCACGTTCATCGTCTCGCTGCGCGTGCTCGGCAGGTTCGACGGGTCGGTGGCGGGGTTCCAGATGGTGGAGCGGGCGATCTGGGTCCGGTCGCCCAGGATCGAGTACCTCCTCGGCATCGACGGGGTGAGCCTGTTCCTGGTGCTGCTCACCACGTTCTTGATGCCGATCGCGATCCTCGCGTCGTGGACCGTCGAGCACCGGGTCCGCCTGTACATGGCCGCCATGCTCGTGCTCGAGACCGGGATGCTCGGCACGTTCCTCGCGCTCGACCTCGTGCTCTTCTTCCTGTTCTTCGAGGCGATCCTGTTCCCGATGTACCTGATCATCGGCGGCTGGGGCGGTGAGCGACGGATCTACGCCGCCGTGAAGTTCTTCCTCTACACGATGTTCGGATCGGCGTTCCTGCTCGTCGCCATCCTCGTGTTGTACGCGAAGTCGGGAGTGCTCCCGGGCGGCCCCACGTTTGACGTGCGCCAGCTCGTGCACCTGTCGCTCGCTCCGGCGACGGCCCGCTGGCTCTTCCTGGCGTTCTTCGTCGCGTTCGCCGTCAAGGTGCCGATCTTCCCCCTGCACACCTGGCTGCCCGATGCCCACACCGAGGCGCCGACCGCCGGCTCGGTCATCCTCGCGGCCGTGCTGCTGAAGGTCGGGGCGTACGGTCTGATCCGGTTCGATCTCTCCCTGTTCCCCGAGGCGTCGAGGTCGTTCGCCGGGCTGGTCGAGGTGCTGGCCCTCATCGGGATCGTCTACGGCGCGGTCGTCGCGCTGATCCAGACCGACGTGAAGCGTCTGGTGGCCTACTCCTCGGTGTCGCACCTGGGCTTCGTCGTGCTGGGCACCTTCGCGTTCACCCGGCAGGCGATGAGCGGCGGGGTCCTGCAGATGGTGAACCACGGCCTCTCGACGGGCGCCCTGTTCCTGCTGGTGGGGATGGTCTACGAGCGCACGCACACGCGCGACCTGGGCGAGATGGGCGGGCTCGCGCGCCGCATGCCGTGGCTGATGGGCGTCTTCCTGTTCGTGGCGCTGTCCTCCCTCGGGCTTCCCGGGCTGAACAACTTCGTGGGAGAGTTCCTGGTGATCCTGGGCACGTTCGCGCGGAACCGCGCGCTCGGGGCCATCGCGGCGACCGGGGTGGTGCTGGCCGCCATCTATCTCCTGTGGGCGTACCAGCGGATGGCCCACGGCCCGGTCTCCGACCCGCACGCCAGGCACCCGGACCTCTCGATCCGCGAGGTGGCGGTGATCGCTCCCGTGCTCGTGGCCATCCTGGTGGTGGGCGTGTACCCGCGACTGCTGCTCGACCGGATCAACCCGACGACCACCCGGATCGTGCAGCAGGTCGAGCGCGACCGGCCGACGGACGCGCCGCTCGTCGCGGCGGAGGGGCGCTGAGATGCTCGGACAGTTCCTGTCGCACCCCCCGGTCGAGCTCGGTCCCATCGGGCCCGAGCTCGTGCTCGCCGGAGCGGGGGTCCTGGTGCTCCTGGGAGGGGCGCTGGTCCGGAGGAGGCAACCGCGTGCGCTGCTCCTGGCCTCGCTCGCCGGACTGACCGGGGCCGCGGTCGTGTCGGTCTCGCTCTGGCGCTGGAGGGGCCACGCGACGGTGCTCGGCGGCATGGTCCAGGCCGACCGGTTCGCGGTGGTGGCCAGGCTGATCCTGCTCGGCGTGGCCGCGCTCGCGCTGGTCCTCGGGCACCACTACTTCGAGCGTCTGGGCGAGGAGCGGCCGGAGTTCTACCCGCTCGTCCTGTTCACCACCCTGGGGATGACCCTGATCACGGCGGCGGCCGACCTGATCCTGGTGTTCCTCGCCCTCGAGATCCTCTCGCTCTCGCTCTACGTGCTGACCGCGCTCTCGCGCCGGCTGGCCGCCGTCGAGGGATCGATGAAGTACTTCTTGCTCGGGGCGTTCTCGTCTGCGTTCTTCCTCTACGGCGTCGCGATGGCGTACGGGGCAACGGGTTCCACCCACCTGTCGACGATCGCGCGCTCGCTGGCCGGCCAGACCGGCAACCAGGCGCTCGCGCTCGCGGCCGTGGCCCTGCTCGTGATCGGATTCGGATTCAAGGTGGCCGCCGTGCCGTTCCACATGTGGACCCCCGACGTGTATCAAGGGGCTCCGACGGCGGTCACCGCCTACATGTCCGCGGCGACGAAGGTGGCCGCGTTCGCGGCGTTCCTGCGGGTGCTCATGACGTCGTTCCAGCCGCTGACGTGGGACTGGACCCCCATCGTGTGGGGCCTGGCGGTCGCGACGATGATCGTGGGCAGCGTGCTCGCGATCGCCCAGACGGACATCAAGAGGATGCTCGCGTACTCGAGCATCGCCCACGCGGGGTTCGTCCTGGTCGGGGTCTCGGCTGCCACGCAGGAGGGAATCCAGTCTGCCCTGTTCTACCTGCTCGCGTACGCGGCCACCATCCTCGGCGCCTTCGGAGTCGTGATGCTCGCCTCGGGGCGGGGCGAGGAGCACACGTCGCTTGGCTCCTACGCCGGGCTGTGCCGGCGGAGCCCGCTGCTCGCGGGGCTCATGAGCCTGTTCCTGCTGTCCATGGCGGGCATCCCGCCGACGGCGGGGTTCATCGCCAAGGTGAACGTCTTTCGCGCGGCGGTGGACGCGGGGCACTGGGGCGTCGCGCTGGTGGGCGTGCTGGCGAGCGTGGTCGCCGCGTTCTTCTACATTCGCGTGATGGTGCTCATGTACATGCAGGAACCGCTCGAGGACGTCGAGCCCGACCCGTCGATCGTCCCGAGACTGGCGGTCGCCGTCCCGGCCCTGCTCACCCTCCTGTTCGGCGTGTTCCCGGGCCTCGTGCTCGGGCTGCTGGAGCGGGCCTCGGTGCTGCGATGGTGACGATGCCCCGAACCCCGATAGAGTCGGCCCCATGAGCAGGCGCGTCATCCCCGGTCTCGAGGCCCCGGACCCCGCGCTGGAGCGCCAGATCCGCGGCCGGCTGGACGAGGTCGAGGTGGCCTTGGAGAAGGCCGTCCGGGCGGACTCCGACCTGCTCGCGGAGACCTCCACGTACCTGCTGTCGGCCGGCGGGAAGCGCTTCCGGCCCATGTTGGTCCTGCTCGCCGGGCACTTCGGCGATCACACCGACCCCAGGCTCATTGCCGGTTCGGTGGCGATCGAGCTCGTGCACCTGGCCACCCTGTACCACGACGACGTGATCGACGAGGCGGACTCCCGCCGCGGCATCCCCTCGGTCAACGCCCGGTGGGACAACACGGTCGCGATCCTGACGGGCGACTACCTGTTCGCGCGGGCCTCCGAGATCGCCACCGAGCTCGGGGCGGACATCTGCGCCCTGCTCGCCCGGACGATCGCCACCTTGTGCGACGGCCAGATCCGTGAGGTGGAGGTGGCGGGCAAGCTCGACCAGACCGAGGGCGCGTACACCGAGATCATCCGGCGAAAGACCGGGGCGCTCATCGCCACCTCGTGCCGGTTGGGCGGGATGCTCTCCGATGCGCCCCCCGAGTTCCTCGACGTGCTGGAGGAGTTCGGGGAGGCCCTGGGCATGGCCTTCCAGCTCTCGGACGACATCATGGACGTCACCGCCACCCAGCGCGAGCTCGGGAAGGAGCCCGGCGTGGACATGCGCGAGGGCGTGTACACGTTGCCGGTGCTCCACGCGCTGCACCGGGGCGGTCGCCGGGAGGAGCTCGCCCGCCTGCTCGGGTCGGGCCCACCCGCGGGGGAGCGCCTGGATCGAGCGCTCGAGATCGTGCGAGCGGAGGAGAGCCTCGAGCACGCGAGGCGCGCCGTAGCTCTCGAGGTGAAGCGGGCGACCGAGCTGGCCCTGCGCCTGCCCGACAACGCGGCCCGAGGAGCGCTCGTGGCCCTGGCCGGGTTCCTCGCCGCCCGCTGCGGGGCGGGACGGTCGTGAGGATTCCGTTGCTAGAATCCGCGCTGCTCGGGAAAGCGTTCACAAGCGTGGAGACCTACTACCAGTCCTACGGGGTCGTCCTCGCGGTCCTGATCGCCGGCGCGGGGCTCGTTGCGGTCGCCTTCGGGGTCGCGCGGCTTGTCGCTCCCCATCGGCCGCTGCCCGACAAGCTGACCACCTACGAGTGCGGGATCGACCCGGTGGGCGAGGGGTGGTCCCAGAGCCAGGTCCGCTACTACGTCTACGGCTTCCTCTTCGTCATCTTCGACGTCGAGAGCGTGTTCCTGTTTCCGTGGGCCCGGATCTTCGAAGGCCTCGGCTACCAGGCCGTGGTCGAGATGGCCATTTTCATCGGGATCCTGGCCGTCGGGCTCCTGTACGCGTGGAGGAAGGGAGTGCTGCGGTGGGTCTGATCGAGCACACCCCGTTGCCGCGACTGCAACCGATCAAGTTCGTCCTCAACTGGGGCCGGCGGTACTCCCTGTGGGTGATGAACTTCGGTCTGGCGTGCTGCGCGATCGAGTTCATCGCGGCCTCGACCTCGAAGCACGACTTCATTCGCTTCGGCGTCATCCCGTTCGCGCACGGGCCGCGACAGGCCGACCTGCTGGTCGTGGCGGGCACGCTCACCGACAAGATGGCCCCCGCGCTCAAGCGCGTCTACGACCAGATGCCGGAGCCGAAGTACGTGATCTCCTTCGGCTCCTGCTCCAACTGCGGTGGGCCCTACTGGGACAGCTACTCGGTCACGAAGGGCGTCGACCAGATCGTCCCGGTCGACGTGTACGTACCGGGATGCCCGCCTCGTCCGGAGGCCCTCCTGCACGGCATCGTCAAGTTGCAGGAGAAGATCGCGAACGAAGACATCAGGGAGAAGTGGAGTGGCAAGCTCACGGCGCCCGCTGCCACCTCCTGAGATCGAGTCCCGCCTCCGCGCCCAGTTCGGCGAGGACGTCCTCGCGTTCGAGGATCAGTTCGGGCACGCCGTCGTGACGGTGAGGCCGGCGCGCTACCGGGAGATGGCCAGGTTCCTCCGCGAGGAGCCCGAGTTCGACTGCGACTACTGCGACTTCTGCTCCGGGGTCGACTTCGGGGACTCCGGGCTGGAGGTCGTGACCCACCTGTACTCGACCACCATCGGGCACCACGTCCGGCTGAAGGTTCGCCTGGCGCGTGAGCATCCCGTCTGCCCCACGATCTCCGACCTCTACCCGGGCGCGAACTGGCACGAGCGCGAGACCGCGGAGATGTTCGGGATCGCGTTCGAGGGGCACCCCCAGCCGGTCAAGCTGCTGCTGCCCGAGCCGTTCGAGGGCCACCCCCTCCGCAAGGACTTCCCGCTCATGACCAGGGAGGCGAAGCCCTGGCCCGGCGCCGTCGAGGGCGAGGAGGAGGAAGAGGAGGAGTGATCTCGGCGGTCCCCGGCGTGAGCGTGTTCGACGACTGGTTCGCCAACTTCTGGGTCGTGCTCGTCGTGAAGGCCGCCGCCGTGCTCGTGTTCTTCCTCGTCGCGCCGCTGCTGGTCGGCTACATGGAGCACAAGGTCCTCGCGCACATGCAGGCGCGCCTGGGGCCCATGTACGCGGGGCGCTTCCACGGATGGGCTCAGCTCGTCGCCGACGGCGCCAAGTTCATCCAGAAGGAGGACGTCATCCCCGCCGCGGCCGACCGGTGGGTCTTCTCGCTCGCTCCCGCAGTGGCGCTGATCCCCTACATCGTGCTCTTCGTCGTCGTCCCGTTCTCGAACACGATCTACGCCGAGAACCTCGACATCGGGATCTTCTTCGTGATGGCGATCGGGTCGGTGAACGTGATCGGCGTGCTGATGGCCGGATGGTCCTCGGCCAACAAGTTCTCGCTGATCGGGGCGCTGCGGGCGGCCGCACAGCTCATCGCGTACGAGCTTCCGCTCGTGCTGGCGGCGGCCTCGGTGGTCATGCAGGCCGGCACGCTCTCGCTCATCGGGATCACCGAGGCGCAGGACCGCTACTGGTTCGTGCTCACGCAGCCGATCGGCTTCTTGATCTTCATGGTGGCCTCGCTCGCGGAGCTGACCCGGCCGCCCTTCGACATGCCGATCGCCGACTCCGAGATCATCTTCGGCGCCTACACCGAGTACACGGGTCTGAAGTTCGCCTTCTTCCTGCTCACCGAGTACGGGGGGATCGTGGCGCTCTCGTCGATCGCCTCGATCCTGTTCCTGGGCGGCTACCGGGGCTTCCTCGGGATTCCCGATCCGCTGTGGATGGCGGCCAAGATCGGTGCGCTATCGTTCGTGGTCATCTGGCTGCGGGCGACGTACCCGCGCCTGCGGGAGGATCAGCTCCAGCGCTTCTCCTGGCTCGCGCTGATCCCGCTGGCGCTGCTCCAGATCCTGGTGGTCGGCTTCGTGAAGGTCGCGGTCGGATAGCGAGGGGGATGCGCATGGCGATCGGCGAGCGGGACGTACGCAGGCCGGAGGGGGAGGCGGCCTCGACCGGCCTCGGCCTGATCAAGGGTCTCGGGGTCACGCTCAAGCACATGCTGCGTCCCGCGGTCACGCAGCAGTATCCGGAGGTCCGGCCCGACCTCCCGCCGCGGACTCGTGGGGTCATCGCGCTGAAGCAGGAGAACTGCACGGTCTGCTACAAGTGCTCGCGCGAGTGTCCCGACTGGTGCATCTACATCGAGGCCCACAAGGAGACCAACCCGCCGGCCTCCGGCGGAAAGGCCCGGTCGGTGAAGGTCCTCGATCGCTTCGACATCGACTACGCGCTCTGCATGTACTGCGGGATCTGCGTGGAGGTGTGTCCGTTCGACGCCCTCTTCTGGAGCCCCGAGTTCGAGTACGCGACGTACGACATCCACGATCTGCTGCACGACAAGGAGAAGCTCGAGGAGTGGACCTACACGGTCCTGCCGCCGCTGCCGATCGAGGAGGGCGCGGAGCTTCCGCCCGAGCCTGCCGGAACCGGCCCCGTCGTCGCCCCGGGCCCCGTCGCCCCGGTCCCGGCGCCCGCGGGGGCCGGGGCTCCGCCGGTATCTGCGCCGCCCGCCGCGCCGCCGCCCGCCGCCGCCCCGGCCCAGGCTCCTCCCGCCGGGGGCGCGGGACCCGGCTCCGCCCCGGCGCCCGCGGCCGAGCACAAGGAGGTGAGCCTGGATCAGGAGACCTTCGAGAAGGTGCTCGCCGAGCTCCTGGGCAAGGGCACCGACCGCCGGGTCGCCGAGGGCCAGGCCCGCCGGGCCGCCATGATCGCCGCGCGGAAGAAGGCGGCGGAGGGATAGCCGGGATGAGCGCTCAGGAATACGCCTTCGTCGTGCTCGCCCTGGTGGGCACGGTCGCCGCCTTTCGCCTGGTCACCGCGAGGAACGTCGTGCACGCGGCCCTGTACCTAGTCGTCACGCTCGCGATGGTCGGCGGCGTCTACCTGATCCTTGCCGCGGAGTTCGTCGCCTGGGTGCAGATCCTCATCTACGTGGGCGCGATCGTGATCCTGTTCCTGTTCGGCCTGATGCTGACCAAGGCGCCGATCGGGCGCGAGGCGCTCGACAACCAGCAGCGGGGCATCGCGCTCCTCGTCGGGCTCGGCGTGCTCGCGGGGCTCGTGTTCCTCATCCAGAACGCGTTCCACTGGAGCGATCCCAAGATCCAGCCGATCCACGTGACGACGGGGGCGCTCGGCGAGTCGCTGTTCCGCCAGTACGTGCTGCCGTTCGAGGCGGTCTCGTTCCTCCTGCTCGCGGCCCTGATCGGGGCCATCGTGCTCTCGCGGAAGGACGAGCGCTCGTGATCCGCCTGCCGCTCGTTCTGTTCTTCTCCGCCGTCTTGTTCTCGGCGGGTGTCTACGGCGTGCTGGCGCGGCGCAACGCCGTCCTCGTGCTCATGTCGATCGAGCTCATGCTGAACGCCGTCAACGTCAACCTGATCGCGTTCTCGCAGGCGCTGCACGACCTCACCGGGCAGGCGTTCGCGCTGTTCGTGATCGCCGTCGCCGCCGCGGAGGTGGGGATCGGTCTTGCGATCGTCATCCTGATCTACCGCAACCGCGAGACGATCAACATCGACGAGGTGAACCTGCTCAAGTGGTAGCCGCCGTGACCTCGCCGGGGTTCGCGAAGTACGCGTGGGTCGTTGCCGCGCTGCCCATCGCATCGGCGGGGCTCACGCTCTTCTTCGGCAAGCGGACCCCGGGCCGGGGCTGGATCTACGGCGTCCTGACCGTCGGAGCCGGGTTCGTCCTGTCGCTCCTCGTGCTCTGGCACTTCGTGCAGGGCGGGGGCGTGTATGCGTCGTCGGTCGACTGGTTCCGGGTCGGGCCCCTCCGGTTCGAGATCGGCCAGTACGTCGACGGGCTCACGGCCGTCATGCTGATCGTCGTCACGACGGTGTCGCTGTGCGTGCACGTGTACTCGATCGGGTACATGCACGGGGATCAGCGGTTCACCTGGTTCTACGTGGTGCTGTCGATCTTCACCTTCGCGATGCTCACGGTCGTCGTCTCCGACAACCTGTTCCAGCTCCTCGTGGGGTGGGAGATCATGGGCATCTGCTCCTACCTGCTGATCGGGCACTGGTGGGAGGAGCACGTCAACTCGAGCGCCGCGATCAAGGCCTTCATCACGACGAAGACCGGGGACGTGCCGTTCCTCTTCGGCATCTTCGTGCTGGTCGTGGCGACCGGCACGACGAACATCCACCAGATCGGCGAGCTCGTGGGCGCCGGCGACCTCTCCCGCGGGGTCGTCTCGGCCGCCGCCCTGCTCCTGTTCGGGGGCGCGATCGGCAAGTCGGCCCAGTTCCCGCTGCACGTCTGGCTTCCTGACGCGATGCAGGGCCCGACGCCCGTCTCCGCCCTGATCCACGCCGCCACGATGGTGGCGGCGGGCGTCTACCTCGTCGGCCGGCTGTTCGAGGTGTTCGTCCACGCCGATCCGTGGGTGCTGCAGGTGGTCGGGATCGTCGGCGGGATCACCGCCCTCGGCGCCGCGCTCCTCGGACTGGTCCAGGACGACATCAAGCGGGTCCTGGCGTACTCCACGATCTCGCAGCTCGCCTACATGGTCTCGCTGATGTCGGCCGGTCCCGCCGGGCGGAACGCGGCGTTCTTCCACCTGTTCACGCACGCCTTCTTCAAGGCGCTGCTGTTCCTCGGCTCCGGTGCGGTGATCCACGCCGTCCACTCGAACAACATGAGCGAGATGGGCGGTCTCCGGAAGCCCATGCCGATCACGTTCTGGACGTTCGTGATCGGCTCGGCGGCGCTGGCCGGCATTCCGCCGCTCGCCGGCTTCTGGTCCAAGGACGAGCTGCTCGCGAGCGCCTCGAAGGGGCACGAGGTGGTCTTCGTCGTGCTCCTGCTCACGGCGCTGGTGACGGCTTTCTACACGACGCGGATGGTCATGCTGACGTTCTTCGGCGAGTATCGCGGGCACGGGCACCCGCATGAGGCGCCGGCCAGCATGACCGGCCCCCTCGTCGCATTGGCCGCGGGGACGGTGGGCGTCGGGTTCCTCGGGGCGTCGTTCGCGCACGCCGTCTTCTTCAAGTGGGTGTTCTTCGAGGAGCCGGAGGCGATCCGCTTCGTGCCCTGGGTCGCCGCGCTGTCGACCGGGGCGGCCCTGCTCGGGGTGCTCGTCGGAGTGGCGGTCTACGGGAGGGCCCGCGAGCGCGACCCGATGCTCGCGATGGGGCCGTTCACGACGCTGCTCGTCAGGAAGTACTTCATGGACGACCTCTACATGAAGGGGATCGTGCTGCCCGTTCGCGACAAGGTGTCGGCCTTCGTCTACTGGACGAACCAGAACGTGCTGGATGGCATCGTGAACGGGGCCGCCCGGCTCGCCCGGTGGTTCTCCCGGGGCGTGAACGGGTTCGACCGGACCGTGGTCGACGGCGCCGTGAACGGCGTGGCCCAGACCGCCGGGTTCACCGGCGGCCTCCTTCGCTATCTGCAGTCGGGCAACGTCCAGCGCTACGCGGCGCTCCTGTTTGCCGGCGTGGTCGTGCTGGCGGTGATCTTCACGAGGGTGTGAGCATGCGCGTCGAGGAGAGGGAGTAACGGATGAGCGGGTGGGAGAGATCGGCGATCTCGATCGCGACGTTCCTGCCACTTGTGGGAGCGGTCGTGATCGCCTTCGTCCCGAAGGAGAAGGAGCGGGCGGTCCGCTCGCTCGGCATCCTGTTCACCGGCGCGGCCCTGGCCGTCGCCGTGGCGATCGCGATCGGCTTCGACTACGGCAGCGGCGGAGGGCTGCAGTTCGAGCTCGACACCAGGTGGATCCCCGTGATCGGGGCCCGGTACCACGTCGGGATCGACGGCATCAGCCTCCCGCTGTACGTGCTCACGTTCCTCCTTTCGTTCCTGTGCGCCGTCTACACGTGGCGGTTCGTCCCCGAGCCCGGCAAGACCAAGGCCTTCCTCGCGCTCCAGCTCCTGCTCGAGACCGGCATGGCCGGCACGTTCATCGCGTTCGACCTCGTCCTGTTCTTCATCTTCTGGGAGCTCGTGCTCGTCCCGATGTACTTCCTGATCGGGATCTGGGGAAGCGCCAACCGCGAGTACGCGGCCATCAAGTTCTTCCTCTACACCTTGTTCGGGAGCGTGTTCATGCTCCTGGGCTTCCTCGGGATGTACTTCCGGGCCGACCCGCACACGTTCGACATCCTCAAGCTCCAGGCGGTCGGCTCGTCCGGCGGGTTCAGTCACACCTTCCAGCTCGTCGCGTTCGCCGGCGTGTTCCTCGGATTCGCGATCAAGGTGCCGATGTGGCCGTTCCACACCTGGCTGCCCGACGCGCACACGGAGGCCCCGACGGTGGGCTCCGTGCTGCTGGCCGGGATCCTGCTGAAGATGGGGACCTACGGGTTCGTGCGGATCGCGCTACCGGTCCTCCCGTACGCCGCGCAGAAGTATGCGCCGTGGATCGGCCTGCTCGCCGCGATCGCGATCGTGTACGCGGCGCTCGCGTGCCTCGCGCAGAGGGACCTGAAGCGCCTGATCGCGTTCTCCTCGGTCGGGCACATGGGGTTCGTGATGCTCGGGATCGCGACGCTCACTCCGATCGGGATCAACGCCGCGATCTTCGGGATGGTCGCGCACGGCCTGATCACGGGGATGCTGTTCTTCTGCGTCGGTTCGGTCTACGACCGCTACCACACGCGCCAGATCGCCGACCTCGGCGGCGGTCTCATGCAGAAGCTCCCGTACCTGGGCGGCGTGTTCGCCTTCGTGGCGATCGCCTCGCTCGGGCTGCCGGGACTCGCCGGGTTCTGGGGCGAGGTCATGGCGCTCCTGTCCTCGTACAACCCGGCCGGCGTGCTGAACACCGGCCTGTTCCGGGGCTTTATGGTGGCCGGGGGCGTGGGGACCGTGCTGACCGCGGGCTACTTCCTGTGGATGCTCCAGCGCGTGAACATGGGGACCGTGCCGGAGAAGTGGAAGGAGGCCGCGCTCCCGGACGTGCTCGCCGTGGAGTGGGTCTCGTGGGTCCCGCTCCTGATCGGGATCGTGGCGCTGGGCGTGTTCCCGCGCATCGTGTTCGGGGTCACCGACGGCGCCGTGCGCGGCCTGATGCACCTGTTCGGGGGCTGAGGACGGTTCGGGGAAACGAGGCGGAGGCGAGACGGTGACGATCGACTACCACGCGATCCTGCCCGAGCTGATCCTGTCCGGCACGATCCTGGTCGTCCTCGTCGCCGACGCGTTCATCCGCCCGCGTCGCACGTGGCTCGCCATGCCCATCTCGCTGGCCGGCGTGCTCGCCTCCCTCATCGCGGTCCTGACGCTGATCGGCTCTCCGCGCACGACGTTCAACGGAACGTACCGGGTCGACAACTTCGCGCTGCTGTTCAAGGTCTTCTTCCTGTCGGTCGCGCTCGTCGTCCTGCTGGTCTCGCTCCGGTACTTCCGGGAGGGTCGCTGGTACCAGGGCGAGTACTACTACCTGCTCCTCACCTCGTTCCTCGGGTGCGTGCTCATGCCCTCCTCCAGGGACCTGCTGATGCTGTTCATCTCGCTCGAGCTGGTCTCGGCCCCGGGGTTCCTGATCGCCGCGTTCCGCAAGTCCGACCCGCGCTCCAACGAGGCGGGGCTCAAGTTCTTCCTGATCGGCGTGCTGTCCTCGGCCGTGATGCTCTACGGCATGAGCCTGATCTACGGCGTGACCGGCACGACCGGTCTGTACCGGATCGGGGCGGCGCTCTCCGGGACCCTCTCCGGCGGCAAGCAGACTCTGGCCGAGGCCGCCATCCTGTTCATCGTCGCGGGGTTCGCGTTCAAGGTATCGGCGGTGCCGTTCCAGTTCTGGGCTCCCGACACCTACGAGGGCGCACCGGTGCCGGTGGCGGCGTTCCTGGCGACGGCGTCGAAGGCCGCGGGGTTCGCGGGGCTGCTGCAGCTGATGTTCGTGGCGTTCCGGGCCGAGTACGCGTTCTGGACGCCGATCTTCGCGGCGCTCTCGATCGCGACCATGACGATCGGCAACCTCGTTGCGCTCCAGCAGCGGCAGATCGTGCGCCTGCTCGCGTACTCCAGCATCGCGCAGGCCGGATACATGCTGTTGCCGTTCGCGCTCGTGTCCGCCGACCGCGTCGTGAACCACGATGCCTTCGCGGCCGCGACCACCTACATCCTGATCTACGCGGTCATGACCCTCGGGGCGTTCACGGTCGTCATCGCCCTCTCGCGCGAGTCCTCGGGGCTGCTGATCTCGGACTTCGCGGGGCTGATGCGGCGGGCGCCGCTGATGGGGGTCGCCATGACGACCTTCATGGTCTCGCTCGCGGGGATCCCCCCGACGGGCGGCTTCTGGGCGAAGTTCCTGGTCTTCAAGGCGGGGATCGAGCGCGGAGGGCTGGGGACGGCGCTGGCCGTGGTCATGCTGGTCAACTCGGTGGCGAGCCTCTACTACTACCTGCTCGTCCCCAGGCAGATGGTGTTCGTGGAGCCGGAGACCGATCGGCCCCTCGCCTCGCCGGCCCTGGTGACCGGGGTCGCCGCCCTCGCGACGCTGGCGATCCTGGCGATCGGGGTCTATCCCCAGCTCTTCTACCACTTCCCGCCGCTGTCCACGCTCGTCGGGCCCTGAGCGGCGGTCCCCGCGGCGGGACCGTCGGGCGGGACCCTCGGGCAGAACCGGGAGGTCGACCTCGGCGAATGACCGGGTGAAGGAGGGATCGTCTGTGATCGGAATCAACCGGGCCAAGACCTGGATCCTCATCGCGGCCCTCGGCGGTCTGTTCGTGCTGATCGGGAACGCTCTGTTCGGTGCCCAGGGGGCCTGGACGTTCCTGCTCATCGGGCTCGCGATCAACTTCGCGCTCTACTGGTTCTCGGATCGGATCGCGATCGCCTCGACCCGGTCCAGGCCGGTCAGCGAGCAGGACTACCCGCGGCTCTACGCGATCGTTCGGGAGCTCGCCGGGCTGAACCACATGCCGATGCCGAAGGTCTACGTCTCGGACATGCTCCAGCCGAACGCGTTCGCCACCGGCCGCAACCCGAACCACGCGTCCGTGGCGGTCACGAAGGGCATCCTGCAGATCCTGGACGAGCGGGAGCTCCGGGGCGTGCTCGCTCACGAGCTCTCCCACGTGGCCAACCGCGACATCCTGATCAACTCGATCGCGGCCGGCATCGGCATGAGCATCACGATGCTCGCGCGGTTCGCCTTCTTCTTCGGCGGGAGCGAGGAGCGGAACAGCCCCCTCGGGCCGTTCGCGTTCCTGATCGCGTGGATCCTCGCGCCGATCGCGGCGGCGATCATCCAGCTCGCGGTCTCGCGATCTCGCGAGTACCAGGCCGACGAGTCGGGGGCGCTCCTCGCCCATGACCCCGAGGCCCTCGCGAACGCCCTGCGCAAGCTCGAGGCGGCGTCGACCCAGGTGCCGGCCCCGGCCGGCGTGAGCCCTGCGCAGGCGCACCTGTTCATCGTGAACCCGTTCCGGGCGCGCCGGGGCGGCGCCTCGTCGTTCGCGAACCTGTTCTCGACCCATCCGCCGACCGCGGCGCGGATCGCGCGGCTCGAGGAGATCGCGCGTCAGATGGCCTGAGGAGTGACCGTGGGCCGGGCCTCCCCGGCCCACGGTCGCGTCACCGTGCCGTGACGGCTACGAGACGAGCTCGGCGCAGAACTCCCCGAACGCGTCGACGTATCGGGCGATGTCCTCCTCGGTGTGCTGCACCGAGATCGTCCACTGCTCCTCGTCGCCCGGGGTCATGAAGACGCCGCGGTTCACCATCCAGGTGTAGGAGGCGTAGAAGAGCTCCGGGATCGTCTCCAGGAAGTCCCGGTAGTTGCGGAGCGGCTCCTTCCGGTAGGAGACGCACCCCTTGGCCCCGAGGTCCATCGTGTGGGCGGGGATCCCGGTGTCGTCGATGGCCCGCTGGCACCCCTCGGCGAGCAGCGTCCCCATCTTGGCGAGCCCCTCGTAGGCGTCGCGGGTCAGCACCTGGGTGAGGGCCGCGAGACCCGCGGCGACCGAGAGCGGGTTGCCGTTGAACGTCCCCTGCTGGGCGGCCCCTTTGGTCACGACCTCCATGATCCGGGCTTCGCCTCCGAAGGCCCCGATGGTCGCGCCGCCGCCGATGGCCTTCGCGAAGCAGGCGAGGTGCGGCCGGACGCCGAAGCGCTCGGTCGCGCCGCCGTACGCGATCGTGCCGCCGCACTTGACCTCGTCGAAGATCAGCACGATCCCGTGGCGGTCGCAGATGTCGCGCAGGGCCTGGAGGTACCCGGGCTGCGGAACGACCAGACCGATGTTCATCATCACCGGCTCGAGGATCACGCACGCGATCTCGTCGCCGTGCTCCCGGCAGACCTCCTCGAGCGCGACGGCGTCGTTGAACGGCACGATGATCGTGTCCGACCACATCGACTTCGGCACGCCCTTGGAGGTCGGCCTGGTCGTGTAGGCGGTACCGGCGGAGTCCGCGGCCTCGCCGCCGACGTCGTACCGGACCCCGAGCGTGTCGGCCTCGGGAACGACCGAGAACAGCACCACGTCGTGGTGGCCGTGGTAGGAGCCCTCCATCTTGACGATGCGATCCCGTCCGGTCGCCGCGCGCGCGACCCGGATCGCGTCCATGGTTGCCTCGGTTCCCGAGTTCACGAACCGGACCTGGTCGAGCTGGAACCGCTCGCACACCGCCTCCGCGAGCTCGACCGTGGCGGGCGTCGTGACCGCGAAGTGGATGCCCTGGTCGGCGACTCTGCGAATCGCCTCCACGATCTTGGGGTGGGCGTGGCCGACCACGTTCACCCCGAACCCGCCGTGGAAGTCCACGTACTCGGTCCCGTCGACGTCCCAGACCCGGGATCCCTTGCCCCGTGACAGGTAGACGGGATACGGATCGCCGGCCTGGAAGTTGGACGCGACCCCGGCCGGCAGGCTCTTCAGCGCTCGCTCGTACAGCTTGGCCGACTCGGGGGTCCGCTCGCGCAGGCGCGCGTTCTCGCGCTCCCCGATCTCCTCGGCCCGTGCTTTCAGACGCTCCACGTCCACTCCATATCACCTCCCGCGAAGCCCCAGCCTACCCAGGGCGGACGCGTTCGGGCAATCGGACGAGGTGGCGGGTCGGGACCCCGCCAATGTGACGGAATGGGCGTGGCGAGCCCGCGGCCTGAGTGCCGGGCCGCCTCAGGGCCGGAAGTTCACGAACTGCAGGGGGATGCCGAAATCGTGCTCCTTGACCGCCCGGATAACCGCCTGGAGGTCGTCCTTCTTCTTGCCGGTCACCCGGACCTGGTCGCCCTGCACCTGGCTCTGAACCTTCACGCCGCACGACTTCACGAACTTGACGATCTCCTTGGCCTTGTCCTCGGAGATCCCCACGGTCACGTGCACGCTCTGCTTGTAGGTACCCCTGGCGGCTGGTTGCACGGGCCCCTCCGATAGCGCCTTGAGAGGGACCTCCCGTCGTACGGCCTTGTCCTTGAGGACCTCGAGCGCAGCCTTCAACCGGTCCTCCGTCGAGGAACGGATCTCGATCAGACGGTCGTCGCGGTCGAGCGTGGTCCCCGTGTCCTTGAAATCGAACCGCTGGGCGATCTCGCGCCGGGCCTGGTCGATCGCGTTGGCGAGCTCGGGCATGGAGACCTGGGAGACGATGTCGAACGAGAACTGGTCCTTGGCCATGGCCCTATCGTAGCGGCGCCGCCCCTTCGGCGGCGCGGGCGCCCGGGCTCGTGGCGAGGGCGGTGGCGAGCCGTCCGTTGGGACGTTGCGGCGGAGGCGCTAAGATTCCGATCCCCGGGAGGGTGCCCGAGCGGCCAAAGGGAGCGGTCTGTAAAATCGCCGGCGTAGCCTACGGAGGTTCGAATCCTCCCCCTCCCACCCTGTGATGTCTCGAGACATCGTGCACAGGTGTCTCGGGACATCCTTCCACGTCAGGCCCGCCCGTGGGGCTGGTAGTCGCGGCTCGGATCGAGGATCAGGTCCCTGATCAACTCGCCGTCC
>Ga0070741_10002622_pt1 | contig 47426 bp, 41 predicted proteins | sample Coa_R1_4_FD_66440 | JGI IMG/M metagenome (GOLD analysis project Ga0070741, IMG submission 66440) | Surface soil microbial communities from Centralia Pennsylvania, which are recovering from an underground coalmine fire - Coalmine... | ecosystem: Environmental > Terrestrial > Soil > Unclassified ... | reverse complement strand
CGAGCATCGGAGTCATTCGCGAGCCGTGGATGCTACTGACTGCGTTCGTCGGCGTCGGTATTGCATGGGCGTCAATCTTGTCCATGCCTTACGCAATGCTCTCGAGTGCGCTGCCGCCGGAGCGCATGGGCGTTTACATGGGCATTTTCAATTTCTTCATAGTCATCCCGCAAATCCTCGTCGCGATCATCATCAGTCGCGTGATGGAGCATTTTCCGCAGGTTAACAGATTGAGCGCGGTTGTTTTTGGCGGCTTTTGCATGATCGTTGCCGCGATCGTTACGCTGTTCGTTCCGAGCACGAATGTCGCGCCGCGCCGCTTGCAGGAAGCTGCGGAAAAAGAAGGGATGCTGCCGACGGCGACACCGCCGGAAAGCCCGCTGCCGTAAACGCTACGGCCGCGTTTGCACGCAAATGGTGAAGGTCGAACCCGCGCCGTGTTTTGTGTGCAGGTGAATCGCGCCGTTCGCTTCACGAACAAGCCGTTTAACGATCGAAAGACCGAGTCCTGTGCCTTTGTCGGCGGCCTTGGTCGTGAATTGGGTCTCGAACATTTTGCCGAGAATCTCCGGCGGAATGCCCGGGCCATTGTCCTGCACGGAAATCGCGAGGATCGGCGCGCGATTGAGAAAACCTTCGCGGTTGATGAACCGCTCTTCGCTGCTGTCCTTGAATTGATTTAGATCGAGCGGATAAACGAGCCGTTGCGCGCGAATCTCGACGCGATGCGCTTTGTCGCTGCTTTGCAGCGCGTTGATCGTGAGGTTCAGCAGAATTTGCAAAAGATCGGTGCCATTGATCTCGGCGACGACATCCTCCGCCATCTCGTGAATCGCAAGCTGATGTCCGCGCGTGCTAGGATGCCGGACGAGCAGTTCTTTCAAATCGCTCAAAATCTGATTCACGCTAACGCGCGTCGGCTCGACTGCGCCTTCACGTAAAAACGAGAGATAACGCCGCGAAATTTCAAAACAGCGTCCCACTTGATTTGTCAGTTTGTTAAGATCGCCCTTGATCGTCTCGAGCTTCTCGCCGTCGACACTCGCGGCGTTTTCGATCGCGCGATTGATCATCTCGATGAAGCCGGAAATTACCGTCAACGGGCCGTTGATATCGTGCAGCACGCTCGCGTAAATCTCGCCTTTCGTGCGGCTCATTTCCTCCTTCAATTTCTGGTCTTCGATCTCGCGCTGCAACGCGTGCAGAGTCTGGTTTGTGCTCTGCAGATTCATCGCGACCTGATGCTTCTCGCGCGCACGTGCCACCGCCGCGCGCATAGTCGGAATGTCAAACGGCTTATTTAAATAATCGCAAGCACCGTATCGCAGAGCCTGTCGCGCGGTCTCGATCGTTTCATACGCGGTGAGCATGATCACCTCGATCGTCGGGTTCAGTTCCTTGATCTTGCGCAGCACTTCGACGCCGGACATTCCGGGCATCAAAATGTCGAGGATCGCGACATCGATTTGGTTGTTTTTCGCGTGCTCAACAGCTTGCGGACCGTCGCTCGCGAGCAGGACGTTGTATTCGTCCTTGAAGATGATTTTGACAGACTGCCGCGGGCCTTCCTCGTCATCAACCACGAGCAGCGTCGGCTTCGGCCCGGTGCGGGTTTCTTTTTGCGGTTTAGAAATGGTATCCAACGGAGAAGGTGATGGCATGACTTATAAAGCGATACCGTCCATCTGCAAGTGTATCGTTGTCGATCGTGCGCTTCGGTCCGTAGGTAAGTTGATACGCGACATCCCAGTCGATCTTGTTGCTCATGCTCTGGCCAATGCCGAGGCTGAAGAAGTGGTGATTTGAGTCCGGCACGGATGGCTGGAAGCTTTCGTTCGGCACCGAGTTTTGCGCGTAGCCGTAGCCGCCGCTCAGGCGGAAGCCGTTGTCGAATTTGCGCGTGGCGCCAAACTCAAAAATCCACGAGCTGCGCCAGTTGAAAGGAAGGTCGAACGTCTGGCCATCTTTCTGGTGCAGTTTTACTGTGTTTAACGAATCCCAATCAGTGTAATCGGCATCGACCTCGAGGTTCCACTGCGGTGTAGGCCGGAACGAATAGCCGAACGTGACGACCTGCGGCATGCGGAATTTCGCGTCGGCCTCCTGCATTGGTCCGAGGTCCTCGACGAAACCGCCCGGCGGAACGCCCGCGGCTGCGAGCCCGGCGGCGAACTGCGCTTCCGCTTTCGCAATCAATTGTGCTTTGATCGCCGGCGGCAAAGGCGCGCTGTTAATCTGCTGTTCGATCGCGTCCACTTTTGCGCGCGCCGCGGCAACTTGCTGATTGCCCGCATGCGCGGCATGGCGTTCCTTGTCGGAAAGTATCGCTTTCGTGTGGCCTTCGAAATCGATCGAAACGCCGCTGCGATACGTGATGCCGAACGAGTGCTGCGCTGTCGGTTTCCACAAAATGCCCGCGTTGAATCCACCGGAAAGCCCCGAACCTTTAAAACGGAATTGGTCGCCGCCGCCGAATTCCGGTCCAAGGATGCCCTGCCGCAAATCGAGTTCGCCGTAGTTGATCGTCGCGCCAAAAGCGACGGAAAGTGTGCGCGTGACTTGCAGCGCGATGACAGGATTCGCAGTGATCGTTTCGAGCTTGCCATATGTAGTGATCTGCCGGAACGGGCCGTTTTCAGGCCACTTCATTTCGAGTCCGAATGGTGAGTAAAAGCCGAGACCGAATGTGAAGGGCCAGTCTTTTGGGCGCATCGTATAAAAGCTTTGCGGCACGAATGACCATTTGTGGTGCGCGTCAAACGAGTCGCCCCCCTTTTCCGGGTAATAATCGACGTCGAGATTTACCGAGTAAACGCCGAGTCGCGCAGTCAAATTGTCGAGCTGAGTGATGCCCGCAGGGTTGTAATAAATCGCTGACGGATTGTCAGCGGTCGCGACGAATGCGTCAGCACGCGCGGTCGCGGCGGCGTCCTGGTCGAGCAGACGAACGCCAAGCGCGAAGCCCATCGACGGTGTCAGAGCGGCAGCAGTAATGATTGGGAGGAGGCGGATTTTCATAAATGAGAGTTTTTAAGCAGCACAACGCGTGCTAAACAATGCATGGCAAAAGAAAAAGATAATTTTTGATTAATGTCGTTAATCAATTGTGTTCGCTGAGTGGCAGGGAGATTTTCACGACGCCGGGCCCGCGTTCGCTCGGCTCGATTTCAATTCTGCCGCGATGATCCTCGATGATTTTTCGCGTCACGGTGAGGCCGAGACCGAGGCCGACATTACGCGTGGAGAAAAATGGCTCCTGCGCTTTTTGCGCTGTCTCGCGCGTAAAGCCATTGCCGGTGTCGTGCACTTCCACCTGCAGGCTTGGCGAACTGGTCATCCCCTCCTCCAGGATTCGCACCGAGACGTTCGGGTCCTTCGGATTTGCCTGCAGCGCGTTGAGGATCACTTCCGAAAATGCATGCCGTAACGCTTTTTTGTCACCGGCTATCATCCAGTTTTCGGATGTTTTCGCAGGCTCGCGTTCCGGAGATTTGCCGGTGTGATAGGAATACGCGTCGCGGAATGCTTCCGAAATTAAATCGGACACACGTATTTGATCTGCAAAATCGGTTTTGTCGCGCGCGAGAAACATCATTTGGTTCGCAAGCCGCGAAATGCGTTTCACTCCACTCGACAGCGCGATGGAAAGCGATTGCTGGAATTCAGGATCGTCGCCTTTTTCCAAAAGCAATTGCTGATGCGTGGAAATCGGCACTACAGAATTTCCGATCTCATGCGCGAGATGTTCGGCCATCGCCGTGATCAAGCGCAGGTTCGACGCTTCGATTTCGAGACGCTGCGCTTTTTCCATCTGCGTGATGTCTTCGATGATGAGCAGCGCCGCATTCGGGTTCGCGGAATTTTGTGTGCGGAATGGCGAAATCGTAACCTGAAACGTGATCTCGGGCACCGCGGACAGTTGATATTTGAATGGCAAAAGCCCTGTGCCGGTTTTCATCACCGTAAACACCTTGCTGCCGAGTTCCTGCGGCAAATCGGCAAACTCGAGCTGCAGTTTGCCGCTTTTTCCCGCCAGGAAAATTCGCCGTGCCGATACGTTCGCGTGCAGCATCGCAAGCGCCGAGCTGACGACGATGCAGCCGCTGCCGAGCGTGCCGAGAATGTCTGCGACCATGCCGTGATTCGCGACAAGCTGGTCGTGCAACCATGAATTGCGGATCGCAAGGCCAACCTCCTCCAGCATGTGGAAAATGAGCGCGAGCTCTTCGTTTGCATAAGGCTCGCCTGTTAAACGTTCATCGAACACTGCGACGCCGATCAGCGTTTCGCGATCGAGAATCGGAATCGCGACCTGCGCGCCGAGCAATTGAAATTCCTTGATGATCTCGCGGTTGGATTGCGCTTCGGGACTCGTCGCTTTCAAAATGCGTCCCTGCCTTCGCAAACACGCGCCGATGCCCGCACCGAGCGACAATGCGAAATGCTCGAGAAACGATTGCTCGAGCCCGATCGCGCACGCCGAGCGCAGCCAGCGATCCTCCTGCGCATGCGCGCTCTCGCTCAACAAACTCGCCGGTTTGCGCAAAAAAATCACCGCACGGTTTACGCCGATGATTTCGCGGAGCAGCAGCAAAAATTGCTTCAACAGCGCCTCCGGATTTAGCGAGTGAATCAAGACGCCGGAAAAATTCCGCAATGCTTCCAGCGCGCGGAAGTGATCGGATTGTGTCGGCATCGGTCGCGACGATTGCGTCGCTTGCGGCGTAATCGCAGAGGAGCGCGATTTTTGATCCTGCTCGGCAAACGAGCGCTCCAGTAATGTGTTTAACAGTTTTGCTCGCACCGGCTTTGCAATCACGTGCGAGATGCCGAGCATGTAAGCGTCTTCCTCCCACTCCCATTGCTTTGCGCCGGTATAAACAATAACCGGCGCATTGGGTGCAGCCTGGCGCACCTGCTCGATTGCGCGAATCGCGCGCACGTCGGTGAGTTCGACATCGAGAATCACCGCGTCTATCGCGCCGCGCGAAAGCAGCGACTCGGCTTCCCAAATATCTTCTTTTGCGATGAGCTGATACTGCGACGGATCGAGCGAGGCTTCGATCGCCGAGGCAAAAGGCGGTAGCTTGGTAAGAATTAAAACTGTTCTCATTGAGCTATTACGGCGGGCGTGACCTGTTTAACTTGTCTGCTCGGTAAATCAATCTGAACCGTCGTGCCTTTGCCCAGTTGGCTGAAAACATTCAGATTGCCGCTGTGCAGGTTTACGATTTTGCGGCAGATGGCGAGACCGAGGCCGAATCCGCGCTCGTGATCACCACGATCTCCCCGGTCCTTGGTCGTAAAATACGGTGTAAAAATGCGGTCGAGATTTTCTTTTTTAATACCTTCGCCCCGGTCGACTACCCGCACGCGCAACCAGTCGCGAGTAGCTTCGGTCTTCACGAGCTTCACAAGCTCGACACGAATGGTCGACCCTTCCGGTGACGCGTCGATGGCGTTCGCAATGATGTTTGCGATCAAACGTTGGATAAGCACTTCGTCCATTTCGACGAGGACTTCGCCGGGCGTATCGGAAACGACATTGATTTGCTTTTTCGCGCGACGCGCAGCGGTGAGATCGACTGCTTGCGCGATCTGCATGTCGAGCCGGCCGAGTTGAAAATCAGGCCGCAGATTTTCGGAAAAGAAAAGCGACTCGCGCACATAGGCGCGCATTGTTTTGATGTTGCGTAGAGCTACCGGCAATAACTCGTCGGTTAAATCTTCAGTCGAGACACCTTCGCTGACGAGTTGCAGCAATGTCCAGATGGGTGTGAGAAGGTTGTTAAGATCATGGGCCATTCCGCGGGACATACGACCTAGTAATTCCAATTCCTGCTGATGCTGGATTTGGTTCTTAAGACGAATCTGGTTGATGACCAGGCTAAGGTTTTTGACCAACAACACCATCAAGCTAATGTCGGTCGCAGTGTAAGGATCGCCGCTTGTCTTCGAGCCGATAAGCATTAGCCCAAATGGCTCGTCCTCCCACACGAAAGGAAAGCAAAACTCGGCATCGAAACGCTTGAGCGATTCACGGGCTGCCTGCTCGATGTGTGCAGTCGTGCGAGTGCTATAGAGGAAATTAAATGCGAGATACTCCGCGCCCGTGGATTGAAAGAACTCGAAGACGGGCGAATCGACGCGCAGTTCCGGAAATTGCTCCTGCGGACGTTCCGGATGAGAATGAAACAAGCTAAATACGCGGGTCGTTTCATCAAAGAGAATGATCTCATAGCTACGCAGCTTGAGAGTCTTCGTCATCATCTCATGCAGGTCGCTCATGAGTAAGTCGGTGTCGGTATACCACTGCATCGAGTTAATGAAGCTGCTGATTTGGTCCTGATATTCGAGCTTGTCTCCAAGGATGCGCTTTTCCACACCTTCCCCGCCGGAACCGAACAATCTCGGAAAGAAAACTGAAGCGATAAGTCCGCTCAAAAGCAGGATAACTAACGTGCTAAAAAACGAGACGGCGTTGTATTGACTGGGCGCAAAGAGAGTAACTCCGAGCAACAAACTCAGGCCAATAAGAAACAGAAAACCAAGTCGTATACCGTGCGCGACAATTTTGCTGACTGCGACGTGGACATCAAGCAACTGGTGTTGCAGCACACTGTAAGCGACCATGATTCCGTAGAAATTCGCCGCAAGGCTGCCGTATGGGTAGACGTTTACGTTAGTGAAAGGATAATGAACGATTCCCATGATCGGCAGGATGTCGTTATTGCCGAGCACAGCCAGCATCGACTGCGCAAGGATCATCATATCGATACGGCGACGGTGCAGCATACCTAGCTGCCGGCGTTTTCTAAAAAGGATATACAAAGACGCAAACGCGAGCCCAAATGAGGCTGCAAAGAGATAGTAAATAGGCCCCGCGACTGCATACCAACCCGCGCTGCCGAGATATTGAACGTCCTTAACGAAGTAAGGAGTCAGGTCACTTAGCGCCAGCAACCCTTGGATAACGTAAAGACTGTAGATCCATTTACCGAAGCGGATGCCGGCAATGATGAGCGATAGGTGGAAAAATAGAGCTATCCCAAAGCAAAGCCCAAAGTGCAACTCGCGCGCCCAGAACAGAGCCATCGGCGCATCTTTAACTACAAAGAGATAGAACGACCCGAGATTCCAGTTTGCGATGGAGATGCCTAGAAAGAAGTAGACGCGGTTTGCGCGAGAGCGGACATTGCAGCTAAGAACAAAAATCGCGAGAAACAGGTTACAAATGCAACCCATAAGCGGAATGAACGACGCGAAGTTCATGCCGGATACTTTCGCAAAAGGAGGCAGGATGTTTTGCCCCCGAAACCACTGTTAAGGCTCATCACGCTATCGACTGGATAATGACGCGATGAGCCCGTGACAAAGTCCAGATCGCACTCCGGACGAGGGCGCGTGAGGTTCAAAGTCATCGGAATCGCTTCATTCTTGATAGCAAGCGCGCAGATCACGGTTTCCATTGCTCCGGCCGCGGCCAAGGGATGTCCGGTGACCGGCTTTGTAGAACTGACAGCCAGTTGCCGCACGTGATTGCCGAAGAAATTCTTGATAGCTCTTACTTCAGCCAGGTCATTCGGTTCATTCGCGGTGCCGTGGACGTTAACATATTGCACACGCGAAGCTTCGAGCCGGGCCTGGCGCAAACACTTTTCCATCGCGCGCTTGATTCCAATTCCGTCCGGATGCGGAGCCATCGGATGATAAGCCTCGCAGCTTCGGCCATGGCCTGAAACTTCTGCGTAGATTTTAGCGCCGCGATGTAAAGCATGGGTTAGCTCTTCGAGAACTACAAAAGCTCCGCCTTCACCCATCACAAAGCCATCGGCTTCTACATCAAATGGCTTCATCGCTTTCTTGGGGTCGCCGGTAGCTCTCGTCATCGCGCGGCTTTGGCTGAAGCCATAAAAAATCGTGTCCACCAGCGGAGCTTCCGAGCCACCGGCCAGCATCACATCGACATCTTCGTTTTGGATCATGCTTTTTGCATAACCCATGACGTCATTGCCGGACGCGCTGCTGGAACTGCAGGTAATCGCATGCCCTTTGATGCCGAGAGTATTCGCAATCTCCGCACTGCCACTGCCGACATAGCCACTAATCATGAATGATGGACTTATCGACCTATAACCTTTCGCAATGATTGCATCCTTGCCTTTGTAAGCCGACTCGACATTGCTCAGCGACGAACCTTCGACCACTCCGGTGCGATCCGGATCGATCAACGAAAAGTCGATACTCGCATCGGACATAGCGAGTCGCGCTGCTGCGACGCTATATTGCAACGAACGCTCGAGCCGCTTCGCGGCTTTTACGTCCATATAGTCCTTTGCGTCGAAATTTTTGATTTCGCAGGCGAACTTGCTTGGGATCGGCTTCACATCGAAGCGCGTCACGTAGTCCGCGGCGCTTTGCCCATCGCGCACCGACTTCCAAAAGCTATCCAAATCGAGCCCGTTCGGCGCGATCACTCCCATACCGGTAATGACCACGCGCCTTTGGTCGGAATAGAAATTCATACTAGCCGGGTGGCCATTGCAACTGGCGCTGACCCAGCAAATGAATGTGCAAATGCGGCACCGATTCGCCGGCGTCCGGGCCATGATTGATGACAAGTCGATAGCCGCTTTCAAATACGCTGAGCTTGCGCGCTATTTCTTTTGACGCGAGTAGCATTCGACCGAGCAACTCCGCGTCGGCTTCCGATGTCTCGCCAATCCGCGGAATCGCGCGTTTCGGAACGATCAGCACGTGAACCGGCGCTTGTGGGTTGGCGTCGTGAAACGCGATAAAGTCGTCGGTCTCGTGGACGATTTTTGCCGGAATTTCGCGATGAATGATTTTCTCGAAAATCGTCATGTTTCAGGAAAGCGAACAGATCAGTTGATCATTCGGATTGGCGCTCATCTGTTCGCGGACGAACGTGACGATTTCACTACGCAGCACATCGCAGTCGCGGCTCCAGACTTTCTTTCCGCGCAATTGTTTAACGCAGCGTTCCAAGCCGAAAATTTCGCAGTAGGTCGTTTTTGCGGCGATGGCGGAATTCATTGTGCGACCGAGTAGCTCAAAGAATGCCAACTCGTAACCAAACCCCGCGGCGTGAACGAGTTCCGGCAGCGAAATTTTCACTGGCGGTGGTTCGGGCACAAAATGCGTAGCGACTTCCGCGTAACCGATTACTTGTAAAACAGCTTGCACTGCTTTTGACAAACGCGGCACGGCAACGACCGGCGCATCGAACCGCTGGCGCAAATAACTCGTCACGCTCTCGGCGACGTGTTCGGCGAGCCACCACTGCGGATAACCGGCTTTGTGCGCGGCCTGCACGAGCGAACGCACCAGCCAGCCGCGCTCGAAAGCGGCGACCGCGCCGCAGTTGAATTTTACGAGTGGCAGATCGTCACGAAAGGCAATCATTTGAATAGCTCCGGTTGCAACACATTCGATTTTGGGCGCTTTTCCAGCGACTGGATTTCATCGATGAATTCACCGATGTCTTGGAAATGGCGATAGACGGAGGCGTAGCGGACGTATGCGACTTCATCGAGCTCGTGCAATTTTTCCATGACCTTTGCGCCTATAACGCTCGATGGAATTTCGCGCGGGTAGTTGGTCTCCAGATCGTGGATGATTTCCTCGACGATTTTTTCGAGTTGCTCCATTGAAATCGGTCGCTTCTCGCACGCTTTGCTGACGCCGCTGAGGAGCTTGTGCCGGTCAAACGGCTCGCCGCGTCCGTCGCGTTTGATGACACGGATGTCCGCTCGCTCGATTTGCTCGTAGGTCGTGAAGCGGAATTCGCAGACGATGCACTCCCGACGACGGCGTATGGAGTAGCCATCTTTGGATAATCGGGAATCGATTACTTTGTCTTCGATCCCACCACACTTGGGACAGCGCATGGGGTTATAATTTCTAAATCACAGCTTTTAACCACAATATATTGTGCCGTCAATGCTCCGCTATAAGAAAAATACCACAATTTCTCGCCCGCTCCACATTGTGGAACGTCGCTCAGTGCGCGCAGCTTTGTGCAAACGCGGCTTCGCCGATCGCCTCGTCGAGCGCTTGTGCGAGGTCAAACTCATCGACTTTGCAAATGCCGGCCGGGACAAATTCGATCGACGCGCTCATAAGCGGCAGCGCGCCGATGATTTCACGCCAGCGAATCACGCCGTCGGCCAATCTCGTAAATGTTGCCACGTCATTTGGCGCGCGATTTTGCAGGTGCAAATGCCGGATGAATGGACGCTGAATCACGAATTGGCGTTTCGTCTTTTCGTCCTCGAAAAATGTCGGCTGAAAAAGTAGCCCCACATTTTCGCAGGCGATGGAATTGAGCGCGGCGACGACGACTTCCGGCTCATCGGCGAGCGAACCGTCGTGGGTTTCGAGCAAAAACTCGATGTCCGGCGCGCTGCTTACGAGGTTGCGAACGCGTTCGACGAAGCTTTCGATTCGCGCCTTGTCGTCAAGCGGAATGCCAGGACCGGGAAAGAGACGCACTTTTTTAAAACCAAAGGTCCGCACGCGCCGTAAAAGCTCGGCCGATTCGTGCTCAAAAACATCGGGCGCTGCTTTGGCCAGGTCGAAATACGAACTCAAAATCACGGGCTCGAGTTGGTGCTCGGCGAAGACCTCGCGGACCGCATTTTCGTCCGCAGCGTAGGTCAGATGCGGCTCGAAGATTTCGAGTTTTTTAAACGGCGTTTTGTCTGCGATTTGCGGCAATAGATCAACGATCGGTTGCGAAACCCGTTGCGGTGTCCAGCGCGCCGGTTCAAGCGCAATGGTGTGAAGCAAAATATCCATGCGTTAAACTCCAGCGCGATCGAGCAGCGACGCGAGCACTTTTTCCGCCTCGAAGAATTCCGCTGCGACTTCGAACGCGGCGCGGCAATGCGCTTTGTAATCCGCGTTGATCTCGCGCACCGCTTCCGCGATTTCGTCGAGCGTTTTGAACGCGAACAATCCGCGCTGCGCGCCATAATGCCGCGTGAAGCCGGTTTCCTGCGTAATCACCGGCCGGCCGCACGCGAGATAGCAAGCGCTGCGATCGCTGAACCAGCCGGTGTTTAAACGCACGTATTGATCCTTCGCGACTGTGAATTCACCTTTCGAATCCTGCAGAAACCTTTTGTAGAGATCGTAGTCGATACTGATTTCATCCGGCCCACTCAAGCGCCAGTGGTTGTTTAAAAAAAGCTCGCGCGTCGCCGAATCATTTATATTCGTCGCGAGCTCAAAATCCTCGCACGCGCGCATCGGCGCCTCGACGAATTTCAAAAACTCGAGCGACTTGCTCCAGAGATAAGTCTCTTCCCGCCATTCGATGTCTTTTTTGCCGCTCGTGTTCCAGTTTGCGACCGATGTGAACACCGCACCCGCAGGCGGCGGCGCGTCGCTTTTCCAAAAATCAGTCACCACCGGCTGGCGCGTCGGCAGCCACTTCACGCCGTGCAGCGGCACCGGAAAATGCGGCGTGCCGATGTCCTCGCCGAACGTAAAAAGCGCGCGATGCATGCCGAGGTAATCGCGCGTGCTCTGCACGCCTTTGTCGATTTTGATTTGCTCCACGCCCGGATCGCTCTCGACGTAAAGAATGCGGTTGCTTTGCAGCAGATCTTCGTTGAATTCCTGCGAGCCGCAGACGTTTAAAATTGCATCAGCATCACGATAAAGCTCGATGATTTTCGTTTTCGGCAATCCGGCGCAATCGTGCTCCGGCAAATAACGCGCGCAATAACTCCAGCGGCCCTCGAATCCAAATTGCGCGGCGAGTTTCGCCAGAATCTGCGAAGCGTAGGAAAAATCCTCCGAAACCTCGTAAGTCACCGGGTTGTAAGGCAGGCGCGCCGAGTCTTCGATGTAGTAAACGTCATGTCCCAGCCGTTGCAGGCCGACGATGTAATGCACATGCTGCCACACAACGCCCGCGATCGGACACCCAGCCATGAAGCCCATCACGACGATTTTTTTCTTTTTCACAGATGTTTCACAATGGTTGCCGGATTACCCGCGACGACGCAATTCGGCGGCACATCTTTCGTAACGATCGCGCCGGCGGCGACCACGGAATTTTCGCCGATCGTCACCCCTTTCAAAATCACTGCGCCCATGCCGATCCAGACGTTGTCGGCAATGCGCACCGGTTTCGTGCGAATCGCCGGTCGCGGCGGCTGCTTCGAATAATACGGCGCGAGCGCGAGTGCGTCCTGCCTGCGCGCCTCGGGATCGAGCGGATGAAAATCGGAATCGGCAATGCCGACATTCCATGAAATCAAACAATATGAGCCGATCTCGACGCGCTCCTCGGCCATGATTAACGCTCCGTTTAAAAGAGTAAAATCACCTACTTTGCACGAACCATTCTTACCAATCGAAAAAGAACAACCGGAATAACACGAAACGTGATTGCCCAATTCGATCGCAGGATTTTTCGCGCTTTTGTCGAAACGAAAAATCTGCGCTGTCTCGCAGTAAAGACCTTCGCCCCACGTGACGTTCGGCGGAATTGGCTGATCCCACCAGTCATGTTCGACGCGGCGATCTGAATTGACGTTGCTCATGAGTTTTTTCAGGCGGGCACAGTTTGTTTTGGAAAAGACGCACTCATGCGCTAGCCCAAGTTTGCCGAGCGATATAGCCCCGCGTAAACGCCCTTCTTCGCGACAAGCTCCGCACCTGCGCCGATCTCGGCGATTTCGCCGTGCCGCAACACGACGATTTTTTCCATGTCGTGCACGGTCGCGATGCGATGCGTGATGATGAGGGTGGTGCGGCCGCGCATCAGTTCCTTGATCGTTTCCATGATCGCCGCTTCGGTCGTCGGATCGAGCGCGCTCGTCGGCTCGTCGAGCAAAAGAATCGGCGCATTTTTTAAAAAAGCGCGCGCGATGCCGATGCGCTGCCGCTGGCCGACGCTCAAGTGTCCGCCACGCTCGCCGACTTGCGATTTGTAGCCGTCGCGCATCGCCATGATGAACTCGTGCGCCTGCGCGCGCGTTGCGGCTTGCACGATTTCCTCCTCGGTCGCGTCGGGGCGACCGTAGGCGATGTTTTCGCGGATTGTTGTGGAAAAAAGAAGCGTGTCTTGTAAAACAATACTTATCTGGTTGCGGAGCGACTTTTTCGTCAGCGCGCGCAGCTCTTTTCCGTCGATCAACACGCGTCCCGCAGTCGGATCGTAGAAGCGCGGCACCAGCGAGAGCAGCGTCGTCTTGCCCGCGCCGGTTCCGCCGACGAACGCCACAGTCTGTCCCGGCGCGATCTGCACGTTGACGTTTTTTAAAATAAGCCGCGATTCGTCGTAGCCGAAACTCACGTTTTCAAACGCAATCGCACCGTTCGTCGTCTGTAACACTTCCGCGTTCGCAGCGTCGGGCACGTCATCCTGACGGTCGAGCACCTCGAAGCAGCGCGTCGCGCCCGCCGCCGCGCCTTCGAGCACCCAGCCGACTTGCGTCAGCGCCTCGAGCGGCTGGTAGAGCGTGAGCAGATAAGTCGAAATCGCGATCAAGCTCGCCAGCGGCAACACGCCGTGCAGCACGTGATAAGAGCCGAGAAAATAGAGCGCCGCCGTCGCGATCGCCATGAGCGTGCTGACAACGAGTGCGCTTTGCATCGATGTGCCTTGCAGCTTGATGTTCGCCTCGAGACTGCCGCGCGCGCTCGATTGGAACTGCGCTACTTCGTGCTCCTCGCGTCCGAACGCCTGCACCATTTTAATGCTGCTCAGCCCCTCCTGCACCGTCGCTAGCAACGCGCTTTCACGCTCCGCAATCGTCGTGCTTTCGCTGCGAATCCGATGCGCGAAAAGGCGGAAGGTCGCGATCATCAGCGGCACGACGAGCAGCGACAAAAGCGTGAGCTGCCAGTCGAGCCACCACATCGCCGCCAGCGTGCTGGCAACCGTCACGAACGTCTGGAAAATAAAAGTCGCACGGCTGTAAAACGTCTGCAGCGCCTGTGAATCGTAAGCCACCCGGAAGCTGGAGTCCGTGCTGCGGCGCTGATCGTGAAATTTCAAAGGCAGCGCGTGCAGATACGCGTAAAGTTCCGTGCGCAAACGCAGCAGGCCCTGCAGTCCGACGCGCACATAAATCATCGTTGCGATCAGGTTCAGCCAGCCCGACATGAGCTGCAACACCACCATAGCGAGACAAAGCAATCCGATCACCTTCGTCACACTCCAGCCCGCTAAACTAAACCCGAAAATGTCCGGCACGCGCTCGCCCTTCAGCGCCGACGGCAGCACTTTCGCCACGATGAAAGCAAACGGCCATGGCTTCAGCAGATTGAACGGCATCAGCAAAAGCGTCAGCGCCGTCGCGAAAATCGACTGGCCGAAAAACGGCCGGAAATAAGCGAGCGTGCGACGGTAAACGAACATCGGGGAAATTAAGGATTAAGAATTACGAATTAAGAATCAGAAAGTCTGCTCCGACGCCGATTTTTCATTCATCATTCAATATTCTTCATTCATTCTCCCCTTCCCCATGATCTCCAGGTTCCAAAATATCCGCAACAGCACCATCGGCGCAGTGCGCGATTGGCGACAGACGCTCGCCCTGCTTCGGAACAAATTCTTCACCGGCATCGTCGTCGCGATCCCCATCATCGTCACCGTCTGGGTCCTCAACCTCGCCTACGGCTTCATCACCGGCATCAGCGAACCATTGCTGCACAAGCTCGGCATCGACTTTGCCGGCCTGAGCTTCCTCGTCACCCTCATCATGCTTATCGCCCTCGGCTTCATGGCCACCAACGTCCTCGGCCAGCGCATTCTCGATTGGTTCGAGCGCCTGCTCCTGCGCATCCCGCTCGTCGCCACGATTTACACGGGCGTAAAACAAGTCATTGACTCCATCAAATCGTTTAACAACGTCTCCAACTTCAAGCGCGTCGCCTACATCGAATACCCGAGCGAAGGCTGCAAACTCATCGGCTTCGTCACCGGGCAATTTTACGATGAACGGCTCAGCATCGAAATGACCAGCGTCGTCATCCCCACCGCGCCCAATCCCATGACCGGCCTCGTCGTAGTCGTCCCCAGCCACAAGGTCATCGACAGCTCACTCACCATCGAGGAAGCGACAAAGATGATCGTCTCCGCCGGCCTCGTCGCGCCTAAACGGAAAAGTGAACCCGTTCTGGCGAGCTAGTTCGCGTGCGTGACTTCTCGTCGCCTGGAATGCAAGCGGTGACAGGAAATTGGGTTGACACAATTTCCGCTTTCATTCGCAATCCGCGCACGCTTCGGCGGTGTATTTCCGGCTGTCGTGAGCGGCGATTCGCATGAAATTCGAGCCCCTCGATTTTTCCAAAATCAAAACCTATGCGCTGGCCGAACGCGCAAACAAAGTGTCGGTCGAAGACTTTGCCGGCGTATTTAACAAAGGCGAAAGCTTCGGCGCGTTTTTGGAAAAACTGCCGCGCTTTTTAGTCGCGAATGATTTTCGGAAAGTAGTCGCCGCAATCGCGAATGCCGTCAAAAACGAACGTCCGGTGTTGCTGATGATGGGCGCTCATCCGATCAAGTGCGGACTCAACTCGATCATCGTCGAGATGATGCAGCGGGGCGTGATTTCGGCGGTTGCGTTTAACGGGGCGGGCGCGATTCACGATTTCGAAACGGCTTATCAAGGCGAAACAAGTGAAGACGTGCAGCGCGGACTCGACGACGGCAGTTTCGGAATGGTCGATGAAACGCCGCGATTGATGAATGCCGCGCTCGCAGCCGGCGTTAAACGAGGCGAAGGCGCGGGCAGCGCGCTCGGGCGTGCGATTGCCGACGGCAAGTTTCCGAACCGACATTTGAGCATGCTGCACACCGGATTCGAGCGCGACATTCCCGTGACGGTGCACGTCGCAATCGGCACCGACATCATTCATCAACATCCGACGACTGATGGCGCAGTGCTCGGCGAGGCGAGCTATCGCGATTTTCAGCGGTTCGCGTCGGTCGTTGCGAAACTCGAAGGCGGCGTTGTGTTAAACATCGGCAGCGCAGTGATCATGCCGGAAGTTTTTCTCAAAGCGCTCACCATCGCGCGCAATCTCGGACACAAAGTCGAGCAGTTCACCACGGCGACTTTTGACATGATTCGCCACTATCGTCCGACAGAAAACGTCGTCCGTCGCCCGACGCATCTTGGTGGACAAGGTTTTTACATTGTGGGACATCACGAAATCATGATTCCCCTGCTCTTCGCAGCAGTCACCGAGACGCTCCAGCCATGAATCTCGCTCGTTTTCAGCAACTGCTTCCCGCTTTCGAATCGAAGCGCATCCTCGTGATCGGCGATTTGATTTTGGACGAATTCATCTGGGGTCGCGTTAGCCGCATTTCGCCGGAAGCGCCGGTGCCAGTCGTGGAAGTCGATCGCGAAACTTACTATCCCGGCGGCGCGGCAAACGTCGCGCGAAATCTGCGCGAATTCACGCCGCACGTGTCGGTGATGGGTCTCGTCGGCACCGGGACACATGCGGAGCAGTTGAAAAAGCTACTCGCGGAGGAAGGCATCGACATTACGGGTGTGCAACAGGATGCTGACTATCAAACAATCGTTAAAACGCGCATCATCGCGAAGCATCAGCAGGTCGTCCGCGTCGATCGTGAACGCAAGGCCCGGCTCTCGCCACTGCTGATGAATGAAGCAGTGCGCCAGCTCGAATCGATGCTTCCACGGCTGGATGCCATCATCATCGAGGACTACGCGAAAGGACTCGTTCAGCAGGAATTCGCCGACGCCGTTTCCGCGCTCGCAAAAAAATCGGGCAAGCTGCTCGCGGTCGATCCGAACCCGAACAACATCCTCTGCTGGAATGGCGCGACGGTTATAAAGCCGAATCGTCCCGAGGCTTTCGCGACCGCCGGCAAGCCGCTCGTTGATCCCATGGAGCCGATCGAGCGCGATCCGCACCTGCTCGAGGTTGGCGACATTTTGTTAAAAAAATGGAACGCCCAAAACCTGCTCATTACACTCGGCGAATACGGCATGCTGCTCTTCCAGCATGACGCTGAGCCGTATCATACGCCGACGCGCGCGCAGGAAGTGTTCGATGTTTCCGGCGCGGGCGACACGGCGATAGCGCTGTTCACGCTCGCGCTTAGCGCGGGCGCGACACCCGCGGAAGCTGCGGAGATTTCCAATCACGCGAGCGGCATCGTCGTCGGCAAACTCGGCACCGCAACGGTGACACCGTCCGAGCTGCTCCAGAGTTTCGAAAAGCACGCGAATGGGTAAGCATGCCGCCGTTTTTCTCGACCGCGACGGAACGCTGATGAAAAACGTGGATTACCCGAACGATCCCCGCGACGTGCACGTATTTCCGCGCGTGCCCGAAGCGCTCGCGCGCCTGAAAGCTGCCGGTTTTAAAAACGTCATCGTTACGAATCAAAGCGGCTTTGCGCGCGGGCTCGTCACGCCCGTCGGCTATGAAGCAGTGCAAGGCGAGCTGCTGCGAAGGATTGGGGCGGACAAAATAGACGGCATTTACATGTGCCCGGATTTCGGAGCGCGTCGGAAACCTTCGCCCGAAATGGTTTTCGAAGCTGCGCGCGATTTCGACATCGATTTGTCGCGATCCTTTTTCGTCGGCGACAAAGCGAGTGACATCGAGTGCGGTCGCAACGCAGGCGTGCGCACGGTTTTTGTCAACACCGGCTATGATCTGCCCGAGGAGTGCCATCCCGATTTTGTGGCGAAAGACCTTGCCGCGGCTGCGGACTACATTTTAGACAACGCGCGTGTCGAGCCAGCATAAACGAGTCGTCGCCATCCTCCCCGCGCGTTGGGGCTCGACACGATTCCCCGGAAAACCGCTCCACATCATAGCGGGCAAACCGCTCATTCAGCATGTTTGGGAACGCGTGCAGCGCGCGCGCAGCGTTGACGATGTAATCATCGCGACCGACGACATGCGAATCGCGGAAGCAGCGTTTGCATTCGGCGCGGAAGTTTCGCTGACGTCACCGAAGCATCGCAGCGGAACCGACCGCATCGCGGAAGTTGCAAAAAACATCGGGAGTTTAACGCACGTTATCAACGTGCAAGGAGACGAACCGCTGATCGATCCAAAGCTGATCGACAAACTCGCTTCCATGCTTGTGCATGAAAAATTGCAAATGATTACCGCGGCAAATTCGTTCGCGGCGGACGACCCGGTCGACAATCCAAACGCGGTGAAAGTCGTGCTCGATCGCGACTCAAACGCGCTTTATTTCTCGCGCAGCCCAATTCCGTTCGCGCGCGACGGAAAAAGCCGCGCGTCGTGGTATCGACATCAGGGAATTTACGGCTATTCTGCGAGCTTTTTGCAGCAATTTGTGAAATGGAAACCGACCGCACTCGAACAAACCGAACAACTCGAGCAACTCCGCGCACTGGAGCACGGCGCGAAAATTCGCGTGCTCATCACGAAGCATGCGTCGATCGGCGTGGATAGCCCGCAAGATGTGCAATTTGTAAGCAAACTGCTAAACACACGATGAAATACATTTTTGTCACCGGCGGCGTTGTCAGTTCACTTGGCAAAGGGCTAGCCGCGGCTGCACTCGGCACGCTGCTCGAACATCGCGGCCTTAAGGTCGTTCTGCAAAAATTCGACCCATATTTAAATGTCGATCCGGGCACGATGAACCCGTTCCAGCACGGCGAAGTTTATGTGCTCAATGACGGCGCGGAAACGGACCTCGACCTCGGCCACTACGAGCGTTTTACAAATTGCGTGCTCACGCGCTCGAACAATTCCACGAGTGGACAAATCTACGAAACCGTCCTGGCGAAAGAGCGCCGCGGCGATTATTTGGGCAAAACCGTGCAGGTAATTCCGCACGTCACCGATGAAATCAAATCGCGCATTTACAAGCTGGAAAAAGAACAACCCGCGGACGTGCTGATTACCGAAATCGGCGGAACGACCGGCGACATCGAGGGGTTGCCGTTCCTCGAAGCGATCCGGCAATTCACTCACGAAGTCGGCGCGGAAAACGTGCTGTTCATGCACGTCACGCTGGTGCCATTTTTAAAAGCAGCGGGCGAATTGAAGACAAAACCGACGCAGCAAAGCATCGCTAAACTGCGCGAAATCGGCATTCAACCGCAGGTGCTTATTTGCCGCTGCGAACATCCGCTGGAGGAGGACGTCCGCCAGAAGCTTTCGTTATTTTGCAACGTTCCGTTGAACGCTGTTATTGAGGCTCGGGACGTCGATAACACGATCTACGAAATGCCGCTCGTGCTGCAAAAGGAAAAGCTCGACGAAACGGTCTGCAAAATTTTGAACCTGAAAACGCCGCAGCCGGACACGACAGACTGGCAACGTTTCGTTAAACGCATTGTCAGCCCGAAAAAGCGTGTCAAAATCGCCGTCGTCGGCAAATACATCGACCTTCAGGACGCCTACAAAAGCATCTACGAATCGATCACACACGCTGCGGCGTCGCACGATTGCGGAATCGATCTCGAACGCGTCGATGCGCAAGAAATCGAATCGGAAGGTGCGGAAAAATTTCTAAAACACTCTGCGGGCGTCGTCGTGCCGGGTGGCTTCGGCGATCGCGGTGTCGAAGGCAAAATCGCCGCGGCACGTTTTGCACGCGAGCAGGGCGTGCCCTATCTCGGGCTTTGTCTCGGCATGCAGGTTGCGACGATTGAATTTGCGCGCCACGTCTGCGGATTCGAAGGCGCTAACAGCACGGAGTTCGATCTCGAAACTCCGCATCCGGTGATTTGCCTGCTCGAGGAACAGCGCGAAGTGACGAATAAAGGTGCATCGATGCGGCTCGGCACATGGCCGACGGTGATTCGCGACGGCACGCTGGCGCGGCAGGTTTATGGCACGAATGAAATTTTCGAGCGGCACCGGCACCGCTACGAATTCAATATGTGCTATCACGATCAATTCATCTCGAACGGGTTCGTGATCGGAGGCACTTCACCTGACGGCACACTCGTCGAGCTGATTGAGCTGCGTAATCATCCGTGGTTCCTCGCGTGCCAGTTTCATCCGGAATTCAAATCGAAGCCGAATCAGCCGCATCCGATGTTCCGCGGTTTCATCGGCGCGTCCCTCGCGCACTTGAGTTAAACCAGCGACTACCAGTTTTTAATCCACTGCTGGGTCACGTCAGTTGCGTTCCCAGGAGCGGGCGTCGTGGTTTTCCCTGTCGTGCTCCATAGGTCGAACGTCGGGTTGTAGCCTTTCTGGGCGCCAGTGCTGCCCTTGTCGACCCATCCCTGGTAAGCAGTGGAATAGCCGTAGCTGTTTCCCCACGGATCTGCGATGTAGCTGACGGTTCCACTCAGCATCGTAGGTTTAAATTCAAAATAGCGTTTGTTGGAAACCTCACTGCTTTCAATAATGCCGTTGCCATTGGTGTCGCCGCTGAGCTGGGAATAAAGGTAAACACTCGCTTGTGCGTAGTTGGAAGGATTTCCCGAAACACGCGCATCGAGAAGATCTGTGGCGCTTCCGGACACGTTCGTGCTGCCGATCGTCGTTTGGGAGCCAGGCCCGCGTGGATAAATACCGTTATCGCTCTTATAGCCTTCGCACGCGGCTTCCAGCGCATGAATCTCAGCGTCCGCGCGCGCCATCGCACCTTTCTTTTGCGCGTAGCCGGAAATCGATAGCACCAGCGCCGCAAGGATCGCGATGATCGCCATGACGGTCAGCAACTCAACCAGCGTAAAGCTATCGCTGTTGTTTGTGGTTCGGGGGGAAAAGATCATACGTTTTCTTTCGTTTAACCACCTGCGCCGCCACCTTGCATGCCCTGGATAATTGTGATGAGTGGCATGAAGAGCGCGATGACGATCGTGCCGACAATGACCGCGAGAAACACAATCATGATCGGCTCGAGCAGTGACGTAAGGCCGCTGACAGCGTTATCGACTTCGTCGTCGTAAACCTCGGCGATTTTCAAAAGCATCTCTGGCAATTGACCGGTTTCCTCGCCGACATCGATCATGCTGATGACCATCGGCGGAAACACGCCGCTCGCTTCGAGCGGATGCACGATCGATTCACCTTCTTTCACGCTGTCGTGGACTTTCGTGATCGCGTCGGCGATGACCGAGTTTCCCGCTGTATCGCGAGTGATGTTCAGTGCTTGTAAAATCGGAACGCCGCTGGTGACAAGCGTGCCGAGCGTGCGTGAGAAGCGCGAGATCGAGCTTTTGCGGATCAAGTCACCGAAGAGCGGCATGCGCAGCTTGACTTTGTCGATAACGACACGCCCCGATGCAGTGCGCGCGAAAAGATTGTAGCCAACTACAATCACGATCACGACTCCGACCACGGAGAAGATGTGGTTTTTGAGAATGTTGCTCGTGTCGATGACGAATTGCGTCAGCGCCGGCAGCGGACGTCCGCCGAGCATGTCATGGAAAATCTGCTCAAATTTCGGAACGATAAACACGAGCAAAAACGCCATGATCGCGATCGCGATGAACAGCACGACCACCGGATAGAACATCGCGGAGACAACCTTGTTTTTGATCTTCTGCGCTTTTTCCTGGAACTCCGCGAGGCGGTTCAGCACGAGTTCCAGCACGCCGCCGAGTTCACCGGCTTTCACCATGTTAATATACAGTTTGTTAAAAATCTTTGGATGCTGCGCGAGACTCTCGGAAAATGTGCTGCCGCCCTGCACCGCGTCGGCGAGGTGATTGATCGTGCCTTTCAGCACGAGATCTTTTTCCTGCTTCGCGAGCACGGTCAGACCACGCAGCAGCGGCAAACCTGCATCGATCAGTGTTGCGAGCTGGCGTGTGAAAATCATCAGCGTTTTGCCTTTGACCGTCTTTTTTTGGAAAAGCTGTTTGCCGCCTTTTTTCGTTGTCGCCGGCGCGGAGGTTGCCGCTTTTTTAATCGCTTTTTTCGCAGCTTTCGGTGCGCCGCCCTTGCCTTCCTCCACGACGCTTGTCGGGAAAAAACCGGATTGCCGCAGGTGCGCTACAACATCGTTTGCGGAGCCGGCTTCGAGCACGCCGACGGATTCCTGGCCGCGTGCATCGAGGGCCACGTAATTAAATCTTGGCATAGTGGAGGGTCACGAGTGGGTGGAACTTTGCAGCAAAATAATTTGGGCTGTGCAGGTTGTCGAGCCCTCGGCGAAAGAAAATTGTTTCGTTCAAGCCGCGCGCACTGCATTTGAGCATCGTCCGGTGCGCTCAAACTCGCTGATATTTTGCAATGTGGTCGCGGAAATTTTCTCGAGCGCGTTCCTCGTGAAAAACGCTTGGTGACCGGTGATGATCACGTTTGGAAAAGTTAAAAGGCGCGTAAACACATCGTCACGTATGATGAAGTTCGACAGATCCTCGAAAAACATCTCGGTTTCTTCTTCGTAAACATCGAGGCCGAGATATCCGATGCGGCCGCTTTTGAGTCCGTCGATCACCGCGAGCGTGTCGATCAATCCGCCGCGGCTCGTATTGATCAGCATCACGCCATCGCGCATTTTTGCGATCGAGGCGGGATTGACGATGTGCCGGTTTTCCGCCGTCAGCGGACAGTGCAAGGTGATAATGTCGCTGGCCGCGAGCAGTTCTTCGAGACTGACGTAACGCACGCCGAGTTCGCGGCACTCGGCATTTTCAAATGGATCGAACGCGAGCACTTCACAGCCGAAGCCTTTTAAAATGCGCGCGACGACTGCGCCGATTTTGCCGGTGCCAATCAGTCCGGCGGTCTTGCCGAAAAAATCAAAACCGAGCAGTCCATCGAGAGAGAAATTGCCTTCGCGAATGCGATTAAAAGCACGGTGAAATTTTCGATTCAACGTCAGCATCATCCCGACGGCGTGCTCTGCGACTGCATGCGGCGAATACGCGGGCACACGCGTAACCGTGATGTTTTGCCGCTCTGCAGCGCAGAGGTCGACGTTGTTAAAACCTGCGCAACGCAGCGCGATGAGCCGCGTTCCGCCCGCTGCAAGCCGCGTCAGAATTTCGCCATCCAGCGCGTCGTTCACAAACGCGCAAACTGCATCGAATCCAATCGCCAGCGGCACGGTTTCGTTATTCAGATGCGGTTCGAAAAAATGCAGTTCGTGCCCGTCCGAATTTCCTGCGGAGAGAAACTCGCGATCGTAAGACTTCGTGCTAAATACCGCGACTTTCATCGCTGCTCGTATTCGGCCCACGAGTTACTCGTTTCCCAAAGCCGCACCTTCACGACGCGCACACTTTTTTGAACCGGAAACTTCGCGCCGCTCGCGGATTTCGCACCGCCGAGCGCTTTGTTAAAAAAGTCGTAGACGTATTTCGCCATTACTTCCGTGGTGGGATCGACATCTTTAAAGCCAATCACGCGCTCGCCGTAGGCGGTTTTAAGATCGCTGTATTTCGGGTCGGCAGTGTTGATGCACATCGAGTGATCGAGCGTCTCGAGAAAGTCCTGCATCAATTCTTTCATCACTTTGAAATCGCAGACCATGTCGTTCTGGTCGAGTTGATCGGCCTCGACCGTGAGCTCGATCTTTCGCGTGTGCCCATGCGGAAAGCGGCACTTTTCGGGATGCTTGGAAAGCATGTGGCCGCTTTCGATTTCAAAGGTCTTACAAATACGGAATGGCATTTAGATGCCGGAAATGTGTGCAGCGATTTTACAGGAAAGCAAAACGATTCGACACGACGACTGTGCCCGCGAGCGAACTTAGTGGCGCGATGCGGACAGCGTCTCGTCGACCACGCGCAGCAATTCCCCGGTCGGATATGGCTTGCGCAAAAAGGCGCGCACGCCGAGTTGCGTCAGCTCCATCTGCCGCGCTTCGTCGGCCTGTCCTGTGGAGGAGATGATCAACATGCGCGGGCTCATTTTCCGCAAAGCACGCACGAGCGCGACACCGTCAAGGTCGGGCATCATGATATCCGTGAGCACGAGCTGAATTTCGTGCCTGTGTTTTGCGTAAAGCGATAGCGCCTCGATGCCATCGGCGGCGGCGAGCACGTTGTAACCGTAGCGTTGAAGCAGCGCTTCGGTCACTTTGCGCACGGCGGCTTCGTCGTCGACGAGCAAAATCCATTCGCCGTTGCCGCGCGCAAGCGCCGTCTGCGGCTGTCGCGAACGCGTGCTGGATACGTTCTTGAGCGAAGCGGGCAGATAGAGTTTGAAGGTCGAGCCGAGTCCCGGTTCGGAGTAAACTTTGACGCAGCCGCCGTGGCTTTTGACAATGCCGAGCACTGTGGAAAGGCCGAGCCCGGTTCCTTTGCCAACGCCTTTGGTCGTAAAGAACGGCTCGAAAATGTGCTCGAGATTTTCCGGCGCGATGCCGGTTCCGGTATCGGTGACGCTCAATATCACGTAACGGCCGGGCTTCGTGCCCGCTACCATCGCGGCGTAATTTTCATCCACGTCCGCATTTTCGCACGAGATCGTGATGGTGCCGCCATCCGGCATCGCGTCGCGGGCGTTGATGGCGAGGTTGAGCAGCACCTGGTGCAACTGCGTCGAGTCGCCTGTAACCATCCAGAGATCGCGCGGAATTTCGTCGCGAATGACGATCGAACGCGGGAAAGTCTCGTGCGTGATTTTTTGCACTTCCTTAACGATGTGACGCAACTGCAGGCTGATTCGCTCGCCTTCGATGCCGCGCGCAAAGGTGAGCACTTGCTTCACGATGTCCGCGCCGCGTTGCGCCGCCTCCTCGACCGTCAGCATGAGGTCGCGACCGCCCGGCGGCAGCATTTCTATTAAAATAGGCGCGGCCATCAGGATCGGCGTGAGAATGTTATTCAAGTCGTGCGCGACGCCGCCGGCGAGGGTGCCGATGCTCTCGATTCTCTGCGACCGGCGAAGCTGCTCGTCCATCTGCTTGCGCTCGGTGATGTCTTCGACCAGTCCCATGTAGCCGCGCACTTTTCCATGATCGATCACCGGCGCACAAGTCAGCCGCGCCCAAATGACCTTTCCGTCCTTGTGTAAATAACGACGCTCGCTTTGAAACGGCTCGTTCGTCTGCTGGATCCGCCGCCATTCCGAGATGACACGTTCACGGTCGCCGGAATGGAGAGCTTGCTCCCACCCGCGACCGGCGAGTTCCCCGGCGGCCGCACCGGCGATCCGGCAGGTCGCGTCGTTTGCGTAAATCGTATTTCCATCGCAATCCGCCAGGACAATGCCGAGCGGCGATGCTTCGCAGATCGTGCGAAAGCGCGCCTCGCTCTCGTGCAGCGCTTCCTCGGCGCGTTTGCGCTGGGTGATGTCTTCTTTCACGCCGATGAAATGCGTGATCTTTCCACCGGCGTCGTGGAGCGGAGAGATCGACGCCGATTCCCAATACAGCTCTCCGTTTTTCTTTTTGTTGTGAAACTCGCCGCGCCATTCGCGGCCTGTGCTGATGGTTTCCCAAAGCTGCTTGTATTTTTCCGGCGGGTGCTCGCCCGATTTTAACATGCGCGGGTTTTGTCCAATCGCCTCGTCGCGACTGTAACCCGTCATTGCGCTAAACCTGGGATTCACATATTCGATCCTGCCGGTGATGTCCGTAATGACTACCGATGCCGGACTCTGCTCAACAGCCCGCGAGAGCTGCCGCAGCCGTTCGTCCGCAGCGACACGTTCTGTAATGTCGCGGGACATGATGACTGCTCGGGGTTCGCCGTCTGCAGTAGTAAAAAAGCGCCCGGTGGATTCAAGCCAAAGCCACGAACCATTCTTGTGCTTGTAACGAAACGCCTCCTGTCCTTCCGGCAATGCAAACCGCGCCTGCACTTTTGCAAGATCATCGGAATGGACTAGTAAAAAGGCATTCATGCCTAGCAGCTCTTCGCAGTCGTAGCCCAGCACCTTTGGATAGTTCGGACTAAGGTAAAGAAAACACCCATTGCGATCGAGCTCACAAACAAGATCATGCGAATTTTCCACGATCAAACGATAGCGCTCCACCTTTTCTCGCAGATCATTTTCCATCTGCTTGCGGCTGGTGGCGTCGGTTAGCACAGCCGCGAATTCCCCTTTCCCCGGACTAAAAACACGCACTTCCAAATGCTTGTGCCGCGAGACCAGCTCGCATTCTAACCGCGCCGGTTTGCCGCTAAGAGCTACATTCCCGCAAAGCTCCGTCCATAGCTTTGCAAGCTCCGGAGCTACTTCGCGCGCACTCTTCCCGACAACATCAAGTTCGCGATGGCTGCTGATTTCTTCAAAAGCCTCATTGACCTGTAAAAAGACGAAATCGGAAGGCCTGCCAGCGTCATCGCAAACAATCCTACCATAAGCAAAGCCTTCGGTGATCGTCGCCAGCAGCACGCGGCAATGATCGCGACTCACACAACTTCCTGCGCTATTCACAAAGATGGTCTCGTCGGCTATTGTTCGATTTTCCACGTTTGTTGTTTACAGCGCATTGTTTGCCTGGCGCCGAAACAAAGCTTTGCAAAGCTAGCCGCAAGCTAACCCTTTTTTGCACTGCGTTGCGCAATGCTGACGATAACTGCCCGACTGGTTTCGCACTTTGCGATCTACAAATCTTGAAAGCAAAAGAGCAACGGAAGGTTAGCGCGTAACTTTGATCGGGCGATGATGCAACGCGAAAACCAAAGCTTTTGCCCAATATGAAAAAACATGCCTCATACCTGCTTCATTGCTTCATCGCGATCTTCATCGGCTTAGTCACAACTGCCCATGCGAGTGAGTCCGATCTTGCCCTGCCGGCGGATCGAAGCGCGATATTCCAGTTTCCCGGCATCACGCTATCCAGCAGCTCAATCCTTTGGATCGGACTCCTGGTCGGCCTTTGCGGCATCGCCTTCGGTATCATCGAATATCGCAAGCTCTGCAAGCTGCCGGCACATCGAAACATGTTGGAAGTCTCGAAACTCATCTACGGCACGTGCAAGACCTATCTCCTGCAGCAGGGAAAGTTGCTTCTGTTACTGGAAGTATTAGTCGGTGGAACAATGACCTACTACTTCGGCTACTTAAAACATACTAATGCTCCGACTGTAGCCCTTATCCTCGCTTGGTCGCTGATAGGTATCGCCGGCTCATTCTTTGTCGCGTGGTTCGGCATGCTTATCAACAATGTCGCGAATAGCCGTATGGCCTTTGCCGCGTTGCGCGGACGTCCGCTGCTGGTTTCCGAAATTCCAACGCGCTCCGGCATGAGCATCGGCGTGTTGTTGATCAGCGTAGAGTTGCTGTTGATGCTTTCAGTGTTGAAGTTCGTTCCACCGGCTTTGGCAGGCTCGTGCTTCATTGGCTTTGCGATTGGCGAATCACTCGGTGCAAGCGTGCTTCGTATCTGCGGCGGTATCTTCACGAAGATTGCAGATATTGGCAGCGACATGATGAAGATCGTTTTCCGCATCAAGGAAGACGATGCGCGCAATCCCGGCGTGATCGCCGACTGCGCGGGCGACAACGCGGGAGATAGCGTTGGACCAACAGCGGACGGATTTGAAACCTATGGCGTAACCGGCGTCGCGTTGATTACCTTCATCGTCCTGGCAGTCAAACCCGAATACCAATGGACTTTCATCATTTGGATCTTTGCGATGCGCATCGTAATGATTCCGGCTGCGGTTTGCGCGTGGAAGCTTAATACATGGCTTACTCGAGCTGTGGTTAAAGAGGATAAGCATTTTAACTTTGAGCATCCGCTTACGTCATTGGTATGGTTGACTTCATTGCTCTGTGTTGCTGTTAGCTTTGTCGTAAGCTATTTTATGTTGCACGGTCACTTCGCTGCGCTCTCTTTGAAATTGGCCACAATCATTAGCTGTGGAACCATCGCCGCAGCGATCATTCCGGAGCTTACTCGTGTCTTTACCAGCACGCGGAGTGCTCATTGCCATGAGGTAGTGAATGCTACTACTGAAGGCGGTGCCGGGCTTACCATTCTGTCCGGCCTCGTCGCGGGAAACTTCTCTTGCTTCTGGAAAGGACTCACCATCTCCGGTCTGATGCTCATCGCCTATATCACCAGCGGTGCGGTCCTTGGTGACTACATGGCCTACCCTTCTGTATTCGCCTTCGGCCTTGTTGCCTTTGGAATGCTTGGCATGGGCCCGGTTACCATCGCGGTCGATAGTTATGGGCCGGTCGCCGATAATGCGCAATCCGTCTTTGAGCTATCCACCGTGGAAAACGATGAGTCAGCGAGGGAAATCGAAGCTCAATTTGGTTTCACACCCGATTTCGAAACCGGCAAACTCCTGCTTGAAGATAACGACGGCGCCGGGAATACCTTCAAGGCTACGGCAAAACCGATGCTTATTGGCACCGCAGTCGTGGGCGCTACGACAATGATCTTCTCTCTTATTCTAATGTTGAAGCATCACTTCGGGTGGGCAGACTTGTCGGAACTCAGCATTGTCGATGCGCGAATCATCTTAGGTCTGCTGATGGGCGGATCAGTTGTATATTGGTTTGCCGGTGCGTCACGTCAGGCAGTAACTACCGGCGCTTATCGCGCCGTGGATTATATCAAACAGAACATTAAGCTCGACGGACGCACCAAAGCCTCAGCGAGCGATAGTAATGAAGTCGTCCGCATCTGCACGCGCTATGCGCAGTTCGGCATGGTGAATATCTTCGTCGTTGTCTTCTCGTTGGCACTCGCGTTTGCCTGTTTCGATCCGATCTTCTTCGTCGGATATCTTATCTCCATCGCTATGTTCGGCCTTTTTATGGCCATTAACATGGCTAATGCCGGCGGTTGCTGGGACAACGCAAAGAAGATCGTGGAAGTAGAACTCCATCGCAAAGGCAGCGATCTTCATGCAGCTACGGTCATCGGCGACATCGTCGGCGATCCTTTCAAAGATACTTCGTCCGTCGCTTTAAACCCGATTATCAAGTTCACAACACTGTTCGGATTGCTCGCAGTCGAGATTGCTATTACGTTGCCACGCAATCTTTCGCTTGGACTAGGTATGGCATTTCTGCTTGTCGGAGTCGTCTTCGTCTATCGCTCGTTCTACTGCATGCGCATCTCTCGCCTGCACCCGGCTGAGCATGTTGCCGAAAATGACAGGCGCACTACACAGGCCATCGCAACAGTAGATGTAATGATTTAGCAAGCAACTAAAACTGGGCGCCAATTCGATACACACAGAGAGCTTCTCGAAATCATGAAACGCATCTACTTATCCCAAAACGCACAAACCGCATTGATCACCGCTACGATTGGTTTCATCTTTGCCTCGCTTCTAGGAGGCTATCTTCTAGCGCGCCGACATCACAACTCCGGCAAGTCCTTTCCATCCGCCGGCGACGATGGTGAAAGCATCGTTGAAGATGTTGTAGGGCATAACTGGCAAGGCTTTTAAGCCAGTCGCAGACTTATTCGAACGAAAGTTTGTCGATTACTACACCCGGATCCATTGCGTGGATTTTGAAGATATGTTTTCCAGGAACTAAGCCTTGTAGCGGCACGTGAGCTCTCGCGCAATTATTCTGAATGGCTTCGCTGCGCACTGAACCGTTCTCGTTTTCAGCACCACTGGAGCCGGGCACTTCGACGACTGTTATTGGCATATCATCGATATTGACTGAGATGCATAGTTTCATGCCAGGATAGATGCGAAAGGTCGGCATAAAGTCGATGAGCGCTTCCGCTTCGCCGCCTTTCGCCTGGAATTCATATTCGAGTGTTGGCGCGCCGGCATCGTCTTCTTTCCACGTAGACTGCAGGTTCGCCGGTTTGACTGTTACCGCTCGTCCACTAGCACCAAGCCCTGCAACAGTAACCCAGTGCGCCTTAGAGTTGACTGATTGTCGCTCGGCAGAAGCTGCATCCAGCCAAGTGCGCGCAGACTGATAAGGCTGCGACGTAGCAGTAGCTTTCTCCCCCCAAGGCCATCGGACCTGACTGCTCCATCGTGTAAGGTCCTTTCCTGTAACGAGGCCGGGCATCATGTGATCCCATTTTCCTCCTGCAATCTTGGTATTGAAATTCTCCACCTCTGCCTCGAGTTCACCACGAAGACGTGTGATTTCCATTTCATCGGCGGCGGTATTTTCGCCGGCTTGAACCTTTCTATCCGCCAGAAAGATCAATCCTGCCTTGCAGAGAACATGTGTTGGAAAGCTGATAAGTTCCGTGTAAGCATCACGGGCTTGCATAGGAGCGATTGAAGAAATTTTCTCGTCGGCTTGCAGTAACTCCTTGTATCGCTTCTCAAGTTCTATCGCTGCTTCTTGCGAAAGCGATAGCGCCCATGCACGGCACATCAACTCAGGTTTGTGAATTGTTCCTAGCCGGTAAAATTCCATTAACTCATTTGCGACCGGCTCCGCGAGGTTTTCGCCGAAGTTCTGTCGCACAAAATCGCGGAGAAAAAGTGGTTGGGAGTCAGGCCCGACCGCTTCTGGATTCCAGGCAAGTCTCGAAAAATAGCTTAGTCCAATCTCCATCGGCTTTATGTCGCCAACATTAATCACCCATAACTTGCGGGCATCGTTTTCCCATGCTTTGTGCAACTCCTCCCATAGCAAAGCGGGAGCTGTGGTGTTGATCCATGTATAGGAGTGCGGCGCGCCATAGTAGGACAAATGCCAGTAGATGCCCGCGCCGCCCGAGCGCTTCCGTTCCTGCGGTGCACCAAGACGGCGGATGTAGCCGAAGTTATCGTCAACCCAAACTATAGTAACATCATCCGGCACAGCTAATCCGGCGTCATAGATTGGCAATACTTCCTTGTAAGGGACAAAGCATTGTGAGATCGACCCCCATTGCTTCGTGACGTATTCATTGAGTAAAGCACGTTGGTCGCGAAATACCTCTGTCAAAAGGTTGATCTTTCCCGGCATGTCATTCGGAGGCGGTTGCATTCCCGCATCGTGAATACCACGAATGCCAAGCGTCCACACAGCTTCCTCAGTGCTCCGAGCTTTGACATTATCCTCCCAGTAGGAATGAATCGCGTCGTGATTAGTGAGATAGTTCCAAGGGCCTTTTTCGCTTTGATTCCAATGGACGTTGTTGCAGAGCATCGGCTCGCAATGGGAAGAACCGGCGACGATTGCATACTTATCGGCGAGCGCGACGTTTTCCGGCATTGCACCAAACTCGACAGTGCATCCGTGCATGGCCGGCCAGATATAGTTCAGCCGGAGACGTAGCATGAGTTCAAAAACTTTTTCGTAGGTTTTTGGACCTATGTTGCCGAACTCCTTTTCGAAGGTTTTCGCGGCCCAAGGCTGGATTCCCCAATCTTCATCATTGATGAAAAAGCCGCGATATTTTACGGCGGGAGCGTCAGTTTCCGATTTAGAAAGTCTTATCCCGATCTCATCACGATGCTTTACAGGAACGTCGGCCCACCAATACCATGGGGATACGCCGATTTTCTCTGAAAGCTGCATTAGTCCGTAAGCCGTGCCGCGTCTGTCGCTACCTGCGACGATCAGCGCGCGATCGACTCCCGGAAAAGGTTTGTCGACCAATTGCAGCAGTGTTCCTTCCCATTGATTCTTAATCTTTACTGCGTCTTTCAGTTTGCCACTGCTGGCTAACTCATCAATGAGCGAACTATGACCTAGAGTGCCGGCAATAATCATCTCTGATTCTTTACCGGGCTTTTCAGTTATCGCCGGTCGCAGCCCGGTCACCCGCTGGACATCATCTGCAAACAAGCCGGCGGCTAGCTTAACGACCGGATAGTCATTGCTATCGACTACAACTGCAGCAGCGATCTTACCTTGGACTAAAGTGAGGTCATTCGCACCAGCAGCCGATGAGCTTACAATTTCCAAAGCCGACGCTTTGAAACTCAAACTGAAAACAATACCCGCGATTACAACTAGGGGCTTCATGCTAAATCCACTGATGGCTCGAGAGCGACCCTCTCAAATCTTGGAGCGAGCAAATGATTTACGGTGAAAGCGAGCAGATATGCCACGGAACAAAAGCCGAAGATAATCGCGTAGCCATTTGCAAAACGGTCCAGCATAAGTCCGGTTATAATTGGGAAGGCCATTCCACCTAACGAACCTGCGGTGCCGCCGATGCCGGTAAGGCTCGCGACTGATCGTTTTGGAAACATATCGGAAACAGTGCTGTAGAGGTTTGCAGACCATGCCTGATGAGCGGCTCCCGCGAGACCTATCAGAAGCACCGCAGTCCAGTCACTCACCTGCGTAACAATAGCCATAGGCAAGACCGCCAGCGCGAAAATAAACATTCCTGTCTTACGTGCACGAGTAATGGTCCATCCGCGGCTTGCTAGAAAGCCGGTTACCCAGCCGCCGAAGATACTGAGCACAGTAATAATCGCATAGATGCTAACCAGCAGCAGCCAGCTATTCTTAATATCCAGGTGTCGTGTTTTTTTGAAAAAGTCAGGCAGCCAAATAAGAAAGAACCACCAGACTGGATCGGTTAGAAATTTTGCGACAATAAATGACCATGCTTCACGATGGCGCAGCACCGCACTCCATGAGGCTTTGCCCTCACTCGGGTCCGGCGCGTCGTATTCGATATAAGCCAGCTCGCCCGCGGTAACGCGCTTTGAGTGCTCCGGATAATCGAATAGCGGCCACCAAAGAAAGAGCCAGACAAGCCCGGCAATGCCGGCAAAGATGAAAGCCCAGTGCCAGCCGAGCGCGAAAGCTATCGCGGGCACAACCGCAGGCGCTAGGATTGCGCCAACGTTTGCACCTGAGTTGAATAAGCTCGTCGCTAGTGCGCGCTCCTTTTTCGGAAACCATTGTGCGGTAGCTTTGATTGCCGCGGGAAAGTTACCGCCTTCGCCGAGACCTAACGCGATGCGCGCGATCAAAAATCCTGTGATAGTAAAGACGAGCGAGTGACCTATCGCTGCAAGGCTCCATGCCAGAATCGAAACGGCGTAACCAAGTTTTGTGCCGTAGCGATCAATAAACCAGCCAAAGATAAACAGACTTATCCCGTAAGCCGCTTGAAACGCTGAGTTAATCGCGCCAAATTGTGTGCTGCTCCAGCCTAGCTGCGTATCAAGGATCGGTTTCAGCAGCGATAGAATTTGCCGGTCCACATAGTTAATGGTGGTGGCAAAAAAAAGTAGCGCACAAACTACCCAGCGGTAGTTGCCATTGGGGATCCGGGGGGAATCAGTGGTGTTCATTTGGGATATCTATTCGCTCTGATATCGTAGACCTAGCATCAATCCACGCAATTCCGCGAGTCCGCGCATGCGACCGATGCATGAGTAGCCGGGCGTAATGCCGGCCGGTTTCATAAGGTCGTCCATCATCGTGTGACCGTGGTCGGGACGGAAAGGTAACTGCCAATCAGCACGACCTGCGGCGCGGCGACGATCTTGTTCGTCGAGTAGAGTTTTGACTATGACCGGCATGTTCACGGAACCTTCCAGATGATTTGCCTCGTAAAAAGAGCCATCGGGCAATCGCTGCGTGCTACGCAAATGCATGGCGTGAATGCGCGATGCGAACTGCTTCAGCATCGCGGGAAGGTCATTATCGGCACGGGCGCTGAATGAGCCGGTGCAAAAGCAGAGGCCATTTGCAGGACTATCGGCTATTTTAAAAATAGCTTCAATATCCGCAGCTTTGCTCACAATGCGCGGCAGACCTAGCACCGAAAAAGGAGGGTCATCGGGATGTATCGCGAGCAGCACGCCGGCTTCTTCAGCGGCTGGAATCACCGCTTCTAAAAAGCGCGCAAGATTTGCACTTAAGGCAGCGTCATTCATTCGCTCGTAGCGCGCGAGCATTGCGCGAATGTCGTCGAGACTCAGTGCCCATTTCACGCCGGGAAAGACATCGATGATGCTTTGGACAAATGCATCGCGAGCGGTGTCATCGAGACTTTTCCACCAAGCTGCTGCGCGCTCGCGTTGTTCACTCGTATAATCAGCTTCCGCTCCCGCACGTTTCAGCCCGTAAATTTCAAATGCCGCAAAACGCACCGGATCAAAATGCAAACATTCGGAGCCATCGGGCAAGACCGAACGCATTTCCGTGCGCACCCAGTCGAGCACAGGCATGAAATTATAGATGACCTGTGTGATGCCTTCCGCCGCCAGATTGTGCAGCGTTTGCGTGTAGTTTTCAAAGAGCTGCTTCAAATCGCCGCAGCCAATCTTGATGTCTTCATGCACCGGCACCGACTCGACTACACTCCAGCGCAAACCCGCGGCTGCGATCATTTCTCTTCGTGTGCGAATCGCTTCACGCGACCAGAGCTCGCCGTAGGGAATCTGATGCAGCGAACTAAAAACGTCTGTCGCGCCGGTTTGGCGAACGTAAGCCAGCGGCACCGGATCGTTCGGGCCGAACCAGCGAAAGCCTTCAGCTAGGAGGGGAAGATTCGGAAAAGCCAGATCCACGACTACAACACCATGTCATTTCCCGGGCAATCCACAATTCCTTCACGCGCCGTGAACAAGAGGCAATGAGCGCTGCTCGGCACGCCAGAGATGCTCAAAACGAGCTTTGAGGGCGGTGTCGCTGCTGTCGCGGACGTGTTGTGCGCGGACAATGCTTTCGCACAGTTTAGTGAAACGGACGAGCATCGCTTCCTCGACTTCCAGCGCGTCGTCGGCGCTCTCGAATTCCTTTTCAGTCTCGATAAGTTTTCGGCAGAAATCGGAATCTTCGCCGGTTTTTTTCATCGCGTCGGCGAGCACGTCGCGGAACTTTGATTCTTTGGGCCAGCGCAATGCGGGCCAGCGCGAGAGCACGGTTGCCAGCCCGGATTTTCTCAACGCGCAAAGTTTGTCCTGCTCGTGGCGATACGCCTCGATTTGCGTTGAACGACCGATCGGATCGCTCAAATGCAAACGATCGTATGCGGCAAGCAAGCGAGCGTCGCCTGTGAGTTCGAGTTTTTCGGATAGCGCATCGAGCGCGGCACTTTGGGCGGGCGTAGCAGCAGCGCGGATTTTTTCAAAGCTCGTGCTGTAGATTTCCGAGTTTTTAACGTGAGCAAATCGCACGAGAAAAGCATCGCTGGTGCACGTCGGCGTGTCGGTCGTCGGATCGTGGATGAGCGCGTAACAAAATGCCTCGTGAAAGCTCACACGGCCATCGCTGTCGTAATCGGCGCCGTCGACCGGATGATTTAGCCGATCGTGCCCGCTGAGCGCGCCGAAGAAATAGGATGAAAAGTCTTGATACTCCTCCTCATCCGTGCGAAGCCCGCAACCCGCCGCTTCACGATCTTTCGCCGACGCGAAAAAGCCGGCGATATCCTGCGACTGCTGCGGTTCCTTTGCGTTGCCATCTCGGAAGAGCACATTCGCAAACGCGCCGCTGTAACACTGCGCCATCACCAGCACGACCGGCGCTTCCGACGGCAAGCGCGATAGCTCCGTCGCGAGTTCGCGCACGGTCAGGTCTTCGTTATTCCACATGTTGTAGCGGGTTTCGCTTTCTTTTTCCTCGTCCTGATCGCCATGGCCGGCGAAGTAAAAAAGAATCGGTGCCGGTTTTTGCGCGAGCGAAACTGCAAGCTTGCTCACGGCACGATGCAACGCAGCGCGACTTGACGGCCCATCGATCGGCACGCCGAGATTTTCCACACGAACTTGCGTCGGCGGATCGAGTTGGTAATCGGAAAACAGCACCTCGAATGCCCGCTGCGCATCGCCAGATGCGTCCATTACTTCGCAAGAAACGGTCGCTTTCGTCGTGCTTCCGTCCGCAAACAAAATGGTGCGCTTCGTCTCCGGAGGCAGCAGGCTGATGATGAAACGAGTGTGGCTTTCGATTTGCAGCACGTTGTTCTGAATGTTCGGTCCGCCGCCGACGATCACCGCGTGAAACGGCTCCGTTTGCTCCTCCGCGAATGCTGAAAAAACAAGGCATAGCGAGAGAATGGCGGTCGTAATGACTCGGTGCATCCGGCTTGGTTAGCGGCAAAACACAATGCGCTTCAAACTTTTTCCAGAGCATGAGAAAGCAGTGTAGCACGAGCTGTTAAAGACACGGGAAAAGTGCGTTCGCGCGCCGAAACTACCGATTTTTACGGATAAATTGTAACCACTATAATTTGGCACGCAAAAAGCTTTAAAAATTCTCGACATCAAAACGTCATTCCGTAGGAGAAAAACTTGATCAGAGAATTGCGCCCCTCATTTCCAAATAGTCGAATCCGTTTAGCACAAACGCTCGCACTGTTTTGCGCACTCATCGCGCTCGCCGCGCCGGCCTTCGCATCGGTGCTCAACTCGCAGGAACAAGCGATCGCGAATTACATGATCAACGATCCGAATCAAGGCCGGCCATCGCTGACGCTTGACCCGATTCTCGCGAGCGTCGCCCGCTCACGAGCCGAGGATATGGCGAAGCGCAATTATTTCGCTCACGTGAATCCGGATGGACATGCGGCGAATTATCTCGTGCAACAGGCCGGTTATCAGCTTCCGAGTTGGTGGGGAAATGATCCGGCGGCAAATTACATCGAATCGATTGCGGCCGGTTATTCGACGCCGCAGGCAACGTGGAACGGCTGGATGAATTCGCCGGACCACCGCACACATATTCTCGGGCTCAATTCGTTTTACGCGTCGGAGACTTACTACGGTGTCGGCTACTATTACGATCCGAACAGCACTTACAAATACTACTGGGTCATCATCACCGCGCCGCCGCAACCGGCACCGAAGCTCGCGATCACCTCGCCCGCCGCGGGTGCACGCGTGACGGACACTTCAATCGCAGTCGCAGGAACCACAGCTTCGAATTCCGGAGCAACATCGGTTGTTTACCGCGTTGAAAATGCGAGCGGCACCGGCACATTCAAAACCGCAAGCGGCGTCGCGACTTGGTCTGACACGGCAACCGGCCTGGTTTCCGGCACAAACACGATTCGCGTGCGCAGCCTCGACGCAAACAGCAACGTCATCGCCGAGCTCACACGCACCGTTACCTATGTGCAAACAGGTCCGCTCACCATTGCGATCAGCGGCAGCGGATCGGTAACCGCGGGTTTCGATGGCACAACGACGCGCGAAGTCGGAAAGAGCTACACAATCACCGCGACTCCTGCGACCGGCTTTTTGTTCAGCGGCTGGAGCGGTGATATCACATCAAGCGCTGCAACGCTGACGTTCACGATGCCGAACAGCCTCAATCTCACGGCCAATTTTATCGTAAATTCGTTCATCCCGCTCAAAGGCGGCTATTACGGCCTGGTCGATTCCGATACGCACCCAGGTTTCGTTCGCCTCGCGCTCACACCAACCGGCACGTTCACCGGCCGCGTGACGATCAACGGCTCGAATTACGCGGTGACTGGAAAATTCGATATCAATGGTGCGGCGACGGTTACGATTCCGCGCAAAAATAACACCGCGCTCACACTCAATCTCCAACTGGATCTCACCGGCCAAACCGGTGAAATCACCGGCACGCTGTCCGATGGGGTTTTCACCGCGAATATTTCCGCCGATCATGCGGCGTATGACGGTTTGACGTCGGTTGCACCGCAGGCCGGACGTTACACCATGGTGCTCGCCGCGTCCGGCACCGATTGCTCGGTCGCACCGACCGGCAGCGGCTACGCGGTCGTTCTCGTCGCTCCGAATGGCGTAACGACAATCAGCGGACGCCTCGCCGACAACACGATTGTCTCGCAAAGTAGCATGGTCTCGCCGAATGGCACATTGCCGCTTTATCTCACGCTGACCGGAGAAAAAGGCAGCGTTTCCGGAACGGTAACATTGCGTGATACAGACGTAAGCGACGTTGACGGTTCGTTAAATTGGAGCAAAGCAGCAAATCCAGTGGATGTCTTCTACCCGAACGGCTTCAGCACCCAGCTTTACGCAGTCGGCTCACGTTACGTTGCACCGGCGAAAAACAGCCCGCCAATCGCATTCACCAGCGGCACAGCGGCGCTCGGCGATGGAAATATCGAGCCGGAGCTGGATGTTCCCGTCACCGTAACAACGACCAATAAAGTAGCGATGGCGACGCCCGGATCGCTCAACTTCGCCGCGACGATCGCGCGCGGCAATGGCGCTCTCTCAGGCTCGTTCGTTCATCCGGGCAGCAAAGTGACACGCGGTGTCCGCGGCGTGGTGCTGCAAAAACAAAACGCGGTGTTCGGCTATTTCCGCGGCATCAACGAGACCGGCTACTTCAGCCTCAGCTCGGCAAATTAAGCCGGCACGAGTTCACTCTCGCTGCGGTTGAATTGCAGATCGTAAAGCCTGCGATAAACGCCCGATTTCTGCGCGAGCTCACGATGTGTGCCGCTTTCGATGACGCGCCCTTCCTCGAACACAATGATTTGATCTGCCTGCAAAATCGTCGAGAGCCGATGCGCGATCGCGATCACCGTGCGGCCCGCCGCGAGCGTTTCGATCGCGGATTGAATTTGCACTTCCGACTCGGAATCGAGCGAGGACGTCGCTTCATCGAGCAGTAAAATCGGCGCGTCTTTTAGCAACGCGCGCGCAATCGCAATGCGCTGTTGCTGGCCGCCGCTCAGCATGCAGCCTTTATCGCCGACGATCGTCTCGTAGCCGTTGTGCTGTGCGAGGATGAACTCATGCGCGTGCGCCTGGTGCGCGGCGGCGATGACTTCCTCGCGCGATGCGCCGGGCCGCCCGTAAGCGATATTTTTCGCAATGGTATCGTGAAACAAAAACGTCTCCTGCGCTACGACGCCGATTTGGTCGCGCAACGAATTTTGCGTCACGTCGCGAAGATTCTGTCGGTCCAGCAAAACGCGTCCCGTTAACGGATCGTAAAAACGCAAAATCAGCGAGAGCAGCGTGCTCTTCCCTGCTCCGCTCGGCCCGACCAGCGCATAGAATTTTCCCGGTTCAAAACGCAGGCTCACGTCGCTCAATGCCGGAATGCCCGGCCGATATGCGAACGTCACGTTTTCAAAAATGACTTCGCCACGCGATTCGCGAAGCACGATTGCTTCCGGACGGTCCTGCACGCTCGGCACGATTTGGAAAAATTCCATGATGCTCGCCGTCGCCGCATGGCAGCGCTGCAACAACAGGTGCAATCGCGTCAGCGTTTTGATCGGCTGATAAAGCAGGAAAATTCCGGCGCAAAGGGCGACGAATTTATTCCCGGGCAAATGCGCCAGCCAGACGTAACCAAACGCGAGGGCGATGCCAGCCGCTGCGAGTCCCTCGACGATCGGCGCGTGCGTTTCCATCGCCCGTCGCACGCGCATCGCGTGGTGAAATTGCGCTTCGCTCGACGCGTGGAAACGGTCGATTTCGGCATTCGTGCGCGAGAATGATTTGATGACTTTGATGCCTGCAAAAATCTCGTGGAGGATCACCATCATGTCGCCTTTTTCCTGCTCCTCGCGAATCGAGGACGAACGAATCCGCCGGCCAATTTGACGCGCCGGCACAATGCAAAGCGGAAACAGCACCAGCGCGGCAAACATGAAACGCCAGTCGATGCTAAACAAAACGAACAGCCCCGTGATGAGACTGATCGGTTGCGCGATCAAATCGGTGCTCATCGTCGTAAGCGCGGTCTGCGCCTCGCGCGTGTCATTCGCGATGCGCGAGATGAGCTGTCCACTGCGCGAGTGATTGAAAAAATCGATCGACTGACTCGTGATCTGCCGCAGCAATTGACAGCGCAAATCCATCAGCACACGTCCGCTCACCCATTCGACGAGATACGAGTTGCCGAATGAAAAAACGCCGCGCAAAACCATGACCGCCGGAATGGCGACGCACGAAAAAAAGACGAGCGGAAATGGCGGCGGCCCACCGTTTTTCATGAACCGTGCGAGCAGCGGATTGTCGATGCGTTCGTAAAAAATGATGCTGCTCACTTGCTGGATCACCCATGGCAACGAACCGTTTACAAAGCCAAAACATGCGCCGCAGATGATCCCGAATGCGAAGCGCCGTCGATATGGTTTTAAAAAAGTCCGCAACGCGCCGTAGGGTCCCTGCAAATCGCGCAGGAGCTGACGAAAAGATCGCGAAGCGGGTTCAGACATTTTTTCGATGATCAGGACGCACGAAACGAATTGCAAGATTGTCGGTTCAATTGAGAATGGCTTTCCCCTATCCCGCCGCCGCTGCTTTCCTACCCTGTTCCGAATTCATGAGCGAAGAGACTCCGCGCGACGCCGAATTTTCCCCTGATGCGCAGGACATCGAATGGATGCGCCGCGTAGCGCAGGGCGACATGCGCGCTTTTGAAAGCCTGGTCGAGGCGCACCAGACGCGCGTCGTAGGCACGGTCGCGAAAATGCTCGGCGACGACACGGACGCGGAGGACATCGCACAGCAGGTGTTTATCCGCGTGTGGAAATCGGCGGCGCGTTATCAGCCGACAGCCAAGTTCACGACATGGTTGTTTAAAATTACGCGCAATCTTGTTTTTAACGAATTGCGGCGGCGCAAACGCCATCCTGCGACACCGCTCGAGCACGAAGAGGAGGAACACCATTTCCAGGCGGCGGATCAAAGCACGATGGCTCCGGATGCTTCGATGCTCGATGCGGAAATGCAAAATGCGATCCAGGCGGCGATCGATTCGCTGCCCGAAGCGCAACGCATGGCGGTCGTGCTGCGGCGCTACGAAGACATGCCGTATGAGGAAATCGGCGAAGTGCTAGGCCTGTCTGTTCCGGCGGTGAAAAGTGTGCTCTTCCGCGCCCGCGCCGAGCTGCGCGAGAAGCTGCGGAAATATCTCGACGCTTAGCGAAAACCGAACACGAGCGCCCAGCGCGTTTGCAGCTCCGGCGATTTTTCGATTTCGAGCATGATGTAATACATCGCCGATTTGCGCGGTACAATGTGTGTGCCGGCAGCATGCGCTTTTTTGAAATATTCCGTTTCCGCGAGATTGCCGTTTTCGTCGTAAGCATGCACGGAAACCACCGCGCCATCGGCATCGGTCGCGGCAAGAAACCAGTATTCATTGCCCTTGAAAAGCTGGTGCACGATTATTTTCTGCGTTTGCGGCGGCAACGTGCCGCCCCAGTATTCCTCGCGCACCGTGAAACCGTTTTGCACAAACGGCTGCGCCGCTTCGATTGCGTAGGTGAGCGTGCGATCCGCATTTTTTCCCGGCGTGTGGCGCAACCGCGTCTTTTTTTGCGCGACGGCGGAATCGGCGAAGACGATGCAGGCGAGAAAGGTCAGCGCGAAGAAGCAATGGGAATTTCGCATCGCTTCAAAAGGTTAATCGCATCGGCTCGCGCTGTCGACCTGCGCGTGGACTCGACAAGCGCCCGCTGCGCATGAAAACTCCGCGCCGATGAAAGAAGAAATGATCCTCGTCCTGCGGCGCGCGCTGCTGGAGCAGCTCGGAATGTTCCAGGGCTTGAACTTCGAAGTGGAAAAATATCTGCCCGCTTTGCTCGCCCGCGAAAACAATTTCTTCATGCCTCGCTCGCAGGCGGAGACGGATCCGACGTTCAAGCAGATCATCCCGTATGTTTTACTTGTGCACGACGGTCGTGTGCTGCATTACGTGCGCGGGAAAAAGGCAGGCGAGCAGCGGCTCGTGGCAAAAGGCTCGATCGGCATCGGCGGCCACATGAACGACAACGACGAGCATCTTTTCGCGCTCGATAAAGCGGCTTATCTCGAAGGCGTGAAGCGCGAAGTCTGCGAGGAACTCAACGTGCAGACAAATTTTCAAAACAAGATCGTCGCGCTGCTGAATGATGATTCGAATGAGGTTGGCAAAGTCCATCTCGGCGTCGTGCACATTTTTCAGCTCGAAAGCGACAACGTGCAAAAGCGCGAGTCGATGATCACGAATCTCGCGTTTTTGTCCGCGGACGAATTACGCGCGAAACGCGACGCGATGGAGACTTGGTCGCAGATTTGCGTCGACGCTCTCGACACGCTGCTCGCGCGCGCGCAATAGGCCCAAAACAGAGCCGGTTTCCGAATGGGTTGTTAAAGCTCATTCATGAAAACAATCCTGCTTCTCTCCACCGCGCTCGCGTTCACCGCGTGCGAACAACGCATCGAAACTCCGTCGTCACAGCCTGCGGAAAAAACCGAGGAGAAAAGCACGACTATCGTGCAGCCGCCGGTTTCGGAAAAGAAATCGGAAACAAACACGACAATCGTCAATCCGCCGAAGACGGAGGAAAAATCGAGCACGACAACGACGACGACCGGTCAGTAACCGATCGCAAGCGCCGCATTATTTCGCGTAGCTCGCCTTGTCGTCAGCTTCGAGCCAATCGAAAAGCGTCGTCTTTGCAGGATCGAGACCGAGCGGTTTGCACTGCTCGGCAAACCATTCGCGGCGCTCGGGATCGTCATGCGGACGCGCGGCTTCGACGCCTTCGCTCCACTCTTTGATTTCCTCCGGCGTCTTCGGCAAACCGTTGCGATCGACCCATTGCGCTAGCGCATCATCGTTCAGTCCGTTCGCGACCTGCGTTTTGAAATCGTCGCCAGTGATGCCTTTGAAACCGAAGAGAAAATTGTCGAGCGGACAATCAAAGTGATATTCGCCGATGTTGCCCGCGAGCAGCGCGCGGCATTTGTCGATGGTGCGTCCGAGAATTGCATATCCACCGATGCGGATTCGCGGACTGCGAGGAGGTTCTTTGATGAGGTCTTTTGCGTTCATAATTTATGTAACTATCGAAGTTACATAACTTGCCACGTGTGGCAATCGCAAAAAAACGCGGACTACAAAAGCTGATCCGTATCGATATCAATCTCCACGCCGCAACAGCGCAGGCCGGCGAGACAAATCGCGAGCGGCGCCGTGCGTGCGACGCTCGGCATGGCATTGCCGAAACACGCAATCCACCGGCCCATGTGCCGCTGCATTTGTAGACCATTTTTTAAATCACTGATCTGCTCGACAATTCGCCACGCTGTATCGAGATCGGTCGAATACGGGCGATAGATTTGCACCTTCACCACTTTCGTCATCGACCAGTCGACGTTCGGCAAAAAGAGCTGATAATACGGATCGCGGATCGCATTCAACGCCTCCTCCTCCGTCGCAAACCGAAACAGCGCATGCGAATCCTCCCAGTGCACCTCCGGCTGCTCGTGAGTCACATACTCGGCCACCAGCGCGTCGATATCTGCGAGCGACGCTACTTTCATGTGCTCACGTTTCATTTTACATACTCGATGCAGGCATATACACCACCTGTAACGGGATGCTTGCGGCCTGTTTTTCGTCTACGTTTACGTCCACGGCATATAAACCTTCACGCTCGAACGGGAGTTGCTGAATATTTAAAATCAAATTGCGCGTCGCGAAAAAGAAATCGTCCGGCAATTCCACGTCGAAAACCGTCTCGAGCGGCGGCACAATCGAACGGCCATCTTCATCGACAAAATTCACGCGCACCGCATGCGTCCCCTCCTCTTCCTTGCGAAAGACTAGCCGCAGCGCCACCGAGCACTGCGGATGAATGGCGGGAACTTCCGCTGCGACGATCGTGTCAAAGGCACCGAGCAGGCAGAGCTTGCCTTCGTAATCGACGGCGGAATCGCAAAGTGCAGCGACCTGGATTTCCATCTCACGACGCTGAAGAAAATGCGCGCGAAAGGCAACGCGTTTGTTTGACAAGCGCAGTTACGGAATCAGCACGATTTTGCCGTAAGCACCTGGTTCGAGCACCGCGCGATGCGCGTCAGGCGCTTGCGCGAGAGGAAGCGTTTTACCGATGATCGGACGCAGCGCGCCCCGTTCGAGGCCCTCGGAAATCTCTTCGTAAATTTGCGCGAGCTCCGCACTCGTCGCATGCCCGAGCATCATTCCGCGGATGTCCGCGTCGCGCGCCATCAAATTGCGCGGATCGATCTCAACCGGCCCTCGACTGCCGATCACGACGACGCGCCCACTCTTTGCGAGAATCGTCAGGTCTTTGCCGAGATTTACGTTCGCTAGCATTTCCAAAATCAAATCCACGCCGCGTTCATTCGTCGCCGCGACAATCTGATCGAGGTAATCGCCCGCGTGATGATCGAACACTTCGTCCGCGCCATTCTCGCGCACGAGCTCGCGGCCCCTGTCGGTGCTCGCGGTTCCGAATACGTGCAGTCCCGCCGCGTGCGCGAGCTGCACTGCGGCCGTTCCAACACCGCCGCTCGCGCCATGGACTAGCAGCGTTTCACCCGCGCGGGCGTGGCCGCGGCCAAACAACGCTCGATGCGCCGTGCCGAACGGAACGCCGATGCCCGCGCCTTGTTCGAATGAAATTTTTTCCGGCAATCGATGCACATCGGCCACATCGCACAACGCAAGCTCCGCATATGTGCCGCTAATCGACCGCGAGACAAAAACGCGTTCGCCTTTTTCAAAATCCGCCGCCGATTTTTCCACGATACCCGCACCATCATTGCCCGGCGTGAATGGCAGCGATGGCTTTGCAGCGTATTTTCCGCTGCGAATGTAAGTGTCCACCGGATTCACGCCCGCCGCGCGGATCCGCACCAGCACTTGATTCGCGGCCGGTTGCGGCTCCGGCACGTCGACCATCCGCATCACTTCCGGCTCGCCAAATTCTTCAACGCGGATTGCTTTCATTGCACAAACTCGAGCTCCACCGGCGCGGGAATCAGCCCGGCCTCGTGCGCCTGCTTGAGGAATTCGTGAATCGCAAGCCGACCGCGCTCGCCGTAATCAAGCGTGAGTTCGTTCACATACATGCCGATGAATTTGTCCGCGAGCGCTGTGTTCATGCCGCGCGCGAGTGGCATCGAGTGCTGCACCGCCGGCGCGCGATGCTCGAGGCCGTAGCGAATGCTTTCGTGCAAAATATCGGAAATTTCGCGCCGCACTTCCGGCGGAATATCCTTGCGAATGACGTTGCCGCCAAGCGGCAGCGGCAGACCGGTTTTGATTTTCCACCAAATACCGAGATCCAAAATATCGACGAGTTGCTCGTCCTGATACGTGAGCTGGCCTTCGTGAATGATGAGCCCGACGTCCGCCTGCCCATTTTTCACCGCGTCGAAAATTTCATCAAACGGCACGACGACCGTGTCACAGTCGCCGATCGCCAGACGCAACGCGAGATAAGCGCTCGTCATAGTGCCCGGCACCGCGATGCGCCGCTGCAGGAGCCATTCGCGGACTTCGCCGAGACGCGGATTGTCCGGAAGCCCGGCACGATTTTTCGCCACCAGCAAAGGCCCGTAATCATCGCCCATGCTCGCGCCACACGGCAGCAGCGCATATTTGTCGAGCACGTAAGCGTAAGCATGAATCGAGATTGCCGAGATGTGCAGTTCGCCACGTGTCGCACGCTCGTTTAATGTCTGAATATCCTGTAAAATGTGCTCGAACCGATAACCGCGCGTATCGATTTTGTGCTCCGCGAGCGCATAAAACATAAACGCGTCATCCGGATCAGGAGAGTGGCCAAGGGTGAAAGTCATGCCGCTCTGAATAGTGAATGCGAAGCAGGGCGGCAAACTTTCATTCGGAACTTATAAGCATCCGCTGCACGGCTTTGAATACAGCCGGTGGTTCTATCGCTCTCAGACACTTCAATGCGTAAGGGCAATCGCTCGTTAGCCAACACGGAGCACAGGGCACGGGCGTGTAAAATGTTTCCGTTCGTGGATAGCGGTAACCTTCCGGCGATTCATAGCCACCGAACAGAATGACGGATTTGATTTTGTAAGCATTTGCCAGATGCATTCCGCCGGAACTCGGCCCGATGAATACATCCGCTTGACTGATGATGTGCGCGAACCCGGAGAGATCTGTTTGCCCAGCAAAGGAATAAAATCGCGCACCGAATTCACCGGCTGGAAAAGGAGACTCGGTTCCGACTTCAATCACGGAATACTCCGCTCGAAGGAGCTTGATCAACTCACGCCAATACTCAACGGGCCAGTTTTTATTTGGAGTCCAACGGCTCGACAACGGCTGAATCACCACACGTGGACGGGTTATCGCAGCGATCGCATCATGGATCTCGGTTCCCGGCTCGAGCGGAGGCGGAACAATTTCATTGAAATCCATTTTCAATCCCACGCACTCAGCCATCAAAGTCATCAGCGGTCGAGGGGGCGGAACTGCATAATTGTAGGCAAGCCGCAGTGAACGACGGCGGTTCTTTTTATCCGATTCCACTTCGTCGACGAAAGGGTGTCCTTTGAAGAACTCGGGATGGCGGCAAATGAAGGTGATGTGACAATGAGGATTCCTTCGTTTGATTTCGGCAAAAATCGGAGTGCACATCAGTTCGTCGCCAATGCCGCCGCCCGGCGCGGCGATGCGCAGCGCACGTCGCTCGTAGGGTTTGCTCAACGGCCACGGCCAGTGCGCCCGAATGAATGCATCAGGCCCGTGCAGCACCAATCGTTTGTTCAACCCATCGCGGAATGCCTTAAAACGCCAGCTCAGTCCGGCGCGCAGACGTTTCCAGAGATGGCTGGGTCTAGAGCCAGGCACTTTGTTACAGAACCGGACGAGTTCCTACGTTGCCGTGGCAATTTCTTGAACCGTAGCAATGGCTGCGGCACGTTTTCCCATCGCTTGCCGCGCTTTTACGAACCGATGTCGCCATGCTTCGATAGGACGATCAACCAACAGGTAGAGCAACAGTGAGCCGACTGCAATTAATAACCACGAGAGCAGTAAAAAACGCGTGCGGCCAATGGTTCCAATGCCAAAAGCGGTCGTATTGTTCAGCGCCAGCACGGGAATCCTGTGAAAAACGTAAACCGAGTATGAGAGATTGCCGAGATGCCGATCAAACGCCGGAGACGGTTGTCGGACATTCCAGGCAACGAACGGCAGCGCAACCATAGCGGCTAGCGCGGGCAGATATTTCGCCCAACCCGCTGCTTTGCCGAGAGGCGGATAATAAACCATGAGCCCACACACCGCGACCGAGACTGCCAGAGAGAGCAGCGCAAATCTGCGTGATGATTGCCAGCCACTCAACTGCACCAAAACACCTGCCAAAAAGAAGAGAATATCACGCGATATCCAGCAGAGGGGAGTCGCAAACAGCAAGACAACAGATCCAGCTACCGCGAAGAATACACTACTAACAAAAATGCGATTTCCCCTTTGCTGAAGAGTAAGCAATACCGTCAGAAGCATAGGCGCGATGAGGTAAAACTGCATCTCAATGTCCAACGACCAACCTTGAGGCAGCCACTGGGGTTGGCCCGCCGAACTCACGATCGCGAGTGATCGAACCACCCAGGTCAGGTTGGCATAGGTCTGAACATCCGCCCAACGAATCGGAAAAAGAAAAAACAGAACACCACTCATGAGCCAGCAACACCAGTAAAGCGGCGCCAAACGCCAGAATCGGCTGATTACAAATGACGAATACGGTAAGCGACATGCACGGTATTGGCTTTGCCACATTGAACTGATCCAGAATCCGCTCAGAAGAAAAAACACATTCACTGCAGTCACTCCGATTTCAAGGATGCCGCTGTGCTGTAGCACGACGAGCACGGCGAGAAAAAGTCGGAATAGTCCGGGACGGAAGATTGATTTCACGGGGTTAGCCTCAGGAAAGATGCCTGACGGTTCAGTCCGGCACATTTTCA
>Ga0070741_10002621_pt1 | contig 47431 bp, 38 predicted proteins | sample Coa_R1_4_FD_66440 | JGI IMG/M metagenome (GOLD analysis project Ga0070741, IMG submission 66440) | Surface soil microbial communities from Centralia Pennsylvania, which are recovering from an underground coalmine fire - Coalmine... | ecosystem: Environmental > Terrestrial > Soil > Unclassified ... | reverse complement strand
CCCGTTGTGTTGCGTGGGGAAAAAGTCGATCGCATCGAGCTCGGTGAGCACGTCACGTTTGGCCGCGACGAACACTCCGACGTCGTGCTGAATGTGCCGGCGGTTTCCCGCCAGCATGCGATCATTCGGCGTGAAGCGCGCGGTTTTCGCGTGATCGATTTGCAAAGCACGGCGGGCTCGTTTGTAAACGGTCACCGCTTTGACGAGCACGAACTGACGATCGGCGACCGTTTGCAGATCGGGCCGTTTTTTTTCCAGTTCGACGGACGAGCACTGAACGTCGTCAGCGCGGTTTCCGGCGGTGCAATCCACGCGCGCAGCCTCGCGTTGCAGGCAAACGGACGCGCGATTCTCAACGATGTCTCGCTCGATATCGCGCCGTCGTGTTTCGCCGGGATCATCGGCCCGAGCGGCGCGGGAAAATCATCGCTGCTCAACGCACTCAGCGGCGCCCGCCCGCCCGATGCCGGCGTGGTGCTGATGAACGGCGTCGATGTTTCAAACGATAATCAGCCGCGTCATTTCGGCTTTGTGCCGCAGGAAGATATTGTTCATCGCGAGTTAAACGTTTCAGAAGCGATGCGTTTTGCCGCGGAATTACGCCTGCCGCGCGATACACCGGCGATTGAATTGCAAAAACTCGTCGTTCACACGATGCATCTGCTCGGTTTGCACGAACGCGCCGCAATGCGCATCAGCGATCTTTCCGGTGGTCAGCGCAAGCGCGTGAGCGTCGCCGTTGAGCTGCTCGCGCGGCCAGCGGTGCTGTTTCTGGACGAGCCAACTTCCGGTCTCGATCCGGCGACGGAATTTAAGATGATGGAGCTGCTGCGCGATCTCGCGGACACCGGCTGCACGGTCGTCTGCACCACACACGTCATGGAAAACGTGTATCTCATGGATAAAATTGCGGTGATGTTTGGCGGCTGCCTTGTCTTTCACGGGACGCCGCAGGAAGTACGCGATTTTTTCAACGTGCCGCGGCTCTCGGCGCTCTACGACAAGCTCGAAGAGCAATCTCCAGCCGCGTGGCGCGCGCAGTTCCAATCGCGGAGCAGCGTCGCCGGATTGAATGCCGCGCTTCCGGCTGCGGCAACAAAGAGCGACTCCGCATCGCGGCGCACGTCGTTTGACATTTTGCTCCGCCGGCAGCTTGCGATTTTGTTTTCCGATTGGCGCAATGCGGCAATTTTGCTCGGGCAACCGATCGTGCTCGCCGCGCTCGTTTCGTGGGTGAGCGATGACGCCGCGCTGCTTTTATTTTTCGCTTACATCGCGACGCTTTGGTTCGGCTGCAGCAATACCGCGCAAGAAATCGTGCGAGAGATCGCGATTTATCGGCGCGAACGCGTCATCGGCGTGGGCAGCGTTGCTTATCTCGCCAGCAAGTTTGTTTTCCTCGGCGCGATTACCGCGGCGCAGTCGCTGTTATTTTACATTTGCCTGCAAATCGGCGAAGGCGGTTTCGACGGCTCGATCGCGTGGCAGCTCGCGGCGCTGTTCGGAACGGCTTGCGCGGCGGTCGGCATCGGCGCAACAATCTCCGCGCTGGCGCGCACACTGATGCAAGCCGTCGTCGCAGTTCCCCTCGCCTTGATCCCGCTCATTTTATTTTCCGGCTACACCGTCCCCGCGCACGAGATGAAACCGTCGGTCGCGCTCGTGAGCCGCTTCACGCCTGCGTTTGCGGCGCAGACGATGATCGATACCAGTTTTCTATGGGGCAAACGCATCGACCATCAATCGCTCGGCGATCACTGGACTTCATTCCGCAATCTGAATCGCGACAGTTCGCTGCGAACCGGCGAAATTTTTCATCGCGCACGCGCGGCATTGCTCGCAGTGATCGTGCTTGCGTTCTGGACCGGTGGCGCATTTTTCGTTGCGTTAAACGCATTACGAACGCGAGAAAAGGCGTCATGAAATTTTGCACGCTCATCGCCATCGCGCTTTCGCTTTTCTGCGCCGGCTGCGAGCGCATCGCGGAGGACGACGAGACGAAAGTAGAAATCTATTCGCAGTTTGCAGCGGGCGACGAATTGCCCGCTGTGCTCGGCGAACTCGATCTCAACGACAAGCCGGTCCGTTTTCGCAACGGCATGCCGCCGGGCGAAATCTCCGCCGTTTATTTTGTCGAACACGGCAACGTGCATATCGAGGCGAAGACCGTCGAGGGCCGGCAGGTGCTGCGCACCGCGCCTTTTTTCGAAGCGGTTAACGGCACTGTCGAAGAGCGCGTCGCCGCGTGGGACGCTGCGGCCGACGAGCAGAACAAGACTTTTAAAAGCCACAAGTAAACACGCGCAAAACGCGCGGCTTTCGTTGTTTCATTCGCGCGCTACAATTTTAAAATCAGCCGATGCCTGAAACGGCAATTTTCGATCATTACGAAGTTCTGCGTCGCGACGACGGCTCGCTTTATGAGCTGGGCCGCGGAGCGATGGGTATTACCTACAAGGCATTCGACACGAACCTGCGTTGTCACGTCGCGCTGAAGGTCATCAACGCCGCGTCGATTGACAGCGATGTCGCGCGTCAGCGATTCGTGCGCGAGGCGCGCTCGGCGGCGCAGTTGCGGCATCGGCACGTCGCGTCGGTCTTTCATCTCGGCGTGCAGGGCGACACCTATTTTTACGCGATGGAATTCATCGACGGCGAAACGGTCGAGTCGCTGACTCGTCGCGCCGGGCCGCTCGATCCGGTGCTCGCTTTGCAAATCGCGCTGCAGGTCACGCGCGCACTCAACGCCGCGCAAAAACATGAGCTGGTTCATCGCGACATCAAGCCGTCGAATCTCATGCTCGTGCATGAAGACGATGAGCTCGTCGTGAAAGTGATCGACTTCGGCCTCGCAAAATCGAGCCGGAAAGATGACGGCGACGAGACCTCCGCACTTTCGGTCAGCGGCTTCGTCGGCACGCCGCATTTCGCGTCGCCGGAGCAACTCGAGGAAAAGGAAATCGACGTCCGCTCGGATATCTACTCACTCGGCGTGACGCTTTGGTATATGCTAGCCGGTAACGCTCCGTTTGCAGGCTCGCTCGCGCAGGTGATGAGCCATCATCTGCACACCGCGCCACCGATCGAGCGATTGAAAAATACGCCCGAGCCGTTGTGCGATTTGCTGCGGCGCATGCTTGAAAAAGATCCGACGAAGCGCCCGCAAACGCCCGCCGATTTGCGCAAGGAAATCGAGTGCTGCATCGAGCTGCTCGTCGCGATGCAGCCGGATCACAACGCAAAACGCGACGTCGAATTGCATCCGCACGTGCAGGACGCCCGCGAGCACGAAACGCTGCATCGCATTTTCCGCGTCGGCGCAGTCATCGACGGTTGTTACGAAATTGCGGAGGATTTGGGCGAAGGAAATTCCGGCTGGGCTTTTCGCGCGAAAGATCGTGAAAGCGCGCGCGAAGTCCGGCTCGTGGTTTTGCATCCGGAGCTTGCGGAAAAAAGTGAAACGCTCGCGCGACTCGAGCGTGAAGTGGAAAAACTGCAGAGCGAACGGCATCCGAATTTTCTCGGCATTTTCGGCATCGAGCGCGTGGAGGATCTCAGTTTCCTCGTGTTCGAATGCACGCGCGGTTTTTCGCTGCTCGAGCTTTTGCGCGCACGCCACGAGCTGGACGCGGCGGAAGTGATGCCGATTCTCGAGCAGGCTGCGGCAGGCGTGGATTTCGCCATCGCGCGCGGTTTGAAGCGGCTCGACTTGTCGCTGCATCAAATCGCGATCGACTTTGCGCAAGCGGCATCGCCCGCGCCTTCGGCGAAAGTTTTCACGTGGCGGCAATTTGCCGTAAAACTCAATCCAATCGGCATTACGCGCGAGTTTGCGACGTCCGACACGTGGGCGGGCGGACAAACGATTGTCGGCGGAATCGCATCGGCGAAAAGCGAACTGAGCGCGGGAAATATTTCGGGCAAATATGTGCAGGCGCTCGCGGCGCTCGTTTACGAATTGCTCGGCGGCACGCTTTCGCCGGTGATGCTCGGCGCGGCCGGCGCGCAACCTGCGCAGCGTTACATTCCACTCGCCGGCTTGCCTGAAGATGGCAACGAAGTGCTGAAGCAGGCTCTCGATCCGGCGCGTTCGTTTGCGACGGCGCAGGATTTTTTCCGTGAGCTGAAGGCGACCGTCGAAGGCGAAACGAAAAATCATGGAACGACGCTTGCGCCATTTGCGAAAAGCGAGGACGCGCAAAAAATCGAATCGCCAATCCCTGCGCCGCATGAGCCGCTCATTCCGACATGGGTGATCGCGGCTGGAACCGCGACGCTCGCGCTGCTGATTATTTTAACGCTTACGGTTTTTCGGCGCAATCCTCAGACGGTAAACGTCGCGACAACAAATCAGCAACCAACTGAAACGCCAGTTGCCAGCGCCGCGCCAACCGCACAGGCAATCCCCGAAAACCCACGGCAATCGCTTTTAAAAACGAAGCTTGCCGAAGCCGGGAGCTACGAATCGGCGCGCGACTGGCCACGGACGATTGCGGCTTATGCGCACATCGCGCGCGAGTTTCCAGAGAGCGATACGGGCAAAGTGCGGCTCGAATTGATTTTAACGAGCATGCGCGCGGTGTTTGACAAAATGAGCGACGACGAATTTGCGCAACTGCAAGCGCCGCTCACCGAAGCTGCGAAGCTCGATGTGATTTCGGCGATGATGATTCTCGGCGATCATCTGCGCAAAACCGCGCCGCGCGATGCGTTCAACTGTTTCTGCGCAGCTGCCGCGCGCGGGCATACGCCGGCGCTCGTGCAGATCGGGCTGATGTATTCGAACGGTGCGGGTGTCGAGCGCGATTTCGGCAAAGCCGTCTGGTGGTTTCAGCAGGCGAGCGAGCGCGGCGAAGCGTCGGGCAAAACGTGCCTGGCGGAATGTTATTTGTATGGCCGTGGCGTGCGAAAGGATGAGCGCCGCGCGGTGGAAATTCTGCAGGACGCCGTTGCGGGAGGCGATCCGCGCGCGATGAATTTACTCGGCACGTGTTATCACCAAGGCATCGGAACGCAGAAGAACTTCACCGAGGCGTTCCGGCTTTTTTCGAAAGCACAGGAACTGAAATTCAGCGACGCTTCGGGAAATCTCGGCGTGCTTTACGTCAACGGCGATGGCGTCGCGCCCGATGCGCGCAAAGCGGTGGAGCTTTTCCAGCAAGGCTCGCGCGACGGCAATGCATATTGCATGTATCTGCTCGCGCGCTGCCTGGAGCTTGGCACGGGCGTCGAGCAAAATTTGCTCAGCGCCGAAACGTGGTATCGAAAATCCGCCGAGGCCGGCAATCCGCGCGCGATCGACTGGTGCCGCAAAAATAACGTGCCGGTTTCGCCGCGTTAACACACGCGCTTGCCACGCGTGAGCGCATCCATCACGCTCACCGCATGACTTCCGCGGTTTTGAAAATTTCCTCACTCTCTGTCGCAACCACGCTCATTGTCGCGGCGTGCTCGAACACTCCCGGCACATTCACCAGCGCCGATTCGGATGCGATTTCGCGCGCATCCGGAATGACCACGGCGGAGTCGATCGCAACCGGAGCACCCGGCGGCGCGATGATTAGCGCGGTGACTTTCATCATCGCGAAACACGAGGCAACGGAGCATCAACGCCGCATCGCGGAACAACGCGCGCGCGCCGTTTACTTAAAACTGTCGGCGAAACAAAAAGCAATCGTTCGTAAAACACGCTACATCGCGGTCGACACGGTGCGCGACGAGCATACTTCGCCACGCGCGAAGAAAGCGGTGATGCTTTGGGACACGCAATCCGAGCAGGTTGTCGGCAATAACGTTTACGACGTGCAAACGCCGCCGCCGGTCGGCTCGACCGCGCGCTTTGAAACGTATTCGGCGGAATACGTCGGCTCCGGCACGTAATCGCGGAGTCGCGCACGTTTTTTCTTGAGGGGCAAATGACATGGCTCAGGATGACACTCCCTCTCGATGAATATTCACGAATATCAGGCACGCGAACTTTTCGATAAATTCGGCGTCGCCGCACCGCGCGGCATCGCCATTTCCACACCGGATGAGGCGGAAAAAGCGGCGCGCACGCTCGGCACGAACAACCTCGTCATCAAAGCGCAAATCCACGCGGGCGGCCGCGGCAAAGGGCAATTCCAGAACGGCAGCGGCGGCGGTGTGAAGCTCTGCAAAACGGCGAGCCAGGCGCGCGACATCGCCGCAGGAATGCTCAACCAAACGCTCGTTACGCACCAGACCGGACCTGACGGTCGCGTTGTCCGCAAAGTGCTTATTGCCGAGGCGACCGAGATTGAGCGCGAGTTGTATTTCGCGGTTTTGATCGATCGCGTAACGAGCGCGCCCGTCGTGATCGCGAGCACCGAGGGCGGCATGGATATCGAGACGGTAGCTGAAAAATTTCCGGACAAAATTGTGCGCGAGCCGGTATCGCCGGCATTCGGTTTGCAGCCGTATCAAACGCGCAAACTTGCGAAGCTGCTCGGTTTCGCATCCGCGCAAATGCGGCCCGCGTGCAAATTATTCGACGCGATCTACAAGCTTTTCATCGCGTCCGATTGCTCGCTCGTCGAGGTGAATCCGCTCGTTGTCACGAAAGGCGGCGAAGTGCTCGCACTCGATGCGAAAATTAACTTCGATGACAATGCGCTTTTTCGGCATCCGGACATCGTGGCGATGCGAGATACGGCGGAGGAAGATCCGCGCGAAGTCGAGGCGTCAAAATTCAATTTGAACTACATCGGTCTCGATGGAAACATCGCCTGTCTCGTCAACGGCGCGGGCCTCGCCATGGCGACGATGGACATCATCAAACATTTCGGCGGCGAGCCCGCGAACTTCCTCGATGTCGGCGGCGGCGCGAACGAGCAGCAGGTGACCGAAGCATTCAAAATCCTCACCGCTGATAAGCGCGTGAAAGCGATCCTCGTGAATATTTTCGGCGGCATCATGAAGTGCGACGTGATTGCGCAAGGCATCATCAACGCCGTGAAATTTCTTGAAAAAAGCGAGCAGCGAATGGTGCCGCTCGTCGTCCGGCTCGAGGGCACGAATGTCGAGCTCGGCAAAAAATTACTGAAAGAATCCGGCCTGCACATCATCGCCGCGGACGATCTCACCGATGCCGCGCGCAAAGTCGTGGAGATCGCGAAATGATCACTGAAATCGCCTTTTCGTCGTATCCCGTGACCGATGTGCCGCGCGCCCGCGCCTTTTACGAAAACGTGCTCGGACTGAAGCCGACGATGGACATGGACATGGGCGAGCAGGGTCATTGGATCGAATACGATATCGGTCCAGGAACGCTCGGCATCGGCCGTTACGAAGGCTGGAAACCGACCGGCGACGGTTGCACCGTTGGGCTCGAAGTCGACGATTTCGATGCGACGGTCGCGTCGCTGCAAAAGGCCGCGGTCACTTTCAAAATGGGCCCGTTCGAGACGCCGGTCTGTCACATGGCGATGATTTCGGATCCGGACGGAAATACTTTGATCATTCACAAACGCAAGCCAAGTCACCACTAACCAATGGCCATTCTCGTTGACAAAAATACGCGCCTGCTCGTGCAGGGCATCACTGGAAAAGCGGGCGGTTTTCACGCCCGAGCCTGCATGGAATACGGCACCAACGTGGTCGCGGGTGTCACGCCTGCGCGCGGCGGCGAAAAGTTCGAAAACAAAGTGCCGGTGTTCGACACGGTGATCGAGGCGCGGCGCGAAACGGGATGCAATGCGACGATGATTTTCGTGCCGGCCGAGTTCGCGGCGGACTCGATTCTCGAAGCGGTGGATGCGGGCACCGAGCTCGTGATTTGCATCACCGAAGGCATTCCGGTGCTCGACATGATGCGCGTGAAAGCGGCGATGGCCGGGAAGCCGTGCCGATTGATCGGGCCGAACTGCCCTGGCGTCATTACGCCGGAGCAGTGCAAAATCGGCATCATGCCCGGTTATATTCACAAAGCAGGTAACGTCGGCGTCGTCTCTCGCTCCGGCACGCTGACTTACGAAGCCGTCTGGCAGCTCACGGCGCGCGGCTACGGCCAGAGCACTTGCGTCGGCATCGGTGGCGATCCGATCAATGGCACCTCGCATCGCGACGTGTTGCAGATGTTCAATGACGATCCGCAAACCGAAGCGATCATCATGATTGGCGAGATCGGTGGCACCGCCGAGGAGGAAGCTGCCGCGTGGGCGAAAGCAAATTGCAAGAAACCGATCGCCGCGTTTATCGCCGGCGCGACCGCTCCGCCGGGACGCCGAATGGGTCACGCCGGTGCAATCGTCTCTGGCGGCAAAGGCACCGCTGCCGGAAAAATCGAAGCGTTGCGCGAAGCCGGCATCGCTGTCGCGGATACGCCCGCGACGATGGCTGAAACGTTAATTAAGCATTGGAAGAACTGATGCTATTTTGCTTCGGCCAGTTTTGATTTGCCGAACAGGACGGCTTTCAGTTTTACTCACCGCTTTTTAACACCACGCATTATGCCCGTCATTTCACGAGGACTCGAGGGAATCGTAGCAGCAGAAACCCGCATCGGCGATGTCCGCGGCGATGTCGGCCAGCTGATTTATTGTGGCTACGACATCAACGAACTCGCAGGCAAAGCGAGCTACGAGGAAGTCATCCATCTGCTCTGGCACGGGCATTTGCCGAGCAAACGCGAGCTCGATAAACTGACGACGGCGTTGCGCGCCGAGCGCGAGCTTCCGCAGGGCGTTATCGATTTTTTAACAGCCGCGCCGAAAAGCGCCACGCCGATCGACATCATGCGCACGGCGGTCAGCATGCTCGGTTGTTATCCGACCGTCCGGCACGATCTCGACATGAACGAGAACGAAGCGATCGCGATCAAACTCGTCGCGCAAATCGGGATCATCGCCGCTTATTTTCATCGCGCGCGCTGCGGAAAAGATTTGCCGCCGATCCGCAAAGATTTGGGCGAAGCCGCGCATTTTCTTTGGCTGATGGATGGCAAAGAACCGACGCCGGACGCGGTGCAGACGCTCGACGTCGCTTACGTTCTGCACGCGGAGCATGGTTTTAACGCATCGACATTCACCGCGCGCGTCGTTGCGAGCACGCTTTCCGATATGTATTCCGCGGTTAGCGCCGCGATCGGCGCGCTGAAAGGCCCGCTGCACGGCGGCGCGAATGAAGGCGTCATCCACATGCTGCAGGAAATCGGTTCGCTTGACCGTGTGGATGAATGGATCGACGACGCGCTCGCACAGAAAAAGAAAATCATGGGCATCGGTCACCGTGTTTACAAAGTGCTGGATCCGCGCGCGCCGCACTTGAAAACGATGGCTACCAAACTTTCCAACCAGCTCGGCGAGCCGAAATGGATCCAGATGTCGGAGCGCATCGCGCAGATCATGAAAGAGCGCAAAGGATTAAACGCGAACGTCGATTTTTACTCGGCGACCGTTTATTACTCGCTCGGCATTCCGACCGATCTCTTCACGCCGATTTTCGCGATCGCACGCGCAAGCGGCTGGACGGCGCACATTCTTGAGCAGCTCGCGGACAATCGACTGTTCCGCCCGCTCAGCGAATATGCCGGGCCGGAGCCCGGGAAAAAATTTGTTCCGATCGAAGATCGCTGACCGTTTGCGGTTTGACATCAGTTTTAGCCGATGAGATAGAAACTTGCTTCCACTATGGCCGACGAAAATCCCTCCAGCGCGAACACTCCCAAAAAGGAAACGGTTCGCATCACCCTACCGCCAAAACCGAGCGACGCACCCGCTGTAAAACGCGAAACCGTTCGCATTAACGCACCGAGCGCCGCTCCGAAAAAAGAGACTTCGAAAATTCCGACTGTCGGCACACCCAATCCCGCTGCTCCTCCGACAGCGCCGAAACCATTCGTTCCGCCTCCATCCGCACCGAAGGCACCGTCAATGCCCGCAGTTCCGACAGCGCCCGTGAAGCCTGTGGCAGCCGGCGCACCCATGGCGCCGAAAGCTCCGGCCGCGCCCGTGAGACCCGCGCCGACGGCTCCGATGAAACCCGCGCCAGCTCCTGCAACTCCGGCGGCTGCGCCAAAGGCTGCGACTTACGCCGAAGCCGCTCCGGTCACGATGAAAGCTGCACCGAAAAAAGAAACTGCTCGCATTCAAGTTCCGCCGGAGGCAAAACGCGTTATGCCCCAAGCGACGATTAAAATGCAGCAGACGCAGCCGCTCGCGCAGGCTCCCGCACCCGCGTTGCGAACCGCCGGAGCGCCAATGGCAGCGGCTGCGGCAGCCACCGCATCGGCGGAGGCCGATCCGCTCGTCGGCATTTTAAGCTGGGTCACGCTCGTCGCCGCACTCGCCGCAGCCGTGCTCAGCTACCTCGCATTTTCAGCTTAATTCAGATTCACCATGGCAAGCGCAAACGTCGTCACCGTCACCGATTCCAATTTCCAAACCGAAGTCATGCAATCGGCCACACCTGTGGTCGTCGATTTCTGGGCTGAATGGTGCGGGCCATGCAAGATGATTGCGCCGATTCTCGACGAGATCGCGAACGAAAAATCCGGCGCGGTAAAGATCGCGAAAGTGAACGTCGATCAGGTGCAAGGACTCGCCGCGCAATATCAAATTCGCGCGATCCCGACGCTGCTCTTTTTCAAAGGCGGACAGGTTCGCGAACAGATTGTCGGCATGGCAAGCAAACGCGATTTGCTCGCGAAAATCGACGCGCTCGCCTAACCGGTTTTCAGCTCCGCAATTTTTCGAGCAGCCGATCAATCTCAACGTGTCGCTCAATTAGCGATTGGATTTTGCTGATTTTTTCCGCGTCGCCCGGCAGTGTTTTGACAGTCATCGAATAAATCGTGTTTGCCACTGTGTAACTATCGAGCGGCGACGCGATCGCTGGCAAATCCGACGCGCTGATCAGATCCAGCACGCTTTGATGCGGAAATAAATCGCCCGACAAAACAAGACCGGCAACCGCACGACCATCCGCTTCCGTGAGCGAGCTCGTAGAAAGCGCGGCGAGAATCACATCCTCGCGATCGCCCGGCGTGATTACCAGCGTGCCCGGCGAAAAGTATTCCATCACGTGCGACGAACTCATCGCGCCGATGATGATCTTGCGCACGCGGCGTAGCGATTCGCTTGGCCGATTAAGGAATTTGCCTTTCGTTTCCTTGCAAATTTGGCCGAGTGTCGCATTGGCGAGCAACGGCTCGACGGGGACGACTCCGAGCAAATCAATGCCGAGCCGATCGAGTCCGCGCCGCGCGAACTCCGCGACATGATCGAATTTGTCGTGCAGAACTTTGTTTAAAATAACACCGACGAGCTCGACTCCCTCCTTGTCGAACAGCGCTTTGTTCAGCGCGACTTCGTCAATCGACCGCCCGATGCCGCCGCGCGTCACGAGCAGCACTTTGCTCTGCAGCAGCTTCGCGACGCGCGCGTTCGACAAATCAAAAACCGAGCCGACGCCGGCGTGACCGGTGCCTTCGATAATGCAAAACTCCTTTTCCCAGCATGCGCGGTCGAACGAATTTTGGATGCGCCTGACAAGAAATTCGCTGTTCGATTTGCTGATGTATTTGCGTGTAAAGTCGGGCTCGACCGCAATCGGGCTCATGTCTTCCAGCGGCGTCTGCACGCCGAACGTCTGGTCAATGAGCACTGAATCCTCGTCGATGCGCCGGCCTTCGATTTCGACAAAGCGCTGGCCGACCGGCTTGATGAAACCGATGCGGCCTAAACGCTTTTTTAAAGCAGCGAAAAGCCCGAGCGCCGTGGTGGTTTTGCCGTCATTTTGCTGCGTAGCCGCGACGAAAACGCGGGGCGTGACGGTGTTCACTCCTTACAAATCGGTTCGCATCGTTCAGCCCGCCGCAACAACATCGTCGCCATTGGTCTGCGGATAGAGCTTGCGATATTCAATCGCCTGCAATCCGACGATCGCCGCGACGCTCAGAATGTCCTCCGGAGAAGCGCCGCGCGACATATCCGCAGCCGGCTTCGAAAGTCCGAGCAAAATCTGCCCGTAAACATCCGCACCGGCGAGATACTGCACGAGTTTCGCGGCGATGTTGCCGGCGTTGAGATCGGGAAAAATGAGCACGTTCGCTTTTCCAGCGACGCGGCTCGTCGGTGCTTTGCGCTCGGCAAGTTGTGTAAGCAAAGCCGTATCGGCCTGCATCTCGCCGTCGATTTCCATCTCGATTTTTTCCGCGTCGGCTTTTTGTTTTGCAAGCGCAGTCGCAGCCGCCACTTTTTCTGCGGCAGCCGTTTTCGAGCTGCCTTTTGTCGAGTAACTCAGCATCGCCACGCGTGCCGGAGCGCCGGTGAGTTGCCGGCAAATTTTCCCGGTCTGCACCGCGATATTTGCGAGTTGGTCGACCGTCGGCTCGGGGATCACCGCGCAATCGGCAAACACCAGCACGCCGTGATCGCCGTAATTTTTGTTCGGCACCTGCACGATCATGCAGCTCGAGATTGTCTCAACGCCCGGCAACGGCTTAACGAGCTGGATCAGCGGTCGCAGCAGCGTTCCCGGATACACGCTCGCGCCGCCGACGAGCGCATCGGCCTGGCCGTTTTGAATCATCATCGCCGCAAAATAATTCGGGTTCAGCATGATCTCGCGCGTCTCGGTTTTTCCAAAATTGCGATAGCGCTTCAGCTTTTCCAAGCGCTCGCAAAAGACGGGCAGATCGTCCGCTGTCGCCGGATCGATGATTCCGATGCGGTCCACGTTGATGCTGTGTCGCGCCGCCGCGAGGAGCACTTCCTCTTTTTTCCCGAGCACGATGGGCGCGCCGAGCTGTAATTTGACAAAGCGCGCCGCGGCCTGCAAAACTCGCGGCTCGGTGCCTTCTGGAAAGACGATGCGCTTCGGGTGCCGTTTCAATTTTTCAAAAACGGACTCAATGAATTTCATAGTCGGCGTTACGTTGATGCGTTTGCAAAACAGGCACAAGCCTAACCTCGCCACGATTCGATGACAGCCGACTTTCACCTGCACACTTCGCTCTGCAAACACGCGAGCGGCGAACCGGCCGATTACGCGCAAGCCGCTCTGGAAAAGGGTTTGCGCGAAATCGGTTTCGCGGATCACAACCCAATGCCCGAGCCCTGCGACGATTGGCGCATGGGCATCGACGAATTGCCGCGCTACATCGAACTGGTGCAGATCGCGCGTGAAAAATTTCCGCAGCTCAAAATTCGCCTCGGGCTCGAGTGCGACTTTATCGCAGGTCGTGAGGCGTGGATCGAAAAGCTCGCGGGCATGGCCGATTGGGATTTTTTGATCGGCAGCGTGCATTACATCGCGCCAGGCTGGGATGTGGATAATCCGAAATGGATCGGCCGTTTTCGCGAAATTCCGGTCACGGAAATTTGGGCAACTTACTGGAAAATTTACGAGCAGTGCATTCGCAGCGGCCTGTTTGATTTTGTTGCGCACGCTGATTTGCCGAAAAAATTCGGATTCAAGCCCGAGGGCGATCTGCGCGCTTTTTATGAGCCGAGCATCACGGCGCTGGCTGAGAAAAATGTAGCTGTTGAAATCAACACCGCCGGCCTGCGCAAGCCGGTGCATGAGTTTTACCCAAGCCGTGAATTTCTCGAGCTCGCACACGCAGCGAATGTGCCGCTACTCATCAATTCCGACGCACATGCGCCGGAGGAAGTCGGCGCGGACTTTGCCGCTGCGATCGAATTGGCGCGTGCTGTCGGCTACACAGAAACGGTCACGTTCGAAAAGCGAAAGCGCATTTCCGTGCCGTTGTGAAACTGACAACGCGTCGTTTTACAATCGAGATTACGCGCCCGCTTGTGATGGGCATCGTCAATCTCGTTGCCGATTCGTTTTCGGGCGACGGAATTGAGAACACCGATCGCGCGCTTAGGCATGCTCGCGAACTCGCGCAAAGCGGCGCGGACATTATCGACGTCGGCGGCGAAAGCGCCGGAACGAAGCGCGCAGCGATGGCTGAGCAGGAGGAAATCGATCGACTCTGCCCATTCATCGAAAAGTTTCTTGCGAGCGATTTCGGTGAAACACCGCTTTCCATCAATACCTGGCGACCCGGCGTCGCGCGCGCGACGCTCCCGTTTGGCGGCGATATTTTAAATGATATCGGCGCGCTGCAGACGGATGAAAACGCGCTCATTTGCGCACAATACGGGGTGGCGCTCGTCATTATGCACAGCGTCGGCGAACCGAAAATTCCGCACACGCACGTGCGTTATGACGATATTCTCGAGACGCTCGAAAGCTTTTTTGCGGAGAAAATTACCGCAGCTGAACGCGCCGGTGTTCCGCGCGAGCGCATCATCATCGATCCGGGAATCGACTTCGCGAAACAACGCGATGACAACCTGCAGATTTATCGTGAGCTCGCGCGATTGCGAAAATTTGAGAGACCGATTTTACTGCCGGTTTCGCGAAAAACAGTGATCGGTGAGGTGTTAAATATCCGCGAAGCATGCAATCGCGATGCCGGCACAGTCGCATGCATCGTTAGCGGCATCCTGCGCGACGCTTCGATTTTTCGCGTGCACAACGTGCGTGCAGCGCGACAGACGGTCGAAATGCTTTCGGCGATTGAAGCCGCCTAACCGCCTGAAACTCGCAAACAGTCGCTAAAATTCCGGTAGAACTCCTTGTGCCGCACCACACCGCGCCGAAGCACCGGCGCGAAGTTGCTCAAGTCAGAGATGCTGAACGTCAGATCGACGCTGAACTGAAACGCCTGCATCTCGTCGTTCGTCACCATGCTTGTGCCAATGAGCACGACGTATTGCTGGCGGCGCTGATGCGACGGGATGCGCGTGATTTCCATGAGCACCGGGTTTCCCTCGAGGATCGAGTCGTTGAAGTTTTCGTAAACCACAACAATGTCGTAACTCTGCGCCTTTAGCTTGAGCGAAATGTCCTCGGTGAAAAGGCCGGTGTGCATTTTGTAACCGAGCGAGCCGAGCTGCTCGACCACCGCGCGTTGCACTTCCGGTTCGTCGATGCAGACGAGCGCGGTCTGGTCGCCGGGCTCAAAAACGTCGTAGCGAGTTTGGATTTCCATGTTATTTGCGTTCGATTGAGAGCGCCGGCTCCGATGCCGGTTGATTTGGCAAATCGAGCCGGAGACCAGATGCGGTATCCGTGGCAACGCCGCGGCGTTTTTTCGAAAGATCGATGGCGCGACTGACTTTTCCTTTGTTGGTCGCGTAGAGATAAGCCGTTTCCTCAGTGAGTAAATCGGCTTCGTAGGCGCGTCCGATGGATTGGTCAAACGTTTGCCATCCGAACGACGCGCTCGCCTCAATAATGTCGTAAAAACTGCGGTTTTCGTTTTCGCCAAATGCGATGGTTTCGCGCACGCGCAGGTTCGTGCCCATGATTTCGTTAATCATCAAACGACCGCCGCCGCGCTTCGGCGCGAGTCGCTGGCTGACGATGTAGCGCACAGTGTCGGCAAGACGCAGGCGGAGTTGCGTTTCTTCGGAAAGCTCGAACATGCCGAGCATGCGGTTGATCGCCTGGCCGGCGTCAATCGTGTGCAGCGTGCTTAAAACGAGATGGCCTGTTTCCGCAGCAGTGAGCGCGATCTCGACCGTCTGGCGGTCGCGCATTTCGCCAACGAGAATCACTTTCGGAGCCTGTCGCAAAGCGGCGCGCAGGCCGCTGGGATAGTCGTCAAAGTCGGAGCCGAGTTCGCGCTGCGAGAACGTGCAGTTTTTGTGGCGATGCACAAATTCGATTGGATCTTCGAGTGTTACAACATGCACCGCTTGTGTCTCGTTGATCTCGTTTAAAATTGCGGTGAGTGTTGTCGTCTTGCCGCTGCCGGTTGCGCCGGTGACGAGAATGAGTCCGTTTTTCTCGCGAGCGATGTCCTGAAAAATCGGCTGCATCCCAAGCGATGCCATCGTCGGGATTTCCGACTGCGGCTTGCGCATCACGATCGTAAAATTGCCGCGCTGCTTGAAAATGTTAACACGAAAACGCAACCGATCATTTAACACGTAGCTGCAATCGCATGAGCCCATCATCAAAAGCTCTTTGATCAACCGGCGGTCGTCGCCGACGATATTGAGCGCGATTTTTTCCGTCTGCGTCGGCGTCAGCCGCTGCACATCCGGATGTGTTTCCACCGGTTTTAATTCACCGTAAGACTCGACTTGAAACGGACGGCCGACGGCGAAGATGAGGTCGGAAACTCCCGGGTGGGATTCCATCATCGATGTTAAAATGGTGTCGAACTCGGCGCGTCGCATAGTTTTTAGTCCTCAAAATCTTCCGGCGGTTCTTTCAACAACGCGCGGAATTTTTTCCGATCCGTCGCTTTTTCGTAAGCTTCCTCGGGCGCAATGCGCGCGGCGCGCAGGTGCTCCATGATCGCGTCGTCGAGCGGCTGGTTGCCCTTGCGTTTGCCGACCTGCATCATGCCGGCGACTTGGTGCGTTTTGCCTTCGCGAATGAGGTTTGCGATCGGGCTATCGCACACAAGAATTTCGAGCGCGGCGCAGCGCCCCGGTTTGTCAATGCGGCGGAAAAGGTTCTGCGCGACGACGCCTTTGAGCGATTCACTCAAGCCTGCGCGAATCTGGTTTTGCTGGTTCGTCGGAAAAACGTCGATGATGCGGTCGATGGTTTTCGCGGCGTTGGATGTGTGTAACGTTCCGAAAACAAGGTGACCGGTCGATGCCGCGGTGAGCGCGAGCTCGATCGTCTCCAGGTCGCGCATTTCACCGACGAGAACTATGTCCGGATCTTCGCGCAACGCGCCTTTGAGCGCCGATGCAAACGAGCGCGTGTGCAAGCCGACTTCGCGCTGGTTGACGAGGCATTGCTGCGAGCGGTGCACGAATTCGATCGGGTCCTCGACCGTGATGATGTGGTCTTTGCGGTGCAAATTGGCGTAGTCGATCATCGCTGCGAGCGTCGTCGATTTACCGGAGCCGGTCGGCCCGGTGACGAGCACGAGCCCTTTTTTCAGCATCGCGAATCGCTTGAGCACCGGCGGCAGACCGAGTTCTTCGCACGTGAGCACTTTGCTCGGAATCAAACGAAAGACCGCGGCGATGCCGTGCTTTTGATTAAGAAAATTTGCGCGGTAGCGCGCGACACCGGGATATTCGTAGCCGAAATCGACGTCGCCGCTTTCCTCGAACACTTTGATTTTTGTCTCAGGCGCGATTTCGTAAACGAGCGCCTTGAGGTCGTCGGAAGTCAACGGTGGCGCGTCCACGCGAACGAGTTCGCCGTGAATGCGCAGCATCGGCTGATTGCCTGTGGACAGATGCAAGTCCGAGGCATTCTGCTCGATCATGAATTTAAAAAATGAGTCAATCCTGGCCATAACTCAGGACTGCTAAAGCGAGAACGATGCCAGCTTCGCGAGAATGTGATCAGCAGCGGATCACGCGCGCTCCTGCTTGATCGCGTCAAGCGTGGAGCGGACTTGCAGCAACAGCTTTTGCTGCGTGTAAGGCTTGGGAATAAAACCGCGCAGGCCTTTGGCGAGCATCCATTTCAGCTTGTCCTGCTCTGTAAAGCCGCTGCTCAACACGACGGACACAGCCGGATTGATAAGACGCAGTTCGCTGAAAACTTCCGAGCCGTCCATGATCGGCATCGTGAAATCGAGGATCACAAGTCGGATCTGATCCTGCAATTTTTTGTAAATCTCGAGCGCTTGAAAACCATCTTTTGCCGTGATGACGCGGTAGCCTTCGTCGGTGAGCACGCGTTGCGCGAGCAGCGTCACGAAGTCTTCGTCGTCCACAATCATGATCAATTCGCGCGGGCCGTTCGGATTCGCAATTTTGATATCGCTCTGTTCCAAGCGCTGCTGGCTGGCATTCGCAAAAGGCATTTTCGATTCCGTCGCAGGCGCGGAGGTAAACTGGCCGGGCAGCGGGAAAGGATGCACGCTGGCGGTTTGCTGCGGTTGCGCCTGGCTGCTGTCGAGCATCGCGCGCGAAAGCTGCGCGGCGCGATCGATGGCGCTGCGCATCATGTCAAAATATCGCTGTGCGTCCGGATTTCCGCCGGTGTAACGCTGCAAAAACTGACTCGCCTCGGTAATGACCTGCAAGAGGTTGTTCAGTTCATTCGCGGTGGATTTGACCCACTGCATTTCCTCGTGATCAGGCATAAATTAAATCACTAAATGTTATCTCCGTCGTTGTTGCATGCCCACCAAACGCAACCGATGAAGGCGGCGAAAACAAGAGAAAACATTCCGAGCGTGAGCATAATGATTCTGAAAAAAGCGTTCTGAATGATGCCGAAGAAAAGGTCAACCAGCAATTCACATGCTAACTAAATTGAAACGCTGAAGAAATCGCGCAGCACCGTGCGATAGACCTCGAGCTTCATTTCAGGCAGCCACTTCGCTTCAAATTCGCGAGGCAGAATCCATTTGGCCGCGCGGAATTCCGGGTGCGCCGTAGCGACTCGAATCGCCGATTCCGTGCCGGTGAATTTTGCCAAAAAATAATACTGCTCTTTTCCATGATGGCCCTTTTTCAGTTTGCCATCGCCGTAGAGATAACAATACGGGCCTTTGCGCGCGAGCACTTCGTAGTGTTTTGGTCGTAGGGAAATTTCCTCGGTCAATTCCCGCGCGAGCGCCTGCTCGAGCGTTTCACCTTCATCCACTCCGCCCTGCGGAAATTGCCACGCACCATGCGTATCGATCCGCTCACAAACGAGAATTTTGCCGTCGCGATTTTGCAAAATCGCCGCGACATTCAGCCGGTAACGGATCTCCGATTTTTCGAGCATGAGCACAAAATTCCGAATCAGCGTGCCGCTGGCAAGCCTCGTCATCGTCGCGACCGCGCTTTACGACTTGTGGCTCTGGCAACCGGAGCGGCAAGTGCTCAAACATCACGCGCATTTCATTCATGCCGCCGAGGCGCGGCATTGGAAGGCATTCGCCGATTTTATCGATCCGAAATACAGCGACCGATGGAATCATGACAAAGCATTTGTAGTTCGCGAAAGCAGCGAAGTGCTGCGTCAGTTCTTTGCGCTCTCCATTGAAAATGAAGTCGTCAGTTGCGAAGTCACCGGCACGACGGGAAACGTCACCGCGCATCTAAAAATCGACGGCAACGGCACGGCGCTCGCGCAATATGCCAGGCAGGAGGTCAACGATTTGCGTGAGCCGTTCACGTTCGAGTGGACGCGCAAAAGCTGGAAGCCGTGGGATTGGCAGCTCACGCGGGTGGATAATCCGCAGCTGCGAATCGGCGAGTGGCGCGATTAGCGCGGCATCTCGATGATGCGACGATACGGATCGTTTGAGCCCGCCGTGCTGAGAATCGGCGGGGGATTCGTCGAGCGCAACTCATAGCCGGTCAGCACAAATTCCGGATAAACAGTGTTGCTCGCCGGTTCGTAAACCGTCTCGCCGGAAAAGCGTCCGTAGAGTTTGTATTCGTAGCCGTGGTCGCTGCCGAGTTTTCCACCCTGCCGGTCCGGCGCGAGTTTTTGCTGCTCATTCATCATCACGAGCTTCGCCGTGGCCCACGGCTGGCCCGGGCGACGCACGAAGCCCCAGAATTTGTAATCCACTTTGTAATAGCGGCGGCCGATGTAGTAATCGCCCTGCGGCTCGGTCTTGATCGCGTCGTTCATTGCCACGCGCGCCGCTTGCGCTGCCTGCATTTCCGCAGTCTGACAACCCGCGAGCATGCTCAGGCCGGCGAGCGCGAAGAGAACATAAAGTGCTGTTTTCATTTTGTTAAAAGCAAGTTGTTTACAAGCCGACGCGCTTTAGTTGCAGCTCAATCCAGTCGGCCAGTGCGCGCTCTTTTAGCGAATCCGGCTGCGTCGGCACATCGAGCAAATACCACCGCTCCGTATGCTCGGTGCTCTCGCCCGGCGCGAGCTTTTGCAGCGGTCCGAGCGCCTCGATTTCCAGCATCTCATCATTGGTGAATGTCTCGAAATTGCAGCCGTTGTCCGGATACATCCGGCCTTCTTCGTAAGAAAACGTTTTTACGAAAAGTGCGTTACGCATGAGATACGCAACCCATCGTTCCTTGTGCGCGAGACCGAGTTTCATCGGTGCGCCTTTGTCGGTTTGACGCAGCGTGATGAATTTCCAGCCGAACCGCCAGCGCTCGTCGGTCATGTCGGTGTAAGGCCATATGACCATCGTGCGATTCGGCAGCAAATCGCGCGGGTGCTCGCCGAGCGGCGGCAGCGGGATGATCTCGAGTCCGCCGGGCGCCATCACGCTTAAACCCCACGTCGCGATTTCGACCGGCGCATCGCTTTCGTTTGTCGCGCGATGCAAAATCGTCGCTTGCGAGCTGTCGGGCGCGAGCGTGACGGTCATCTCCTTTTTGATTTTCCACGGATCAACCCCCGTGTTCACCAGTTTGATGCTGTTTTCGCCAAGAAACTCATGTTTCACCGGCGCGTTGTCCGGCACGTAGCTCAAAATTTCATCCTCCGGCGCGATCCAAAAACGATGCCCGCCGCGGATCATCCATTTCGTCTCGCCGCTTTTGCCCATCTGCTCCGGGTAATTTTTAAAGACGTTTTCGCCCTCGGGTGTTTTGTAGGAAAGAATGCGCGGGCCAACGTCGAGGCTGATAATCAGCTCCACCTGGGCGTTCGCGAGCTGGAGGTTGTGTTCCCAGCCGCCGAATTTGGATTGTTTAATGTGCATCGATTTGGGTTCTGACCTTGGCGAGCAGCGACGGTTGCCGCTCCAGCGCGCGCGTCAGCGCCTCGATCGCGCGCAGCGTCGGCGGGCTGATGTGGTGCTCCATGCCTTCGACGTCGTGATAGATCACCTGATCGTCAATTCCAAGCAGTTTGAGAAAATCGGTCAGCAACTGGTGGCGATGCGTGATGTTTCGCGCAAGCGTTTCGCCGGCGGTCGTCAGGACGAGCCCGCGATATTTTTCGTAGTTGAGCAAACCTTCGGCATCGAGCCGTTGAATCATGTTTGTAACGCTCGCCTGCGAGATTTTCAGCGACTGAGCGATGTCCACGACGCGCGCGTAGCCCTTCGAGTTGATCAGCTCGAGGATGCGTTCGAGGTAATCTTCGACAGCGGACGAGTTGCGCAATGCGATGGATTTGGCGGCAGCCACAGCCCTCAACGTTAGGAAACACACCACATTCAGTCAAAACGAAAAGAATTTGCCTATTGACAAAATGATAGGTTAAAACAAATAACTTAGCCTGACCTAATTTATGGAAAACGGCTACCACACGACTTCCGGCTGGCGCTCGCAACCTCCGATGCCGAGTTTGCCCGAAGTTCATCGCTCGCTCGTTGTTCCCTCGACGGCCGGTTTCATGCGCAAAATGCTCGCGTTCGCCGGGCCCGGTTTTCTCGTTGCCGTCGGCTACATGGACCCGGGCAATTGGGCAACGGACCTCGCCGGCGGCTCGAAATACAACTACACGCTGCTGTCGGTCATCCTGATTTCAAACTTCATCGCGATCCTGCTGCAAAACCTCGCACTGAAACTCGGCATCGTCACCGGCCGCGATCTCGCGCAGGCCTGCCGCGATCATTACTCGAGGCCGGTCTCGATCGCGCTCTGGCTCGTTTGCGAACTTGCGATCGCCGCGTGCGATCTCGCCGAGGTCATCGGTTCCGCGGTCGCGCTTAATTTGCTTTTCCACATCCCGCTTTTGTGGGGCGTTTGCATCACCGCGCTCGACGTGCTGGTGGTTTTATTTTTACAAAACAAAGGCTTTCGCTATGTCGAAGCGCTCGTGATGACGCTGCTCGCGACGATCGGCATCTGCTTCGGCCTCGAGATTCTTTTCTCACGACCGGATCTGCCCAGCGTTTTGCGCGGCTTCATTCCGACGACGGAAATCGTTCGTAACCCCGACATGCTTTACATCGCGATCGGCATCCTTGGCGCGACGGTAATGCCGCACAATTTGTATCTACACTCATCTATCGTGCAGACGCGACGCTACGAATTAACCGCCGCTGGAAAACGCGAAGCCGTAAAATTTGCGACGATCGACTCGACGGTCGCGTTGATGTTTGCGCTGCTGATTAACGCTGCGATTCTCATCGTTTCCGCGGCGACGTTTTATCGCAGCGGCCACACCGGCGTCGCGGAAATCAAGGACGCTTACAAGCTGCTCAGCCCGCTACTCGGCGTCACCGGCGCGAGCACGCTCTTCGCGCTTGCACTGCTCGCATCGGGCCAAAATTCCACGCTCACCGGCACGCTCGCCGGACAAATCGTGATGGAAGGTTTTTTAAACATCCGTATTCGCCCATGGCTGCGCCGTCTGCTCACACGTTTGCTCGCGATCGTGCCGGCGGTGATCGTTACCGCGATTTCGGGCGAAAGCGGCACGAACAAATTGCTCGTGCTCAGCCAGGTGATTTTGAGCATGCAACTTTCGTTCGCGGTTTTCCCGCTCGTCATTTTCACCAGCGACAAAATCAAGATGGGCGACTTTGCAAACTCCACGCCGATCAAAATCCTCGCGTGGGTCGCAGCGATCGCGATCGCCGTTTTAAACGTGTGGCTGCTCTTGCAAACTGTCCGCGAGTGGCTTGGAATCTAGCTTCGCGCAAAATGTATAAGACGATTCTCATCCCGGTCGAAAACCGCGAGACCGACCAGACGATCCTCGCGCACATTCGTCCGCTCGCGCGTTTGACCAATGCCGAGCTGATCCTGATGCACGTGGCGGACGGCTGGGTCGCGCGAAATTATGAGGAATTCAATCTGCGCGAAAGCGACGAGATGCGCGAGGACCGCGCTTATCTCAGCACACTCGAAAACGAATTGCGCGGCGACGGGTTCGTCGTCAACTCAGTGCTCGCGATGGGCGAACCTGCGACAGAAATCATCAAGCTCGCACGCGATCGCAATGTCGATTTGATCGCAATGAGCACGCACGGCCATCGCTTTATCAGTGACCTGCTTTACGGCAGCACGGCGGACAAAGTGCGGCACAAAGTGAACGTGCCGGTGCTGCTCTTAAAAGTGCGGAAGTAATCAGCGGGCGACGATCAGCCCGCCTGCCTGCTGGTTAAAACCGAGCACGGAAATCAGCGCCGCGTTCGCGTTGTGTTTTTCAAGACCGATCGCGCCGAGAATCGTCTGCATCAGCGCGCTTGCGCCGAGCGCTTCGCCGAGTTGCGGCTTCGCCGCCAGCCTGCACGATTTCGGCCGTGTTGCTTCGATTGCCGCACGTTCTGCGGCGTCGATGAACGTTCCGTTCGCACAACAAATGATCGCATCCACATCGCCGGGTAGCTCTTGATGAATGCGCGTCATCGCTTTGGCAGCTTCGCGCCGGTTTAAAAAAGCAACGCCATCGTGAATTCGCGGTATCCCAATTCTTCCCTCGCGCGCGAGCACAAGAGCGCCCGCGCCTTCCGCCAGCAATGTGCCGCGATTTGAGCCGATCTCGATGCACCGCGCTGGCGAGACTAGCCGCCATTCGCGATATGCTTCGCACAAAACCCAGTCCACTTCCTCCGCGCCAATGACGACGCAGCGGTCGATGTCGCTCGTCTCCAGCAATTGCTCCACACATTTCAGCGCCGCGATGCCAACCGATTGATCGCCGACGAGCGTGTAACTCATTCCGGTAACGCCGAGCAACGCGGCAAGATGACTTGCCGGCGCGTTGTAAACCGTTTCGGGAAATAACAGCGGACTCGCTGCGTTCGCGCCCTGCTTCACGATTTGTTCGTAAAATTTGCGCGTATAAATCACGCCGCCGCTGCTGATCGCGAACACGACAGCCGTGCGCTCCGCCAGCTCCGGCGTCATTCGGATGCCCGCATTTTCCAAAGCCGCGAGCCCGGCTGCAGCGGCAAAATATGAAATCGCACTCGAGCGGCGCAGGCGCGGATTTCGCGCAAGCGATTCGACCGATTTCGGCGGAACAGGAATGTAAAAATGTTTGTGTGTCGAATCGGCGCTCGCGATTTCGCGCGGTTCGGCGCGCTCACCGTTCATCAACCGCTCCCAAACTTCGTCGAGCCCGGTGCCGAGCGGCGTCACCCAGCCCATGCCTTGAATGCGCACGCTCATTTTTCCAGCACGATGGTAGCGTTCGTGCCACCGAAGCCGAACGAGTTTGAAATGACGCAGCGCATCTCGGCATCGCACGATTCATTTGCGACAACGTCGAGTTCCCAAGCGGGATCGCATTCGTTAAAATTGATGTTCGGCGGCAAAAACTGTCGCTGCAACGCGAGCAACGAAATCACGGCCTCGATCGCGCCTGCAGCCCCGAGCGCGTGACCCATCATCGATTTTGTCGAACTCACGGGCGTTCTTCTTTCGCTAAACAACTGCTCAATCGCCGCGCCTTCGGTTGCGTCGTTAAATTGCGTCGCCGTGCCGTGCGCGTTGATGTAATCGACGTCGCTTGCTTTTCGACCGGCGGACGCGAGAGCGCGCTCCATCGCCTGGCGCGGACCGATGCCGGATGGATGCGGCTGAGTGAGGTGATAGTTGTCCGTCGAAATGCCGTAGCCGGTCACCTTCGCCAAAATGTTCGCTCCTCGCGAAACCGCTTCATCAAAGGCTTCCAGGGCAATCAGCGCCGCGCCTTCACCGAGCACGAGGCCGGTTCGCGCTTTGTCGAAAGGACGAATTTTTTCCTGCGTCGCCGCTTGCAATGAATCGAAGCCGACGAAGACCAGCTCAGAAATCGCGTCATATCCGCCGCACAAAACTCGTTCGTATTTCCCGCTCGCGACAAGCGAAAACGCGTGGCCGATCGCGTTCGTTCCGGATGCGCAAGCGTTCGCAATGATTTGAGCCGGCGCGGAAAAACCGGCGGCTTCCATCGCGTCGAGCACCGGCTTTTGTGGATTGTAATTCGCGAGCCACGCGGCGCGTTTACGCTTGTTGTCACTGTGCAAAAGCGAGCGATAAAAAGCTTCGCCGAAAGTCATGCCGCCGCTCGTCGTGCCAATCACCATCAGCTCCGGCGCAAAATCGCGATCCTGCTGCACGAGCTCGTCCATCGCGGCGATCATCATTTTGCTCGCGCGATGCAGCCGCTTTCGCCGGCGCGTCGTCGCGAATGCGTCGAGCCATTCGTTGGGAATCTGACCTGCGGTGGACGAGCGGCATTTGCTCACATCGAAACGCGTGATCGGCGACACGCAATCGCGACCGGCGCGCAACGCGGCGTGCGTCTCCGCGAGCCCGCGTCCGAGCGGACTGATCACGCCGGCGGCGACAATCGCAACTTCGCGGCTCGCAGGTTTGAGGGACATGGGGCAGAACACTATTCGCAAAAATGGACGTGTCCAAAATTGAATCTTTATTTGCCGAAAATTTCGCGCGCCGCGGCGAGCTCGGCGCTTCGATATCGATCTGGCAAAATGGTCGCGAAGTCGTGAGTCTCGCCGCCGGTTGGCGCGACCGGCAAAAGACGCAGCCGTGGACGGAACACACGCCGGTGCTGATTTATTCCATAACGAAAGCGCTCGCGTCAGCGTGCGTTTTACATTGCCTACAAAAGCGCAAGCTGCCGCTCGAAACGCGCGTCGCGGAAATCTGGCCGGAGTTTGCCGCGGCGGGTAAAAGCGGGATTACCATCGCTGAAGTTTTGTCGCATCGCGCGGGACTCGCGGCGCTGGATCGCGAAGTTTCGGTTTTTGATTACGACGACGTTATCGCCGCGCTCGCGGAGCAAGCGCCGCAATGGCCGCGCGGCAGCGGACATGGCTATCATCCGCGCACGTTTGGTTATTTACTGGATGAAATTGTGCGCCGGCTTGGCGGAATTTCGATCGGCGAATACTGGCGCGAACATTTTGTCGAGCCGCTTGGACTTGAAACTTGGATCGGTTTGCCGCGCGAAAAACTCGCCGATGTCGCGACGATTCACGCCGCGCGCTCGGCACCGCCCGACGACGAATTCATGCACGCATTTTCGGACCAAAATTCGCTGACGCATCGAGCATTCGGCTCGCCGCGCGGGCTGCACAGCGTCAGTTCGATGAACACGCCGGAAGTACGCACGGCCTCGTTTCCGGCATTCGGCGGCATCAGCACCGGCAGCTCGCTCGGCAAATTTTTCGCGATGCTTGCAAATGGCGGCGAAATGGACGGCGTGCGTTTCTTTTCGTCCGAAACCATTGATCTCATGAAAACCACGCTGATCAGCGGCTTCGACAAAGTTTTACAAAAAGAAACGGCGTTTTCGGCCGGCTTCATGAAAGATCCGGCCCATGCGAACGGCGAAAAGATCCGCGCGCTTTTCGGACCATCGCTCTCCGCATTCGGCCAACCGGGTGCCGGCGGCAGCGTCGCGTTTGCCGATCCGGAAGATCGCATCGCTTTTGCCTATGTGATGAACCAGATGGAACCGGGCGTTTTGCCGAATGAAAAGTCGCTGCGAATCATCGATACGATCTACGCGCGAACGTGATTGCTTTCCAAAAAAGCGACGATAAAGTGCGCAGCCTATGAAGCTGGTCCGATGGACGCGTTTTAGCTGGGCTTTGGCAAAATTGCCCGAGCCGCGAACCGTCGTCGATTCGCACTACCACATCCGTGCGGCGACGCGCGAGGAGGCCGACACGGTGCGACATGTCGTGATGAGCGCGTTTACGCTCGATTCGGCCTGGGCCGACACGATGTTGCTGCTGCGCGAGTGGATTGAGACGCAGCTGGAAGAATCTTTTTCGCACAAAGGCGTGCACTGCCTCGTGGTGACACACGGCTCGCGAATCATCGGCGCGTCGGCGCTCGACACAAATCCCGCCGCGGAAAATCACCTGCTCACCGGCCCGTGCATTTTAAACGAATACCGCAGCCGCGGGCTCGGTTCAGCGCTGCTGCATCAATCGCTGCTCGCGTTGCGCGAGACTGGCGTCGAGCGGGCGTTCGGCATCACGAAAGAAAACGTGCCGGCGGCGAAATTCGTCTATCCAAAATACAACTCGATGAGCGCGCCGGTGGAGTTCGAGCCGGCGATGGCAAATTCGTAATCATGCCCGTATTCGTGCCGTGAATCAGTCGAACGCGTTTTTTTCGAATTACGAGGTTGGCGAGTTTTACGACGAAATGTTCGAGGCGCCGGGAGTCATCCGGTCGCATTATCGCAAGCTATTCGAGCGCTTCAGCGAAATGGGACTCGATGAATTCGAGCGCAAACGCGCGCTCGTGGATAACACGCTTTTAAATCAAGGCGTCACCTTCACCGTTTACAGCGACAACAAAGGCACCGAGCGGATTTTTCCGTTCGATCTCATCCCGCGGATCATTCCGGCCAAGGAATGGGACCACGTCGAGCGCGGGCTCACGCAGCGCATCATCGCGTTAAATTTGTTTTTACACGACATCTATCACGAGCAACGCATCGTAAAGGAAAAGATCGTGCCCGAGGAAGTCGTGCGCAGCGCGGTGCATTTTCGCCCGGAGTTTATGGGCTTCAATGTGCCGAAGGATATTTACATTCACATCTGCGGCACGGATTTGATCCGCGATCGCGATGGAAATTACCTCGTGCTCGAGGACAATGGCCGCTGCCCATCCGGTGTATCCTACGTGCTGGAAAACCGACAGGTCATGAAGCGCGTTTTTCCGAAACTTTTCGCGCGGCACAGCGTCCGGCCGATTGATGACTACGCGCAGGAACTGCTCAATTTGCTCCGCTACGTCGCTCCGGACGGCAATCCCGATCCGACCGTCGTGCTGCTCACTCCCGGCATTTACAACTCGGCTTACTACGAGCACTCATTCCTCGCGCGCTCGATGGGCATCGAGATCGTCGTCGGCCAGGACCTTGTCGTGAAAAACGACTGTGTTTACATGAAAACGACGAAGGGCTTGAAAAAAGTCGACGTGATTTATCGCCGCATCGACGATGATTTTCTCGACCCGCTCGTGTTCCGGAAAGACTCAATGCTAGGCGTGCCGGGCATCGTCAATGCGTATCGCAAAGGCAACGTGAATCTCGCAAACGCGATCGGCACCGGCGTCGCAGACGACAAGGTGATGTATTACTTCGTGCCGCAGATGATCAAATTTTACCTCGGCGAGGAACCGATTTTGCCGAATGTGCCGACGTATCTCACGATGTTCGATGACGACCGGAAATACGTGCTCGATCACATCCCCGAGCTCGTCATCAAAAGCGCGAACGAGAGCGGCGGTTACGGAATGCTCATCGGCCCGCACGCGACGCACGAGCAGCACGAGAAATTCCGCGATGCGATTTTGAAAAATCCGCGCAATTACGTTGCGCAACCGGTTGTTCAACTTTCGCGCGCACCGGCGTTTTGCGATGGCACGATCGAGGGCCGCCACATCGATCTGCGGCCTTACATTTTATACGGCGAAAAAATCACGATCATTCCCGGCGGCCTCACGCGCGTTGCGTTGCGCAAAGGCTCGCTCGTGGTCAACTCTTCGCAAGGCGGCGGCAGCAAGGAGACGTGGGTCGTCGACGAAAATTGAGCCATGCTGAGCCGCGTCGCTGATTCACTTTACTGGCTGGGCCGCTACGTCGAACGCGCGGAAAACAACGCACGCATCCTCGACGTGAATCTGCAGCTCATGCTCGATTTTCAGGACGGCAGCGACATGACCGAGCAGCGGCAATGGGAGCCGATCATCGCGTCCCTCGAAGATCAGAAACTCTTCAATTCGCTCTCCAAGCAATTCACTGCGGAAACTGTCTGCGAGTTCGTTACGTTCGAGCGCGAAAATCCGAATTCGATTTATTCCTGTCTCGCGCGCGCCCGCGAAAACGCGCGCACCGTGCGCGAATACATCTCCAGCGAAATGTGGGAGCAAATCAACCGGCTCTACCTTTTCATGAACTCCGATGCCGCGCGTCAGGAATGCGCGAACAGCAGCATCGATTTTTACCGGCGTTTCGTTGACAGCTCCCACCAGTTCCTTGGCATCACGAACGCGACGTTAACACATGGCGAAGGCTGGCATTTTCTGCAGGTCGGCAAATATCTCGAGCGCGCCGACTGCACTTCGCGCATTCTCGATTTGAAATATCACATCCTCCTGCCGAGCGGCGAACAGGTCGGCGGCAATGTCGATACCGTGCAGTGGATGGCCGTGCTGAAATCGTGCAGCGCGCTCGAAGCTTATCGCAAAATCAGCGTCGGCCAGGTCATTCCGTGGAAAGTCGCGGAGTTTTTGATTTTGCACGACAGCTTTCCGCGTTCGATCCGGTTTTGCATCGATGGACTCGACGCTTCGCTGCACCGCATCTCGGGGTGCGATCGCGCCCATTTTTCAAATGAAGCGGAGCGGCTCTCCGGCCGGCTTTGCTCGGATCTCGATTACGTCACCATCGATGAGATTTTCAAATACGGCCTGCACGAATATCTCGATCGCATCCAGCTCCGGCTCATCGAAATCGCGGGCGCAATGCATAAAACGTATTGCGAATGGATGGAGCCGGAACCGGCGCTGCAAACACAGGCGCAGTGATCAGCGCGGCGCCATCAGCCGCACATACCATTCCACGATTTCCCAACCCGCGAAGAGCCACAGCAACGCGCCGAACGCGAGATAAGGGCCGAACGGAATTTTCGCCGACCATTCGCGATGGCCGAGCGCGATCGTCACCACGCCGACAACTGCGCCGAGCACCGAAGCAGTCATGATTGTGAAAAACACGGCCTGCCAGCCGAGAAATGCGCCGATGCATGCGATGAATTTCACGTCGCCAAAACCCATCGCTTCACGCGGAATGACGATTTCGAAAACGGTGCCGGAAATCGTGTCGAGTTTCTCCAGCTCAAATTCGCCACCGTCCGTAACCAAACGGTTGTAAAAAAAGCGAACGGTCGTGCTTTCGATCGTCACGCCTTTCACCTCGACCGATCCGCAGCGCATGATGAGCTGGTCCGTCTCGCGCGAAAACAAATCGCTCCAGCGCATTTTTTCGTCGCCGACCTGCAAGTCCGCATCGTCGCCATCGCGCATCCACATGAATTTTTCCGCTCGCTCAAACGCGATGCGTTTTTTTCCGAATGCCTTTTTGCCGAGCTCGACCACGCACCATAACGTCACGTAACCGACCGCTGCGCCGAGCGCTGACCAGACCAGGCTCCACAAGCTCGACTCCATCAAACGCGCCGGCACGGACGCCTGCATCATTAGCGGAATCGCGAAACTGAGCAGAACGCCGGCGACCGTTCCGCCGATGGTGATTTCATCGGGAATGATGAAATGCTCGAAATCCACAAACGTCGCGACGATCAGCAGGCTGACAAAAATCCAATACGGAAACGCGAGCACCCATTGGCCGGCCGCCCAGTATTTAAGCCATACGGCGAGGAACAGCACCGCCGTGAGCAGCTCGACGCCGAAGTAACGAAATGCGATCGGCGCGCCGCAGTTCGCGCATTTTCCGCGCAGCGCGAGCCAGGAAATCAGCGGCAGATTTTGCGACCACGGAATTTGTTTTTTGCAATGCGGACAAAACGAGCGGCGCGGCTCATTCACCGACAGCCCGAGCGGCATCCGGTAAATGCAGACGTTGAGAAACGAGCCGACGATCGCGCCCAAAACAAACGCAAACGCATCGAAAATGTATTCGTAAATGGCGATTTCCACGCGTCAGCTTGCCTGCAGGTCGGGCTCCACGATTTCGCAAAGCGTGTGCAGCAAAAACTTGTGCGCTTCCTGCACGCGCGCCGTCGTCATTTGCGCGACGAGCAACTCGGCTTCGGCCATCCCGCGCGCGGCGCCGCCGTCCTTGCCGAGCAGGGCGATCGTGTGCATGCCGGCGTTTTTCGCCTCCTCGATCGCGCGGATGATGTTGCGCGAATTGCCGCTCGTGGTGATCGCCACGAGCACATCGCCCTTTTTTCCGTAGGCGCGCACCTGGCGCGCAAAGATTTCGTCGAAGCCGTAGTCGTTGCCGGTCGCCGTGACGAGGCTCTCGCTCGCGGCGAGATTGATCGCGGGAAACGGATGGCGGTCATTCACGAACCGGCAGGTGAACTCGGTGGAAAAATCCGCGCCGTCGGCGGCGCTGCCGCCATTGCCGCAAACCAGCAGCTTGTTGCCGCTTTTTAAACAATCGCGAACCAGCTCCGCCGCGTGCTCGAGTTGCGGCTCGAGTGGCGCGAGGGATCGAAATGTATCGATCGCTGCGCCAATCGCGTTTTGGAGAGTGCTCACGCCGAAAAGCTCTACGCGAGCCGCGCGCCGAAACCAATTTCAATCTGTTGCCGCATGCGCCAACTTCTGGCAAATTGCCCGCCGATGAAATTGCCGCCCTGCATTTTTCTCGCCCTGCTCGCGCTCGTTTTGCCGCTGCGCGCGGAGGTCGAGTGGCAGCCGGCGGCGGACATGGACGGCCAGCTTTTTTCGTCGCTGATCCTCGCGACTGCGACGATGAAGCCGGATCCGAAAGTGAAGCGCGATCCGAAATTGCTCGGCGATCAGACGGGGCTGCTCGGCATCGCGATTAAAAACGCGCCGGCGAATTCGCTCGTAAAAATCAGTGTGCGCGAAAATGCATTGATGGAGGCGTGCACGTTCACGATCAAAATTCCCGCAACCGATCGCGAGTATTCGATCGCGCCGAAGATTAGCTACAAATTCGACAAGATGCGCCACGTTTTTCAGCAACGGCCGCTGAACGTCGCGTTCGCGGTGGAGCTCGATGGACAGCCGCTCGGCGAGCAAATGGAAACCGTGAATGTGCACTCGATCGACGATTGTCCCTACGGCGTCGCCGATTCCGAGGACGCGCTGCCGAACGCGCCAAAAAAATCGACAAAGACCGCGACGAAAAAGAAAAGCACCAATGATCGCGGCTATGTGGACATGAGCTGGATGTTCGCAGCTTACGTGAATGAGAGCCATCCGCTCATCGACACAATTTTAAAAGAAGCGCTCGCGACAAAAATCGTCACTGCGTTTGACGGTTATCAAGCGGGCTCGCGCACGAAAGTCGTGCGGCAGGCGTTCGCGATCTGGCGCGCACTGCAGGATCACGGCATTCGTTATTCGAACACGACCGCGACGCCGGGCGGTTCGCGGCTCGTGCTCAGCCAGCACGTGCGTTTTCTCGAGGATGCGCTCGGCTCGGCACAAGCGAATTGCGTCGACGGCAGCGCGCTCTTCGCGTCGATTTTGCGCAAGCTCGAGATGGATCCGTTCCTCGTGCTCGTGCCCGGCCACATGTATGTCGGCGTGTATCTCGATGACGACGAAGACAGCAACGCCGCGATCGCGATCGACACGACGACGCTCGGCGAAGACGTGAAGCCGGCCGAAGCGAAATTGATCAAGGAACTCAGAGGCCTCGACCAAAAGCTCGGTGCCGCACAGCGAGGCGCAGCGTGGAAGTCATTCAAAGCCGCCACGGCGGAAGCGACCGAAGATTTCCGCAGACACAAACACCGGTTCGATTCCGGCAACGATCCTCAATACCAGATCGTCGATATCGGCACCGCGCGCGACCAGGGCGTGATGCCGATCGCTTACGAGAAGGCGATGCCGTAGCGGTTGACGACGGCTGCGACGAGTCGCCTGACGAAGCGCATGCGCCACAGTTGACCACGCCCGTATTGCTCCGCATAGTCTCCCGCTCCGCATGTCCATCGAACGCACGCGCAATTTCTGCATCATCGCCCACATTGATCACGGAAAGACGACTCTTTCCGACCGGTTGTTGCAGGTGACCGGCACCGTCGCCGACCGCGAGGCGCAGGATCAGCATCTCGACGCGATGGATCTCGAGCGCGAACGCGGCATCACGATCAAGATGCATCCGGTCGCGATGCGCTATCGCGCGAAAGACGGGCACGTTTACAAACTCAACCTGCTCGACACGCCGGGGCACGTCGATTTTGCCTACGAAGTCTCCCGCTCGCTCGCGGCGTGTGAAGGCGCGCTGGTGATCGTGGACGCGGCGCAGGGGGTCGAGGCGCAGACGGTCGCGAATGTTCATCTCGCGAACAAGCAGGGGCTGACGATCATCCCGGTGATCAACAAAATCGATCTGCCGAACTCCGACATTCCGACGGTAAAAAGGCAACTCGAGGACATCCTCTCGATTCCCGCCGAGGAGGCGATTCTCGCCAGCGCAAAAGTGGGCCTCGGCATCGAGGAGATTTTGGAAGCGGTGATCCATCGCATTCCCGCACCGAAAAAATGGGACGACGAAAAAGTGCGCGCGCTGGTTTTTGACTCGACCTTCGACAGCTATCGCGGCGTCGTCACCTACGTCCGCATGATGAGCGGCTCGCTCCGTGCCGGCGACGGCGTGAAAATGATGAGCAACAACCGCCCTTACGAAGTGAAAGAGGTCGGCGTCTTCACCCCGAAGATGGAGGCCCGCGAAAAACTCGAGCCCGGCGACACCGGCTACGTCATTGCGAACATCAAAGCCTCCAGCGAAATCAAAATCGGCGACACCCTCACCGGCACGAAGTTCCCCGCGACCCAGCCGTTGCCCGGCTTCCAGGAAATCCAGCCGATGGTTTTCAGCGGCGTTTATCCCATCAACACCGCCGACTTCGAGCACCTCAAAGCCGCGATGGCGAAGCTCCAGCTCAACGACTCCTCCTTTGTCTACCAGGCCGAGAGCAGTGTCGCGCTCGGCTTCGGCTTCCGCTGCGGCTTTCTCGGGCTGCTCCACATGGAAATCATCCTCGAGCGCCTGCGCCGCGAATACGACATGGACATCATCGCCACGTATCCGTCGGTGATTTACGAAGTTTTAAAAACCAACGGCGAAATGCTGAACGTGGACAACCCGGAGTTCCTGCCCGACTTCAGCGTCATCGACGAAATCCGCGAGCCGATCGTGAAGTGCTTCATCATGGTGCCCAACGAATACATCTCGCCGCTCATGCAGCTCATCATGGACAAGCGCGGCGTGCTCGATCACACCGAGACGCTCGACACGAAGCGCGTGATGCTCTCCTGCGTGATGCCGCTGGCGGAGATCCTCGTCGATTTCAACGACAAGATTAAGTCCATCACGCGCGGTTACGGCTCGATGGACTACGAGCACGCCGGCCATCGCGCCGACAAGCTCGTCAAGCTCGACATCCTCGTCAACGGCGAGCCGGTGGATGCATTCAGCTCCATCGTCCATCGCGACAAAGCCGAGGGACGCGGCCGCCAGCTCGCGGCGAAGCTCAAAGAAGTCATCCCGACCCAGCTCTACCAGGTCGCGATTCAGGCAGCCATCGGCGGAAAAATCATCGCGCGCGAAAGCGTGAGCGCCATGCGGAAGGACGTGACCGCGAAATGCTACGGCGGCGACATTTCGCGCAAACGCAAACTTTTGGAAAAGCAAAAGGAAGGCAAAAAGCGGATGAAGAGCATCGGCAAGGTCAACATCCCGCAGGAAGCCTTCATCGAAGTGCTGAAGTCGAGCTAAACGAAAGCGCACGCCTCTTCAGGGGAAGATGACTTGTGCTTTTGTGACAGGACGGTTATAAAGGCCCGTTGGCTATGAAAACGTCTGCCGGGTTCCACTTTGCTGACGCGATGCGGTTTTTGCTCGTCGGCTTGTTGTTCACTGATCTCACCGTTTCTCTTCGCGCGGACCCGTCGCAGCGATTCACGTCCGATCAACGCCTCAACGCGGCTTACGGCAAATTGCCGTTGAGCTTTGAGGTGAACGACGGGCAGACCGATGCGCGGGTAAAATTCCTCTCGCGCGGGCGCAGCTACAGCTTGTTTTTGACAAACGATGAAGCGGTGCTGGCGCTGTCGAAGAGCCGCGACGGGCAGGGCGCGTCGCTCCGGATGAAATTGCTCGGCGCAAACGCGGAGCCGAAAGTCACCGGGTGCGACAAGCTGCCGGGCGTGGTCAATTACTACATCGGCAACGATCCGGCGAAATGGCGCGCGGGTATCGCGACTTACGCGAAGGTGCGTTTCGAGAAAGTCTATCCGGGTGTCGATCTTGTTTACTACGGCAACCAGCGGCAGCTCGAATACGATTACATCGTCGCGCCGGGCGCGAATCCGAAGTGCATCCGGCTCGGCTTCGACGACGCGGAAAAACTGCATGTGGATGAGCAGGGCAATCTTTTGGTCGAAACAGCGAGCGGTGCGGTGCGCTGGCACAAGCCGGTCGTTTATCAACAGGTGCGCGGCAAGCGCAAAACAATCGCCGGCAATTATGTGCTGCACTACGGCAACGAGGTAAGTTTTCAAATCGCGAAATACGACGCGAGCAAGCCGCTCGTGATCGACCCGAGCATGGCCTACTCGACCTTCCTCGGCGGAAGCGGCGATGAGACTGCCAGCGGCGGCGAGGACGGACCGGGAATCGCGGTGGATAAGTTTGGGCACGCCGTGGTCGCGGGGTCAACCGCTTCGACCGATTTTCCCGCCAGCGGTTTTCAAACCAACGACGAGGGTGTCATCGCCGAACTCAACGTCGCTGGCACCGCGCTCATTTACGCCACTTACTTTGGACCCAAAGCGACTATCGCAGGCGTGGCGGTGGATACGGACGCCAACGCATACATCGCCGGCGAGGCGCACCCCGGAACGCCCGGCACCATTCTCTCAGGTAGTAGCGCGGATGGGCCTTATGTCGCGAAGTTCGACACGACCGGCGCGCTGGTTTATTCGGGTTTGGTAGGCGGCGGCGGCGCGGGAAATGCCGTCGCGGTGGCCTCGGATAGAACTGCCTACGTTGCTGGACATGATGGCAACGATAACGTGATCGTGGCAAGAATCAGCGCCGATGGCACGGGGCTTCTCTTTACAAATTCATTCGGCGGGAGTGCCAGTCAAGACGCAAGCGGCATCGCCGTGGACACAAACGGCAATGCCTATGTGACCGGGGCAACTCAATCGACCAATTTTCCGACGACCACGGGAGCGTTCCAGACAACCAATCCAAATGGCGGCAACAATGGCACTGCCTTTGTCACAAAACTCAACAACACCGGCCAAACAGTCTATTCCACCTACCTCGGCGGCAGCAATGGCGATCAGGGAATTGGGATCGCCGTGAATAGCGCAGGTGAAGCTTATGTGGCCGGCTCGACGAATTCGTCCGACTTTCCCACCACTACCGGGGCATTTCAGACGGTTTTCTCGACTGGAGGTCCTTTCAGTGGCAGCAACGGCTTCGTGACCAAGTTAACCGTCGATGGCACCGCACAGGTCTATTCCACTTTCCTCGGCGGTAGCAACTATAACCAATGCGAGGCGATCGCCGTGGATGCAGCGGGCGATGCCTATGTCACAGGCATCACGGGTTCCACCGACTTCCCGATCATGGACGCATTCCAGTCAAAGGCAGGCGACACCATAGGAGCCGACGATGCTTTCGTCACAGAATTCACCCCGGATGGCAGCGCGCTGGTTTATTCGAGCTACCTCGGCGGCAGTGACGGAGACGATGGCTATGGCATCGCTGTGGATCCGACAGGCACCGCTTATGTCGTCGGGGGAACGCGGTCAACCGACTTCCCCATCACGCCCCATGTGTTCCAAACGGCCAATACCGGCGGCAAAGATTTCTTCGTCACCAAGATTAACCCGGTGCTTGGCAGGTTCATCGCAGCGGAGGCCGGACCGCCAGCGATCGACGCTGCGGCCGAGATCGCTTATCGTGTGGTTCCCACCGGCTCGAGGAACGCCGAAATTTTGCTTTTCAGCGGGACGACGCCCACGGTCGTCGCGCAGGTGGGTGGCACCGACACGGTGACCGGCGCCACGTTTACGAAATTGAGCGACCCGGTCTTGAGTGGCAGCGGGGTGCTCGCATTTCTCGGCACGCTAAAACCCGGAACCGGCGATGCAACTTCGCACAACGATATCGCCGTCTATCTTTTCCAGAGCGGCTCGACACGCATCGTTTCGCGCGTGGGCGACAACGTGCCCGGTGCGAATCCTGGCAGCGCAACGATCACGGGATTCGCCCAGATCGCTGTGGATCAGGCTGGGGGAATCGCGTTGCTGGCGAAGATCAAAGGGAGTGCGAATTTTGTCGCCAACGGCTTCGGCTTTTTCGGAACTGATAACTCGGGCGCGTTGACGTTGCTCGACCGCATGGGCGGCTCAACCAAAAAAATCATCGCGTTCAAACCGCTGCCCGATGTCATCGGACAGAGCCGCTCGATTGATACCATAAATGGCAACGTAGTTTATCTGCGCCTGGATGCCGGCAACAGCGGTGTCATCGTGTTGGGAAATCCGCAGACACACAGCTTTTCCACAAAAATTCCGATCACGACCGGCCAGTCGCCGGCTTCGTTCGGCGGTGCGACGGTTAAGTCGCTGGGAGAACCGACAGTAAATGCGAATGGTAACATCGCTTTTTCAGCCGTGCTCAGCGGCAATGGAATCAACGGCAGCAATAAATCCGCGATTGCGCTCACGAGCGGCACGACGCTCAAAATCGCAGAGCGGACAGGCAACGCCGCGCCTGACAGCGACGGCAACGCAACGGGTGCCGTCTTTTCCAAGCTCAGCGATCCGGTGCTCAACAATAACGATCGCATCGCATTTGTCGGGACACTGAAAAACGGCGGCGGCGTGAATGCGACCAACGATCTCGGCATTTGGTCGGATGCCGACGGCACATTGAAATTGATCGTGCGCAAAGGCGACAACGCATCGGGCGGCGGAAAATTTTCAGCGTTTAATCAAATCGTGCTGCCCGATGTCGGCGGCGTCATCATTTTCGCGACCTTGAGCGGCGTGCCTGCCGTGCAAAATCAAGGCGTCTGGATCGTTGGCAGCAATGGCATCCCCACGCCCATCGTGCGCAAAGGCGACATGCTCAATTTTCAAGGCACATTGAAAAAGGTGAAGAAAATCGGCATTTTCGAACTTGCTCCCAGTGTAACGGGCCAAACTCGCAGCTTCGACGCAGTCATCGGCAATCTCGTTTTCCGCGCGACTTTCACCGATGGCACCATCGGCATATACAAGATCGATTCGCTTCCGTAACCAGCCAAATTCGCTTCAGTTACGATTCTCCGAGCTTAAGTTCCGAATTCCATCGCGGCGAATCCCATTTCCAGCGTTTAGGATGCGGTTTCCATCTTTGGAAACCAGACTTCCAGCGCTGGAAACTCAACTTTCAGGACTGGAAATGGCATTTCCAAACCGCGGCGTTGTATAAAAATCGCCAGCTCAGCCTTCGCAAGCCTCGGCAGCCGCGCTCCTGCGCAAAAACGCCAAAAGCGCTGCTGAAATAGATTGATCGGATTTCGAATCCGACTAGTCGGATTGCGAAACGGATGAATCGATTGCTCTGCCGATTAGTCGGATTTGCAAAACGATTCAGGGAATTCGGAATCGGACTAGTCGGATTGCCAGTCCGATTGATCGAATTTGAAAACGGATCGAAGGAATTCGGAATTGGACTAGCCGGATTCCGAATCAGATCAGTCCAAACCCGAATCCGACTAGTCGGATTCGGAAACCGACTCATGGAAATCGGAAAAGGACTAATCCCTTTTGCAAAACGATCGATCCAAATCGGAATCGGATTGATGCTTTTTTGCCCGAAATCAGATAGGTTTCCGAATCATGTCCATCGAACAACGTGCAGCCGGCGCCGTGATGGGCGCGCTGATTGGCGATGCGCTCGGGGTGGGGCCGCATTGGTATTATGACCTCGACGAGATGAGGCGTGATTTTGGCGACTGGATCAGCGGCTACACCGAGCCGAAGCCGCACCGCTATCACGCCGGTTTGAAAGCGGGCGAGCTTTCCCAGGCAGGAATCATCACCGAAATGCTGCTGCGTTCGGTCGTGGAAAACGACGGCTACGATGAAGCGGATTTTTGCCGCAGGCTGGACGACGAACTTTTCCCGAAGCTCGATGGCCGGCCGATGAGCGGGCCGGGCGGTTACACGAGCCAGTCGATTCGCGAAGCGTGGCGGCGGCGGGTCGAGCAGAAAAAATCGTGGCGCGAAACCGGCGGTCATGCGGACACGACCGAAGCCGCGGAGCGCGCGCTGGTGCTCGCGGCGCGTTACGCAAAGACGCCGGCGCGCGTCGCGGAAACGGTGAGCGCGAATTGCATTCTCACGCAGGCCGACGAGGCGATCGTCGCGATGACGACGGCTTACTGCTGCGTGCTCGCTTTGCTCGTGCGCGGCGAAAAGCTCGATCCGCTACTTTCGGACAAATTGCTCGATATGGTCAAAGCCGGTGAGCTGCCTTTCCATGCGGTCACGAGCAGCAAACTCCAGCCACCGAAACCGGGCGATCCCGATCCGCCGCGCGCGGGCCGCTTTTCATCACCCGACGCGCTGCTGACGCCATCCTACATGGCCGAGGCGGCGCTCGATCAGGGCATTCGCATCGAGCCGGCGTGGAAAGTCTCGATCGTTTACGGCATGCCGTGCGCGATTTATCACCAGCTTCCGGCTGCCTATTATCTCGCGGCGCGCTTCAGCGACGACTTCGAGTCCGCCGTGCTCCACGCGCTCAACGGCGGCGGACAAAACCAGGCGCGTTGCATTCTCACCGGCGCACTCGTCGGCGCACAGGTCGGGCTCACGGGAATTCCGCAGCGTTTCCTCGACGGCCTCGCAAATTCCGCGGCACTGACGAAGCTCGCGCTGCAACTCGGCGCGCAGGCAGCCGCGTAATCGCCGCGCTGCAGAAGCGAATTTTACACAAGGTTGAACGTGCTAAGGTCGCCGGGCGTGTCATACACGTCGGGGCCGAGTGGCGCGCTGTTGGCGATGACCTTGGCGATTTGCAGGGTGACGTTGCCGGTGTCATTGAAAACACCGCCGCCCTGCTGGACGGCGATGTTGCCGATAATGCTGGTCTTGATGGTGCCGGTGCCGGATGTGACGTCGATTCCGCCGCCCTCGGTGAGAGCGGTGTTGTCGGTGATGGAGCCGCCGGTGACGAGAAAGCTGGTGGTGTCGCCGAGGTAAATGCCACCGCCGCCGTGTGCCGAGAAATTGGTTGCGACAACGTTGTTTTTGATAGTGGTCACGGCAGCCCCGAAAGTGCGGGCATAGATGCCACCGCCATGGCCGCCGGCGCTGTTGCCGGTGACTTTCGAGGAGGAGATGGTGAAATTGCCCTCGGTGAAGACGTGAATGCCGCCGCCATAATAGGTGGCGGTATTATCGGAGATGGTGCTGCCGGTCACGGTGAGGTTGACCCGGTTGTTGCCGTTGCCGGCGACATAGAGGCCGCCACCCCACTTCGCGGCGTTATTGCCGGAGATGGTGGAACCGGTGATGGAAAGATCGACACCACCGTAGGCGAGGACGCCGCCGCCCCAGCGGGCGGAATGATTGTCGGAAATGGTGCAGCCGGTGATCGTCGCCGGTTGTTGTGTGCCGGAGTCGGCACCGAGGATGTAGATGCCGCCTCCACCCTGATAGGAGCTGCTGAGCGTCGTCGTCCGGTTGCCACTCACGACGCTGGCGGAGATCGTCAGCGAGTTGAATCCATTGGCCTCAATGCCGCCGCCGGCAAATTTCGCGCTGTTGTTTTGGATGATCGAGTGGGTGATGACGGTCTCGCCCGTCCTCGCGTAGAGTCCGCCTCCGCCGCTGGCGGAGCTGGTGGAGGTGTTGCCGGCGATGGTGGTTTTGTCGATGGTGATCTTCGAGCCGGTGACGGTGCTGTTGTTGTTCAGCAACAATCCGCCGGCGATGTCGGCGGAGGTGTTGCCGGTAATTACGTCCTGTTTGATCGTGGCGCCCGTGCCCGTGGCGGAGAGAAAAACGTAAGCGCCTCCGCCGCGTGCGGAACCGGTGCCGGTGTTGCCGGTAATCTGGCTCTTCATGAGGGTGACGGACTTTGTCGCCTCGAGATCAACTCCCCCGGCGCCACTGGTGCCGTGATTGCCGGTGATGAACGAGTTGCTGATATTGATTGTGGTGCTCGGATTCAATTCTGCGTAGGCGCCGATGCCGCCGACGCCGCCGCTCGCGGTATTTCCCGAGATGACGCAGTTCGTGACCGTGAGCGATTCCGTGTCCACGATTGCTCCGCCATCTCCCGAGTAATGGGCGCCGGTGCCATTGCCATGGACTAGTGACAGCCCGCTGATGATCGACGGATGATCGGTCGATTTATCGCCATCGAAGATGTCGAAAATCCGCGAGTTGCCGCCACCGTCGATGATCAGTTTGCCCGCGCCGGGGCCTTTGATGGTGACGTCGCCTTTGCTGGTCAGCTCGCCGAGCGTCAGCAGAATGATGTTGGCATCGTGCGCGGCGGGCGCGGGGAGCTTGAAGCCGATGGTTTGCACGCCGGGCATCAGGTCGGCAACGGCGAGTGCTTCGCGCAATGAGAGCACGTGGTCCGCTCCGGCGGGATCGTTCAGCGTGCCGCCGTCACTTTCGTCGTCCGTGGTGGTGACGATGAGGTTGCCGCTCGTCGCGGGCGCGGCCACGGCGACGTCGGGGCCGGAGGCGGTGAAGGGGCCGGCGACGTTCGGTTCGGTCGGCGCGGTGTTGGCGGTGACTTTGGCGACCTGGAGGGTGAGATTGCCGCCGCTTTCAAACACGCCGCCGCCTTTGTCGGTCGCCGCGTTGCCGGAGATGGTGACGCCGAGGATGCTGCCGGTGATCACGTCCCCGTAGATGCCGCCGCCCTCATTGGTGGCAGCGTTGCCGGTGATCGAGCCGCCGGTCATGGTGAGGTGCTGGGTGCTGGCGAGAAAGAGGCCGCCGCCATCGGCGGCGATGTTGTTGGAAACGATGAGGCCCTTGAGCACGAGGTTGCCGTTGGTGTTCAGATCGCCGCCGCCGCCCACGCCGAGGGCTGCTGTGTTACCGGTGATCTTGGTGCCCGTGATGGTGATGTCGCCGTCGTCGCCGGCGTAGATCCCGCCTCCATGAATGCCAGTGACATTGTTGGTGAACGCGCCTCCGGTGATCGTCAGTGCGAACGCAGTGTTCGATTTGTTGAGGCCAAATAGGTAAAGACCGCCACCGGATTTCGCCGCGGTATTTCCGGAAATAAATGAGCTGGTCAAGGTCAGCGCGATCCCATCGGGCGCGGCGATCCCGCCGCCGGTAGCGGCGGAGGTGTTGTCGGAAATTTGCGACGCTTTGATGCTGACCGGTTGCGGCGTGCCGGAGCTGTTGCCCTCAATGAAGATGCCGCCGCCGCCGGTGCCGCTGCCGTTGATCGTCTGATTGCCGCTGATGGTGCTGCCGGTGATGCTCAGCGAAGCGAAGCCATTGGCGGCCTCGATGCCGCCGCCGTTCTGTTGGACGGTATTATTTTTAATGATCGAGCCGGTGATGATCATGTTGCCTTTACTCACAAAGACGCCGCCGCCTTCGCTCGTGGCGGTATTGCCGGCGATTTCCGAGGCGCTGATGGAGATCTTGGAGGCGGGATCGGGATTATGGTCCACCACATACAATCCGCCGCCCTCGCCACTGGTGTTGCCGGTGATGATGTTGTGGCTGAGAGTCGCGCCCGTGCCCGTGTTGGTGAGGAAAATGTAAGCGCCGCCGCCTTTTCCACCCGTCACGCCGTTGCCGGTAATCTGGCAGTTGGTGACAAAGACGGATTTCGACGGCTCGAGGGCGAGTCCGGGGCCGCCGGTGTTGCCGGTGATGAGCGAGTTGCTGATATTGACCGTGGTGCCTGCGGTCTTGTAGGCATACGCGCTCACGCCACTGGCGGTGCAGCCGGAGACCACGCACTTTTTGATCGTGAGCGACTCGGTGTCGAAGATCGCTCCGCCGCTGCCGGAGAAGTGCAGGCCGTTGCCGTTGCCATGCACGAGTGAGAGGCCGCTGATGGTCGCGGGGCTGTCGGTCACGTCGCTGTTATCGTCGATGTCGAAAATGCGCGAATTGCCGCCGCCGTCGATGATGAGCTTGCCCGCGCCGGGGCCGGTGATCGTGAGGGAATCGCCGGCGTTGACCGGCTGGATCAAGAGCTCGCCGTAAGTGTTGTTCAGCGTGATGATGTTTTCGCTGTGCGACGGTCGCGCCGGTAGTTTGAACTTGATCGTGTCCGCGCCGGGATTGTTGTTCGCATTCGCAATCGCATCGCGCAAGCTGCCGGAAGCGTGATGCACAGGATCCAATGTATCCGCGGTGGTGGTGACGAGGAAAACGGAAGGAGCGATGCGGGATTCGAGTGCTTCAATGCGCGAGTGTTTTTTCATGGAACAAATACGTGCGATTAAACGGGGTGTGTCCGTTATACAAACGTGAACGTCTTGAGGTCGCCGGGCGTGTCATACACGTCGGGCCCGAGCGGGGCGCTGTTGGCGATGACTTTGGCGATCTGGAGCGTCACACTGTTGAGAGTCGTGGTGTGGTTGAACACACCGCCGCCCGAGCTGGTCGCGATGTTGCCGGAGATGGTGACGGCCTCTATGTCGCCGCTGGAATCCTGCAGGTAAATCCCGCCGCCTTCGACCGCGGTATTGCCGGTAAAGGAGCCGCCGCTGACGAGGAAATTGGTGGTGTCGCGGATGTCCAGCCCGCCGCCGTATTTCGCAGCAAAGTTGTCGGCGGCGATGGCTTTGTTGATGACTACTCCGTTGGTGGAAACAGAGGTGCTGGCGTAGATGCCGCCGCCGTTTTTTGCAGCCGTGTTGCCGGTGATCTTCGAGCCGGTGAGCGAGAAGGTTCCGTTGCCGAACCACACGCCGCCGCCGGTGAAGCCGGAGACGTTGTCGGCAAATGCGCCGCTGGTGACGGTCAGCGCCGGCATGTTCGCGCCGTGGCCGTCCGCGAACACGCCGCCGCCATCGCTCGCGGCGTTGTTGCCGCTGAATGTGGTGCCGGAGATGGTGAGCCCGACACCATTCTCGGCGAAAAGACCGCCGCCGTAGAGCGCGGCGCGGTTGTCGGCGATGAGCGATTTGGAAATAAGAACCGGCGGCAGGCCGCCGCTGGTGTCGCCCTCGAGGAAAACGCCGCCGCCGCCTTGATAGTTGGCGTTGGTGGTGGTGGCGCGATTGCCGCTGATGGTGCACTTGGAGATGGTGATCGAGGTGAAGTCTTTCGCCTCGATGCCGCCGCCGGTGAACTTCGCGGTGTTGTTATCGATGATGCACCCGGTGAGTGTGGTCTTGCCGCCTCCGAGGAAAAGGCCCGCGCCACCGCGCTTGCCGGATGCGTCTGCGATGGTGTTGCCGTTGAATTTTGTGCTGGTGATGGTGACTTTGGCGCCGGCGTCGGTGCTGGCGTCATTGATGCGCAGGCCGCCGCCGTAGTATGCGCTGTTGCCGGAGATCTGGCAGCCGGTGACGGTGACCAGTCCTTTGCCGGCGGCGGTCATGCCGATGTAAGCGCCGCCGCCGCTGTTGGTGGCGGTGTTGCCGGTGAGGACGCTGTTTTTCAAGGTGAGCGAGCTCAGGCCCTCGAGGTCGAGCGCGCCTGCGTAGGCGGACGTGGTGTTGCCGGTGAAGAACGAGTTGCTGATCGATACGTCGAGATTCGTGGTCGCCGCAAAATTCACCGCGCTAATGGCCGCGCCATCGGCTGCCTGACAGCCGGCGATGACGACGTTGCTGACCGTGAGTGATTCGAGACAATCGATGCCGGCGCCAACATTCGACGATGAGACATTGCCGTTCAGGATTGACAGCCCGCTGATGCTCACCGGCCGATCCGTGCCATTGTCGCCGTCGTCGAAATGGAATACGCGGCTGTTGCCGCCGGCGTCAATGATCAGTTTGCCCGCGCCGGGTCCAACGATTTTTACATTGCCCATGCTGCTCAGTTCGGTGCCGCCGAGCTGAATGGTGAATGCGCCGTCCACGAGTTGCGATGCGGGCAACGCAAAACCGATGGTGTCCACCGTGTCCGGTGTCAGGTCGGCCTGCGCGAGTGCTTCGCGCACCGAGATCACGCCGTCGTTCGGGTCGGTTTCGTCGGCAGTGGTGGTTACGATGATATTGCCCTTCGTCGCACCGGGCGCTTTGACGGCAGTCGGACCGAATGGCGTGACGTTGCCGTAGATATTCGGATCAGTTGGAGCGCTATTGCCGGTTACCTTTGCAGTTTGCAGCGTGAGCGTGCTGTGGCTGCCGAGATAAACACCGCCGCCTTTCGCATCCGCTGTATTACCGGAAATGGTGACTCCTTTGATGCTGCCGGAGCTGGGATGAGCGAGGGTGCCGAAGATGTAAACGCCGCCGCCATAACTGCCGGCACCGTTGCCTGTGACCGAGCCGCCGGTTACGAGAAAGTTTGGGGATTCCTCGATATCGAGTCCGCCGCCCGCATGATCGGAAAGATTGCCGGAGACGACCGCGCCTTTGATTACCACTGTCGCAGCACTGCTCTGCGCGAAGATTCCGGCGCCGCGTCCTGCTGCGTGATTCCCGGTCACTTTCGCGCCCGTGATGGAAATCGCGCCATCGCCTTGGGCGAAAATGCCGCCGCCGACATTGTGACCCGCGATGTTGTCCGAAAACACCCCGCCGCTGATGGTGAGATCCACTTTGTTATTGCCATAGCCGAAGGCGGAGACTCCTCCGCCACCGCCGCCTTGCGCGGTGTTGCCGGAAACGGTGCAGCCGGAAATCGTGAGCGACAAGCCTTTCATCGCGTAAACGCCGCCACCATATTTTCCGCTGTAGTTTCCGGTAATCGTCGTGCCCGTGATCTTTGCGGCAGTCGTTGTCGAATTGCCGTGCAGGAAAATGCCGCCGCCACCGTAGCCGCTCGAACTCGTGGCGGTGTTCCCGCTGATGGTGCATCCGCTCATTGCGAGCGAGAAATTGAGGGAATAACCGGCCGCGATACCGCCGCCATTGTAAACAGCCGTGTTGTTCTCGATCGTCGTCGCCGTTACGACAAAATTGCCAAGTGGCGCATAAATGCCGCCACCGCCGCCCTCAGTCGGAGTATTGGTTTTCGATATATTGCCGCTGATCGTGCAATGACTCACGGTGATCTTCGAGGTCGCTGCGCTGTTGTAGTCCTTGAGATAAAGCCCGCCTCCGAACCCGCCGGTGTTTCCGGTGATCTGCGAATTCGTGATCGAAGCACCTTTGCCGCTCCCGTTGATAGTGAGATACACGCCGCCGCCGTCTTCGTCGATTGCGGCGGAATTCCCGGATATCACGCTCTGGCTGATCGTCGCACTCGCGAGATTTCTCAAATAAAGACCGCCGCCATATTTCGCGCTGTTGCCGGATATCAAACAACCGGTGATCGAGGCTTTCACGGTCGAGGCAACCCCGCCGCTTAAACATAATGCGCCGCCGCCCTTCGAACTGCTCGACCCTGAGATCACCACGTTTTTGAGCGTCAACGATTCCGCCGAGTAAATGGCGCCACCGTAATCGACGGTGTTTCCATTCATCATGGAAATCCCGCTGATCGTCGCCGGACTATCCGTGCCGCTGTTGTGATCGTTGAGATCAAAAACGCGCTGGTTGCCGTTACCGTTAATGATGAGCTTGCCAGCGCCCGGCCCGGTGATGGTGACATTGCCGAGGCTCGTTAACTCGCCGTAACCGTTGTTTAACGTGATGATGTTCTCGCTGTGCGCAGCGGGCGCGGGCAGCTTGAACTTGATGATATCCGCGCCCGGACTGACATCCGCCTTCGCGAGCGCATCGCGAAGACTGCCGGTGTCGTGCAAACCATCGGCCGTATCAGCCGTGGTAGTGACGAGGAAAACTGAGGGCGCAATCCGGGATTCCAGCGGCTCGATCGGGGGGAACATCGTTTTCATAGCTCAAAAACGCGGTCGTTTATTTGACTCGTCCGCACCAATCGCCGCCGCGTTGCCAACGCCGGAGCGGAACGCGTTCAGTTTAAAAAGGCGGGGCCGCGCTGTCACGCCAAAACATCACTCGAACTGACGTTACTGCGAAGAATTCGGGATTTTTCATTTCAATGGCCGATGGGAGTTTCGTGAGAGCGTTTCCGGCTCAGACAAGCGTGAACGGCCCGGAGACGTAGGGATCGACCGGCGCAATTGAGTCGGCCATGATGCTTCGGCGCGGGAACCCGGTCTAAGGCTGAACCGTCACGCGATAGAAACGTTTCTGCGATGTGCCGCTGACGGGAATCGTGAACTGGATATCGCCGCCGGTGCCGGCCTGGACTGAACCGTATGTCTGCCAGTTTCCCGCACCCAAGTCGTCGCAATACTGAAGCTGGTAAGAGTGGCCGACGACGGAGTTGGTTCGGGTGATCGTCGCGTTTCCTCCTGAAAGGCTCACTGCCGGCGCCAGCCGCTCGGTTGCGCTGATCGGCGCGGTCGGGCGTGCGTTGATTTCTGGCGAGTCGACGCCTTCGCTCGTGGCATTAAGGGCAGAGATGACGTAGTAGGCGGTTGTGCCGTTGGCGAGGCTGATGTCGGTGAAATTCGTCGTGTTGATTCCGCTGGCGATGGTGGTGTAAGGGCCGCCCGATGTGAATGCGCGCTTGATATTGTAGCCGGTGACGCCGGAGGACGCCTGCCATGAAAGCGAAACCTGCGCGTCTCCGGCAGCGGCTGCGAATCCGGCGGGTGCGGCAATGGATGGATCAAGGATGGTGATTTGATCGAATTGCGCGGCAGCCAGTGCGGTGTTGTCATGCGACGTGAGCGCGAGGCCGATGTA